>Ga0209369_1000748_pt1 | contig 26295 bp, 25 predicted proteins | sample EBPBio142010_DNA_FD_185865 | JGI IMG/M metagenome (GOLD analysis project Ga0209369, IMG submission 185865) | Wastewater treatment Type I Accumulibacter community from EBPR Bioreactor in Madison, WI, USA - Reactor 1_10/4/2010_ DNA (SPAdes)... | ecosystem: Engineered > Bioreactor > EBPR >... | reverse complement strand
CGCTACGATGTTCTTTTCATCATTGGCCAGTTCGGTTTCACGCCAGAGAATGCAGAAAAGAACATCGTAGCGACCGATCCGTCGACATTGTCTCTGACGGTCGAGCAGTCGACATCGCTGCCGTTCCTGCTGTATTGCCTGTCGGCAAGCGTTGCCAGCATTGTGGAAAAGAAGACCGTTCTGGAAAATGCATCCGGTGACGATCTCGGTAACGGCTGGCTTCAGAAGAACAGCGCCGGTTCGGGCGAATGGGTTCTCGTTTCCTGGAAGCCGAGCGAAAGCATCATCCTGAACGTTAATCCACATGGCGCATACAAGGGCAATGTGAAGCGCATCCTTCTGCGTCACGTCGCGGACCCGTCTTCGCAGCTCTTGATGCTTCAGAAGGGTGATGTCGATATTGCCCGCAATCTGACGTCCGAGCAGTTGCGTGTTCTTCAGGGCAATGGTGATTTCGAGCTCGTCACCAAGGCAATCGCGGGCATTGGCCTGATGTCTCTCAATCAGAAGATTGAAAAGCTCACTAATCCGAAGCTCTGGCAAGCGATCAAGTGGGCCGTCGACTATCAGGGCATCCAGAAGAATATCGTTCCGCTGACGCACAAGGTGCACCAGACCATCATCCCGGAAGGTTTCCCCGGTGCAGTTAACGAAACACCGTTCCAGAAGGATTTGGAAAAGGCGAAGGGCCTGATGCAGGAAGCTGGTCTTGCCGATGGTTTTACCATCAAGATGGATCATTATTCTGCTCAGCCTTGGCCGGATATCGCACAGGCCATTCAGGCGAACCTCGCCGAAATTGGAATCAAGGTCGAACTTCTGGCCGCCGAGAACCGTCAGGTTCTCACCAAAATGCGTGCTCGCGAGCACGAAATTGCGCTGACCGCTTGGGGCTCAGACTACTTCGATCCGAACACCAATGCCGACGTCTTCTGTAACAATCCGGATAATTCGGATAATGCGGCTACCAAGCCTTTCGCTTGGCGCTCGTCCTATCAGAACGAGGAGTTCGCGAAGAAGTCGATTGCAGCCCGCGATGAACGCGATTCAGCAAAGCGCATCGAACTCTATGAGAATCTGCAGCGCGAATTCATGAACGATAGTCCGTTTATCGTGATGCTTCAGACTGTTACCACAGCCGCCTGCCGCAAGGATGTTACCGGAATGCGTCTCGGCGTCTTGTCCGATTCTCATTCCTATGCAGGGATCGCCAAGGCGTGAAGAAAAGCCTCAAGAACCTGACCGGTATCCTGAGCAGCGTGTTAATCACGCTGTTCGGGCTTATGGTCATTACCTTCATGATCGGCCGCGTCATGCCGGTTGATCCTGTTATTGCTGCGGTGGGCGACAATGCGCCAGAGGCTGTTATCCAGCGCGTCCGCGCGGAGATGGGGCTCGATCAGCCACTTGTAATCCAGTTCGTGCATTATGTCGGGCAGGTCCTGCACGGCGATTTCGGCAACTCTATTCTGACCCGTAATCCGGTGACACAGGATATCGCCCGTTATTTTCCCGCGACATTGGAACTGGCAACGGCTGCGCTTCTTGTTGCTGCTCTTATCGGTATTCCGCTGGGGGTGTGGGCTGCTGTCCGGCAGGGTTCCATCGTCGACCAGACGATCCGCGTGATCTGTCTTGCAGGGCACTCTGTTCCCGTTTTCATGCTGGCTCTGATATCGCTTCTCGTCTTCTATGCAACGCTCGATATAGCGCCCGGTCCGGGACGACAGGACATCATTTATGAGGGCATGATCCCGCATGTTACCGGCTTGCTCACGATCGATACTCTTATTGAGGGCGACTGGGACGCGTTCCGGGATGCCGTCTATCACATGATTCAGCCGGTTCTGATCCTCGCCTACTTCAGCATGGCGTATATCACGCGTATGACCCGCGCTTTCATGCTTGACGCGCTCAAGGGTGAGTTCGTGATTACGGCACGTGCGAAAGGCTTGTCGCTGACCTCGGTCATCTGGAAACATGCTTTCCCGACCGTTGCCGTGCAGCTCGTGACAGTTCTAGCGCTCACCTATGCAGGTCTGCTGGAAGGTGCTGTCGTGACCGAGACGGTCTTCAGCTGGCCGGGTTTGGGGCAGTATCTGACCGTGTCGCTGATGAATGCCGATATGAATCCGGTGGTGGGCGCTACGTTGCTCATCGGTATCATCTATGTCGGACTCAATCTGCTCGCCGATATTCTCTATAAAGTTCTGGATCCGCGTGTCCGATGATTTTTGCCAATTTTCATAACTGGGCGCTAGATGACTCGCCTGCTTCTCGTTCTCAGGCTAACTGGGGCAGGCGCTACCGCATTTGGGTGAACCTTCGGGCCAATCCGCTCGCGATGATTGGTCTCTTTATCATTGTCGCTTTCGTCGTTCTGTCGTTGGCCGCACCATTGCTGACGCCATATGATCCGAGTGTTCAAGATCTAGGCAACCGTCTATCTGCTCCCACTGCCGCGCATTTGTTCGGGACTGATGAGCTAGGCCGCGATATCCTGTCGCGCATTCTTTACGGTGGCCGCGTAACCCTTGGAATGGTTATCGCTGTTGTCGTTCTCGTTGCGCCGATCGGGCTCTTTATCGGTTGTATTGCCGGCTATTTCGGCGGGATTGTTGACACTGCGTTGATGCGCGTCACTGATGTCTTTCTTGCGTTTCCTCGGCTGATCCTGGCGCTGGCCTTCGTGGCTGCGCTGAAGCCAGGTGTTGAAAGTGCCGTGCTTGCAATCGCATTGACTGCGTGGCCACCCTATGCGCGTCTGGCGCGCGCGGAAACCATGACTTTGCGCAAGAGCGATTTCATTGCAGCCGCCAAGCTGACCGGTGCATCGCCATTCCGCATCATTTTGCGTCACATCATGCCGCTTTGTGTGCCGAGCGTCATTGTGCGCATTACGCTCGACATGAGCTCGATCATCATCACCGCAGCAAGCCTTGGCTTCCTCGGAATGGGTGCACAGCCGCCATCGCCCGAATGGGGTGCGATGATCGCCACTGCTAAGCGCTTCATTTTCGAACAATGGTGGGTTGCCACCATCCCCGGCATCGCGATCTTCCTTGTATCGCTCGCCTTCAATTTCCTCGGCGATGGTCTGCGTGACGTGCTCGATCCGAAGCAGAATTGAGAGAACAGATGCTGGTTGATATCAAAAATCTGCAGATCAGCTTTGAAACGCGTACCAGCCGTTTTGACGCTGTTCGCGGGATTTCGCTTCAGCTCGGTCGTGAAAAACTGGGCATTGTCGGCGAAAGCGGCTCGGGCAAGTCCTTGACCGCGCGGGCCCTCATGAAACTGTTGCCGCCAATCGCTGAGGTGAAAGCGGATAGGCTTTCATTCGATGGCATCGACATTCTGTCAGCCACTGAACGTGGCATGCGTCAGATACGCGGCAAGCGAGCGGGCTTTATTCTTCAGGATCCCAAATATTCGCTTAACCCGGTCAAGACCATTGGCGTGCAGGTAGCTGAAGCGTGGCGTACCCACAAAGGCGGTAGCAAACGTCAGGCAATGGATGCTGCGGTTGATCTTCTCGATCAGGTTATGATCCGCAATCCGCGTGACGTGGCAAAGCTCTACCCGCATGAAGTTTCGGGCGGTATGGGCCAGCGTGTCATGATCGCCATGATGCTGGCGCCCGATCCCGAACTGCTCATTGCTGACGAGCCGACATCCGCGCTCGACGCTACTGTTCAGGCGGAAATTCTTCGCCTGATCGACGATCTGGTTTCCAAGCGCGGAATGGGACTTCTCCTCATTAGCCACGATCTTCCACTCGTGTCGCATTTCTGCGACCGTGTCATGGTCATGTATATGGGGCGTGTCATGGAAGAATTGAAAGCTGCCGAACTTGTGCGTGCTGAGCATCCTTATACGAAGGGGCTTCTCAATTGCATTCCATCGCTCATGCATCCTCGTGATCGATTGCCGGTTCTTAATCGCGAAGAAAGCTGGCTGAACTCATGATAGTCATTGATCAACTTCGTATCAGCTTCAACGAGCATGAAGTCGTCAAGGGTGTGTCCTTCAATGTCGAGAAGGGCGGGAGCTTTGGAATTGTTGGTGAAAGCGGCTCGGGTAAATCCACTATTCTGCGCGCAATGGCGGGTCTCAACGAACAATGGAGTGGCCGCATCGCTTTCGACGGGAAGGACGTTGCCCCAAAGCGCGCACCCGCCTTCTTCCGTCAGGTGCAGATGGTGTTTCAGGATCCCTTTGGCTCACTGCATCCACGCCAGACCATCGACCGTATCCTGAGCGAGCTTCTGCTGGTTCACGGTATCGGCGATATCGACAAGCGTATTGAAAAGGTTCTTGACGAAGTCGCGTTGCCCAAAGCTGCGCGGTTCCGTTTTCCGCACCAGCTTTCGGGCGGACAACGCCAGCGCGTGGCAATCGCGCGAGCCCTGATCGCCGAACCGGAAGTTTTGCTACTGGACGAACCGACATCGGCGCTTGATGTCTCGGTACAGGCTGAAATTCTCAATCTTCTCGCGGACTTGCGCGCTGAAAAGAATCTCACTTATGTGCTGGTGAGCCACAATCTCGCTGTGATCGCGCATCTCTGCCCGCAGGTGGGGGTGATGCAACACGGCGAGATGGTGGAACAGCTTAGCGCCGATGATTTGCGCGCCGGGCGAACGACACATCCGCATACCACAGAATTGCGCGCGCTAAGCGTCAATCTGGAAGAACCTGCCTGACGGAGTTTTCATGTCAACGCATGCTGACTGGAATGCGGCTTCGCTTGCCGCGAAAGTCTTGTCGAGAACCTGGGCCAAGGATGAGCCGGGTGGCGTCATCATCGGTTTCGGCCCAGATGGAGTGAAATTTGCCTATGCGAGCGGGCTTGAAAACCTGTCTACGGGGGTGCCGTTCACGGCGAATACAGTTGTTCGCTACGCATCAGTCACGAAACATGCGTTTTGTGCGATGGTTCTCAAGCACAGCGATATCATCGACCTCGAGGATCGGCTCGGCGACCATCTGCCGGAGTTGCAAAGTCCACTGGCCGATGTCACCGTGGGGCGTGCACTCGACATGACTGGTGGTCTGCCCGATACGCGAGAATGCCTCACACTTCTGGGGCTGTCTGTTTATACAGAAACGGAAGCGGGTCAGCTTCTGGACTACCTTGCTTCTCTCAATCGGCTCAATTTCGAAGCGGGTTCGGAAATTTCGTATTCCAACACCGGTTATCGTCTGGTGGAAGCTGCACTGGAGCGAAAAGGGTTTCGCTTCAATGATTTCGTTAAATCGGATATTGCGCAGCTTCTCGATATTTTCATGGAGGCGCCGGACGTCTGGAATGATCCGGTCGCGGGCTTGGTTCCCGGTTACTGGAAGTCTGACGAAAAATGGCAGCTCAGCTCTGCTGGCCTGCACATTTCGGCTTCTGGCAGCCTGACTGGCAGTGGCATGGCGCTTACCAAATGGGCACAAGCACTTGTTAATGGCGAGGGCGTGTTCAAAGGTTTGCTCGATAAACTGTCAGCTGACCGTCGTCTCTCTGACGGGCGCGTAACCGCTTACGGCCTCGGACTGCGGTGGAATGAAGTGGATGGCAAGCGGTTTGTCGGGCACGGTGGTTCGCATCCCGGCTACAAGAGCTATTTTCTGCTCGATCCAGCCGCGAAAACCGGCATGATTGTTGTTTCAAATCGTGAAGACGCCAACACCTATAAGATGGCGCGAGATTGCATGGCCGCTCTCAACGGATTGTCGTTGCCAGAAACCAATTGCACGATCCCCGACGGGCTTTATGTGACGGAGAGTGGACCGTTCTGGCTGGAAATGCGCAACGGTATAGCCAACTGGCTTGATTCCGAAGACACGCTTTACGATATCGGCGATGGCTGGTTCTCATCCCTGTCGCCGTCTTCGCCGGTTGAACTCCGCTGGACGGGTACGGAACTGGAAGGTGAGATTGGTTACGTATCTCGCCGGTTGAAGCCGGTGACACCGAAACCTGTGTACCGGGAACTCGACGGCCACTGGCAGGCATCGCCCTATGGCGCCAGTTTCGATATCAAGGATGGTCACCTCATCATGGGTATAGGCCCGGCACGCCGAGCCATGCCGTTGGAAGACCTCGGTCAGGGGCGCGCGCTGTTTACGTTGCATGATGGCCCTTGGACCAAGCGCGTCTGTCTGCATAAGCTTGATGACAATCGGGTCGAGCTCGTTCTCAGCCGAGCCAGAATGATCGAATACGTCCGGTAATCTGGACATTCGTGGGTTATGGACGCGGCGGAAGGGTGACCTTACCGCCGCGTCTTGCATTGTGGTAACTTTCGACAATTGATTCCGAATGTGAGGTGACGTGATGCTGGAACGGATGATCGATCAGGGCGCAGGTCGGGAACCTGCCGACATCGTGCTGAAGGGTGGCCGTTTCTTCGATCTCGTAACCGGTGAACTTGTTGAAAGTGACATCGCAATCTGCGGTGATCGGGTTGTTGGAACATTCGGCAACTATCGGGGCAAGCATGAAATCGACATTTCCGGACGGATCGTCGTGCCGGGATTTATCGATACGCATCTTCACATAGAATCCTCCCACGTAACGCCGCATGAGTTCGACCGGTGTGTATTGCCACAGGGCGTTACCACGGTCATTTGCGACCCGCACGAGATTGCGAATGTGCTGGGTGCTGAAGGCATAAAGTTTTTCCTCGATAGCGCGTTGGAAACCGTCATGGATATCCGCGTGCAGCTTTCGAGCTGTGTGCCCGCGACCCATATGGAAACGTCTGGCGCCGAGCTTCTGATCGATGATCTGTTGCCTTTTGCTGACCACCCCAAGGTGATTGGTCTTGCGGAGTTCATGAACTTTCCAGGTGTTCTGGCGAAAGACCCCGAATGCATAGCGAAGCTCAAGGCGTTTCAGGGACGCCATATTGATGGTCATGCGCCGCTTCTGCGCGGGCTCGACCTGAACGGCTATATTTCCGCAGGTATTCGCACCGAACACGAGGCGACAAGTGCGGAAGAAGCGCTGGAGAAGATGCGTAAAGGTATGCATGTATTGGTGCGTGAAGGGTCTGTTTCCAAGGATCTGAAAGCGCTTATGCCGATCATTACCGAACGTCATGCGCAGTTCCTGGCGTTATGCACTGATGATCGCAATCCGCTTGATATCGCCGATCAGGGCCACCTCGACTACCTTATCCGCACGGCGATTGCAGGCGGCGTGGAGCCGATTGCAATCTACCGGGCCGCGAGCATTTCCGCAGCACGTGCTTTCGGTCTTTTCGACCGGGGTCTGGTTGCGCCGGGTCAGCGCGCCGACCTCGTTGTGGTGGATAGCCTCGAAGGTTGTCACGCTGAAATCGTGTTGTCGGCGGGCAGAGTGATTTCAGAGGATTTGTTTGCCTCTCGTAAGATCGTTGCTCCTGTCGGGCGCAATAGCGTCAAGGCATCGAAAGTCAGCGCGTCCAGTTTCCGCTCTCATTCCAACAGCGGCAAGACGCGTGCAATCGGTATAATTCCGGGCAAGATCATAACGGAAAGCCTCGAATTCGATCTGAAGGTTGGCCCGAACGGCGTTGAGCCCGATTTCGAAAAAGATGTAGTCAAGATCGCCGTTGTCGAACGTCACGGCAAAAATGGAAATATTGCGACCGGCTTTGTGCACGGTTTCGGCTTGAAATCAGGTGCAATCGCGTCAACCGTCAGTCATGACAGCCATAATATCTGTGTGGTTGGCACGTCAGACGAAGATATTGCTGCAGCTGCCAACCGATTGGGCGAAATTGAAGGTGGTTTCGTTGTCGTGCGAGATGGCAAGGTGTTGGCTGAAATGCCTTTGCCCATTGCCGGATTGATGAGCGCCGAACCATATGAAACTGTCCGCGACCAGCTTCGTGTGCTGCGTCACGCAGCGGAAGAACTGGGTTCCGTTCTGGAGGAGCCATTCTTGCAACTGGCCTTCATCGCCTTGCCTGTGATCCCGCATCTCAAGATCACTGACCGCGGCCTTGTGGACGTCGACAAGTTTGCATTTGTCGGGAACTGATCAATGCAAGCCACCGACACCGAGTAGTTCTTCGACAGTCTGCTGGTTTTCGGCGAGTTCTGCTGACGTGCCAGACCATGCAATGCGCCCACGTTCCAGTATGATGATGTGATCGGCAAAATCGAGCGCACTCTGGATGCGCTGTTCGACAAGCAGAATCGTCATGTCTCCCTTCTGTGCAAGTGTCGAGAAAGCAGCCATCAGCTCTTCACAGATGACAGGAGCAAGCCCTTCCAGCGGCTCATCGAGCAGCAGCACTGTCGGTCGCCCGAGAATGCTGCGCGCGGTGGAAAGCATCTGTTGTTCTCCCCCGGAAAGCTGCGACCCAAGATTGCTGCGTCGTTCCTTAAGACGCGGAAACATCGCATAGGCTTCTTCAAGCGCATTCTTTGGTCGGTTTTTGAGGCCAACGAAGAGATTTTCTTCGACGGTGAGGGTCGGAAAAACATCACGAGTTTGCGGCACATAACCGAGACCGGCAATTGCGCGCGCGGCTGATGGAAGCGTGGCGATATTCTTCCCATTCAGCAGAATTTCACCGCCATAACGGCGGGTTTGCCCTGCGATAGTAGCAAAGAGGCTGGTCTTGCCGACACCATTGCGGCCCAGAATGGCAAGTCGCGATCCCGGTTCTGCTTTGAACGATACATTCTCGATGATGCGCGTGGGGCCGTAACCGGAGGAGAGATTGCGAATTTCAAGCGAGGCGGCACTCATTGCGCATAGCTCCCGAGATAGGCTTCGCGGACGCGGGTATCCTGCACGACATCTTCCGGCAATCCGTCAAAAATTACAGTTCCTGCAGCCAGCACGACTACGCGTTTTGCGAAGCGAAAAACGAGGTCCATATCGTGCTCGATCATGAGTACTGCCAGATCGGCCGGTAGTCGGTCGAGCGCTTCCTCGATGCGGCATGTGTCGCTCTGTGGAACACCTGCAGCTGGTTCATCAAGCAGCAGAACTTTGGGTCGAAGCGCCAATGCAAGGGCAATCTCCAGAAGCCGCTGTTGGCCATATGCGATCTCGCTCACCCGCAACTGCCCGAGATGCAGAAGTCCGAGCGCATCGAGAATATCGCGCACTTCATCCATGACTTCAGGCATTTTGCGATAGTTTCCGAGAATACGTCCTGTCTTGCCTTCGCGTTGCAAAACAGCAAGAGCCACGTGTTCTTCGGGTGTCATGTCGAAGAAGAGACGGGTCACCTGAAATGAACGCACCAGTCCGCGCCTGACGCGCTGCATGGCGTTGAGCCGGGAGACGTTCTCTCCATCCAATGCCACGGTGCCAGAAGTTGCCGCGAGGTTGCCTGTAACCAGATTGACGAAAGTGGTCTTGCCTGCTCCGTTGGGACCAATGAGAGCGACGCGGTCGCCTTTCACCATGTTGAGCGAAACATCGTTTGTCACTGCCAGACCGCCGAAATTCTTGCGCAGTTTCGTTACTTCAAACACGGTGCTCATTTGCGGCGCGCCTTCTTTTCAAAGTAATAGGCGACGGTTCCATAGAGGCCACGCGGCGCGAATAGCACGACGGCGATCAGCAGAGCCCCAACCATTGTAAGCCAGTGGAAGGGGTTCGCAGCAGAGACGAGGTCTTCGAACCACATGAAGACAACCGTACCAACTAGTCCGCCGAACAGCGATCCCGTGCCACCGAGAACCAGCATTACCAAAGCTTCCGCCGACATGGTAAAACTGAGACTGTCGAGCCCGACGACCTGCGTTGAAATGGCATTCAGCGCGCCACCGATGCCCGCAACAGCACCTGAAATGACATACATGCGAAGCTGTGCTGACTGCACCGAAGCACCCATGGCATGAATGCGGATCGGGTCTTCTTTCACACCTCGGCAAAGCATACCGAAGGGTGAACGAACAACATAACGTAGGACGATGAAGGAAACGAGCAGCAGGAATACGGCATAGACATAGACCGTGTGTCCGTAGAGATCGAACTCGAACATGCCAAAGATCGGATCGGGTGAAATGCCGCTTAGTCCGTCACTGCCGCCGGTCCAGCTTGATGCCTTGTTTGCAACTTCGTGGAACAGATGGACAACGGCAATCGATAGAACGAGTTGAGCGAGCCCGTGCGCGCGCAGAATAACGGCTCCGGAAACAAGCCCGGTGATAGCTCCTGCAACAAGACCGATAAGTGTCATCAGGATCGGGTCGGTAATACCGAAATGGGCAGCGGCGATGCCGGCACCATAGGCACCAGCGCCAAACAAAGCAGCATGGCCGAGCGTTGCTATACCGCAATAGCCCATCACCAGATCGAGTGACAATACGAGCAAGGCAATGGCAATGATGCGTGTCAGCAGTGCCAGATTATCGGGGAACAAAAACCAGCCGCAAATACTGGCAGCGATAATTGCTGCTACGCCGACAAGACCCGCATAGGAGTGACGGTGTTGAGAGAGAGCTTGCGTCATATCGGTCATTTTTTGGCCAGCCTTCCTGCAAGACCACGCGGGAACAGCGTCACAATGACGATCACTGCCAGATAGAAGAAGAACTCGCCATATTCCGGTGCCAGATAACGCCCGGTTGTATCGATTGCTCCGAGCAGGAGGCAGGCAATCAGCGCTCCGGGTATGGAGCCTGCGCCACCGACAGAGACGACGACCAGAAATGTCACCATGTAGCGGAGTGCATAGTAGGGTTCGACAGGTAGAAGTTCGGCGCCGACAACACCGCCGAAAGCTGCGAGCCCAATGGCAAGCGCAAAGCTGATGGCGTAAACGATTTCGGTTCTGACACCGAGCGCAGCCGCCATGTTGGCATTGTCGACAGCAGCGCGCAGTTTCACGCCGAATGCAGTGCGTTCGATGATGTACCAAAGACCAAGGGCCACCGCGAAGCCGCACCCGATTGCAAAGATGCGATGCTTGGCAATTGCCCGAAAGCCGAGATCGACCGATCCACGCAACATTTCAGGCAAAGGAATGGTCTTCAGTGTTGGTCCGAATATATAGTTGGTGAGACCGATGATGCAGAAGGTGATGCCGATGGTCATCAGCACCTGTGTCAGTTCAGGCGCTCCATAAATGCGCCGATAGAGCAATCTCTCCACGGGAACGGCGATTAACATCGTGCCGACGACGGCGATGATGATCGCAAAGCCGTAATTGAGGCCAAGCTGCTGGGCAGCATAGGATGCAAAATAGCCGCCGATCATTGCAAATGCGCCGTGAGCGAGATTGACGACGCGCATCAAGCCCATGGTGACCGAAAGGCCGATGGAAATGACGAAAAGCACCATGCCATAGGCGAGGGCATCAACGGCAATGCTGAGCACAGTCTGCATTGAGTGGTCCTGTTGAGCGCATCCCGAAAAGCACGAAAAAATTTTCGGGTGCGCGTTAAAATAAGCAGTTATGAGCTATGAGCGCGCTTTACGCCTGCTCAGGCATCAAGGCGTTAACTCTTGAATGCCGGAGTTATTGAGCTTTTAGGCCGGGGTCGCCCTGCTTTTCGAAGGTTTGAATTTCCTTGTTATAGTAAGTGCCGTCATCAGCCTTGGCGACTTCGCGCAGATAGATGTTCTGCGTCATATGGCGGCTTTCGGGGTCGATGGATACAGGGCCGCGAGGACTGATCCATTCCATGCCTTTCACGGCCTCTACCGCCTTTTCAGCATCTTTTTCACCGCCGGTCGCTTCGATCATCTTGTAGATGACATGCATGCCATCATAAGCGCCGACCGAAGGGAAGGACAACTCCACAGGATTGCCGATGGCCTTTCGAGCTTCCTCGACAAACTTCTTGTTTTCTGGCGAGTCATGCGAGACTGCGTAGTGGAAAGTCGTCAGAACACCGAGAGCATTTTCTCCGAGTGCGGGAAGATCGGATTCTTGTGTCAGGTCACCTGGAGCAAAAAGCTGAATGCCCGAGCCTTTCAATCCGTTGTCGACATAGGATTTCATGAAACCGAGCGTGGTTGGTCCAGACGGCAGAAAAGCAAACACGCCTTGCGCGCCAGAGTCTTTTATACGCTGCATGATAGGGCTGAAATCGTTCGTAGCGAGCGGCATCCGAATAGCTTCGACCACTTCGCCACCAGCTTCTGTAAACGCTGCCTTGAAAGCGTTTTCCGCATCCACGCCGGGCCCATAATCGCTGACAACCGAGATGACTTTCTTCACACCCTTGTCGAGTGCAACCTTTGCGATCGGGGTTGACGTTTGCCATGTGGTGAACGAGGTGCGCACCACATAAGGGCTCTTCGTTACAATGGAAGAGGTGGCGGCATTCATGACGACCATCGGCACATTGCCCTGTTTGAGAATGGGCGTAACCGCCATGGCGTCAGGGGTGAAATAGAAGCCAGCAAGATATTGGACGCCTTCCTTGACCACGAGTTCCTGCGCAAGCGCCTTCGATTGCGCCGGATCGGCCTGCGGCACATCACGATAAACGATCTCGACAGTGTCATCGCCGATCGTGTTGCCGTGCTCTGTCATATAGGCGTCGATGCCGGCCTTGAAGTTCTTGCCCTGAAGAGCAAACGGGCCTGAAAATGGACCAATGACGCCGACCTTTACCACATCGGCATAAGCTGCTGATGCTGTGAGTGAAAAGACCGCAAGCGCGGTGAATACAATTTTCTTCATGTTCTCCTCCCTATCGCCCACCATTCCCGCGCGTGACCGTCTCGTCGCAACAGGGAATGTCCTGATTTCAGCATGCCTATCTAATTGGTCATGTAAAATGAAAAATTCCTCATAAACGATACCCGGATGGTTATGTGTCCGAGAATTGTTCGTTTCCGATTCGAACCACCTTATCGATCAGGATTGATGCAATCTTGAGGGCACTGCCAGTCGACGCAACAATTTGCGGCAGGATCATCCATTCGATCATCCAGGCCGCGCCTGAGCGCTCCTGCTCATGCACCATAGCCTGATGCAAACCACCCATTTGGGCCGCGTTGAAACGGGCAAGGCTGACCAGTATCTCTGCTGACACCGGATTTTGCTTGTGGGGCATGGCGGACGAACCGCCACCACCGGTCAAGGACAGTTCGGTGCCCAGTTCAGCCATAAGCGCAATATCTTGCCCGAATTTTCCAAGAGTACCCGTGATGAGCGAAAGCAGATTGCCGAACTCGACAATGAAGGCCCGCTGGCTATGCCATTGCGGGCTATCGTGCAATCCGAGCCTATCAGCCAGCAAAGCACGCAGAGCCGGTGCCTGATCTCCGAATTTTTCAAGCGTTCCGGCTGCACCTCCGAACTGTACGGGAAAGACGATGGTGTTCAGTTTGGTCTCATAAGCGTTGAGCGGGTTTTTCCAGCTTGAGATGCGGTCCGATACGGTGATCGGAATAGCGGATTGCATACGTGTATAACCCGTCAGAGCATTCCTTCCGAACGTCGCATCAAGCCAATCGAAACGCTGCGTGAGTTGCTGAATTCGCCCATAAAGAATTGTACTTGCGCGTTTCAGCCGCAAAATCAGGCTCGTATCGATGGCATCCTGGCTCGTCGCGCCGAAATGAACGTATTCGCCGTAATCCGTTCCGACCGCCAGACGCAGTTCTTTCACGAGTGAGGGAATGACAACCCCGTCACGCGCTGTCGCTGTTGCCAGATCGGATAGGTTGGGTTCGAACGTTTCTGAGGCTTGTTTGATCGCTTGTCCTGCCTCGACCGGTATCAAGCCGAGCCCCGCTTGAGCTTCAGCCAAAGCCGCTTCAAAGCGCAACATCTCGGCAATATCAGCCGCCGCAGTAAACAGGCTCAATATCTCTTCGTCGTCGCCGAAAAGCTGTGCCAGAAACGGATGTTCGAAGACCGAGATGCTCATGCGTCAAATATCGAAAAAGACAGTTTCTTTCTCGCCCTGCAAGTGAATATCGAAATGATAGACGCTACCCTCACGCTGACCAATCAGTGTTTGCGCCCGGCTGCGATGTTCGATGCGTGCAAGGACCGGGTCCTCTGCATTCGCATCGGCTTCATCGGAAAAATACATCCGCGTCTGCAGTCCGAGATTAATGCCGCGGGCCACGATCCACAAGGTAACGTGTGGTGCCATGAGGCGGCCATCTTTGAAAAAAACGCGGCCAGGTTTGATCGTCTCGAAAGTGAACTCGCCCGTGTCCATATGGCTCGCACAACGGCCCCATCCACGAAAGCCAGGGTCGGCCTTGCCGCCGGTTTCAGAGGGGCTGTTATAGAGGCCTTTTGCATCAGCCTGCCATATTTCTACCAACGCATCGCGGATTGGTGCGCCTATGCCATCGATGACATGGCCCTTGATAGTGATGCGTTCGCCTGTCGTCTTCTCATTATAGAGAGGGCCGGAGCCGAGATCCTGCTCGAAAATGCCGTTGATGCCAACAAAATTGGGTGTCAATCCGATATGGACGTAAGGGCCCGCAGTCTGTGATACGGTTTCTTTCAGATAGCCGAGAGGTTGCACCATATCAGTTGCCCTCCGGGCGATTTTCAAACAAGGTTGCGCGGCGCCCGCGCAACACAATGTCGAACTTGTAAGCAAGCATATCCATCGGCAAATTAGCGTTCATGTCCAGAGGTGCGACCAGCCGTTCGACAGCTGATTTGTCGGGAATAGTTTTTACGATCGGGCAAATCCAGATTAGCGGATCGCCCTCGAAATACATCTGTGTGATGAGGCGCTGTGCAAAGCCATGACCGAACACAGAAAAATGGATGTGAGCCGGACGCCAGTCATTGACACCATTTGGCCAAGGGTACGGGCCGGGCTTTATGGTCTTGAACCAGTAGTAGCCGTTTTCGTCCGTGACCGTGCGACCGACGCCGCCGAAGTTGGGGTCGATGGCCGCAAGATAGGTTTCTTTCTTGTGGCGATAACGCCCGCCAGCGTTGGCCTGCCAGAATTCCAGCAGTGCGCCTGGAACAGGACGGCTACTCTCGTCCAGAACACGACCATGAACAAGGATGCGCGGACCTATCGGCATTTCGCCGGGGCGCGCATAATTGAGGATGAGGTCATTATCCAGCTCGTGCAGCATACTGTGCCCGAATACCGGGCCCGTAATTTCACTTTTGGTGCCTTCGAGCGAAAGCAAAGCACGAGTAGGCGAGCGAAGGACGGAGGTCTTATACCACGGCGTGTAAGCCGGTGGATGCATGGACAGATCGCGAGCAAAGAACGGAGTTGCCTCCGGCAGACTGTTCTTCATTTTTCAGTTTCCTCCGCTTCCATCTGCGCATAGGTCTGCTTTGCGATCTTGAAAGCGTGGTTCGATGCCGGAACCCCCGCATAGATTGCAACATGCATCAATGCTTCGCAGATGTCCTCCTTCGTTGCGCCCGTATTTTTCGTAGCGCGTATATGCATGGCAACTTCATCGTCTTGCCCGAGTGCTGCAAGCAGTGCAATCGTAACGATCGACCGTTCTCGTTTGGTCCAGCCGGGTCGCGCCCAGACCGTGCCCCATGCGGCTTCTGTTATAAGCTCCTGAAACGGAGCATCAAGGTCGGTTGCACCGTTTGAAGCGCGATCCACATGCGTATCGCCCAGAACTGAACGGCGCACGTTCATGCCGATCTTGTAGCGTTCCGACCGCACTGCCTTGTCAGCCATGGCTACTCTCCATGTTAGAATCTGTTTGAAATAAAGTTGCGCAACAGCGAGACATAGGCATCGGGCTGTTCAACGCAGGGAATGTGACCGCTGGCGGCAATCTCCGTGAAATCTGCTTCAGGGATAAGACTTGCCAGTTCGCGCACAAGGGTAGGCGGCGTGGAGCCGTCCTGATCACCGACCAAACAAAGTGTTGGCACCGAAATAGTTCTGGCTACTTCGGTTAAATCCGCTTCACGCAGCGCGGCACAGGTGGCCGCATAGCCGTCGAGCGGTTGCCGAACGAACATATTGCAATAGGCATGATAGGCAGGATTATCGGAGCGGCGATAGTCCGACGTGAACCAGCGGGGCATTGTCGCGTCGAGGATGCTTGAAAGGCCATCTTGCTGAATAGCAGCTATGCGCGCGTCCCACATCGCTGCTGTACCGATCTTGTGAGCGGTGTTGGACAAAACGAATCCGGCCACCAGATCGGGGCGCGCTGCATAAACACCTTGCGCGATCAGTCCACCGACGGAAAGACCGCAAATGATCGCCCGTTTTATCGAAAGCTTGTCGAGCAGGTTGATGAGGTCGGTCGCAAGGAGTTCGATTGTGTAGGGGGGGGCTCCGACATCTGAAAGGCCGTGGCCGCGCTTATCATAAACGAGCGTCGATACGTCGTTGCGCAGGCGTGCGCGAACTTCATCCCATATCCGGAAATCGGTTCCGAGCGAGTTGATGAAAACCAGAACAGGCTTCTCTGCGGCTATTGGCTGGAAATCATAATGGATGACGACGTCGTTTATGGATGCGAACTGCACAGCTTTCTCCTCTTGCATCGCACTGTCGTGCTTTGAACTGGTTAAGTAAAATGATATTATTCGCAAAAATCATAACTACAGGGTTATAGATAAGTGATTGGGAACAGGATCAAATTTCGTCATCTGCATACGTTTGTTGAGGTTGCGCGACAGAAGAGTGTGGTCAAGGCCTCCGAACTCCTGAGTATCAGCCAACCAGCAGTGACCAAGACGATGCGTGAGCTGGAGGAGATTCTGGGCGTTCCAGTAGTGGAACGCGATGGTCGTGGCATAAGGATAACGCGGTTCGGTGAAGTATTCCTGCGTCATGCTGGGACGGCTTTGACCGCCTTACGGCAAGGGCTGGATTCCGTGTCGCAAGAATTGGATGGATCAGGACCGCCTATTCGTATTGGCGCCTTGCCGACAGTCTCAACACGCATCATGCCGAAAGCGATGAGCCTGTTTCTCGCGGAAAGAACGTCTAGCCGTGTAAAAATCGTTACGGGTGAAAATGCTGTTCTTCTGGAGCAGCTACGGGTTGGCGATCTCGATCTGGTTGTAGGGCGGCTTGCCGCGCCAGAAAAGATGACCGGTTTTTCATTCGAGCATCTTTATTCGGAGCAGGTTCGATTTCTTGTCAGGACAGGGCATCCCCTGACGGACGGACGCGCGGTTTTCGAGCATCTGGCCGACTACCCGGTTCTGATGCCGACACGCAATTCAATCATTCGCCCGTTTGTGGATCGTTTGCTGATTACGAACGGTATAGGTGCCCTGCCAGTTCAGATTGAGACCGTTTCCGATGCATTTGGACGTGCTTTCGTCCGCGACAGTGATGCGGTGTGGATCATTTCAGAAGGGGTTGCTGCCAGAGATGTATCTGAAGGCAAGCTTGTCGCTCTTTCCATCGATACAAGCGAAACGACAGGTCCGGTAGGGTTGACCATGCGAACTGACACGACACAGACAGCCGCTATGCAAATTCTGATCCAGACGTTGCGCGAAGCTGCTGGTGTGAAGCTCTAGAGATTAACGCGGCCAGCTACCCAAATAAGGTAGCTGACCGCGCTATTTGCAAGAAGTTCTGGCCGGAACTTCTTGCTGGGGGTTCGATTAGAAATAGAATTCTACATCAATTCTAAATTAAAGCATCAGTTCTATATGTTTTATTAAATAAAATTAGTTAAACCTTATTTATAGTATTCACCGTTCAGAACGGCAATCCGACGTAGTTTTCAGCAAGTGCGGTTGAGGCAGCTTCGGAAGTGCAGAAGTAGTCAAGTTCTGCTTCCTGCACTTTCTGATCAAACGGAACCATATCAGGAAATCGGTGTAGCATTTTGGTCATGGACCATGAAAAGCGTTCGGCCTTCCAGATGCGCGCAAGCGCATTAGCAGAATAAGCGTCGATGCCAGATTTTGATTTGCCCAGATAAAACTCTCTCAATCCTTCGTAAAGATAGTGCACGTCGCTGGCGGCGAGGTTTAGCCCTTTCGCACCTGTCGGAGGAACGATATGAGCGGCATCTCCAACAAGGAAAAGCTGTCCAAAGCGCATTGGTTCAGCCACGAAAGAGCGTAGAGGCGCAATGGATTTCTCGAAAGACGGTCCGGTTATCATTGCTTCGGCATGATGTGCCGGAAGGCGACAGCGCAGTTCATCGTAAAAGCGTTCGTCGCTCCAGTTTTCGATCTTTTCATCAAGTGAACATTGGATGTAGTAACGGCTGCGTGTGAGCGAGCGCATGGAGCAAAGCGCAAAACCACGTTCGTGGTTGGCATAGATCAACTCATGAGCGACCGGCGGAATGTCGGCCAGAATACCGAGCCAGCCGAAAGGATAGATCTTTTCAAAGATATCGATTGCCTTGTCCGGTACAGATTTGCGGCTTATGCCGTGATACCCGTCACATCCAGCGATGAAATCGCAGTCGATGCGATGGGTTTTGCCGTCCTTTTCGTAGGTAATATATGGCGATGTCGTATCGAAATCATGCGGTGTTACGTTGGCGGCTTCATAAATGCTGGTGGTGTTCGACTTCCGCCGTTCATCCATAAGGTCGTGCGTCATCTCAGTCTGGCCATAAACCGTAACGCGCTTGCCGGTCAGTTTGTGCAGGTCGATACGGTGATCCCGACCGTCGAAGGCGAGTGAGAAACCGTCATGTGGCAATCCCTCTGCTTGAAGGCGTGTTGAAGCTTCGGCTTCATCCATCAGATTGACGGTGCCTTCTTCCAAGACGCCAGCACGTACACGGCCCAGAATATAATCCGCGCTGACGCGATCCAGCACGACATTGTCTATCCCGGCTTTAGTCAGAAGTTGGCCGAGGAGCAGGCCGGCCGGGCCCGATCCGATGATTGCCACCTGAGTGCGCATAAGTTCCTCCCAATGCAATTCCGTCTTTATTCTTGAAGGAACGTTCCTGCTGGCAATGGATAATCTCGACTATTTATTGTACAAATCGAACATGATTGGAGGGTAAGTGTCGGATAATTTTGTTCCAACATACGAGCTTTATGGAGAAGAACGCGAGCAGAAGCCGGATTTTTGGCTACACTGCGAGACGCTTTTCTCGCGATCAAGTTTGCATAATTTCGAAATTTCGTTGCATCGTCACGAGAGCTTCTTTCAGCTTTTATATATTGAAGGGGGTGCGGGGCAGGTGAGCTTCGATGGCGTCATCTACCCCTTTCAAACGCCATGTGCCATTATGGTGCCACCCGGTTTCAATCATGGGTTTGCATTCTCTCGAGATATAGTGGGGCACATTGTAACGATTTTGAGCCCTCATATGCCGTTTATTGGAGACGGCTCTGGGGGCGTTATGGCGAAGTGGTTGATGCATCCTCAACTCATATCGATGAAAGGAGCGGGCGACGAGAATCTGGCGTTACTTTCCTCTCTTCTGCGGCAAGTACAAGATGAGTTTCACACGAGAAAACCATATAAAAACAGCCTGCTGGAATCTCTTGTTCAAGCCGCATTCGTCTATGTTCTGCGACACGCTTATTCTTCAAATTCCGCAAAGCAGGAAGACCGTCAGATATATGGGCATGCTCGTATTGAGCGCTTGCAGGAACTGATCGACCGTCATTACCGAGAACACAAGCCCGTTTCATTTTATGCGAAACTGTTGGGTGTTTCATCAACGCATCTCAACCGGACTGTCAAACAACTGACAGGAAGGACGACACAAGACATGGTTGCAAGCAGGCTGATTGAGACGGCCAAGCGCGATTTGATAGCCATGCCATCGTCGGTGCAGCATATCGCCTACAGCCTTGGCTTTTCAGATCCCGCATATTTTTCACGCTTTTTCCTGAAGATGACGAGCGAAACACCCCGTACATTCCGTTTGAGGGAGCGCGAGCGTCTGGCCGCTCTGGATTCATCATCATAGAATTAATTGGATTTTTCATTCTCTGCGGTCATCTCAGCAAATTGCGTAGATCCAACTGGACTTGAAGCATTGCAGGCAGGAAGCGTTCCACAAGGTCAATTGTTTCGACATGTGCCACGGGTGCCCCGATGTTAAGCGCCGCAACTACTAAACCTCGATGATTGAAAACAGGAACAGCGATGGAGCGTAGTCCGATCTCCAGTTCCTGATCGTTGATTGCATAACCTTGACCACGAATAATGGAGAGTTCTGTCATCAGCGGGGCAATTTCCACCTTTGTAAATGGTGTCAAAGCTTTCCGTTCAGTGCGCTCGAGAAGCACCTGAGCCTCGGGTTCATGAAGCCAGGCCAGAAGCACACGCCCCATCGAAGCACAGTAGGCTGGAAGCCTGCTTCCCGCCATCAAGTTGATGGAAATCACGCGCATTTGTGAGGCGCGCGCGATGTAAACAATTTCCGTTCCATCCAGAACGGATGCGGATGCGCTCTCTCCGACGGCATCAGAGAGCCGGTCCAGATGCGGCTGGATAATTGTCGGCAATGGCGTCGAAGATAGATAGGCATGCCCGAGCCGAAGAATTTTGGGCAGAAGCATGAAGAACTTGCCGTCATACTCGGCATATTCGAGCTCGGTCAGCGTCAGCAGGCACCGTCGTGCGGTTGCACGATCGAGACCAGTTATTTTTGAAACGTCCGCTATTGAAAGACGTGGTTGGTCTTCACCGAACGCTTCGATGACCTTCAATCCCTTTGCAAAACCGCCGATGAAATCTGTTTCGCGCATGAAATCCCTCTCAGTTTGCGTAGATACTTTGTGCGGTATCTGAACAAATGTCAAATATCGCACAAAATGTTTGACCCTTTGCCGACGAGGTGGCTAACTCCAGTGCGATTGCGACCGGACGCTCAAGCACGAAGCTCGAACGCTCTGGTATGGAGGTAAAATGGACAAGACAATCGGAAGTCTGACCGAGGCTGTTGCCGGAATAGACGATGGCGCTACGGTCATGATCGGGGGGTTCGGTGGCTCAGGCGCGCCAATAGAATTGATCCATGCCCTGATCGATAAGGGGCCGAAGAACTTGACGGTGATCAACAATAATGCGGGCAATGGGCGCATCGGCATCGCGGCAATGATTGACGCCGGGATGGTGCGCAAGATGATCTGTTCATTCCCGCGGTCTTCCGATCCGCGCGCTTTCACGGACAAATATATTGCCGGTGAAATCGATCTGGAACTTGTACCGCAAGGAACGCTTGCTGAGCGTATCCGAGCAGGTGGCGCTGGTATCCCGGCGTTCTACACGCCGACAGCCTATGGCACGGAACTCGCCGAAGGCAAGGTAATAGCTGAATTTGATGGACGACCTTACGTGCAGGAGCGTTGGCTGAAAGCTGATTATGCGCTCATTAAAGCGCATCTTGGCGATACGCACGGCAATCTGACCTACCGCATGGCTGCGCGTAATTTCAATCCACTCATGTGTATGGCTGCTGCAAGGACGATTGTACAGGTATCGGAAATCGTTCCGCTCGGAGGCATTGAGCCGGAAAATATCATCACGCCGGGTATCTTCGTCGACAGTGTCGTTGAAGTTGCAAATCCGCAGCAAGAAGAAGAGCTCATTCGTGCTGGAGTGACCTACGTATGATGATTGATATTCATGATGACATCAAACTGTCCAACGCCCAGATCGCATGGCGCGCCGCGCAGGATATTCAGGATGGTGCCTATGTAAATCTTGGAATTGGCTTTCCCGAAATGGTCGCCCGCTATCAACCGGAAGGACGTGAAGCGATTTTTCACACGGAGAACGGCGTTCTGGATTTCGGTGAAGCGCCGCCAGCAGGTGAGGAAGACTGGGACCTGATCAATGCTGGCAAGAAGGCTGTTACGCTAAAGTCCGGCGCGGCATTTTTCCATCATGCCGATAGTTTCGCGATGGTGCGCGGCGGACATCTCGATGTCGCGATTCTCGGCGCCTATCAGGTTGCCCAGAATGGTGATCTCGCCAATTGGCGTGTTGGCGCCAAAGGCGTGCCCGCAGTGGGCGGTGCGATGGATCTGGTACATGGTGCGAAGCAAGTTGTCGTCATCACCGAGCATGTAACGAAGAAGGGTGAACCGAAGCTGGTTGAAAAGTGCACTTTTCCGCTAAGCGGCGTCGCATGTATCACCCGCATCTATACCAGCCATGCTGTGATCGATATCGACAAGGGGCGTTTCGTGTTGCGTGAAAAGCTGGCCGCCATGACGCTGGAAGACCTTCAAGCCATGACCGGCGCGACGTTGCATATCGACGGCCCGGTCGCCGATCTCGTTGTTCCCGAATTGTGAGACCATGTAATGAGTGAAGCCTATATCTGCGATTACATTCGCACTCCCATTGGTCGTTATGGTGGCGCGCTTTCTTCCGTGCGTGCCGACGATCTCGGCGCCATTCCGCTGAAAGCGCTTATGGAGCGTAATGGTTCCGTCGATTGGGAAGCTGTCGACGATGTGATTTTCGGCTCGGCCAATCAGGCGGGCGAAGACAACCGCAATGTTGCGCGCATGTCGCTGCTTCTGGCCGGGCTGCCGGCAGGAGTGTCTGGAACGACGATAAACCGTCTCTGTGGTTCCGGGATGGATGCAGTCATAACGGCTGCACGTGCTATCAGGGCTGGTGAGGCGGAACTGCTCATTGCTGGCGGTGTGGAGAGCATGAGCCGCGCCCCCTTTGTCATGCCTAAGGCCGACAGTGCATTTTCACGCAAGGCGGAAATCTTCGATACGACAATCGGCTGGCGGTTCATCAACCCTTTGATGAAAAAACAGTACGGTGTCGATTCTATGCCTGAAACGGGTGAAAATGTTGCCGAAGATTTCAACGTCTCGCGGCGGGATCAGGACGCTTTTGCACTTCGCAGTCAGGAAAAGGCGGCAGCCGCGCAAGCCAATGGACGCCTTGCAAAGGAAATCGTTCCGATCACGATCTCGCAACGCAAGGGCGATCCGGTCGTTGTCGTTAAGGATGAACACCCTCGCGCCACGAGCCTGGAAGCACTGGCGAAGTTGGGCACGCCCTTTCGTGAGGGTGGCACTGTGACGGCGGGCAATGCTTCCGGTGTCAATGATGGAGCTGCCGCGCTTATCATCGCATCTGAAGCAGCCATCAGGAAATACGGCCTCACACCGATTGCCCGTATTATGGGCGGCGCCACGGCGGGTGTTCCTCCGCGCATTATGGGTATTGGTCCCGCTCCGGCGACAAAGAAGCTATCTGCGCGTATCGGTATCGCACCCGACGCATTCGATGTGATTGAACTGAATGAAGCATTTGCGTCGCAGGGACTGGCAGTGTTGCGCGATCTTGGAATTGCTGATGACGACAAACGCGTCAATCCCAATGGTGGCGCTATTGCGCTCGGGCATCCGCTAGGCATGTCCGGGGCGCGTATCGCGGGCACGGCGGCGCTCGAACTTGCGCTCAATGGCGGCAAACACGCTCTTGCAACGATGTGCATCGGCGTCGGGCAGGGGATCGCCATTGCGCTGGAACGCGTCTGACACTGACTAGATCACATATCCGGGTGCTTTCCCGCCCGGATTTGTCACATCTAGCTGGGCAGATACTACTTTTGTATTCTTGGACGACTACAATATTGCCCACGACTACCGATCAAGTTAGCATGACCTCATTACAACAACGGCGGGAACAACCCGTCGAACCAAAATGGGGAACATGTCGATGAAAATTGCTCGCCTTGCCCTGATGGGCGGACTCCTAGCAACCGCACTTTATACTGGCTCCGCTGCTGCCCGCGACCTGACGGTCGTGTCTTGGGGTGGCAACTATCAGGACGCCCAGCGTGAAATTTACTTCAAACCTTTTTCCGAGAAGACCGGCAAACCTTTGCTAGATGAATCCTGGGACGGTGGTTACGGCGTCGTTCAGGCGAAGGTGAAAGCAGGAAAACCCAACTGGGATGTCGTGCAGGTAGAAGCCGAAGAACTCGCTCTCGGCTGTGCTGACGGTCTTTACGAGAAAATCGATTGGGACAAGGTTGGCGGCAAGGACAAGTTCCTCGACAGTGCGGTCAATGATTGCGGTGTAGGGGCAATCGTGTGGTCGACAGCAATCGCCTATAATGCGGACAAGCTGAAAGATGGCCCACAATCCTGGGCTGATTTCTGGGATGTGAAGAAGTTTCCAGGCAAGCGCTCCTTGCGTAAGGGCGCCAAGTATACGCTTGAATTCGCTCTCCTCGCCGATGGGGTCAACAAGGATGAGGTCTATGATGTGCTCTCAACCCCGGAGGGCGTGGATCGCGCGTTCAAAAAACTTGATGAATTGAAGCCGAACATCGTCTGGTGGGAAGCAGGAGCACAGCCGCTGCAATTGCTGGCCTCGGATGAAGTGGTGATGGCATCGGCCTATAACGGACGCATCACGGGCATAAACAGGAGCGAAGGCAAGAACTTCAAGGTGGTCTGGCCGGGCAGTATTTATGCTGTCGATAGCTGGGTGATCCTGAAAGATGCCGAGAACAAGGATGCTGGGCTGGATTTCATTGCTTTTGCCAGCCAGCCCGACAATCAGGTGAAGCTGCCGAAATATGTCGCTTACGGTCTGCCGAACAAGGAAGCTGCAAGCAAGGTGCCTGCGGAATTCGCATCGGATCTTCCAACGGCGGAAGACAATCTGAAAGGCGCCCTTCCTCTTAACGTCGATTTCTGGATCGATAACTCCGAGGAGTTGACGAAGCGCTTCAACGCCTGGCTGGCGCAATAATCCACAGTCATGGCCCCGTCGGTGCAATATCGGCGGGGTTTCCCTGTTTTCCGGAAGATGGAGTGATTCATTGACGGACTGCCGCATCCGCTTCGAGAATATCAGCAAATCCTACGGTGATTTCAAAGTTATAGATGGTTTGAACCTCGATATTGATCGCGGTGAATTCGTGAGTCTTCTTGGTCCTTCGGGTTCAGGCAAGACGACGCTTTTGATGATGCTTGCCGGGTTTGAAAGTCCAAGCAGTGGAGCAATCCATGTCGATGGCAAGGCAATCAATACGGTTCCTTCATACAAGCGCAACATGGGAGTGGTTTTTCAGAACTACGCGCTTTTCCCCCATATGACAGTTGGCGAGAATGTCGCCTTTCCGCTTCAGATGCGAGGTATTGGGAGAGCAGAGATTGGCGAGCTGGTGGATAAGGTGCTCGATATGGTTCAGCTTTCCACGATGCGTGAACGCAAGCCATCGCAACTCTCTGGCGGCCAACAACAGCGCGTGGCGCTCGCCCGTGCACTGGTTTTCGAGCCGGGCGTGGTCTTGATGGACGAGCCGCTTGGCGCGCTCGACAAACAGTTACGTGAACAGATGCAACTTGACATTCGTGCGTTGCATGGCCGGTTAGGACTGACGATTGTCTTTGTCACCCATGATCAAAGCGAAGCGCTGACCATGTCGGACCGGATCGCTGTCTTCAACAAAGGAAAAATCGAACAGATTGGCACGCCGCGTGCAATTTATGATGAGCCGCAGACCCGTTTCGTCGCCGAATTTATAGGCGAAACCAATCTTGCTGAAGGAACGGTCGAGCGGGTGGAAGGTACGAGCGCTTTCATTCGTCTGAAGGATGGCGGCACACTAACCGCGTCATCGAACGGAACGTTGGGGGCGGGACAGAAAGTTCTTCTGTCCATCCGGCCCGAGCGCATCGAACTGGGCGAGGAGGGTGGTTCAGACAATCTTCTTAAAACACGTGTGATCGACAGTGTCTATCAAGGGGACCATCTGCGCATCCAGCTGGATGCCAGCGCTCATGACTTTATTGTGCGTCTTGACAGGAAAGCGCGTGAATGGGCGCCTGGAACAGATGTCGTAGCGGGGTTCAATGCTGCTGATTGCTGGACTATTGCAGCATGACGGTTCCATCCGGCAAAACTGTCCGAGCGATATTTCTGATCGCGCCCCTGCTTGTTTTCATTGTCTTGTTTTTTCTGTGGCCGCTTGGGGTGATGATGAAACAGGCCGTGTCCGATACGGCGGTTTTGCGTGTTCTCCCCCAGACCGCCGAGGCTGTAACTTTTTGGGACGGACAATCGGCTCCATCACCTGAAATGAAACAGGCGCTCGTGGCAGACCTGAAGGCTTCGACCGACCAGCAGGCCGTAGGCGACATGGTCCGCCGCTTGAACAGCGCCCAATCGGGCTTTCGTACCTTGATGAGCAAAACACTTTCAGCCATCGAGAAGGGCGATCCTGTTCCTGACCTGGAAATGATCGACAAGCGATGGAGCCGACCGGAGTTTTGGCATGCTATTGCGAATGCGCTTTCACCAACAACTGATCGCAACCTGCTCGCGGCGGTCGATATGGAGCGCGATACATCCGGAGAAATTGTTTCAATGGCGCCCGGTACATCGGCCAACCGGGCGATTATGCTGCGCACGTTCTGGATTGCCGCGCTGGTAACACTTGCCTGTGCAATAATTGGCTATCCCTATGCCGTCTTG
>Ga0209369_1000747_pt1 | contig 26323 bp, 20 predicted proteins | sample EBPBio142010_DNA_FD_185865 | JGI IMG/M metagenome (GOLD analysis project Ga0209369, IMG submission 185865) | Wastewater treatment Type I Accumulibacter community from EBPR Bioreactor in Madison, WI, USA - Reactor 1_10/4/2010_ DNA (SPAdes)... | ecosystem: Engineered > Bioreactor > EBPR >... | reverse complement strand
AAATTTTTGATTTGCAAATCAAATTCTTTACAAAAATCATCAATCTGTACAAAAATAGTTGTAATTTGGTCTTTCAAAATCATAAGTAATAATTCGTTAAATATTTGAATTTCAGAAACTTAAATATACGAATTATTACTTTTTATTGCAAATTTTATTTCATTTCTTATCCCGAACTCAGGTTAAATAAGATAAAAAACTATTTTTAGTAACAAAGCCTCAAATTTTGAGGCTTTTTTTATTTTCTGAATTTTGAAAATTATGGATTACTTTTTTCCGCAAAACTGAAAATATTTCCCAATTTAATTTTGGAGTATCCGTTTGATTTTATCTTGGATGAATTTACCATTGCCTGTGCTAAAACATCCGTCGGTAAAGGTTTCTGATTTTCAAATAAGCCTAATTTATTCGCCACTTTTATAATTTTTCCACCCAAAACTTCGCCGGTTCTTTCGGTATTTTTTCTTTCCAACATTCCCGGTTGAAAAATCGTCATTTTGTTGAAATGCAGATTTTTCACTTCCTGTTCAAGTTCGCCTTTCATGCGGGAATAGAAAATTTTTGAATTTGGATTGGCGCCATAAGCGGAAACCAAAACATAATCTTCAACATTATTTTCTTTTGCGGCTTTGGCGAAATTCAGCTGATAATCGAAATCAACTTTTCGTTGCGCATCTTTGCTTCCGGCATCTTTTAAAGTTGTTCCCAAACAGGAAAAAGCAACGTCACCTTTCACCAAATCTTTCCATTCTTCAGGATTTTCGAAATCAACAACGTGAGATTTCAATTTATTATTTTCGATATTTAAAGGGCGTCTTACAAAAGCATGAACTTCCTCAAAATCATGATCATGAAGCAGTTTATCCACTAAATCTTTTCCGGTTGATCCTGTTGCGCCAATAATTAATGCTTTCATTTTTGAAATTTTTCTGAAATAAATTTACAAATTTTTGCTAATATTGAATTTACAATTTTTTAAAGTTTAAATGAGCGTTGAAGAAATCCTTGAGTATTGTCAAACTAAAAAGTCAGTAACCGAACATTTTCCGTTTGGTCCGGATAATTTGGTGCTTAAAGTTGGCGGAAAAATGTTTTTATTAATATCATTAGAAAATCAACCCTTATCTTTTGCCTGTAAAGGGGATCCGGAGAAAAATTTGGATTTACGCGAAAAGCATCATCAAATAACCGGAGCTTATCACATGAACAAAACACATTGGAATGGCGTTATTTGTGATGGTTTGAAGAAAGAACTTATCTTTGAAATGATTGATGATTCCTATGATTTGGTATTAAAATCGCTGACGAAAAAATTGCGAAAAGATATTGCTGATTCCTAACGATTTTTTAATTAGATAAAATATATCACAAAAAAGTGAAAATAAATTTGCAAAAATCGTTTTTTTTTGCTTTGGTAAGTTATTAATAAATGCGCAAACTATTAAAAACAAAAACCAAGTTTAACTTTAAAATTAAAACGTTATGAAAAAATTATTATTAGGACTGTGCTTAACAGTTGGAGTTTCGGAGCTATCTCTGGCAAATACAATAAAAAACGAATCTGATAATGATTCTAATGACTTTATGGAATCTAATAAATCAGAAATTGATAATACTTGTACTATTGCTACTCATTATGCATATTATGATGAATGTGGTAATTATCTTTGGACTTTTAGAAATAGCTTTGAAGCTTCTGGTGAACTTTGTAATGGAAATGAAGGGGGATTAACAATAACTAGAAAAAGGCAAACCATTGGTGGTTGTATAAATTAATTTTTTTATATTTATTGTATGAGAAATATTTTTTTGTTTGGTTTGTTTTTTTCTTTCACTGTTCTTTTTTCACAGAATTTTGTTTTTGAGTATGAAGAAAAATTTTACGATGGTGATAGAAGTGTAATTAACAATACATTTCTAATCGGTAATGACAAAGAAATATTTTACTTTAATTATAATAATGATAAGTTAATTTCACTTGAAGAAGCATTTGAAAATTATACTACTAATAAATCTCCAATTAAAATAAGATTTTCGCTTGTCGAAAAAAAGATATATGATTACAGGTATTTTCCGGAAAATTTTTATATCGGTTTGGAAGATTTACCTCACATTAGTTGGTTAATTGGAAAGGAAACTAAAATCATATTGGGGTATTTGTGTTATAATGCAACAACTACTTTCAGAGGCAGAAAATATATGGCGTGGTTTGCAAAGGAGATTCCTATATCTTATGGACCATGGAAGTTCAATGGTTTACCGGGGCTTATTTTGGAAATTCAAGATTCAGAAAATTATTTTTGGTATGGTATTAAAAGTATTAATCTAGAATCTAGACTGCAAGTTCCAGCTAAGCTTTCATCATTTTTTTATGAAAATTCTAAAAATTATATTCCATATCATGAGCTATTTAATAAAGAAACTAATTTCTTGTTAGATCTAAGATCTAAAGTGAGATCTAATGCTCCATCAGGTACTAAATTTATCGACAGCGATATTAGAATTTTTCTTAAGGAAAAGATTTTAGTTTTGCCTTAATGAAGCAATTATGCTTATTATTCCTCATATTTTTTCTAAAAATTTCTGCACAAACAGAGATTAAAGGAATTATATTTTCGGATAATAATTCACCTGTCAACAGAGCCAATATCATTCTGTTGAATACCCAAAATGAAATTGAAACTTTCGGTTTTAGCGATAAAGCCGGAAGTTTTTCTGTTTCTACAGATAAAGTTGGGAAATTTATTTTGCAAATTACCTCACTCAATTTTCACCCCAAAAATATCGAAATAAATATTGATTATAAAGGCAGAAAAATAGATGTTGGAAAAATTGGGATTTCCAAATTAAAAGAACATGAGATCAAAGAAGTAGTGATAACAAGGCAAAATCCAATAAAAATAAAAAAAGATACGGTAGAATATACAGCCGATAAATTTGCAACCGGAACAGAAATGAATGTAGAAGATTTGCTTAAAAAACTTCCCGGTGTAAAAGTGGATAATGAGGGTAAAATAAAAGTTGACGATAAAGAAGTTGAACGTGTTATGATTGAAAACGACGATCTTTTTGAGCGCGGCTATCAAACCTTAACGCAAAATATGCCGTCCAAATCTTTAGAAAAAGTACAGGTTTTAAAAAATTATTCCAAGAATAAACTCCTAAAAAACATAGAAAATTCTGAAAGCATTGCTATTAATCTCACTTTAAAAGAAGAAGCGAAAGGAAAATGGTTTGGTAACATTTTATTGGCTTCAACGAGTTATAAAGAAAACATGAGACAAGGGAAACTCAACATTATGAATTTTACAAAGCGTAAGAAGTTATATTTCCTTTACAATCAAAACAATCTTGGGCTCAACGAAATGAAAGGGGTTGAATATCTCATAAATCCTTCTTCGGATAAAGATGTTGAAAATGTTGGCGGAAATTTACAAACGCTTTCTATAGTAAATTTGCACCGAAAAAATTTGCAGTTTGAAGACAATCGAACTAATTTCAACAATGATAAGCTGGGTTCTTTCAGCTACATTTACAATTTTCAAAATAATTGGAAAATAAAAATGGTTTCTATTTTTAATGAAATAGAAAACAGAAATTACATTACAAGCGTTTATAAATACAATTTCCAAAATATTACTTTTACCAATATTGAAAATAATACATGGAAACAAAATAATCGAAACATCGTAGGAAAATTGGAACTGAGCAAAGATTTTACAAAATCTTCTAATTTGCTATTTTATAATAAAACCTCTTCATTAAAAGAAAAGAATGATAATGATTTTGTTTTTAATGACCAGTTTAATGAACAATATGGAGAAAACAAATTATTTGCTACAGAAAGTAAATTAGTTTATACAAAAAAGATAGATTCAAGTAAAGCTATTGTCGCCGTTGCAAAGCATCTTTTTCAAAACAGGCCATATAATTTTTACGATGAAAATAATATATTTCAGTTTATCACAGGAAATTCTGATGTTCAAAAAATAAATCAGCAAATCCATTCTAAAATGAGTTTTGCCGGAGGAAAAATTTCGTATTTAAAAAAAATTGATGAAGATAAAAATTTGGAAATTCAATTTGGAAATGAATATAAAAAAGAAAATTTGAGTTCTGAAATTAAGTTGTTTAATCTTCAAGATCAACAATACTTATTTGATAATTCTGAGTTTATAAATTCTCTGAATTTGGAACAAAATAAACTATATGCTCAATTAAAATATAATTCTAAAATAAAAAAATGGAAATATGATTTCGGATTGTTAACTGAATTTATTTCCTCCAAAAACAACAAACAATTTCAAAAAGGTCTTTTTGTTTCACCAAATTTCTCATTAGGTTACGAACTAGGCAGAAATCAAAATATAAACCTTTTCGGAAGTAGAAAATTTTCAGAAACAAGATTAAATAATTTATTTCAAAATTATATTTATCAAGGCAATAGATCATTTCATAAAAGTAATTTAAATTTTGAGATGTTGCCTGACATTAATTTAGGATTATCTTACAATATCGGAGATGAACTTTCTAAAAGTTTCAGAATAAATATTCACTATTTGAAAAATGAAAAAATGATTGCAAATAATACATTTATTAATCCTAATTACAATTTCAATCAAAGCATTTTAGTGAAAAACAATCATAGCTTTTTCTCCAATTTAGAAGCAAGAAAATATTTAAAATTTTTAAAATCACGATTTAGTTTACTTGGAAACATCATGATTTCCAGCTATCAAAATAGCATAAACAATCAACCATTAATAAAAACAAAATTCTCAAATTATAAAATTGGTTTTGAGATGAAATCGGGTTGGTTAAAAAAAATTAATTATGAATTGGGTTATGATTGGACATTCAATAAAATGATTTCAGAAATTAATATGAATGATTATACAGATCATAAGGTTTTTTTTAATCTTTATTACAATTTTACTGATAATTTTAGATGGGAAAGTAAGTTGGAGTATTATCAATTTGGGAATACTTCACAAAAAACAACTCAATTTTTGGATGTAAAAATAGATTACATTTTGAAAGACTATAAAATGAATCTTTTTTTGAAAGGAAATAATTTGCTAAATTCTAACACAATACAAAGATATTCCGTTACTAACGTTAGCGAAAGTGTCTATACGCAACGTCTTTTACCTTTGCATGTCGTTTTTGGAATAAATAAGAATTTTTAAAATTCAAAATTTTCGGTCAAACGTTTATCTTCATCCAATCGTTCAATCAGCTTTTCTAAAGAATCAAACTTAATTTCTTCATGGAGAAAATCTCGAAAATGAACGGCAATTTTTTCACCGTAAATATCCTGATCAAAATCTAATAGATAAACTTCTGTAGTTAAGGAATTTCCACCAACAGTTGGATTGGTTCCAACGCTCAACATTCCTTTGTAATGTTCGTGTTTTACAAAAACATCGACAATATAAGCTCCTTTTTTTGGTAATAATTTTATGGAATCTACTTCAATATTTGCAGTTGGATAACCAATCGTTCTTCCCAATTTTTTGCCATCAACCACCGTTCCGGAAACAGGATAATGATAACCCAACATTTCGTTAGCTTCTAAAATTTTCCCTTCCAAAAGTGCATTTCTAATTTTTGTAGAAGAGATATGGTCGTTGTGAAGATTCACTGCTTCCATTTGTTCCACTTCAAAGTCAAATTGGGGTGACATTTTTTCTAAAAGTTGGAAATTTCCGCTTTTATTTTTTCCAAAAACGTGGTCGTAGCCAATAATTAGATGTTTTACTTTTAATTTTTCAACCAAAATTTTTTGAACAAATTCTTCTCCGGTAAGATTTCTAAATTCCTCATCAAACGTTTGTAAAAACAAATTTTGAATTCCGAATTTCTGCAAAAGTTCAGATTTTTCTTCAATGGTATTCAACAATTTTAAATCATCATTAGGATTAAAAACCAATCTTGGATGAGGCCAAAAAGTAAGAACGGCAGGCTGTAAATTTTTCTTTTTTGAAATTTCTACAATTTCCTGAATAATACTCTGATGTCCACGATGTACACCATCGAACATTCCTAAAGATAAAGCTATATTTGTTACTTCAGAATAAGTTGTTAAGTCAGTATAAATATCCATAAAAACTCCAGAAAATTGGAAACGCAAAATTAAGTTTTTTTGTTACAATAATTTGAAATGTAAAGAGCAAAGTCCCAATTTCATTTTATAAGGATAAAATATGATAAAAATCTTCTTTTCTACAATTGCAGAGTTCTTAATAATCGTTATATTTGCAAACACGAAAAAATTTAGTAATGGCAAACCAAATTAAAGGTAAAATTTCTCAGATTATCGGTCCGGTAATCGACGTGGTTTTCAGTAACGACTCTGAACTTCCTAAGATTTACGACGCATTAGAAGTAACAAAAAATAACGGTGAAAAAATTGTTCTTGAAGTAGAACAACACATTGGTGAAGATTCTGTAAGATGTATCGCAATGGATGCAACAGATGGACTTCAAAGAGGACATGAAGTTGTTGGACAAGGTCAACAAATTACCATGCCTACAGGAGAATCTGTTTACGGACGTCTTTTCAACGTTGTTGGTGGTGCTATCGATGGACTTCCGGAAGTTTCAAGAGAAGGAGGTTTGCCAATCCACAGAGAAGCTCCAAAATTTGATCAACTTTCCACTTCAGCAGAAGTTCTTTTTACAGGAATTAAAGTAATCGACCTTATTGAGCCTTATGCAAAAGGAGGAAAAATTGGTTTGTTTGGTGGAGCAGGAGTTGGTAAAACTGTATTGATTCAGGAATTAATTAACAATATCGCAAAAGGACATGGTGGACTTTCTGTATTTGCAGGAGTTGGTGAAAGAACCAGAGAAGGAAACGACCTTTTAAGAGAAATGTTGGAATCAGGAATTATCAAATATGGTGAAGGTTTCATGCATTCAATGGAAGAAGGAGGATGGGATCTTTCCAAAGCTGATTTGGAAGAAATGAAAGATTCTAAATGTACATTCGTTTTCGGACAAATGAACGAACCTCCTGGAGCAAGAGCTAGAGTAGCACTTTCCGGACTTACGATTGCAGAATATTTCCGTGATGGAGATGGACAAGGACAAGGAAGAGATGTTCTTTTCTTCGTAGATAATATTTTTAGATTTACACAAGCTGGTTCTGAGGTGTCTGCACTTTTAGGTAGAATGCCTTCTGCGGTAGGTTATCAGCCAACTTTGGCTTCTGAAATGGGTGCTATGCAGGAAAGAATTACTTCTACAAAAAATGGTTCCATTACTTCTGTACAGGCGGTTTACGTTCCTGCGGATGACTTAACGGATCCGGCTCCAGCGACAACGTTTGCTCACCTAGATGCAACAACGGTTTTGGACAGAAAAATTGCTTCTTTAGGAATTTATCCTGCGGTTGATCCATTAGCGTCAACTTCTAGAATTTTGGCTCCTGAAGTTATTGGTGATGATCACTATAACTGTGCACAAAGAGTAAAAGAAATTCTTCAAAGATATAAAGCGCTTCAAGATATCATCGCGATTTTGGGGATGGAAGAACTTTCTGAAGAGGATAAATTAGTTGTTTATCGTGCAAGAAAAGTTCAAAGATTCTTGTCACAACCTTTCCACGTTGCAGAACAGTTTACAGGTCTTAAAGGGGCTTTAGTAGATATTAAAGATACCATTAAAGGATTCAACATGATTATTGATGGTGAATTGGATCAATATCCGGAAGCAGCTTTCAACTTGAAAGGAACTATTGAAGAAGCCATTGAGCACGGACAAAAAATGCTTGCTGAAAACGCATAATTATTAACAATTTGAGATTTGAAATTTGAAGTTCGAGCAATTTCAAATTTCAAACATCAAATTTCAAATTTGTTTTTATGAACATAAAAATTTTAACTCCGGAATTTGTAGTTTTTGATGGTGAAGTGAAATCGGTATTGCTTCCCGGAAAAAATGGAGATTTCCACATCATGAAAGATCACGCTGCTATTGTTGCATCTCTAATTAATGGGAAAATTAAGGTTTTTGCCAACACTATTGAAGAGCAATATGCTGAAAAGTTCAAAAAAGAGAACGAAAAAGAAAGTGTTTACTCTTTCAAAATAAAAAGTGGGGTAATTGAATTCAGTAATAATAAAGGAATTATCCTTGCAGAATGACTGAATCCCGAAGATGAAAATAAAAAAGAAGTTCCTAAAAAATAGGAACTTTTTTTTTAGTTCTAGAAAATTATAAAACCTCCAAAATTTTGGAGGTTTTTTATTATACTATTACAGTTCTTTGAAATGAAGGTTGTTTTCTTCTAAATATTTTGCCGCTTGATCTCTGTAATGACCATTCACTAATTTATCGTGAATCGCTTCAAAAGCGGCTAATGTTTCATTAATTTCAGCATCGGTATGAGAAGCTGTTGGAATTAATCTCAACAAAATCATTCCTTTTGGAATTACCGGATAAACAACAACTGAAGTAAATATTCCAAAATTTTCTCTTAAATCTTTTACTAACAAAGTCGCTTCAACAGGAGAACCTTTCATCATTACAGGAGTAACACAAGTATTTGAATTTCCTAAATCAAATCCTCTTTCTTTTAATCCGTTTTGTAATTTGTTTACATTTTCCCAAAGTTTTGCCTTTATTTCCGGTCTGCTTCTTAGAAGCTCCAAACGTTTTAATCCACCCAAAACCATAGGCATTGTTAAAGATTTTGCAAAAATTTGCGAACGAAGATTGAATTTCAAATATCTGATAATTTCTGCATTTCCGGCAATAAAAGCTCCAAAACCTGCCATTGATTTTGCAAATGTAGAAAAGTAAACATCAATTTCGTCCTGACATTCTTGTTCTTCTCCAGCACCAGCTCCAGTTTTACCCAGAGTCCCAAAACCATGGGCATCATCTACCAAAAGTCTGAATTTGTAATCTTTTTTGAACGCGGCAATTTCTTTTATTTTACCTTGTTGTCCCGTCATTCCGAAAACTCCTTCAGTAATGACCAAAATTCCTCCTCCGTTTTCTTCAGCAACTTTGGTAGCACGTTTTATATTTTTTTCAAAACTTGCCATGTCGTTATGGCGGAACATAAAGCTTTTTCCCATGTGTAAACGAACACCATCCACAATACAAGCATGAGAATCAGAATCATAAACGATAACATCATGACGCGAAACTAAAGCATCAATGGTAGAAACCATTCCCTGATAACCGAAATTTAGCAAATAAGCAGATTCTTTTCCAACAAACTCAGCCAATTCTTTTTCAAATTGCAAATGCTGATTGGTTTCTCCGGACATGGCTCTTGCACCCATTGGATAAAACATACCAAATTCTGCAGCAGCATCCGCATCAGCTTTTAAAACTTCTGGATGATTGCATAATCCCAAATAATCATTAGCACTCCAAAAAATAACTTCTTTTCCTTGAAATTTCATTCTTGGACCAATGGGACCTTCCAATCTTGGGAATATAAAATAACCTTCGCCATAATCAGCAAACTGACCTAAAGGACCTGGATTTTGTTTTATTCTGTCAAAAATATCTACCATTTATTTATGTTTTTTTTTAAAATTTATAAGAAGCAAAGTTAACTAAAATTTAAAGATAAAAAAACCTTTCATGAATGATGAAAGGTCTTTATATAGTATGATATTAATCAATTTTTATTTGATGATTTCCGGTTTGAAAACTTCATCGTAATTGTGAACACAGTTGTTTACAAAACCTTGTTCCGCCATCCATTGATCACTATATACTTTAGTGATGTATCTTGAACCATGATCGGGATAAATTAAAACCACCAAATCGTTTTCTGAAAATGGATTTGAATTGGCATATTGAATTAAAGCCTGAGTAACAGCTCCTGAAGTGTAACCTCCCATAATAGCTTCTTTCAAAGCAATTTCACGGGTTCTGTAAGCTGACATTTCATCGTTTACGCGAACAAATTCATCAATTTTATCAAAAAGCAGGGCAGAAGGAATTAAGTTTTTTCCCATTCCTTCAATTTGATATGGTCTTATATCGTCTTTATTGATTTTTCCAGTTTCGTGAAATCCTTTAAGTATTGAACCTACAGCATCAACACCAATAATTTTGATATTTGGATTTTTTTCTTTCAGAAATTTTGCAGATCCTGATAATGTTCCTCCAGTTCCTGTACAGGCAAAAAGATGGGTTATTTTGCCTTCTGTTTGTTCCCAAATTTCAGGACCGGTTGTGGTATAATGTGCATCAATATTTAATTCATTGAAATATTGATTAATGTAAACCGAACCAGGAGTTTCTTCTGCAATTCTTTTGGCAACTTCGTAATAAGATTTTGGATCGTCTGCTGGAACATTCGCAGGACAAACGTAAACTTTCGCTCCTAAAGCTTTTAGATAAGCAATTTTTTCAGGTTTTGTTTTGTCGCTAACCGCTAAAATGCATTGGTAACCTTTTACAATGGAAACCATAGCTACAGAAAATCCGGTGTTTCCTGAGGTGGTTTCTACAATGACAGAACCAGGTTTTAAAATTCCTTTTTTTTCTGCGTTTTCAATAATATGAAGTGCAATTCTGTCTTTTGTAGAATGTCCGGGATTATGAGATTCTAACTTGGCATAAACCTTAGCCGAAATATCTTTCGCTACTGTATTAAGTTTTACCATGGGAGAATTCCCAATTAAACCAAGTATATTATCGTAAACATTCGTCATTTTTTATCAAAATTTTCTCTAAAAAACTAACGGCAAAAGTACGAAAAAAATTGAACTTTAAACAATTTGCTTGCAGTTTTGAGAGGATTTGCATTATTTTTTTCTTTTTTTCGGAATCATCAAAAATTGTTTTTTATCAAATATTAAGCCTAATTTCAAAAAAATTGTTAAAATTCCGGCTTACTCAGCTAAAAATCTTAATTTCGCAAACATTAATAAATAGTATGAAAAACTGGACTTTCAAGCAATGGAATACCATTTTAGGATGGGTAATTTTTGCAATTGCTTTTATCATTTATCTTTTAACTATTGAACCCAATTTTAGTTTTTGGGATACTGGAGAATATATTTCTTCAGCAGCAAAACTGGAAGTAACACACGCTCCAGGAGCTGCACTTTTTCAGCTTGTTGGTGCAGTTGCAGGAATTTTTGCGTTAGGAAATGGCGAAAATTATTCATTGGTAATTAATGCAATGTCCGCACTTTTTAGTGCTTTTACTATTTTGTTTTTATTTTGGACGATTACTCATCTGGTAAGAAGACTTCTGAATAAAGATTTTGAAGAAATTACTAAGCATCAGGAAATCGCAATTTTATTTTCCGGAGCTATTGGTGCTTTAGCTTTTACCTTTTCTGATACTTTTTGGTATTCTGCGGTTGAAGGTGAAGTATATTCTATGGCGACAATGTTCATTGCACTTTTGGTTTGGTTAATCACGAAATGGGAAAATGAATACCATGATACCGATAATGAAAGATGGATTATTTTACTATTTTTCTGTGTTGGTTTAGGGGTAGGTGTTCACATGATGTGTATGTTGGCTTTACCAGCAGTTTGTCTTATTTATTATGCAAGAAATTATGAGTTTTCCTGGAAATCTTTTGCTTTGGCAAATTTGATTACTTTGGTGATTTTAGCGATTGTTTTCAAAGCAATTTTCCCAGTAATTATGACCTTTTTTGGTAGAACTGAAATTTTCTTCGTTAATGGACTTGGTTTACCATTTCATTCAGGAACTATTGCAGCTTTTATTCTTTTGGCTACAGCTTGTTATTTTGGAATTAAATACGCTAAAAAATCAAGAAAAAATATTTTTCAAACCATTGCTTTGTCGGTGGTTTATATGATTATTGGATTTTCTTGTTGGTTAGTAATTCCTATTCGTGCTAACGCAAATCCACCAATGAATTTGAATAATCCGGACAACGCCATTGGAATGTTGGATTATTACAACAGAGAACAATATGGAGATTGGCCAACTTTTTATGGTCAAAATTATACGGCATATCTTGATGCAAAAGGAATGCAGAAAAATGAAGACGGAAGTTTCAAAACCAAGAAAACAGGAGATATTTATGAAAAAGATGAAGTTACAGGAACTTACCGTATAGTTGGTGAACGTTTTAATTATGTTTATGGAAAAGAACATGTCGGTTTTATGCCAAGAATGTTCAATGAAGATAAAGATGTAATGGCAAACTATATTGCGATGTATGGTGCACCAGATTTTACCTTTAATTACGACAATCAAGAAATTTCTGAAAGTCCTGAAGCCAGAAAAATATTCGATGAATTACGTCAAAAATATGAAGATGGAACCATAAAAGTTCAGGATTATTTGGAAGTTCGCCCTTATGATTTAATCAATGTTCAGAGACCTTCTCTTGCACAGAATTTAGATTATTTCTTTACTTTTCAAAATGCACATTATTTTGTAAGATATCTTTTGTGGAATTTTGTGGGCAGACAAAACGATTTGGAAGGACACATGGAAAATACCAATGGAAACTGGATTTCCGGAATTTCATTTATTGATGATTCCAATGTGGGCAGCATGAACGAAATGCCTGCAAAATTTAAAAATGATAGCACGGTAACTTTATTCTTTCTTCCATTAATTCTCGGATTAATTGGATTCTTTTTCCAGCTCAATCGAGATTTTGGAAGATTTTATGCCATACTTTCATTGTTTTTACTCACCAGTGTCGGAATTATTTTTTACACCGGTGTAAAACCTTGGGAACCCAGAGAAAGAGATTATGCTATGGTAGGGTCTTTTTACGCTTTTGCCATTTGGATTGGTTTAGGAGCTGCGGCAATTCTTTGGTTTATACAGTCCAAAGTAAAATCCAATGCTTTAAATATTCTTGCAGGAATTATTTTATTGGGCGTTCCTTTAATGATGGGTTTCAAAAATTATGTTCCACACGATAGAAGTGAACGATATGCTGCTCATGATTATGCTTACTCCGTTTTAAAATCGCTTCCAAAAAATGATATTCTTTTTGTGTACGGAGATAATGATACCTATCCGGTTTGGGGCCTTCAGGAAACTTCGCAAGTTCGTGATGATGTAAAAGTGGTGAATTTTACCCTTTTAGCTACACCTTGGAATATTGATCAGGTGAAAAGAAGAACTTACAATTCCATGCCTATTCCAAGTTCTTTGAAACACGAAGATTATCGTGACGGAACCAATGATCAAATCGTACTTTTTGATGCAGAAAGCTTGAAAGGATTTATGGATAACTATATTGAACAAGGAGCTCCGGAAAGTATTTTTGCTCCTTTTAGAAAGTATGTTCAACAGGATTCTATGACCGTGAAAGAAGCAATTAATTTCATTAAACAGAAATCGCCACAAAAAGATGAAATTTTAAAACTTCTTTTTGGTGAAGAGCGTTACGATAAATTTAATTTTATTCCGGTTTCCAAATTTATGATTCCGGTGAATAAAGCAGAAGCCGTAAAATCTGGAATTATTTCTGCTGCAGATCTTCCTAATACGGTTGATTTTATTCCGGTAACTTATCAACGGGGAACTATGTTTAAAAATAATCTAATGTTGTTGGATATTTTGGCTCATTTTGATTGGAAAAGACCTATCAATTTCTCTAATGGAGGAGTTTACGACAGCGAAAATATTTTTTATCTGGATGATTATTTGCAGTACGACGGATTTAGCTATCGTTTGGTTCCAATAAAAACAGAGCAACGAGAAGATGGTGAAATGGGTAGAGTAGATGCCAATTCTCTCTATAACGTTGTGAAGAATTTCAAATGGGGAAATTTTAAAAATTTGAATGTTCATTTTGATGATACTGCGATGTCTAACATTATCAGTTACAGAAATTCCGCTTCAAGAGCTGCGGAAGCTTTAGCTTTATCAGGACAAAAGCAAAAAGCGATTGAAATTTTAGACATTGCAACCAGAGAAATTCCGGTGGAAAAATACAATGATCCACGTTCTTTAAGTTCAATTGTTTATGGTTATATCGTTGCTGGACAAGAGCAAAAAGGAATTGATTTAGCGGAAAAATTGAAAAAATCAATCTTTGAGGAGTACGATTATTATATGTCTTTAGATGCAGGAATGCAAAGATTTTCTGCAAGAAATATCAAGTCAAAACCAATGGAATATTCTTTAGTTGTTGCGGCAGTTACTGATGCCTTTAAAAAAGTTGGGAAAAAAGATAAGGCGTATTCCTATTTAGTGAAATCTTTAGAACCAATCGATAAAAAATTCAACAATTTTGTCAAAGAATTAAAATTGATGGGTAAGGAAAAAGCTTTTAAAGAATCTGAAAAAGTAACAGAAATTACGCCTTTTTATTCCTATTTGTTTGATGTGATGAAACCTTTTGATTCCACGTACCAACAGGAAAAAGAAAATCAAATTACCACTTCCATGATCGAAGTTACAAAATAGAAATGAGCAGACGAAAGTCTGCTTTTTTTATAATTTTTTTTTTAAAAATATGAGATATTGCGCTTTTCTTCGTGGAGTGAACGTTGGCGGAAACAACATGAAAATGGCTGAAGTCGTTAAAGTTTTTGAAAATGCTGGAATGCAAAATGTAGCCGCTGTTTTAGCTACAGGAAACTTAATTTTTTCTTCAGAATTGAATGTTGAAAATATTAAAGAAATACTTGAAAAAGAAATGTCAAAATATTATGATTATGAAGCTTTTATGTTTTTAAAAAATCAAAATGAAATTATAAGGATTTTTGAAAATTGTCCTTTTGAAAAATCAGATGATCAGCATATTTATATTTTCGTCACAACAAAAGAAACCGAGAAAATTTTGTTAGAAGAATTTGAAAAAGGAAAGAAATCGGAAGGAGAGAAAGCCATCATTGTTGATGGAATATTTTATTGGCAAATCAATAAAGGAAATACTTTGGATTCCGATTTTGGAAAAATCTTAGGAAAGAAAGCCTTGAAATCTGAAATTACTTCAAGAAATTTAAATACTTTTGAGAAAATTTTAAAGAAAAAATGATGAAAAAATATGCTTTGCTAGTTACATTGCCATTATATGGCTTTTTATTTTCGCAACAGCTTAGTGATCTTAAGTTTGAAACAAATGTTCCTGATGCAGAAAAAAACTACGTAATTCTTCCAAAAAAAGTTAGTGACAAGAGTTATGCATTAGGTTACATTTATTTGGATGACATGGCAGGTTACACTTATCATGATTTAGGTACAGTGTCTGAAGAAAATGGAAAGCTTATATACAAGGAAAACGAAAATAGTAAGACATCAGCAATGAAAATTAGAATTGGAAATTTGGCTTTTAAATCAGCGATACTTTCTAAGGATTTGCTGAAAAAATTTGGATTACCTGATGAACCAAGTTGGGTTAAAATTTATTATTCAGGTGGAAAAAGAACTGATGAGGAAGAAGTGAATAGAGCAAGTTCAATTAATGGAGGAAATTTGTTTCAATCAGCTTTACCAATTCTACAAAAAGTTTATGCGGGAAAATATAGAAGTCCAAAATTATTTTTTGAACTTTCTTTTGCTCACAATGCTTTAGGCGATTTTAAAAATGGAGAAAAATATTCCAAAGAAGGGATTGATACAAAAATGTTTAATGATAATGTTTTTAAAGAATATATTTATGCACTTTTGAACCAAAAGAAAATAAAAGAAGCTGATTTGTTCTTAACAAAATATTTACCGATCTATAAAAATAAAACAGCTAAAACAGAATCTGTTAATAACTTAGTTGCTTACAGTGCGCAATCAAATGAAGTTCCATTAGCTAAAAAATGGTTTGAAGTTTTCAAAAAAGAAGCACATGGATCGATGTATGAAAAAAATATTGATGTATTAGCAAAATTAATTAAAGACAATGATAAATCATCTAAATAACATCCACCACCAAAATTCCAAAAACTTTTTTTTAATTGCCGGACCTTGCATTATTGAAGGCGAAGAAATGGCATTAAGAATCGCTGAAAAAGTTCTAACAATTACGGATAAACTTGAAATTCCTTACATCTTTAAAGGAAGTTTTAAAAAAGCGAATCGCAGTAGAGTAGATTCTTTCACCACGATTGGAGAAGAAAAATCCCTCGAAATTTTGAAAAAAGTTGGAGAAACCTTCAACATTCCAACCACAACCGATATTCATGAAAATGAACATGCCTCTTTAGCTGCAAATTATGTGGATGTTTTGCAGATTCCGGCTTTTTTGGTTCGTCAAACCGATCTTTTAATCGCTGCAGCAAAAACGGGAAAATGTGTCACCTTAAAAAAAGGGCAGTTTTTATCTCCGGAATCCATGAAATTTGCAGTGGAAAAAGTGAAAGATTCAGGAAATGAGAAAACCGCCATTATTGAGCGTGGAAATTCTTTTGGATATACCGATTTAGTGGTAGATTTTCGTGGAATTCCTACCATGAGAGCATTTTCTCCGGTAATTTTGGATGTAACACATTCTCTACAACAACCCAATCAAAGTTCCGGAGTTACGGGAGGAAGACCGGACCTTATCGAAACTATTGCCAAAGCGGGAATTGCAACAGGAGCTGACGGAATTTTTATCGAAACGCATGAAGATCCTTCATGCGCACTTTCAGACGGCGCTAATATGTTGAAACTGGAAAATCTTGAAAATCTTCTGCAAAAATTAACCAGAATTCGTGAAGCCATCCTTTAGGTTGGCTTTTTTTTTATAAATTTAGCCATTAAAACCTTTCAGCGTTGAAAAAAGTCATTATCATTTCGGCAGCTTTATCATCTGTTTTCATCAACGCACAGAGAAAAGACACTGTCAGAACCCAGCAAATTGAAGAAGTAGTTTTTCAAAAAAAAGGAAGTCCCAGAAGTAACGACCTTACCAAAGTAAGCATCAATCCAAAAGAAGCGCAGCAAATCGCTTCCATTTCCGGCGGAATTGAAGGCTTGATTAAAACTTTGCCTTCCGTAAACTCCAACACAGAACTTTCTTCACAATATATGGTTCGTGGAGGAAATTACGACGAAAATTTAATTTACATTAATGATAATGAATTGTATCGTCCTTTTTTAATAAGAAATTCGATGCAGGAAGGAATGAGCGTTATCAATCCGGATATGGTTTCCACAGTGAATTTTTCTGCTGGTGGTTTTGAAGCAAAGTATGGAGATAAAATGTCTTCAGCTTTAAATATTTATTACCGAGAACCGGAAAAATTTGAAATCGGAGGTGAAGCCAGCTTAATCGGAGGAAGATTAACAACCGGTTTTGCAACACAAAATAAAAAATTGACGGCTTTAGTTTCGGCAAGATATAGAAACACCAATTTGGTTCTCAAAACATTGAATGAAGACACCGATTTTAATCCAAAATACATGGATTTTCAGTCTTTCATTAATTACCATATTTCACCAAAATTTTCGATGTCATTTATTGGATATTGGTCCAAGAACGACTACGAAATGGTTCCGAAACAAAAAGACGTGCAATTTGGAAGTATTCTTCAACCGATAAATATTAAAATCTTCTACAACGGTAGAGAAGACGATCAGTTTAAAAATATGATGGGAACCTTTTCGCTGAATTATAAGCCCAGCGAAAAATGGAGAATTTCTTTGGATAATTTCGCTTATCAAAATCGTGAAAGAGAATATTACAGTATAGCTTCAGGATATATTTTAGAAACTTTTGATCCTATTACCGGAGATCCCGTAACTTCTTATGATGTTGGCGGACAAATTGATCACGCAAGAAATGATTTGCTCGTAAAAACTTATGGTTCGCAATTTCGTACAAGATTTTCTCCTAATGTAAATTCAGATATTGAGGTTGGGATAAAATTTGAAAAAGAAAACCTGGAAGACAATACAAATGAATGGAGATTGGTGGATTCTTTAGGATACAGCGTTCCAAGAGATCAAACACTTCCCGGAGTTTTGGATCCATCTTCCATGGAATTAAATTATCACATTTCCGGAAAAAATGCTATTGAACCGACAAGAATTTCCGCTTACGCACAATATTCTCACAAATTTTATTGGGGAAGTAACCGAATTTTTGCCAATGCCGGAGTTCGGGTTGCCAATTGGAGTTTTAATAACGAAACAATATTTTCGCCAAGAGCACAATTTGCCCTAAAACCGGATTGGAATGCTGATATGCTTTTCAAATTATCGGGTGGAATCTATTATCAGCAACCATTTTATAAAGAAATTAAAGATTTAAGCGGTGCTTTTAATTCCGATATAAAATCGCAACGTTCCATGCAGGTTATTTTAGCAAATGATTATGAATTTTATATGTACGAAAGACCGTTTAAACTAACAACGGAGCTTTATTACAAGAAAATGGACGATTTAATTCCATATTTTATGGATAATGTAAGAATCCGTTATTCCGGTAAAAATAATTCTGAAGGTTATGCGTATGGAATTGATACGAGACTTTTCGGTGAATTTGTTCCTGGTGTAGATTCCTGGCTCTCTGCAAGTTATGCCAGAATTTATGAAAATATAGACAACAAAGGATACATTCCAAGACCTACGGATCAAAGATTTCGTTTTGCCATATTTTATCAGGATTATATGCCGAAATTTCCAAAAATGCGTGTAAATCTTACCGGAGTTTTTGCCATGGGTTTACCGAATGGAGCGCCTGTTTTTACAGATCCTTATAACTACCAAAATACTTTGCCTTCTTATAAAAGAGTCGATATAGGACTTTCTTACGTTTTTGTAGATCCAAAAGAAAAAAATAAACATTGGGGATTTTTAGGAAATTTTGAAGAATTAACTTTAGGAGTTCAGGTTTTCAATGCTTTTAACATTTACAATACGGTAGCCAATCAATGGGTAACAGATGTTAGCAGTAATTTTATTTATCCGGTTCCTGTAAATCTTACCGGAAGATTTTTCAATGCGAAATTGGAATTCAGAATTAGATAATATTAAATAATATATGTTTAAATCCGCTTGAATAGAGCGGATTTTCTTTTATAAAGATTATACTACAAATAATCAGCGATAAATATTCAATTTAACATAATATAAATTATAGGCATTTTATATTTTGGTTATATCAGTAATTTATCTATTCTAAAAATAGCTGAATTTCTAGGTATTAAAGCATATTCTTATAAAATATTTGTTAATCTTTAATTCTTTCTTTAAATTGTATCACTTTAAATTTTAAAAATGAAAAAATTATTTTTTGTTCTTTCATCTGCAGCTATTTTATTTTCCTGTGAGAAAAAAGAAACAGTTTCTAACGCAGCCAGTTCAACTCAGGATTCATTAAAAATTAATGAAAGCGATATTCAGATCGATGCAATTCCGCATACCTGTTATTCTGAAGCTATTGGTAAAGATTCTGTTTTTGTGATGCTGGATGATAATTTAGGGACAATTACCGGGAAAATGTATTATAAAAATTTTGAAAAAGACAGTTCTTATGGTGATTTAAACGGAATTTCTGATGGAGATACCCTTAAAGTAGATTATGTTTTTCAATCTGAAGGAAGCACTTCAACCCGAGAAATTTGGTTTTTAATGAAAGACGGAAAATTATTGGAAGGCATTGCTGAATACGATGAAACCGGCGAAAAATATAAAAATACATTGGATATTAAATATCAAGGTGGTCATCAATTATCTGCCGTAAATTGTGAAAGTTTTGATAAGAAATTTCCAAAATAAATTCTAAAAAAAGCAGTTTTATTACTGCTTTTTTTAGGTTTGGTTTTTAATTTATTAGATTTGTAAAATAAACAGTCTAACATTTTGAAAAATACCCATACCGAAGAAAATTATTTAAAAGCACTTTTTCATCTTTGTAGTAGCGAAAATACCACCACCATTAACGAGCTGAGTAAATTTTTGAATGTGAAAATGCCCACAGTAAACAACATGATGAAAAAATTCTCAGAAAAAAAATGGGTAATTTTTGAAAGTTATAAACCGGTTATTATTACAGAAAAAGGTCTTAAAGAAGCGGCTTTAGTGGTTAGAAAACACCGTCTTACAGAAATGTTTTTGGTGGAAAGAATGAATTTTGGCTGGGAAAATGTTCACGAAATTGCTGAACAACTGGAACACATCCATTCTAACCTTTTTTTTGATAAAATGGATGAAATTCTTAATTACCCCAAAATTGATCCTCATGGTGAACCAATTCCTGACAAGGATGGCCATATTTTTTCCCAAAATTTGAAAAAACTCAGTCAGTGTAAAGTATCAGACGATGTCACTTTTAAAGCCGTAACCTATTCCGATCACGAGTTTTTGAATTATCTAACCTCTAAAAATATTGAACTCGGAAGCGAAATCAAAATTCTAAAAATTGAAAATTTTGATCATTCTTTTACCGTAGAAATTGCGGGTATTTCGCAAACCCTAAGTCATCTTGCTGTTGAAAAAATGTTGGTTTCTGCAGATTAAATTTTAATATTTTATATCATAATTAAAGCCCAAATGAAACCATCTTCCTGGCATGGGAACTCCAAATGTTTCGGAATATTTTGTATTCGTAAGGTTGTTTACTAAGGTATAAATATTTAAATTTTTGTGTTGAAAATTCAGCTTGGTATCCAAAACATTGAAACTGCCCAAATTCACTCTTTCATTGTATCGATACGCTATTTCGTGAGAAAATTTCCAAATATTAGTTTGCAGTTTTGCTGTAATTTGATGCTTTAAATTGTCTAATGCATATCTTGAAAAATTCTGCGTTTTCGTGAATTGATTATCAATATACGTATAAGCAGCATCTACTTTGAAAATATTTTTCAAAAATTTTTGAGAAATCTCTGTTTCAAAACCTATGGTTGAAATGCTTCCGATGTTTTCAGCCATCCAAATTGCGCTGGCATTGGGCTTTGTCCAGTCAATAGCATTATCAGTTTCTCTACCAAAATAACTGGCTTTAAAAGTGGTTGATTTTTTATTGAAACGATAACCCAATTCATAGGAAACCGCACTTTCAGGCTTCAAATTCGGATTTCCTTGCTCTGTTTTGCTTACATAATACAAATCGGTAAAAGTGGGAATTCGGTTTACTTTAGCCACATTTCCAAAAATTTTGTGATTTTCATTAATCTTAAATCCTGCATCAATTCCAGGATAAAAAAAGTTTCCTGCATTTGAATAATTAGCCCAAGAAATTCCCGGAGAAATTTCCAATCTGTTCTGTAAAAATGAAAAATGATGTTCCAGAAAAAGTTGCGCTAAAAATCGGTTTCGGTCTCCCAAATTACTGGAAGCCAAAAATTCTTTCCTCATTTCTACTCCAAAACCTGTAGTTCCAATAGAAGATTGATAGCTGGAATTTATTTCTCCACCTACATTATTTCCGATATGCATATTTCGGTAAAGTGACGGATTTTGTCGGTTGTAAACATACATGTCCTGCCCTCTTCGCCAGTAAATATTGGAATTCAAGCCAAATTTTCCAAATTTTTGCTGATGATTTACGGATACAATGGAAGCTTGCGTTTCCTCATATTGTTCCGTAGCTAAAGGAGAAGCATAGAAACCGTTAGCTCCGAATTTTTTCTCTGAAAATCCTGCCTGAAAACCAATTTTTCCATTTTTGATGTTGGCTGAATTTTGATAAAAAATATTTCGGATTTTATAATCGGTGTTGTGTCTGTAACCTTCTGATTCTCCAGAATTTATAGATAAATTATGTGAAATTTTTTCGGTTCCAAAATGGGAGGACAATCCTAAACGATATGTTGCAAAATCTCCACCTTCTGCAGAAACATGAACGTTTTCTTCCGCTGAAGTTGTGGTTACAATGTTAATAACTCCGCTATAGGCATTATTTCCGAAACGTCTTGCTGCAGCACCTTTTACAATTTCTATTCTTTCGATAGTCGATAAATCTACAGGAATATTCATGGAATTATGTCCGGTTTGCGAATCATTCATTCTAATTCCGTTAATCAAAATCATTACCTGTTCAAAATTTCCGCCTCTAAAACTCACATCACTTTGTACACCATTGGAGCCTCTCCTTCTAACATCCATTCCGGAAACTTGCTGTAATAATTCATCGATACTTCTTGCTGAAGATTTTTCAATTTCAATTTTAGAAATTACCAATACATTTCCATTGACATCTTGGTAAGGAATTTGCAAAATTTTGTCATAAATAATTACTTCTCCAATAGCACTTTCTTTTTCTTGGGCATAGCTAAAAAGTGCGGTAACAATGGAAATTCCACAAAAAATCCTTTTCATTTTTTTATTTTTTTTTGAATTAAAACAGCGCCAAATATAAAAAGTATAAAAATCAAAATTATTATATTAAACATAACATTTGTCATATTTTGAAAATCCATATGTAATTCCGATTAAAACCTCAAATTTTCGTACTTTTGTTGGTCTTAATTTTACCATGGCTACAACAACAGAAATAGATATTAAAAAACAGATTTTCGTTAAAAACGCACACCTTAACAATCTGAAAAACATCGATGTACTCATTCCGAAAAATAAATTAGTGGTGATTACAGGGGTTTCAGGTTCAGGAAAATCTTCTTTGGCTTTCGACACCATATATGCAGAAGGACAACGTCGTTATGTAGAAAGTCTCAGTTCTTATGCGCGCCAGTTTTTGGGAAAATTGGAAAAACCAAAAGTAGATGACATCAAAGGTTTGGCACCTTCTATTGCCATTCAACAAAAAGTAATTTCCTCCAATCCGCGATCTACGGTAGGAACTTCCACAGAAATTTATGATTATTTGAAGTTGCTTTTTGCCCGAATCGGAAAAACCTTCTCTCCTGTTTCAGGAAACGAAGTAAAAAAAGATTCCGTTTCCGATGTGGTTGATTTTATTAAAAATTCTGAAGGACAAACTTTTCTTTTGAGAGTGCCACTTTCTTATGAAATCAAAAATTTTAATGAAATTTTAAATACCCTGAAAGTTTCAGGTTTTACAAGATTGGAAATCAACGGAAATTTGGCAGGAATTGAAGATTTAGAAAGTTTCGGCTTTGTTCCGGAAAAAAACATGGAAATTCATCTTGTTATCGATCGTTTTTCTTATCAAGAAGATGAAAGTTTTTTGCAGCGTTTGGCGGATTCTGTTCAAATGGCTTTTTATGAAGGACACGGTTATTTGTCTTTAAAAAATGCTGAAAACGGTGAAATAAAAGAATTTTCGAACAAATTTGAAATGGATGGTATTGAATTTTTGGAACCAAACATTCATTTTTTTAGTTTCAACAATCCTTATGGTGCTTGTCCAACCTGTGAAGGTTACGGAAAAGTAATAGGCATTGATGAAGATTTGGTGATTCCCAATAAAAATTTATCCCTTTTTGAAGACGCTGTTGTTTCTTGGAAAGGAGAAAGTATGAGCGAATGGAAAAAAGATTTCATTAAAAAAGCAGGAGATTTCCCCATTCATAAACCTTATTTCCAACTTAGCAAAGAGCAGAAAAATTTTTTATGGAAAGGCAACGAAAGCAGAAATTTTCCTTCTTTGAATAATTTTTTCAAAATGTTGGAAGAAAATCTCTATAAAATACAATATCGCGTGATGTTGTCTCGCTATCGTGGAAAAACAGTTTGTCCAAGTTGTGAAGGTTTACGTTTGCGCGAAGAAACTTCTTGGATAAAAATTGACGGACACAATATTCAATCGATGATTGAACTTCCTTTGGACGAATTATTACCCTTAATAAATTCTTTAAAATTATCCAAACACGACCAGGAAATTGCCAAAAGATTATTGTACGAAATAACCACAAGATTAGAATTTTTGTTGAAAGTGGGACTTGGATATTTAACCTTAAACAGAACTTCCAACACACTTTCCGGCGGAGAATCTCAAAGAATTAATTTGGCAACCAGCTTGGGAAGTTCTTTGGTGGGTTCGGTTTATATTTTGGACGAACCATCTATTGGTTTGCATTCCCGAGATACAGAAAACCTCATTCAAGTTTTAAAAAATTTAAGAGATTTAGGAAATACCGTCATTGTGGTAGAACACGACGAAGATGTGATGAAAGCTGCAGATTACATTATCGATATTGGTCCGGAAGCAGGATATCTTGGTGGTGAATTGGTTTTTGCGGGAGATTTTAAAGATCTGAAAAACGGAGAAACCTTAACTTCGAAATATTTAACCGGAAAATTAGAAATTGAAGTTCCGAAGACACGTAGAAAAGCAAAAGAATTTATCCATATTAAAGGCGCTCGACAAAATAATTTGAAAAATATCGATGTTGATATTCCATTGGAGAATTTGGTGGTTATTTCAGGAGTTTCAGGTTCTGGAAAATCGACATTAATGAAAGAAATTCTCACCAATGACCTCCAAATACAATTAGGAATGGGTGGCAAAAAGGGGGATTATGATTCTGTTGAATTTCCAAAAAAGTTGATTAAAAATATTGAACTTATCGACCAAAATCCTATCGGAAAATCTTCCCGTTCCAATCCGGTAACTTATCTAAAAGCCTATGATGATATTCGCGAACTTTTTGCCAAACAAAAATTATCAAAAATGATGGGTTACAAAACCAAGCATTTTTCTTTTAATGTGGATGGCGGAAGATGTGATGAATGCAAAGGAGAAGGTGTTATCAACGTTTCAATGCAGTTTATGGCAGATATTGAACTGGAATGCGAAGTGTGTAAAGGAAAACGTTTTAAAAACGAAATTCTGGAGGTAAAATTTGACGGAAAAAATATTGCCGATATTTTGGAAATGACTGTTGATGAAGCCATTGAATTTTTTAAAGATAATAAAGAAGAAAAAATTGTAACCAAATTGCAACCATTGCAGGATGTTGGTTTGGGTTATCTGCAACTTGGACAAAGTTCTTCCACGCTTTCAGGAGGTGAAGCACAGCGTGTAAAATTGGCTTCCTTTCTAGTGAAAGGGGTTACCAAGGAAAAAACGTTGTTTATTTTTGATGAACCTTCGACAGGATTACATTTTAACGATATTAAAAAATTATTAAAATCGCTTCAAGCTTTGATCGATTTGGGACATTCCGTCATTGTTATTGAACATCAACCGGACATCATTAAAACCGCAGATTGGATTATTGACATCGGTCCCGAAGCAGGAAAACACGGTGGCGAAGTAGTTTTTGCAGGAACACCGGAAGATTTAATTAAAAACAAAATTTCGCACACCGCGAAATATATTGAGGAGAAGTTAACTTAATAAACCTTTTTTTGTTTATAAACAGCTTATAATCAATTAATAATAATTTTTAAATACCTTTGTTTTCATTGAGCCATGGAAACTTTATACGATACACTTTCCGAAAAGAAGCAAAAAATCTTCAATGTTTGTGTAAATCTCTTCTATCAGAAAGGGTTTGCAGAAACTTCTGTAAGAGATATCGCCCAAGATCTCAATATTAAAGCTTCTTCTCTTTATGCACATGTGGATTCTAAAGAACAAATTTTAGAATGGATTATTACCCATTATATTGATATCGTAACCAATACTCTTTCAGAATTTAAACAAGAAAGCAGAACATTTGCAGAACAAATGAATTTTATAATTCAAAAAAATGTTACCATTACATTGGACAGTAAAGAATTGTCTTATGTTTTTAAACGGTATATGCATTTGGTTGATCTCAAAATTCGGCAGCGTTATATTGATTTTTCTAAGGAATACAGAGTGATTCTCAGTAATGCATTAAATCATTACAAAGCTGAAAAACAAATCGATTTTGATCCTGATTTAGCCGCTAATTTTCTCATTTTTTCGTTGAATAATGTTTACAAATGGATTCCCGAAAATTATACAAAGCCAGAAATTATCGATATTTTTAAAAATAAAATTATAGGTGGCTTTATTGGTAAAAAAATAGAATGCTGATTTTCAGTGTTTTCCACATTTATTTGTTAGTAAAATGTGAATTTTAACATTTTGTTTACATTTTGTATAAAAAAAATCGGTAGTTTTACTATAGAAATAAGCATCAAAGTGAAAACAATTTTACTTTTTTCGGTTTCAGAAATATTAAAAACTTAATATAAAATTTTAAGAGAGGTTTTGTCGCCTCTCTTTTTGTTGTTGTCTAACTAAAAAAATGAGATGTTTTTATCTACTGAATCCGCTCCTAAAGAGTGGATTCTTTTTTTTGTAGCCTCACCAAGAATCGAACTTGGATCTAAAGTTTAGGAAACTTCTATTCTATCCGTTAAACTATGAGGCCCACTTTTTATTATTATGAATTATGAATTATGAATTATGAATTATGAATTATGAATTATGAATTTTAAATTAACCTGAGTTCGGGTTAAGCGAAGTTCAAAAATAATTGACCGTCATTTACTTTTTTCAAGTTGAGTGACGGTTTTTTTGGAAAGAAACAATAGGCTGTTAATCCTCCCAAAATATTGATCATAAAA
>Ga0209369_1000745_pt1 | contig 26455 bp, 27 predicted proteins | sample EBPBio142010_DNA_FD_185865 | JGI IMG/M metagenome (GOLD analysis project Ga0209369, IMG submission 185865) | Wastewater treatment Type I Accumulibacter community from EBPR Bioreactor in Madison, WI, USA - Reactor 1_10/4/2010_ DNA (SPAdes)... | ecosystem: Engineered > Bioreactor > EBPR >... | reverse complement strand
TCTGCGGGTCAACTCCCTGCGTGAACAGGTTGATGCCCAACGCCACCAGATCAACGTTGCCGGTGCGCTCACCATTACCGAACAAGCACCCCTCGATACGATCAGCACCCGCCATATACCCCAGCTCAGCCGCGGCTATCGCGGTGCCCCGATCATTGTGCGGGTGCAGCGAGATGATCACGTTCTCACGATGATGCAGGTGCCTGCCCATCCACTCAATCGAATCGGCATACACATTCGGAGAAGCCATCTCGACCGTCGAGGGAAGATTGATAATCACCTTGCGCTCAGGCGTGGGCTCGAAAATCTCCAGCACCGCGTTGCACACCTCGACGGCGTACTCCAACTCGGTGCCCGTGTACGACTCCGGCGAGTACTCATAGAAGATCTCGGTCTCGGGGCAGATCGACTCAGCCGCGACACACATCCGCGCCCCATCGGTCGCGATCTTCTTGATTCCAGCCTTGTCCTCACGAAACACCACGTCACGCTGCAACACACTCGTCGAGTTATACAGGTGCACAATCGCCTGCTTCGCACCGATCAACGACTCATACGTGCGAGTGATCAAATGCTCACGCGCCTGCGTCAGCACCTGGATCGTCACGTCATCGGGAATCGCATCCTCTTCGATCAACTGCCTGACGAAATCAAAATCAGTCTGCGAGGCCGACGGAAACCCGACCTCGATCTCCTTGTACCCCATCTTCACCAGCAGATCGAACATGATCCGCTTGCGCTCCGGACTCATCGGATCAATCAACGCCTGGTTCCCGTCACGCAAATCCACCGCGCACCAACGCGGCGCCTCAGTGATGCGCTTCGACGGCCACGTACGATCCGGCAAATCCACCCGAAACGTCTCGTGATACGGGCGGTACTTATGCACCGGCATACCAGAAGGCTTTTGCAAATTTCTCATCCTCAGACCTCCCTGTCTTCAGACGCAGGGTGGGCAGGGGTGCATTGAGAATGGCTCATCGCCGTACCTTCCAGTGAGGGAGCAGGGCTTCTGACCCGACTTCCGTAACCTGACGGCTTCGCCTTATGAGCTACGCCGCACATGTGCTCACTATTGGATCACAAGCGCGGCTGAGATGCCAGCCCGCTCGGGCCTATTCGAGCACAGTAATGTCGGCGACCGTAGCGCCATACGCCCGAATCAGGTCGTCGGCCTCGACAAACAGGCTGAAGCCGTGCGCCCCCGCCCCCATCGCGACGCACTGACCAACGATCGTCTCGTCGGCGAAGACGGGCCAGTCGTGAGTGCTGCCGATCGGCGTAATCGTGCCCCGCTCGTAGCCGGTTGCCTCGAGCGCCAGCTCGGCCTCGGGCAGGCGCAGCTTGTTCACGCCAACCACCGCGCGCAGCTTCGGCCACGAGATCGCTCGACCGCCGGGCACGAGCGCGAAGAGATACGTGCCGTCTGATCGTTTTACGACGAGCGTCTTCACGATGCCCGAAGCGTCAATTCCCAGAATGTCGGCGGCCTCTTGCAGCGAACGTGCGTTTGGTCGCTCGCGAATCTCGATGTCGAGACCACGGGCGGCCGCGGCGTCTCTCACTCGTGCGTGTGCGTCTGACATACGAACCCTCTCGGCCGTGCGATCCTTCTCGCTCATTCTGCCAGTACGCCCCGCAAGCAATGCAGCACAAGGATCGCACGGAGCCGAACATGACAACCGTCATGCGCGAGGCGTGACACTGGCCCCCTGACTCGCTCGCACCCCGATGCCAGGCTGTGAGTATGAACACACGCAGCACCCCAACAGAGCCCACGGCAAGTCGGGCAACGCAAGACGCTCCGGCTATCGAGATCACTGGCCTCGCCAAAGGATTCGGTGGCGGCGAGCGCCGCGTGCGAGCAGTCGCCGGCGTCGATCTGACGGTGGGGCGCGGTGAGATCGTCGCACTGCTCGGGCCGAACGGCGCGGGCAAGACCACCACGATCGACATGCTGCTCGGGCTGAGCGACCCCGATGAAGGTGCGGTCGAGGTGCTCGGTCAGAGCCCCCGCCAGGCGGTTGCCTCGGGCAGGCTCTCGGCACTGCTGCAGACTGGTGGGTTGCTGAGCGATCTCACCGTGGCCGAGACGGTCGACGTCATCGCGAGCTTTCACGGCGCTCGCGCTCGGGTGACCGAAGTGATGGAGCGAACCGGGCTTGCACCCATCGCTAAGCGAAAGGTCAGCAAGTGCTCTGGCGGCGAACAGCAGCGCATCAAGTTTGCGCTCGCGCTCTTGCCCGACCCCGACGTGCTCGTGCTCGATGAGCCGACGACGGGCATGGACGTTGTCGCGCGCCGCAGCTTCTGGGAGGCGATGGCAGAAGAGGCCCGCGCGGGTCGCACGATCGTGTTCGCGACCCATTATCTCGAAGAGGCCGAACAGTTCGCGCAGCGCACCGTCGTGATGAACCGTGGCAAGATCGTCGCCGATGGTGCCACGGCAGAACTTCGTGCCGCACTCGGCGGCCGCACCGTCACCGCGACACTGCCCGGGCCGGTCAACACGGTGACCGTAGGGGCGATCCTCGACGCACTGAAACAAGGCGGGCTGCTCGATGGCTTGCAGGCAACCGATATGCAGATCGACGCCTCGGGCATCATGCGGGTGCGCACCGCGCGCTCTGACGCGCTGGCCGCAAAGCTGCTCGAGCTCGGCGCACACGACCTCGAGATCGTCGCGCCCACCCTCGAAACGGCGTTCACTGCCCTCACCCAAGACGCCGGCGAGTAGCCGAAATCTGCGAACCAAGGATCACCCATGCTCTTCTCACGCACCTTCTACCTCACCGAGGTCAAGCGGCAGCTGCGCAACCCCTACACGCTGGCATTCACGCTCGCGATGCCGATCGCGATGTACCTGCTGTTCGGCGCAAACGCGGCGTACGCAGACAGCAGCGCGGGCCACGGCAACGTCGCGTTCTACGTGATGTGCTCGATGGCCGCGTTCGGTGCGGCAACCGCGATGAGTTCGATTTGTTCGATCGCGGCCTCCGAGGTCGGCCAGGGCTGGGGTCGCCAGATCGCCATGACTCCCCTCTCGATCGCCGGCTACGCAGCCGTGAAGCTCGTCACGGCGCTGAGTTTCTCGGCCTTGTCGACCGCGGCCGTCTTTTTGGTGGGCGCGACGACGGGAGCGAAGGCCGACGACGGGTGGCGCTGGGCCGCAGTTGCGGGGCTCATTCTCGCGGGCGGGCTCATCTTCGGGCTGTTCGGCCTCGGTGTCGGCCTGGCGTTCAACTCGGACTCGGCGGCCGCGCTCGCTTCGATCTCGATCACCTTCTTCGGGTTCTTCGGCAACGTGTTCATGCCGCTTGACGGTGTGATGCTCGACATCGCGCACTTCACGCCGATGTACGGCTACGTCGCGCTCGTTCGCTGGCCGATCACCGAGGGGGTGCTCGTGTCGGGTGGCAGCGATGAGCTCTGGGTCGTGCTGCTGAACGTGCTCGTCTGGACAGCACTCTTCGCGGTGCTGACGAGGTTCGGCGTGCTGCGATCGCGGCGACGTCGCTGAGTGCGGTCCCTGGCATGTTCGCGACATCGCTGGATTACGCTGGGTGCGTGCACTCAGCAAACTCCCCCGCGTTCGGCGCCAAGGCCCTTGCCCTATCGGCGACGGCGAATCTCGCTCGCTCGCTCGGGCAAGAGGCGCTGTTCGAGCGAGCGAACCGCCCCCTCATGCGGCTCGCCGAGATGCAGCCCGTGACCGCCGCGTGGTGGCGCGAGCGCCGCAAGCAGGCCGGCGAGTTTCACTACCTCGCGCTCGGCGACTCGACAGCGCAGGGCATCGGGGCCTCTATCCCGGGCCGCAGCTACGTGGGTCAGCTCGCCGACCGCATCGAGGCGCAGCTCGGCACCCCCATCGCAGCGACGAACCTCGGCGTCTCGGGCGCGCCGACGCGGCTGTGCGTGCGCGACCAGCTGCCGCGCGCAGAGAAGGTGCTCGCGAAGCACACCCCCGATCTCGTGACCCTCGCCATCGGGGCGAACGACATCGCCGAGTGGAACCCGGTCGCGTTTCACCGCAACCTCAACACCATTCTTGATGTGCTGCCTCCAAAGACGATCGTCTCGGAGCTGCCCTGCTTTCACTTGCCCTGGAACGACCGCAAGGTGATCGAGGCAAACGGCATGGTGCACGCCATCGCCGAAGCGCGGGGCCTCGCGGTCGTACCGCTGTATGAGGCGACCCGGCGCCGCGGCCTCACCGGCATCTTCACCGAGTTCGCCGAAGACGCGTTTCACCCGAACGACCGCGGGTATGAGATTTGGGCCGATACGTTCTGGCCGTTGGTGCAGAACCGTGTCGAAGAGTCAGTGGCGAGGATCGCCGAGTGACCAGCAAACCAGCGCGTGCTGGCCGCGCACCTGCTGGCCCGTGGCAGCGCTACGGCTGGCTCATGTCGGTGGTCTGGCTCGGCTTTCTCTATTATCCGGCGACCGACCTCATCGAGTTCGCAGAGGCACCGGCGGCGAACCCCTGGTTCATCGCGCTCGGTTGGGCGGCGCTTGTGGCGTTCGCAGCCTGTTACCTCGCTGGCTTCGTGTTCGGCATGCGCGCCGGCTGGCACCAGCCTTCGCGCCTCGTGGTGGCTCTCTTCTTTGCCGCCATCGCGTGCGCAGCGCTCACGAGTCTGCCGCTCGGCTGGCACGCAGTCAGCTTCGTGCCGTTTCTCATGGCCTATGCCTCGTACGTGCTTGGCACGGTCTGGCACTGGGTGACCGCTGGCGCGGCCATCGCGCTGACACTGCTTTCGGCCTTCGCACTCGCAGCGGGTGGCGAACCACCGTTCATGCTGCTTGCAATCACCGTGATCATGCTCGCGGTGAACACCTTGAACGTCTGGTTGATCGGCCGCTCAATCATCGCCGACGAGCTGCGCCTCGATCTCGTGACGAGCGAAGAGCGCGAGTCGATCGCCCGCGACGTGCACGATCTGCTTGGTCACTCGCTGACGGTCGTCAAGCTGAAGGCTGAGCTTGCGATGCGTGTGCTCGAAAAGGATCCCGCCGCCGCACGTCACGAGCTCGGAGAGATCGTGCGGCTGACAGGCGAGGCGATCGCCGGCGTGCGTGGCACCGTAACGGGGCTGCGCGCCGAGGGGTTGGCAGAGCAGGTGCGGTCGAGCCGCGCCGCACTCGAATCGAACGGCGTAGCCGTCGCCGTTGACGGCGATCCCGGCGCGCTCTCGCCCGCGCAGTCGCTGCCAGCGGCATGGATCTTGCGAGAGGCGACCACGAACGTGCTTCGCCATGCGGGCGCGACACGGGTTGGCATCTCGTTTGCGCCGGGCACGGTCGTCATCGAGGACGACGGTGTCGGAGCGAAAGGCCGCAGCGGCAACGGTGTGCGCGGCATGGCCGAACGCGCGTCTGCTGCGGGAGCAACGCTTCGAATTGGGGATGGCAAGAATGGCGGAACGGCGGTGAGTGTGACGTGGTAGTCCAGGCTCCTATTCGGCTGCTCATCGTCGATGACCAGGCGCTCGTGCGAGGTGCGCTCGGGGCGCTGCTCGATCTCGAGGCCGATTTGCACACCGCCGGTACGGCTGCGAACGCCGACGAAGCGGTGCAGCAGACGATCGAACTCGCCCCAGATGTCTGCCTCATGGACATTCAGATGCCCGGCGACGACGGGATCCTCGCGACAAAACGCGTGCGCGAGGCGAACCCGGGCACGAGAGTGCTCGTGGTCACGACCTTCGCCCGGCCCGGCTATTTGCGGGCCGCTCTCGATGCCGGAGCCGGCGGCTTCATCGTGAAAGACGCCCCGCCAGAGCAACTTGCCGACGCCGTACGACGCGTGCATGCGGGGTTGCGCGTCGTTGACCCGGCGCTCGCCGAGGCTTCGCTCTTCGAGGGCGCGAACCCCCTCACCGAGCGCGAACGGCAGGTCTTACGACTCGCAGGCGACGGCCTCAGCGCGGCGGCGATCGCTGCCGAGGTGTTTCTCTCGGCGGGCACGGTGCGCAACCACCTGTCGGCCGCGATCGGCAAGACCGGCGCGGGCAACCGCGCAGAGGCTGCGCGAATTGCCCGCGATAAGGGGTGGATCTAGCAGCTACTACGGCCAGCGCAAGCCGAGCGACTGCTGCACGCGCTCACGCTCGGCCGCCACGTCGAATTTCACGGCCGGCCACGCTGGCGCAATGCGCTGAAGCTCCGAAATGACGATGCGCTGCACCGCGGCCCTCGCGTACCACTTCGCGTTTGCCGGCACGACGAACCACGGCGCGTGCTCAGCGTTCGTACGCTCGATGGCGATCTGAAACGCCTCCATGTAGCTCTTCCAGTGCAGCCGTTCGTCAACGTCGCCCGGGTTGTACTTCCAGTGCTTCTCGGGGGTGTCGAGACGATCGAGCAGGCGCGAGGCCTGCTCTTCAGGCGACACGTGCAGCATGATCTTGATAATGTGCACACCCTCGTCGGCAATGCGCTTCTCGAACTCGGCGATGGCGCCATACCGACGCTCGATCTCCTCAGGCGGCGCAAACCCGCGCACGCGCTGAATCAGCACGTCTTCGTAGTGCGATCGATCGAAGAGCCCGATGACCCCGGGCCCGGGAACGCGCGGCTCGATGCGCCACAAAAAGTCGTGCTCCCGCTCCTCTTCGCTCGGTGCTTTGAACGCGGTGAGTTCGAGGCCGTATGGTTCGAGCTGCCCGAACACGTGGTTGACCACGCCACCCTTGCCCGCGGCGTCCATCGCCTGCAATACGACGAGCAGCCGCTGCGGCGCGCCCTCTCGGCTCTGCGCGAAGAGCTTTTCTTGCAGCTCACGCAGCTCTTGTGCGCTCGAGGCGAGCTCTGCGAGGCCCTCGGCCTTGTTGGCGTTCGTGCCCGGCTTCGAGTCGGGATCGACGTCTTCGAGGCGAAACCCTGGCCCCACCCGCAGCGACTCATCGGGGCGTTCACCCCAGAAAGTTCCCGTCATCTCTGCCTCCGCTCAACTCGCGCCGCAATGCACACTGGTGATTACTGTACCGGCGATTCCCACTGCCAGACGGCCGCCCGACCGCTCGAACCTGCACGGCGCACGCGCCCGGTCGCCTCAAGCCACCGGGCGATGTTTGAGGCACGACCCGGCACCGCATCGAGTCGGTGCGAGAGCGCAAGCGCCGATTTGGTCGTGAATTGTTCGCCGAGGATCGCCCGGGTCAGTTCCCAGTCATTCCAGAGGCGCAGGCCGAGCTCTGCAAAGGTGGCAGCGACGATCGCGTCATGATCGAAGGGCAGCCCCTCAGCGCTGGTCTCCCAGCTTCCGAGCGGTAATTCACCCTCCGAGCCTGAGATGACGGCGAGGTGCGCGATCGAGATTGTGGCGCCACGAGGATCGCGGTTGGTGCCGTCGAACGCGCCGACCTGGCCCACGTGCGCAATCTGGTCCCGCGCAAGCGCGAGCTTCGACTCGAGCGCACGTGTCACGGCGCCGCCCAGCAGTTCGCCCGGCAAGAGCAGCACCCCTGGCAGCGCGCTTCGACCCGCAAACGGCTCGTTGGGGCGCTCGTGCAGCGCGAATCGCAGCTGCTCGTCGCGCCACGAAAGCGCCACCACGTCGACCGAGACGAGGGGCTGTTGCCAGCCCCCCGCCGGTCGGCCCTGATCCTTTTCGAGCATCGAACTCACCCCAGAGCCCGTGGTCACTTCGCCGCCGCCAACACCTCACGCACCTCGGCGAAGGTCTGGGTGCGCACGAACTCGCCGTCAGCCCAGACGTGCTGCAGCTCACTCGCTGCCTCGTCGGCCGGGGTTGCCTGCTCGATGAGGCGCAGGGCACCGTACCCGTCGCGGGTGACTGCGAGCCTGCCGCGCGCGCTCTTCTTCGTGCCACCGTCGGTGACCGGGTCTTTCTGCAGGTCGTAGCCCACGCCGTCGACCTGCGCCCACGTCGCCTTGACCGCGCTCATGAACGTGTCGCGGGTGTTGAACTGGTAGGTGAAGGAGCCGACACCGAACACCACGTTTGTCGAGGCGAATCCCTTCGCCGCGAGACGGTCGATGATGCGCGCGGCGCGCTCGCGGTTGATGGAGTCGCCGTAGATTGCGCCGATGTGCGAGTCGAGCACCTTGAAGCCGGCGTCGTTCACCGTGCCGCCGAAGGTGTCCCACAGCAACTCGATCACGCCCTTCTCAGCGGGGGCGGTGCCGGCGCCCAGCTCGGCCGCCGTGCCGCAGAGAATATCGACGGGGTCACCCGAGTCGGGGCGGATCACCATCTTGCCGTCGCGCGCCAAGATGCGATCCTTCATCGCGGGCAAGAAATCGGTGAGCACGGTCCACAGGTCGAAGGTGTCGCTCACGACCGAGAAGATGCCTGCCGGATACAGGTCGATCAGGCGAGAGAACATCTCGCGCTCGCCGAGCACCGATGTGCCGGTGCACATAACGCTGTGCTCGGTGGCGGGCACGGAGCCGGCAACGTATGTGCCGCCGTAGTGGCGCTCGATCCAATCGAGCGACGGCAGCGAGTCGGTGCCGCTGAAGCTGAGCAGGTGGCCCGCGCCAGACGCCGCCGCGGTCTCGACGCTCGACATGCCGCGAAACGAGAAGTCGTGCCCCTGCCAGTCGACCGCTGCGGGGTCGCCGCCGGTGCGCACCGCGCCCTCGTCGAGCACTCGCCGCAGCTCGCGCGCAATTGTCGCCGAGGTAGACGGCTGCCAGATCTCGGCAGAGACGGTGGTCTCGATGTAGTTCGTCAGCCAGAAGAACTCGGCGTCGGTGTTCCAGAACACGAACGACGGCACGCGCACCGGCACCGGGGTGCCCTCTTCGACGCCGGAGAAGCTGAGCGGCAGGTAGCCCTTTCGGTGCAGCGCACGAATGTGGTCTGAGCCGATCGTATTCGGGCCGAGAATCTGAGCGAGGCGCTCTTCGTAGAGCTCGCACACGAGGTCTTCGTCTGCCGCGAAGAACGGAGCGAACCAGTCACCGAGCTTGATCAGAAAGGCCTGCAGGCCGAAGTGCACGACGTGGTCGACGCCATCGATGCGGCTGCCGCGGTTGGTCCAGTTCGAGTAGACGATCTCGGGGGTGCCCGCGAGGCGGTACTGCTCGATATGGCCGAGCTTGTACACGTCGGTCATCATCAGTGCACGGATGGGGGCGAAACGGTCAGTGGTGTGCATGGTCAGTTCCTCTCTGACTCGAGATACGGGGCAAGTTCGGTGACGTGGGCTCCGACGTCTGCGCGACGGGCGCCGGGGTGGGAGTCGGTGGTGAAGATCTGGGCGAAGTGACCTGTGAGTTCGCCGGCGGCTCCCGAGAAGATGCCGTGCGACACCCAGAGGCCCAGGCGGTCGCGCCCGATGCCGGCGGCGGTTGCGAGGCCGCGAAACGTACCGCCTCCGTCGCAGATGTCGTCAACGACGAGGATCCTGCCGCTTCGCGGCAGCTGCGGCACCTCGAAGCTGGTGAGCTTGCCGGTGTCGAAGTCGCGGGTCTTCGTCGCGGTGAAGAGCGGCAGCCCGAGCGCGTCGGCGGCCTTCGACGCCCGCTCGACCGCGCCCTTGTCTGGGGCGAGCACTGCGCTGTAACTGTCGGTTTCGCCTGCCTCGCGCAGCACTTCGGCGAGCACCTCGGCCGAGTAGACGATTCTGATGTTCTGCACGAGGCTCGGCGCGACCGGCGAGTGCGGGTCGAACACCACCACCTCGTCGAGGCCCGCCGCATTGAGCATGTTTGCGTAGACCTTCGCACCAAAAGGGGTGCCCCGATCGGCGCGCGCCGCCGGCAGGTAGGGAATGTGCGCGATCGCACGGTGGCCCGCCTGGTGCGCGCTGTCTGCCCAGAGGCCGAGCAGCACGAGGTCATCGGCCGTGCATCCGTTGACCCGGGCGTACGCCGGAGTCTCGGGCTCAGCCGGAAGCCGCAGGTGCCACTCCCCTCCGGGAAACTTGAACGGCTCGATCGCGCTGAGAACGACGTGGCCGCCTGGGTGCTGTGCGAAGAATTCGATTGCCATGATCACAGGCTAGCACACTATTCATCATTTTGATGAATAGCGTGTGATCCTCGCCGAGTATACAAACATCGTCACAGCTTCCGTGAGTACTTGGTCTGGTCATGTAAACCAGACCAAGTTATGCTCTTTGCATGAGCACTACCGTGAACGTGCAAGAGGCCAAGACTCGTCTCTCGGAGTTGCTGCGCCTTGTCGAGCGCGGCGAAGAAGTTTCGATCGCGCGCGCCGGCACCGTCATCGCGCGGCTACAAGCTGCGACTCCGCCGCGACGAGACTTCAGCAAACCACTACTCCCTGGGCTTGCTCCGATCTCAACCGATCCTCTTTTTGAGGCGATGAGCGACGATGAACTGCTCGAGTGGGAGCAAGGTCACTCCGGCGACCCTCTCTTCGAAGACGAGCAACACAACGCATGAGCAGCTATCTTCTCGATACGCACGTGGTGCTCTGGCTCGCTGCCGAACCGCAGAAGGTTCCGCCCAAGGTGCAAGCGCTGCTGCTTGAGGCGGAGCATCTGTTTGTTTCACCCATCAGCGCTTACGAGCTCTCGCAGAAAGCAAACATCGGCCGCCTGCCAGGGGCTCAGGCCGTGCTCGCGAGATGGGGTGAACTTCTCCAGAACATGTTCGCCACTGAAGTCGCCCTGACGGGTTCAGTGATGCTGCAGGCAGGGTCACTGCGCTGGGATCATCGCGACCCGTTCGATCGAATGCTTGTTGCGCAGGCACAGCTCTACGGCCTCACGCTCGTAACGAAGGACGCGGCGATTCTTGGTTTCTCAGAGGTCAGCTGCGCTCGCTGGGAGTGAGCGTTCTCGTCGGCATCGCGAGAGGAGCCAAGAGGTTAGCGCACCTGCACTGCCCCCGGCTGCACCGATATCTCGACGCGGCTCGTTTCACCCAGAGCATCGCCGTCGACCTCGAAAACACGCGGCTCATCGAGCTCTACCGTTAGTTCTGTGATGCGCCGGTGAGTGGCGCTGTCGCTGCTCTTGGCCTGATCCTCGTCGCTCGATGACGGCGAGAGCAGACGCCTCAGCCCGTTATCCCACACCAGATTTCGCATCGTATCGGCCCAGCCGGGGATGCTGTCGGCGCTCAGCACGAGCAGATCGAGCTCTCCATCGCTGGGGTCGGCGTCGGGCAACAGTGTCATGCCGCCCTGCAGGCTGCCGCAGTTGCCAATGAGCAGGGTGTGCGCCTGCTCATCGGAGGGTTCGAGGTTCTGGCCCGACAAGCGAATATCGATCACCTCGCTCGCCGACAGCGCGCGCCCCAACGATTCGACGTAGGCGAGCCACCCGGCACGGTCCTTGAGGTCGTCGTCGGTCTCGGTGATCATGTGCGCGTCGATGCCGAACCCCGCCATCACCGCGAAGGCGTAGCGTTTGCCATCGGTTTCGCCGTCGACAGCAAGTCTCGCCCAGCCGATATCGAGTGGGATCGCCTCGCCGGTCAACGCCCGCTCGAACGCGGCGGTGAGATCTTTGAGCGGCACACCGAGATTACGTGCGAGCAGGTTACCCGTTCCGAGGGGAATGATGCCGAGCTCGGCGCGTGCGCCACTCTCGGCAAGATGCTCGGCCACCGCCCGAACCGTACCGTCGCCGCCCGCGGCGAGCACGACATCTGCCCCGGCTTCGACTGCGCCCCGCGCTGCGCCAAGCCCCGGGTCGTCCTCGCCCGTTTCGTGCCATGAGACTCGCACTTCTGCGGTGCCCGTCAGCACTCGCTCAAATGCTTTCTCGAGCGCGTTCTCGAGTTCATAACGCGACGTCTTCGAGGGATTCCAGACGATCCCGACATGCCCAGTGCTCATCCACGCTCCTCTTATCTCACCAACCACTCTTACCCGGTCGTCGCGGTCTCAGCAACCCCTTGCGGCCCTGCCACGCCCTTCGAGACACTCGTTGCGGGGCATCGAGTGTCTCGAGAAAGCAATACAGCAGGAGGTCGAAGCAGGCAGTGATACCGGATCTGGGCGAAAGGCAACTCGTCATGGTTTCGAACCGGCTCCCCGTCGATCGGGTCGAGCAGGAAGACGGCTCAGGTGCATGGCAGCCCTCGCCGGGAGGGCTCGTCTCGGCGGTTGGGCCCGTGGTCGAAGAACTGGGCTGCATGTGGGTGGGCTGGGCAGGCAATGCCGACGAAACGATCGAGCCGTTCGAACTCGGTTCTATGCGGCTGGTTCCCGTGCCGCTGAGCGGTAAAGACGTCGAGCTGTACTACGAGGGTTTCGCAAACGGCACCCTCTGGCCGCTGTATCACGATGTCATTGCCCCACCCGAGTATCACCGCGAGTGGTGGGAGCGCTACTGCGAGGTCAACCGCCGGATTGCCGAGCGCGTTGCTCAGGTCGCCGCACCCGACGCGCTCGTCTGGGTGCACGACTACCAGCTGCAGCTCGTGCCAGAGATGCTGCGCGAGCAACGCCCCGACCTGGTCATCGCCTTCTTTCTGCACATCCCGTTTCCGCCGACACGGCTCTTCGCTCAGCTTCCCTGGCGCAGACGCATCATCGAGGGGCTGCTCGGCGCAGACATCCTCGGCTTTCAGCGCGAAGCCGACGCAAGCGCATTCCGCGAAGCCGCCGAGCGAATTGCTGGCTACGCAATACACGAGAACTCAGTGCTCGTGCCCGCACAGGAGCAACACGGTGCCACAAGGCCAGTGCTCGCCCGCGAGTTTCCGATCTCCATCGATACGCAGACGATCGAGCGGCTGGCACGTCGGCATGAGGTGCGGTGTCGGGCACGCGAGATTCGTGAAGAACTCGGCAACCCTCAGACCCTCGTGCTCGGGGTCGATCGCCTCGATTACACGAAGGGAATTCTGCACCGATTCAAGGCGTACGAAGAGATGCTTGCCGACGGCGAGCTCGAGACGCGCGAGATCACTTTCGTGCAGATCGCCTCTCCGAGCCGCGAGCGCGTCGACGCCTACCGCGCACTTCGCGACGAGGTTGAAACCACCGCTGGGCGTCTCAACGGTGAACACGGCGATATCGGGCACACACCCCTCGTCTATCTGCACCGAAGCTACTCACGAGAAGAGATGGTGTCGTTCTATCTCGCCGCCGATGTGATGCTCGTCACTCCGCTTCGAGACGGCATGAACCTGGTTGCCAAAGAGTATGCGGCCTGTCGGGTCGACGATACCGGAGCCCTGGTGCTCAGCGAGTTCGCGGGCGCCGCCGACGAGCTGCAGGGTGCGGTGCTCGTCAACCCGCACGACATCGAGGGCCTGAAAGCGGCGATTCTGCGCGCGGTGCACATGCCGGCTGCAGAGCAGCAGCGCCGCATGCACGCGATGCGAGAGACAGTGCGCCAGCACGACGTAGCGCACTGGACCGAGAGCCTTCTCGAGGCGGTCTCACAGGCAACGAAGATGCGTCAGCAGCGCGAGGCCGCCCAATCGGCTGATGCGTTCGCGGCGAGCGCGCCGAGCATACCTGACCGCGTTGCCGACGGCATCCGGCGCCTCGCAGCGCATCCGAGTCTGATCGTCGCGGTCGACTTCGATGGTACGGTCGCGCCGCTGGTTTCGCGCCCGCAAGACGCCAAGATTCTTCCGGCCGCGCAGCGCGCCCTCAATTCCCTTGCCGAGGCGCAGGGCGTGACTGTCGTGTTGCTCTCGGGTAGGTCGCTGACCAGCCTCGCGGCTACCGGGCTCGAGTCAGACGCCTGGATCGTCTCTGGTTCTCACGGAGCCGAGCTCAGCGAGCCGGGAAAGCGACAGCGCGACCAAGGCACGCAAAGCCGCAACCGGGCCCCCAGCGCAGATGCGACGCCGGCCCTTCTCGAGCCCAGCGAGCAAGAGACTCAGCGCTTGGAGCGTTTCACCACGAGGCTCAATCGAATATTTCGCGAGGTCGCTGGTGTCTATCTCGAGCGAAAGCCGTTCGGGATCGCCGTGCACACGAGGGCCGTCGCAGACCGGGCCCACGCCTCAGAATTGCTCGAGGCAGCCGAACACCTCGGCACCGACTCCGGCCTGCATGTGAGGTCGGGAAAGGAGGTGCGCGAGTTCACGTTGCGCCAGTCAGACAAGGGCTCGATGCTCAAGAGCATACGATCCTCTCTTCCCGATGCGCGGGTGCTCTTTCTCGGAGACGACGTGACCGACGAAGACGTCTTCGTGTCGCTCGGGCCGGAGGATCTCGGAGTCAAGGTGGGCTCCGGAGAAAGCGCAGCGCACGAGCGGATCGAAGACCCGAGCACCGCCGCCGCGGTGCTCACTCTGCTCGCTGAGCTGCTTGGTGTCGGCGAGACCTTCTACGAGCGCAAGCCCGGCGGCGGGCCCGTCTGCTTCGGCGACCGCGATTGCCCGACCCAGTTCAGTGATCGGCGACGGGGCGACCGCGCAAAGCTGCGCGTACAGTTCGGCGATGCGCCGCCAGTCGGTCAGCTCGAAACGCGGGGCAGCCGCATGGCACGCGGCAATCTCGGCCTGCAGAGTGTAGGAGCCCGATTCGCTTCGCCCGCTCTCGGCAGATCGTCGGGCCCACGATTCGCGTGCCTTTGCGAGGGAACGATTTCCGAGCCCGATGAGCGAGCGATCCCAGCGGGTGCGCTGCTGGCCGGCGAGCAGCACCGGGTGGCACGAGATGAACACGAGGCGCAGCACATCGTCTTCGATGACGTCGGGGTTCCAGGGCAGCTCGGTGGCTTCGGCCCCCTCAATCACTCGCTGCTCATCGGCGAGCAGCGGGATCCTCTTTTCAAAATTCTCGCGCCTGCGCCACCCATCGATCGCCCGCCGCTTCGCCGTCGTTGTCAGCCACGCGGCAGGGTAGGCCGGCACGCCCGAGCGCGGCCACTCGCTCATGGCTGCGGCGAGCGCATCCTGCGCGAGATCCTCGGCGAGGCCGAAGTCACCCACGTACCTCGTGAGCGTCGCGACGATCTTGGCGGCCTCGATGCGCCAGGTGGCCTCGACCACTCTCGCGATCGAGGCCACCTCGGCAGCTGCATCCCGCGCGGGCATCAGGTGATCGGCGTGCGGCTAGCCGCGGGCCTTGCCCTCGGCGATCCACTCCTGCTCTTTCTGAATCCACTCGTTGTCCTGCGGAAAGTCTTCGGGGCCGGTCACGCGGCGCACCTCGATCTGCGAGCCGTCGCCGAGCGGGGCCCTGCGAGCCCACTCGATCGCCTCTTCCTTCGACGAGACCTCGAGCATCCAGAAGCCGTTGAACAGTTCGCGCAGCTCGCCGTAGGGGCCGTCGGTGACAACTGGATCGCCGTCGCCGAACGCAACTACCGCGCCCTCCGAGGCGTCTGACAGGCCCGCGCCGTCGACCATGACGCCCGCGTTGATCATGGCCTCGTTGTATACGCCCATCTCGGCGATGATTTCTTCGAATGGGCGCTGCTGGTACTGCTCGACCTTTGCCTGATCGACTGCGCGCATGATGAGCATGTACTTCATGATGACTCCAATGTTGGTGTGCTTCGAAGGGCCGGTTGATTCTTCTTACTCACTACGTCGAACCAGAGTATTGCGAACCGACAAGCTCGCGAGAAATTTTTTCAAGCTTGATTGCCCTGCTCAAGCAGATGGGCAGTAGGTGTTGTCTCTGCTGAGTTCAGACAACATTAAGTGCCCAATTGCTACGGGAGGGGAGGAATCACGCGAACGAGGTTAGGTCAAGACAGCTCGGCAGCAGGTATTTCGGCGAGGATCGCCCGAACCGCGTCGCGGCCGGCCCGGTCGGCTTCTCGGGCGGGGTGGTCTCGATCGGAGTGCGCCTCGCGGCGGTAGATGATCGAATCGCGGCGGCCGTGCTTTTCGCCGGCAGCTACGTGCCCCGGTCGATTCTCGAGCAGGCGCACGGGATCACCATTCCTCTTTACATGCTGCTGCAGTGGGATGACGAGGGCAACGACCGGCAGATGGCACTTGAACTTTTCGATGCGCTAGGGTCGCGAGAGAAGACACTGAATGCGAACCTCGGCGGGCACACGGGGGTGCCGCGGCACGCGGGGGAAGACGCGAATCGGTTCTTCGTTCGACACTTGCTGACCTCGCCGAACACAGGTGGCACCGATGCCATCAGACGATCCTGACTTCAAACGGTCACGTGCAACGGATACGCGCAACAAGCTGAGAGCGATGACAGGCGTCACTTTTCTGCAGAGCGGCGCTCTCTAACGATGAAGGAGGAAGAGATTATGAGCAATATTCATGTTCCCGAAGCAGTGCGACGGGTCGTCACCGGCGAATCGATCGCATTGGTCACAGTCGAGGGCGACCGCGTCGCCTCGTTCCGAAGCCCGCCCCGCGCATGAGCAGCACGGTACTGGGGCGGTTCGGCCTCATACGCATGTCGGGTCGCGACCCTCGCCAGCAGCACCGCGTCGCAAGCTCGCTCGAGCTCTTCTTCGATCTCGTGTTCGTGATCGCCGTTTCGCAGGCTTCGCAGAATCTGCACCACGGCATAGTCGAGGGTCACGCGATGGCGACCGTGCTGGCGTACGCCATGATCTTCTTCGCCATCTGGTGGGCGTGGATGAACTTCACCTGGTTCGCCTCAGCGTTCGACACCGACGACTGGCTATATCGCGTCACGACCATCGTGCAGATGGGCGGCGTGCTCGTGCTCGCAGCTGGTGTGCACGACGCCATGGCCGAGGGTGAGTGGGCGACTGTCACCTGGGGCTACGTGATCATGCGGCTTGCGATGGTCGCGCAGTGGGTGCGGCTTGCGGTGTCCGACCCGGAGCTCAGGGCTGTCGCGCTGCGGTACGCGGTCGGGATCTCTGTGGTGCAGTGCATTTGGGTGGCGAGGATCGCCTTCTCGTCCGAGGTGCAGTTCTGGAGCTTCTTGCCGGCGATGCTGCTCGAGGTGCTTGTGCCCGTGTGGGCCGAACGGGCGAGGAACACTCCCTGGCACCCGCATCACATTGCTGAGCGCTACAGCCTGTTCGTGCTGATTCTGCTGGGCGAGAGCCTGCTCGCCTCTGCCAACGCGATCATCGACGCGCTGAACTCGGGCGAGCATGTCGACGGCATCGTCGGGCTCGCTGCGGCAGGTCTCGTGTTGGCCGCCGGTGTGTGGTGGATGTATTTCTCTCACGAGTACGGCGAACAACTCGACTCGGCGAGCAGCGGATTCGCGTTCGGATACGCGCACTATCTGCTGTTCGCCGCGATCGGCGCGATCTCGGCAGGTATCGAGGTCGAACTCGATCTGCTCTCGGGGGCGTCGGAACACCTGAGTACCGCGACGGCTTCGCTCTCGCTCACCGTGCCCGTAGCGGTCTTCATGGCGGTGGTCTGGCTGATCCTGCTTCGCAGCAGAATCCCTGCCACCGCATCGGTGGTGTTTCTGCTCGCCGCGTTGGCAACCCTCGCGTGCGCGCTCCTGCCGGTCATCACGATCGTCGGGGCGGCGACTTGCGTGGTCGTCGCGGTCGTCACGGTCGAACTGCACCGAGTTCGGCAGCGGCGAAGTGTGCTGGTGTAGGGGCTGATCGACTGTGACGACCGCATCGATCACAGAAACCCGCTCAGCCCCTAGAGCAGCTCGGCGAGAAGTGCCTGCACGCGGGCTTTGATCTCGTCGCGGATCGGGCGCACGGCTTCGATACCCTGCCCGGCGGGATCATCGAGCTTCCAGTCTTCGTAGCGCTTGCCCGGAAAGAACGGGCACGCATCTCCGCATCCCATGGTGATCACCACGTCGGACTCCTGAACTGTCTCAGCCTTTAGCACCTTGGGGCGCTCAGCCGTGATGTCGATCCCAACCTCGCGCATGGCCTGGGCCGCAACTGGGTTGATCTGTTCTGCGGGCATGGATCCCGCGGATCGAACCTCGACACGCTCCCCTGCGAGCTCGCGGAGCCAGCCGGCCGCCATCTGCGAACGGCCCGCGTTGTGGACGCAGACGAACAGAACCGATGGTTTCTGACCGGTCATGTGTTGGCTCCTCCCAGCGCTGCTGATGACGGGACAGAGAAACAGCGCTCCTTGCGACAAACGTTACACACGAGATCGATACTGTGTGCCGAGGGCAACAGTCAAGCCTCAGCCCAACAGCCGAGCCGGGCGATTGTCCCTATGCAAAACCGTCGCGCACACCTTGGCTCTTGCGAACCTGGAGCCCTGCGGGTGATGCTTCGGGGACGGCCTCCGAAACTGAACCCATGCACGATGCGACTTCCGGGTTAGCCTGTGTGCGTGACCCCCCGTATTCTCACCGCCGTCTTCTATGGACTCCTGCCGATCGTGGGCATTCTCGTCTTCGCTTGGGACTGGCGATCGGTGCTGCTGCTCTACTGGTTTGAGAACGTCACCGCCGGCCTGCTGAACGTCGTGTCAATGATTCGCACGAAGCGCGTGCAGCCCGAGGGCGAGGCTCCTATGACCTTCAACGACAGCACAAAACCTGCCTCGCGAAGCGGTCTCGTGCTCTTCTTCATCGCGCACTACGGCATCTTCACGCTGGTGCACGGCATCTTCGTGCTGCTGATCTGCGCGGGCGTGTTCAACTTTCTGGGCGGATCGATCGTCGGCAAGGGCCTCTTCGGCGATCTCTCGCTCGTCAATTGGCGCGGGATCCTGCTGATCTGGTTCGGCGGTACCGTGGTGCAGCTCATCGCCTTGTTGCTCACTCGGCCAGATCGGCTTCCCGCTGCCAGCAAACTGTTCTGGCAGCCCTACCCGCGAATCATCAAGCTGCACATCACCGTGCTCGGCGGCATCTGGCTCATCGAAAAGCTCGGCTGGGCACCCGCGGCGGCGATCTTGCTCGCACTGCTGCACCTCGGGTTCGACCTGGCCTCGATCCTCTTCGAACGAAGAAAAATCAACGCAGCTCTTTCGTAAAATGAGCGCATGCAGAGTGCAACTGATCCGACTGATTTGCGAGTAGACGAGGACGGCTTCGTCGCGCTCGTTGCCCCCGACGCGTACAGCGGTTTCGTTGACGAGGATTGGGAGCTCGAAGATCTGCTCGCGCGCTTCGTCGAGCAGATGAACGGTGAGGTGTTGTTCATCGCTTACCCAGGGCCGGACGATGCGAATGCGGCCCTCGAATTGAGCCCGCAAGCTCCCTCGGCGATGCGCCGCCAGGCCACCGGGGTGGTGACGGTTGGAGAAGATGGCCTCTGGCTCACCGACTACACCCAGCTGACGATGGCCGGTCAATTCGCTGACGAATCAGCTCTCTCACGCTATGCACAGCGCCTCCTTGTCGAGCCAGGCGGTGAACGAGTAACGGCCAGAGACCCGAAGGTCCCTGGCCGTTTGTTCTCGCGCCAGTGAGGGCCGTTAGCGCGAGGTACTCACGAACGAACCCCCTGTCGGTGGGGTTCGTTCACGCTTTGTGGGTGACCACACTATTGATGTTTCCGCCTCGCGCCTCGGCGTTACAACCAATTTCAGCAACCGAGTCTGGTGATTGTCAGATTGTTGTTGACAAAGGAGTTGGCGCTCACAGAGAGAACCGGCGATCCCCCGTTGAAAGCCAGCACGTTGCCTGAGCTACGCGCGTTCGCGATTGATCTCACAGGCGAGCCCAGAGGTGCAACCAGGTTCGGGGCAGTGCACGATGAAAACGAAATCTTCGACCCCGTGAGATTCATCGAGGAGAAGCCGCAGAAGTATCCCGTTGCGCAGGAACCAACTGACGTGCTCGCGTCCGTTCCGTAGGTGCTGCTTTGCTCTGAGCGCAACGTGAGAATGACGTCACCATCGTTCCAGGTGACTTCAGCGGGCCCAGTTTGCACCCCTCCCGGATAATCAGCAAGCACCTGGTTCACTTCTTGCTGCAAACTGGTTGGCTGCGCGTGGGCTGCGGCCCCTCCCCAAGCACACGTGAGCACGACGGCGAACGTCAGGGTCAAGATTCTCTTCATGTTTCGCTCCTTTGCGAATGTGGTTGTTAATACCAGGCTTTGTAGTCGATGACGGCTGGCGACGGAACATCGGTGCGGCTCGAACCGGTATAGACCAATTCGTAGGCCAGCACCCCCAGCTCCGGACTGATGATCAACATGCGACGGTAGTCGCCGTCGGGAGCGACGAAGCCCACCCCTGGTCGCCCGAGGCGATCAATCAGTTCCCCCTCGACGTGAATATCGGGAAGAGTCGCTAAGAAACGCACCAGCTCGGACTGTTCAGATCCGCTCAGCGGGTGCTCGCTCAGCAGGTTCGCTACCGCCCGAAAATAGCCGGCCGCATCGGCGTCTGCGGGCAGTCTCTCGCCCTCTCGAAGCAACGAGCCCCACTCAGTGTCCAGCGACGGTTTTGAGAACACGCCCACCGCTTCACCTTTCTTATAGAGGTGCCATAGGACCAGCTCGCCCGCGTCGCGCGCGTCAGGGTCGTCAACAGGACTCCCGTCGGCCGCCAATGCCTGCAAAGCTCGGGTCTCAACCGCTGTGCTCCCGTCGGAGCGATAGTCGAGAAGCGTCTCGTGCGGCTGCATCGACACCGACGACCCCTGTGGCGACAGCGCCAGCCCCCAGAACTCAAATCGAATCGTGGTTGCCGGGCGAGGCTCCGCGGCAGCGGCAACGCTTTCCGAAAGTTCTAGGAGCAAGTTCTCGGCGTTCCCCTGAAGAGGTTGAATCTGAAGCGCCCTCGGCGTCACCGCGACCGCATGGCTGGTCTGAACCGGCCACACAGAGACCGTCGCGCTTACGACCACGAGCACCAGAAGCAGTGCGGCGGCCAGCGACCAGCGTTCGAGCACCGTTTTGGAGCCACGAGCGCGTCTCGGCCGAGCCACCCCAGCGCTCGCCATAATGCTGGCCAGCAACTCCTCTTGCTCACCTGTAAGTGGCGCACCTCTGAGTGGTGTGTCGGGGCGAGCGCGAAACAGCCTGCCGTCAAGCGCGTCATCGTCAATCATGATGCGCACCTCCTGAACTCTGATGCGCAAGATGGTGCAGCACGACTTTTAAGCGCCCCCGCGCTCGATGAAGTTGCACTCGCACCGAAGCGGTCGAGCAGTCCAGCACCTCGGCCATCTCCTCGCGGGTGAGCTCTTCCCAGTACGCCATCCAGATCAGCTCTCGGTCACTGGGCGACAACGCGGCAACAGCCTCGCGAACCTCAAGTTGATCTGAAAGGTAAGAAGCTGCCTTCGGCAGGTCGGGAACCGCAAGCAACTCGCTCGCTGCACGCTCACTGCGTTTGTCGGCCCGCGTCCTGCGGCGATACTCATTTCCCACAACATTTCTGAGGATCGAGTAGAGCCAGGCCAAACGCTTTGTTTCCCTGAGTGTTTGGCGTCGATCCCACGCAATTCGAAAGACTTCGGCTGCAACCTCTTCAGCATCGGCCCTGTTGTTCAAACGGTTGTAAGCGGCTGAAACCATCACTGGATGGTAGGCGCGAAAGAGCGCACCGAACCAGGCGGTATCGTCGCCCGCTCTCGTATCGGGAAGATCGACTCTTCCTTTTTGCCCCGTCACACTAGTGATGTTTCCACCACACGCCCTGGCGTTACAAGCTCGGCTGCGGCACAGCAATCGCACGGCGTGACGCAGCAAGAGTTCGATATCGGGGCTGAGCGAGGCCTTCGGCGTCACGCAAGTAACCTTGCGCGTGATTGGCGCCCTTCGGGTCAAAACCACGGCATCAATTCCTCACCTCGGCCGCTTTCTTGAGGTTTTCATGGTCTAGCTTGGAAGAAAGCAGCGGGGGCTCGAGGAGAACGAAACAAAGGGGCAAGATGTCGAAAGATGAGGGTTTTCTCGAGGTGATCGAGGCTGAAGTCGCGCAGGATCCGCAGAACTCCGCGCTTCGAGAGGATTTCATCACGCTGCTGTTGCAATACGAGCCCGAGCGGGTGGCGTCAGAGGTCGACGCCTTCGAGGCGCACGGCGGCGATCCTGCTCGCGCCCGCGTGCTCAGGGCACGCCTCATGGCGACACGCCTGCGCAGCGGTCACGGCCCGACGACGCCGACCGAGGCTGCAGCGGCGCAGGTACCTCCCATTTCCGGTACGTCGGCGAGTTCTGTGCCGACGCCGGTGTCGGCTCCCGCGGACGGCGACGTCTCGGAAGACGCGTTGGATCAACCCGGCCTGTGGGACGCAGAACGGCCGTCAGTGACGCTCGCCGACGTCGCTGGCCTTGCCGAGGTCAAGCAGCACATCGACTCGACCTTTCTCGCGCCGCTTCGCAACCCAGAACTCGCCGCTGCTTTCGGGCAGAAACCCGGCGGGTCGCTGCTCATGTACGGGCCTCCCGGCTGCGGAAAAACGCACATCGCAAAAGCGATTGCGGGTGACCTCGGAGCAGCGTTCATTCACGTCACGCTCGCCGACCTGTTGAGCAAGTACATCGGCGACAGCGAGAAGGCGATTCGAAGCATCTTCCAAGACGCTCGAGCTGCCGCGCCCTGCGTGATCTTCTTCGACGAATTCGATGCGCTGGGTGGCCGCAGAACTTCGGGCGGCGGCGGTTCGCAAGCCATGCGCATGGTCGTGACGCAGCTGCTCGAAGAGCTCGACGGCGTGACAAGCGAAAACGATGGGGTCTACTTTCTCGCCGCGACCAACCGGCCGTGGGACATCGATCCCGCTCTGCGCCGCCCCGGCCGTATCGACAAGACCGTGCTCGTGTTGCCCCCAGACGCGGTGGCTCGCGAAGCGATTCTGCAAGGTGACCTCGAGGGCAAGCCCGTCAACGGCACAGATCTCGGGGCGGTAGCCGCCGTGACCGAAGGCTTCTCTGGTGCCGACATTGCGCAGGTCGCGAAGATCGCGCTGCAGCAGTCGATGCAGGCCTCAATGAGCGCTGGTGCGATCGTTCCGGTGACCACGGAGGCGCTGCTTGCGGCCGCTGCCGGCATCACCCCATCGACCACTACCTGGTTCGACCAAGTGGCCCCGGTTATCGAGTACGGCGTAGACGACGGCACCTTCGAGCAGCTGCGCGCCTACCGCGTGCGCCGGGGCATGCGATGAACCGGGTCTCGCACGACGAAGACCCCGAGCGCGACGCAATCATTCGCGATCGCGATCTCGCCCTAGAGCTTATACAGGCGCAGCCCACCCACAAGAAGGTCGGCAACCTGGCCCGCAGCGTCTTGGCTCGCGACCCCAGCCTCACAGAGATGCAGCTCATACTCGCGCTGCACCTGCAGGTGCGCGGAGAACTCGACGAGGCGCGCACGCATCTTCGCACGCTCATTGCAATGCAGAACGATGACCAGCTGACAGCGCTGCGCATTCTGCGCGATCTCGAGTACGACGCGCGAGACTACATCGAGTCGCTTCGCATAGCCGACCAGGTCTTACAAGCGACGCCTGAGCCCAACTGGCTCGACATTCATACGCTCGGTGCGGCGACCATCTTCGCCGGAAGCAGAGAAGCTGGCTGGGATCTCATCGACGTGTCCGTTGAGCACGCGGGCCGCACTGATCCAGAGAGTTACACGAATGCGCTGCAGAAGCGAGCCGTGCGCTTTCTCTCAACGGCCGCGCCACCGTCGCGGTTTCTCACCGCCGCCGAGGAGGCGATCGCCGCCGATCCTTCCGAGCAGACGTTGTCGATAGCTCTCGCCTATGCGTACTTGTTTCACTACCGCCCGGAAGAAGCGCGTGACCTGCTGCTGCGGGTGCTTCGAGAGGACCCGACGAACACTGTCGCACAGGGTGGGCTGATCGCGGTGCGCGGCGCTCTCGATCCGATCGAGCGTGGCGACACGACGATAGAGGCCCTGCGTGCAAGCGGCGCTGGCGAAGTTCTTTGGCGCAGCTTGCACGAGAGCCTCTTCGACATTGGTGCGAGCCAGGCACTCAGTGCCCTGGATCGCGTGCTGCCCCGAGCTCTCGTTCGTGCGTTGCGCGGCCCGCTGAAGCGAAAATACCGCGAGACCACCGAGGGCAGCCGGGAGCTGCTCTCCTGGCACGATGGGCAAGACCAGGGGACAGGAGACGCTTGGGGCCTCGAAGCTCCGTTCCGACTGCTTTCGCACGCCGAGATCGAAGCCTTGGAGTCTGAGATTGCGGCGCATCCTGACAAGTGGCCGGGGTGGGATCCTGAGGCCTACGCAATGCTCATCGCGACGGACGAGGCGGGCGGCTACTTCATCGAAGGTTTTGGGGGCCGGCTCTATCACCGGGTGTCAGGGGCGGCAGACGTCGAGATCGCTCCGAGCCTCGCCGATTGGGTGTGGGATCGCGTCGTCACCTTCGGCGGCGACGAGCGGCGACCGGGAAGGATCGATGCGCTATGAATGGCAACGGTACGGTGCCCCTGCCGCACGACGACGCCGAGCGTAGCTCGATCGAACACGATCGAGACCTTGCGTGGGAGCTGTATGACGCCCAGCCGACGCATCCCCGGATCGCCGAACTTGCGCAGAGTGTGCTCTCGCGCGAACCCGCCTTCACCGGGATGATCAATCTGCTCGCACTGCACCGCGAAGCATGCGGCGAGATCGCCGAGGCGAGGCGCCTGCTGCAGGGCCTCATGGGTCGCCGAGACCACCAGTTTCTCAATGCGGTGAAGAGCCTTCGCGACCTCGAACAGGCCGAGGGCAACTTCGCCGAGGCGCTCCGCCTCACAGAGATAGTGCTTCGCGAGGATCCCGAGGCTAGCTGGCTTGAACAGATGGAACTCGGTGCAGCGCTCGCATATACGGGCCAGCGCGAACGGTCGATCCAGCTCTTCGACGAGGCTGTGAGAAGCGCAGCACAGCTCGGCTCCGAAGAGCACGCTTTGGCGCTGGGCCAGCGCGCCACTCGGCTTTGGGCGACGATGGCTCCTCCCGAACTCATTGTTCCCGCGGTTGAGCAGGCGATTGAGGCCGACCCCACGGACCAGATGCTCGGGCTCGTGCTCGGTTTCGCACGGCTCTACGACTATCGGCCCGATGACGCGCTCGCCCAGTTTCATGCGTTGCTGCGAGAAGACCCAACGTTGCACACGGCGCACGTTGGCGTTGCGCTCACGAGAGGGTTTCTCACACCGATCGAGCGGGGCGACGCCACGCTCGAAAAGATGCGTGAGCTCGGCTCGGGTGAGTTTGCGTGGAAGGTGCTCCGAGACAAGTACCTCGGCACGGGCCTGAAAGATGCGCTTGCCGCACTCGATCGTGTCATGCCGGATGCTCTTGCAGCCGCGCTTCACGCTCCCCTTGAGCTTGACGACGCGAGCCAGGCCAGTGGGCTCGATGATGTGCTCGAGTGGCACGACGGGCAGATGCCAGGCACCGGCGTGCTCTGGGGCGCAGAGGGCAACTTTCGATTGCTCAGCCACGCAGAAGTCGCCGAGACTGACGCAGCTATCGAGGCAGCCGAGGGAGCGTTCGCGCCGTGGGCGTCGAAGTCAGACTATTTCTGGCTTATCGCTACCGATGATGAGGGCCGCTATCTTCTCGAGGCAATGGGTGGAAGGCTTTTCTGCTGGTCGAGCGAAGGCCCCGACGTCGAGATCGCACCGAGCTTTGCCGACTGGGTGTGGGATCGCGTCGTCGCCTTCGGGGGCAGGGATGCGCGAGTGGGCGCATAGTCAGCAGCGCGCGAGCTGCCAGGGCTCGACGCGCTCGAAGCAACCCTCGGCATCGATTTTCCCGATCCACCGCCGATCAGCTAAAGTTCGGGCGCAGTTCGTCTCTGATCGATGAGAAAGTGGCCGGGGTGACTCGCCAGCGATCCTCATCGGTGTCTTCGAAGGTCACCTCGAATCGACCGGTCCCGCGGTCGAACTGCACGAGCAGGCTGACCGGCAAACTCTCTCCCTGCGCGTAATGCTGATCGGTGTAGGCCTTAACCGCTGGTCGGATGTCGTAGGGCGATACCGTGACCGCGTGATCCTTGCCGGTCTCGTCGTATGCGAACCCGAAAGTGCGATACACCTTAGTTGTGTCGAAACCGAGCACCATTGCCAGAGACACCCACTGCTCAGGCGCGTTTTCCAGGTTCTCGACCAGGGTGCGGATCAAGTTGACTGTTACGTCTTCAGACATGACTCACCTCTCGTTTTCTCAATGCTAACGAGCGCTTGAGTCACTTGGCGCACTCGTCAGCCAGAACCGTGCGAGGGAAATCCCGAACGCGAAAGGCGAAGCATCCGCTACACGCCTACGGAATTCAATGGTTGGGGTGAAACGACGAACGGCCGGAGATTCAATGATCTCCGGCCGTTCAAATGTATTTCATGAAAAGAAGGGAATGATTTCCCAAACTTCCACTCGTGGGTGGTTAAGCAAATATCGGGAGGCCCTGATTTGCAAGGCATCGCGGCCCGCCTGAATTTCGGTCTTCCAGGTTAAGTGCCGGACTTTTCCAGCGTTCCCTCTGGCTGAGTCGTTTAGGGGACTTGGAGTGAACTATTTCTCAAGGCATCCTCGCTCCCGCTGATTCCGGTTTCCAAGTTGAATGCTCAGCGTTTGTCTGCAATCTGTTTAGCCGGTGCATTGGGAAGCGTTGATGTAACGATCGGGAAGTGCGAGCGCGCGTACCTGGAAGCGGTTGCGCGCTCGCACTTTTGGCTCAGTTGGCGGTGTCGTCGGCGAGGTGGCGGCGCAT
>Ga0209369_1000744_pt1 | contig 26477 bp, 23 predicted proteins | sample EBPBio142010_DNA_FD_185865 | JGI IMG/M metagenome (GOLD analysis project Ga0209369, IMG submission 185865) | Wastewater treatment Type I Accumulibacter community from EBPR Bioreactor in Madison, WI, USA - Reactor 1_10/4/2010_ DNA (SPAdes)... | ecosystem: Engineered > Bioreactor > EBPR >... | reverse complement strand
TATCTCGAAGCGGGCGCGAAGGCGATGATCTCGTCAGAGGTGCTGTTCACGCCGACGAATTTCCAGCCGTCGTTCAGTTTCTATGGGCTGACCCTGTCCACGGGGACGATGACCAGTGGCCTGCTCGGCGGACCGATTTTTTCTATCGGGTCGCTGGGCAGCTTCAATTTCTATTTCGATCCTTACTCCTTGGCCGTGGCGGTGGCCCTCGAACTTCTCTCGGACCTGCTCTCGTGTGACCAGGCCGAGCAACTGCTGGCCATGCACCGGGATGCCAATCTGTGCGTCGCGGTGGGCTCCTTCTGTTCGGCCCGGGTGCCGATCATCCGGACGTGCATCGAACAGACCCAGTCGTATTGCTGTTTCAACTCTCGCCTGGCCCGGTTGATCAATGAACAGGGCAGGGGACAGATCGGAAAGAGCTGGGGAAGCGGCAGGCATCCGGACTGTTCCGGATTCACTCCGGCGGAGTTCGACCGGCTCGATTTCTCGCAGATCGACTTGGGTGAGTTCATCGCCGAAGTCACGGCCAGCGTGCGCGTACCCACGGCGTCGTCGATCGGGCAGAACGTCCGCGGCACCGTCGAGCAACGCGTCAATAGTTACTACAACCGGTGATGACTGAGCACGCCTCTTTTTTTCGGGCGAGGACGCGATGTCTTCGGATAGGTGGATGGTCAGCCGTGCCCTCGGGGAGAGTCGATGAAAGCAGCCCTGAAAGCCCTTGCGATAGCGCTGTGCGTCCTGGCACCGCTCGGCACCAGAGACGTTCTTGCTGCGGACTTGAAGCACCATCTGATCGCCGCGATCGATGCGCCCGATGGTCGATCCGACGGGGAGCTGAGTGGGCGGATGGCGGAGTTCTTCAAGGGGCAGACGCGGTCGTCTGCGCCGGTGCGGCTTCAGGTCAGAACATTGAGGAAGTTTGCCGAGGCTGGTTGTGCTCGCCTGGAGGCGATGCTGATCCAGAACGAGGTGCCGATAGGAGATGGCAAGCGGGTCCCGTTTGCCGTTCGCTACGAACTCAATCTGTGCCGTGACGGGCAGCCACCGAGCGAAGGGATTGACCTTGACGCGGCGTCGCGCGTGCTTTCGGGTGAGTCGCCGGCGGCAATGATGAGAGAATCGGGCCCTCACTAACCACCAACGGGGAGTACCTCAATGAACAAGTCCGAGCTGATTGAAGCGCTGGCGAGCAAAGCTGATCTGTCCAAGGTGGCCGCGGGCCGTGCCGTCGATGCCCTGCTTGAAGAAATCGTGACAGCCGTCGCCAACGGCGATTCGGTGACACTGGTGGGCTTTGGGTCTTTCAAAGCGGCACCGCGCGCGGCTCGCGAAGGCAAGAACCCGAAAACTGGCGCGAAGCTCAGCATTGCCGCCACGACGGTGCCCAAGTTTTCTGCGGGGGCCGTCTTCAAGCAAACAGTGGCCGGCAAGGGCGAAGCCACTAACGGCTAGACGGTTCGCGTGGCACCGTGGCTAGCTGATGTGCGGAAGAAATGATCAGCGAGCATCGCGGTCTTTACATTGAGAGTAAGTTCCAGGCGACGTCAGACGCTGACTTGTCGTTGGCTTTACGGATCGATTGCCGACCTCGCTTGGCGCCCGCTGGCTGCGAGTAGTCGGCAACGACGCTGCTGCTCGATCGACCGCATCCCTCGTAGAGTGATTGCCCTCCACCATTCACCGCCAGCGTCCTGGACGTGCGAAATGCGCTCGAAAAGTTCGCATTTCGGCTCTGTGAGCCTCTCCTCGCCGTACTAGAGTCGACTCATGGAATCGACGCTTGGCGCGGATGAATCCGGTCTGTCCGATGGAAGGTGAGGTGATGCTATGAATCAACGGTTGATACGTCTTCCCCAAGTCAAGTCCATGGTGGGGCTTGGCCGATCGTCAATCTACGACAAGATCAAAAGGGGCGAATTTCCGAAACAGATCAAGCTCGGGCGCTCGTCGGGATGGGTCGAGGCTGAGGTGCAGTTGTGGATCAGCGAACAGATCCAGGCGAGTCGGTTGGAGCCGCTTCAGTCCGTCCAGTCCTATCGGGCGACGCGTTAGAAAGGGCTTTCTTGCAAGGGTTTGGGGGTGTGGGAGCGGAGCATTGGGAGAGATCTGGCCGCTCTTCGCGCGCAGACCATGGCACTCGGTAGAGTCCTCGTTCAGGCCGCATCGACCGCGCGACGATGGGCGACGGTCTTCTTCAGGGGTACGACGTTTCGTCCATGCTCCAGGTTGTCAACGTAGTCTGCCCAGTGCTGCATCATGCGGCGGCGTTCTTCAGCATACTCGGCCATGTGCACATACGCGCCCAGCACCGCGCTACGCTCACGGTGCGACAGCTGGGAATCAATCACTTCGCGCCTGAAACCCAGCTCTGCCAGGGCACTCGCGGCTGTAGCACGGAATCCGTGCCCGCAGGCCTCCGCGGTCGAGTACCCCATTGCCCGCAGTGCGCTGTTTACGGTGCCATCGCTGATAGGCCGCCGTGGGTCGTTGCGATTTGGGAACACCAAGTCACCGTCTCCCGAATAGGCGTGCAACTCCTCGAACACTTCGACGGCTCGCCTGGACAAGGGTACAAGGTGGTCTTCCTTCATCTTCATGCCAACCAGGCCCCGGGCACGATCGCGCTCACCCGGTACAATCCAGGTTGCCCTTTCAAGGTCGATCTCCTCCCAGCGTGCGCAGCGCAGTTCCCCGGGTCGGAGGAATGTGAGCAGCGATAGGCGGACTGCCAGTTTTACTGGCTTGGAAATTCGCGCTGCATCCAACCTGATGAAGAATTCCGGCAGTTCGCGAGAGTGCAGAGAGGGGCGGTGCTCAGCCTTGGCCGTTTTCAGCGCCTTCTCCAGGCCAGTGACCGGATTCACGTCCTCGCGCAATCCCTCGGCGATAGCGAAGGTGAAAACATCGGCGACGCGCTGTCGAATTCGTTTAAGGGTTTCCAGCGCTCCGCGTGCTTCGACTTTGCGAAGTACCATCAGCACTTCCGGCGGCTTGATGTCGTTGATTGGCCGGTTGCCGAGGGTCGGAAACACGTCGGCTTCGAGTGAACGGATAACCTTCCTTGCGAAGGCCGGTACGAGCGCAGCCTGTTGCTTGGCAAACCACCGGCGCGCCACGGCTTCAAATGTGCTGGCACCGGCCTTGCGCCGATCGCCCGGATCAATGCCATGTGCCAGCAGCTTACGTGCGTCGTCGCTGAGGGCTCGTGCTTCCTTGAGAGTGATATCGGGGTATCTTCCCAGCGACAGGAGCTTCTCTTTGCCTGCGTAGCAATACTTAAATCGCCACAGTTTGCCGCCAGCAGGCGTTACGAAAAGGAACAAACCGCGGCCGTCAAAGAGCTTTGTCGGACGCTCTGTCGATTTGGCAGATCGAACTGCAGCATCTGAAAGGGCCATCATACCCCACCGTCCGTGGAAGATACCCCAAATAATACCCCGCAGATGGGCGGATAGCAACGGATTTTGGTAGCTAACCCTGGATGGTAAAACGCACCTTTGTCATTGAATAAATGGACGTTTCTGGACTTTTGCGGACTGCTCTGGAAGCGCTGGTAGTCCCCTCGACAGGAATCGAACCTGTATCCCACGCTTAGGAGGCGCGTGCACTATCCATTGTGCTACGAGGAGAGGGGCGGCTATTGTAGCCGCTGCCTTTGATTTCGCCAATTCGACTGCGGATTCGAAGGCGGATGCGCGAGCCCGGCGCGTCGTGGTGCGCGACCCGCGTGCACCGCCGTGGCCCGATTCGGACCTGCCCGGGCACGCATCGGAGTAAAATCGCGCGCTCTTGCCGTGCGCTCCCGATGGTCACCGGGTTCTCGGCTCCGGCCAGCGCGCGTTTTTTTTACGCAGCACCCCCCACAGGAAAGCTATCCGCCCTCATGCCGTACCTGATCCTCTCCGACGCCTCGCTTGCCTTTGGCCACGTGCCGCTTCTCGATCACGCCGAATTCCAGCTCGACCCTGGCGAACGGGTGGCGCTGATCGGTCGCAACGGCACCGGAAAGTCCTCGCTGCTCTGCGCGCTGGCGGGCACCGGCGCTCTTGACGACGGGACGGTGTGGCGGCAGCCGGGTCTGCGCGTCGGTTACGTTCCACAGGAACCACCGTTCGACGCAGCGTTGACGGTTTTCGAGGCGGTGGTTGCCGGCATGGGTGATCTGTCGGCGCTGCTTGCCGAGTACCACGCGGTATCGCACGCACTGGGTGAAGCCGATGCCGATCACGAAGCGCTGCTTGAGCGCATGCAGGTCCTGCAGACGGAGCTCGAAGCACGCGATGCCTGGTCGTTCGAGGCGCAGGCCGAGCGCGTCATCCAGCGCTTTTCGCTCGACGCCGACGCGCTGGTGGGAACACTTTCCGGCGGCCAGAAGAAGCGCCTGGCGCTGGCCCAGGCGCTCGCCGTTTCGCCTGAGCTGTTGCTGCTCGACGAGCCGACCAACCACCTGGACATCGGCGCCATCGAGTGGCTGGAGGAAATGCTCGTCTCGTCGGGGGTGACGCTGGCCTTCATCACTCACGATCGCCGCTTTCTCGAGCGCGTGGCGACGCGTATCGTCGAACTCGACCGTGGCCGCCTGCTTTCCTGTCCGGGCAGCTTCAGCGAGTACCAGTCGCGCAAGGAAGCAATGCTGCACGACGAGGCGGTGAATAATGCCCGCTCGGACAAATTCCTGGCCCAGGAGGAAGTCTGGATTCGCCAGGGCATCAAGGCTCGGCGCACGCGCAACGAGGGACGTGTGTTGCGACTGGAACAGCTGCGGCGTGACCGGGCGGCGAGACGCGAGCGCCAGGGCAAGGTCGAGTTGGCGCTCGATGCAGGGGTGAAGAGCGGCAAGCTGGTGGCGGCGCTCGAGCACGTCAGCAAGAGCTACGGCGAGAAGGCGGTGGTGCGGGATTTCTCGTGTCGCCTGCAGCGTGGCGACAAGATCGGCGTCATCGGCCCGAACGGCGCCGGCAAGACGACCCTGTTGCGCCTGATTCTCGGCGAGCTGGCACCCGACCAGGGCAAGGTGTACCTGGGGACGAAGGTGGAGGTGGCCTACTTCGACCAGTTCCGCAGCGCGCTCGACGACGAGGCAACCCTGATCGACGTGATCTCGCCGGGCTCGGACTTCGTCGAGATCGGCAACCAGCGGAAGCACGTGATCAGCTACCTCGGCGATTTCCTCTTTGCGCCACAGCGCGCGCGTTCGCTGGTCAGCTCGCTGTCCGGTGGCGAACGCAACCGCCTGCTGCTGGCACGGCTTTTTGCGCGGCCGGCGAACGTCCTGGTGCTCGACGAGCCGACCAACGACCTCGACATCGAGACGCTGGAACTCCTCGAGGAGTTGCTGCAGGAGTACAGCGGCACGCTGTTCCTGGTCAGCCACGACCGGGCGTTCATCGACAACGTGGTGACCCAGACCATCGCCTCGGACGGCGACGGTGTCTGGCGCGAGTACGCCGGTGGCTATCAGGACTGGGCCGACTATCAGGCGGCGTGGTTGCGTGACGAGGCGCTGGCGGCGAGCAGCGGCAAGCGCAGCGACGCGCGCGCGGCCGAGACCGTAGCCAGCGCCAGGGCGGCTGCTCAAAAACCGGGCGGCAGCAAGCTGTCGTGGAAGGAAGCGCGCGAACTGGAGGAGTTGCCGCAGCGGATCAGCGCGCTGGAAAACGAGCAGAAGGCCGTCGGCGAACGCCTGGCCGACGCTGACCTCTACCGGGAACAGCCCGACGAAGCACAGCGGCTGGCCGCTCGGCTGAGCGAAATCGACGATCAGCTGCTGCGCTTGCTCGAACGCTGGGAGGCGCTAGAAGGGTAGGGCTGGGCGGTTCGTCGAGAGGCTCAGCTGCGGCCCGCTTTCTTCAACGCTTCGCGAATCTTCGGCAGTGCCGCCTGCGCCGCTTTTTCGCCTTCCAGGATGGCGTCGTGGCGCGCCTGGAACTCGGTCGAGCCGACGGCGCCGACTTGTGGACGAATCACCACGTCGGCCTCCTGGAGCTCGTAGCGGGCGAGGCTCTGGCCCATGATGGTGAAAGTCTGCATGAGAATGTCGAAGGTGCTGCGTACCGGCTGGTTACCGGGGCGCGCCGAGATGTCGACGGCGATGACCACGTCGGCGCCCATTTCGCGCGCCGCGCGCACCGGAATCAGGCTGCTCAGACCGCCATCGACGTATTCCCGGCCGTTGATGCGTACCGGCTGGAAGATTCCGGGGACGGTCGCCGAAGCACGTACCGCCATGCCCGTGTTGCCGGTGCGAAAGACGACGCTGTCGCCGTTGCGCAGGTCGGTGGCGACCGCCCCGAAAGGCTTGTTCAGGGCCTCCAGCGGACGCTGGCCGACCGCGTCATTGATGAACTGCTGCAAGGAATCTCCCTTCAGCACGCCGCGGTCGGGCAGCGACCAGTCGCTGATTTTCGTTTCGTCGAGGCGGTGTGCGAGCTTCTGCAGTTCGAAACCGCCGTTGCCGGCAGCGTAGAGCGCGCCGACGACGGCGCCGGCGCTGGTGCCGACGACGATATCCGGCACGATACCCTGGCTTTCCAGGGCCTTGATCACGCCGACGTGGGCAAAACCGCGCGCCGCACCGCCGCCAAGCGCCAGGGCCAGCTTGACCGGCTTGCCGGTGGTCTGGACCGTGGGCTTGCTCGCGCAGCCGCTGACGGCGAGCGTGGCAAGGGCAACAATAAGCAGCAGCTGACGCATCATGGTGTTCCCTTCTTCTTGGAGATCGTTTGTCGCCACCGACGGTACCGGATTTGGTCGCAGCGGGTCGGCGTTGGCGACGGAGCGATCCCGGTTCGCGCGCCGGGCTGCGCGAGTTCGAGCGGCAATGGTACGACTTCACGGCAGATCCCGCCATCGGCGTCGCCTGAGAAAGACTTTCCTTGCTTCCTGCAGGCAATTGTTTACCATCGCGAATGGGCTCTGGATCCCGAGTCTCTTGAACCTGCCGTCTGAAAGTCGCGCCCCGGATCATTTCCTGACAGTCGGTCGATCGTTCCGTGCTGGCCGCGTGTGTTGTGGCCAGGCCCTCTCGACTTCCTCGCGCTTTCCGATCAGACCCTCAAGCCGCCACGCTCAGGCGTAGCGCCGCAATCACTGGAGAAACAAAATCATGGCCGTCGCGCCCGAAACCGCCATCATGGCGCTTTATTGTGACTTCGAGAACGTCGCCCTCGGTGTTCGCGATGCAAACTACGACAAGTTCGATATCAAGCCGGTCCTCGAACGCCTGTTGCTCAAGGGCAGTATCGTCGTCAAGAAAGCCTATTGCGACTGGGAGAGATACAAGGGCTTCAAGGCCGCGATGCACGAGGCGAACTTCGAGCTGATCGAGATTCCGCACCTGCGTCAATCGGGCAAGAATTCAGCCGATATTCGCCTGGTCGTCGATGCCCTCGACCTCTGTTACACCAAATCGCACGTCGACACCTTTGTCATAATCAGTGGTGACTCGGATTTCTCGCCGCTGGTTTCCAAGCTGCGCGAGAACGCGAAATATGTAATTGGTGTTGGCGTCAAGCAGTCAACCTCGGATCTCCTGATCGCCAATTGCGACGAGTTCATTTTCTACGACGACCTGGTGCGCGAGATTCAGCGCTCGGCGCGGCGCGACTCGAAGGAAGCCCAGCCGGTAGTCAGGCGCTCGCCGGAGGAGGATGCGCAACGCAGGGCGGAACTCGAGGCGCGCCGCAGCAAGGCCGTCGAGCTGGCCGTGGCGACCTTCGACGCCCTGATCGGCGAGCGTGGTGACAGCGGCAAGATCTGGGCGTCGATGCTCAAGGAAGCGATCAAGCGGCGCAAGCCCGATTTCAACGAGTCGTACTACGGTTTCCGGGTTTTTGGCAACCTGCTCGAAGAAGCGCAGAAGCGCGGGCTGCTGGTCATTGGTCGTGACGAAAAGTCGGGCACTTACGTCTATCGCAGCAACGGCGGTGACGCTGCCGCTGAAGCACCCGCCGAGCTCGGCGTCGAGGGCTTGCCGCCGGCGGTGCCGGCAGTGCCCGTGGACGGCGCAACAAGCGTCGATGAACAGGGCGAGCAGGCGGCTGGGCGGCGCAAGGGGCAGGGCCGCCGAAAGGGTGGCGAGAAAGGTGCCAAGCGGGAGCGTGAGCCGAAGCCGGGCAAGGAAGAGGCCGCTGCCACGGATGACGGTGGGGAAAGTGCTGACGGTCAGGGTCGGGAAGACGCTGCTGCCAGCGCAGACTCCGTCGATGCGCCGGTGCTACCCGCAGCGCCACAGGTGTCGGCGTCCGCGGAAGGCGCAGATGCGCGGCAATCGTCGTCAGCGCCCGAACCTCTTGTGTCGCCAGACGCCTCGGCGTCGCTACCGCCGGTCGACGTGGCCAGCGCGCCCGGGAGTCCCGGTCGGGACAGCGAGGATCGCCAGCCGGCCGCTAGACCACGTACTCCGGGGCGCCGCCGGACCGCTGCAAAAACGGTTGCCAGTGTTGCCGCGTCTGCTGAGCCAGGTGCGCAACCTTCTCCCGAGCCGGCGCTGGAGTCGGGGTCGACTGTGGTCGTTGTCGAAACGGCCGCGGCCACGGCCAGCAGCGATGCGACGGAGCTGGCGCCGGTCAAGAAGCCGGCGCCGCGGCCACGTCGGCCGCGCAAGCCCAAGGCTGGGCCGGAAACGGCGTGATGACCAGGCGGCGCGAGGCCGCCCGCCAAGCCGGGCACGCCTTGACGACGCCGTGCAGGGTGCGAACGGTCAATAATGCGCTCCCGACGAGCGCCTGAACAAAAAAAGCCGCGACTCGGTCGCGGCTTTTTTTTCACTGCAGCAGATGACTCGCCGCTCAGGCAGCTGCCTGCGTCGGAATCATGCCGGCGGTGCGGACGATGCGGTTCTGGGTGTCCACGTAAATCAGTTTCGGCGCGTACTTGGCCAGCTCGACTTCGTTATACAGCGCGAAGCTGGCGATGATCAGGATGTCGCCCGGCGCGGCACGGCGTGCAGCGGAACCATTCACCGAGATGACACCAGAGCCGCGCTCGGCACGCAGGCTGTAGGTCGTGAACCGCTCGCCGTTGTTGACGTTCCAGATGTCGATCTGTTCGTACTCACGGATATTCGCCGCATCCAGAAGGTCCTCGTCAATGGCGCAAGAACCTTCATAGTGGAGCTCGGCGTGTGTGGTGCTGACGCGGTGCAGCTTCGACTTCAGCATTGTCCTCTGCATGGAATCACCGGGTTTTGAGTTAAAGGGGGAAGGGCATTGTAGCGGCTAATCGCTGCCTGTCAACGGCCGCCTGGGGCATCGATTTCGAGATTGTCGATCAGTCGCGCAGGGCCCAGCCGGCTGGCTGCGAGGACTACCAGCGCTTGCTTCCCGCCAGTATCGGGAAGCTGCAGGTCCGCCTGCCGACGCACGGCGACGTAGTCTGTTTTCCAGCCATGCCGGTCAAGTTCGCCGGCGGTTTCGCGTTCGAGCCGGGCGAAATCGGTTTCACCGGCACGGATGGCCGCGCTGACCTGCTGCAGGAGGCGTTGCAGACGTGGCGCTTCGGCCCGCTCGGCAGCGGACAGGTAGCCGTTACGCGAGGAGAGCGCCAGACCGTCGGCGGCACGAACGGTCTCGCCACCGATGATTTCGATCGGCAAGGCCAGCTGGCGCGTCATGTTGCGCAGCACCATCAATTGCTGATAGTCCTTTTTTCCGAACAGCGCCGCTTGCGGCTGAACGATGTTGAACAACTTGAGAACGACGGTCGCCACGCCGCGGAAATGGCCGGGGCGGAACTCGCCGTCGAGCTGGTTCTGAATGGCTGGTGGCTCGACGTGGTATTGCTGCGGCTCGGGGTAGAGATCGCCCTCGGTGGGTGCAAAAAGGACGTCGACGCCGGCCGCGGCGAGCTTCTCGCAATCCTCCTTCAGGGTGCGCGGATAAAGGTCGAAGTCGTCACTGGGTCCGAACTGCAGGCGGTTGACGAAAATGCTGGCGACGACGGTGTCTCCGTGGGCGCGCGCCGCGGTCATCAACGCGATGTGGCCGGCGTGCAGGTTGCCCATGGTCGGGACAAAAACGACCCGGCCACGCTTCATCAGCGCCTGACGCAGCTCGGGGATCGGGGAGTGAATCTGCATATGTTTTGTGGACCTCTTGTGAAACTCGTCGAGAACGCCTCGCCCGGCGCGCCTTGTCTGTCACTGGCAGGCGTGCCGTCAGTAGCAGTGCTCGGGCCCCGGAAAACTGCCGTTCTTGACCGCGGCAACGTAGGCGACGATGGCCCCGGCGATCGTCGTCTCGCCAGCCATGAAGTTCCTGACGAAGCGTGCCTTCCTGCCGGTCGAGATGTCGAGCATGTCGTGCAGGACCAGCACCTGCCCCGAGCATTCGCGGCTGGCACCGATGCCGATGGTCGGGATGGCGAGGCTGGAAGTGACTTCAGCGGCCAGCGCCTCGGGGATGGCCTCGAGAACGATCAGCGTTGCCCCGGCTTCCTGCTGGGCGAGCGCGTCGGCCAGCAGCCGGACGGCTCCGGAATTGTCTCTGCCCTGGACGCGATAGCCGCCGATCTGGTGTACCGACTGCGGGGTGAGCCCGACGTGGCCGCAGACCGGAATGCCTCTGCTGCTCAGGAAGCGCGTCGTTTCGGCCATCTCGGCGCCGCCTTCGATCTTGACCATCTGTGCGCCACTGGCAACCAGAGGGACGGCGTTGCGCAGCGCCTGCTGCGGGCTTTCCTGGAAGCTGCCGAAGGGCATGTCGGCGATGATCATCGGACGATGGCTGCCGCGCACGACACACGCCGTGTGGTAGGCGACGTCGGCCAGCGTCACCGCCAGCGTCGAATCACGGCCTTGCAGCACCATACCGAGCGAGTCGCCGATCAGCAGCACATCTACGTCGGCGGTGTCGCAGAGCTGCGCGAAGCTCGCGTCGTAACACGTGAGCATGGCGATTTTCTCGCCATTGGCACGCATTTTGGCGAGGTCGACGTGCGTGCGCCTGCGCGTCGCGACATGGGTGGACATGGGTTTACTCTCCCCGGTTGAAATACTCGCGGTGTCCACGCATCAACTCGATGCGCTTGACGAGTAGTTGAAAGTCGTCGTCTGAGTCGACGAAGTTGATGTTTTCCGAGTTCACGACCATCACCGGCGCCGCATCGTAATTGTGGAAAAAACGCATATAGCTTTCCGCGAGGACGGTCAGATAGGAGTCACTGATCCGCCGCTCCATGTCCACACCGCGCTTGCGCACGCGGGCGATCAGCGTTTCCGGGTTGGCCTGCAGGTAGATCACCAGATCGGGTGGCGTCGCCGTGGGTGACAGATGCTCGTAGATTTTTCGGTACAGCCCGTAGTCGTCTTCATTGAGTGTCAGCAGTGCAAACAGCGGATCTTTCTCGAGCAGGTAGTCCGCAACCACTGGGCGCGTGAAGAAATCGGGTTGAGCCAGATCGCGCAGCTTGTCGAGGCGCTGGAACAGGAAGAAGAGTTGCGTCTGCAGGGCAAAGCGCTGCTGGTCCTGGTAGAAGCGGCTCAGGAAGGGGTTCAGCTCGGGTTGCTCGAGCAGCAGTTGCGCGTCGATGTGCGCGCCGAGGCGTCGCGCAAGACTGGTCTTGCCGGCGCCGATGGGGCCCTCGACCACGATGTGGCGGGCTGCGGTGAGGGTAGTGCGTGCAGACATGAAAAGACGGCAAATGATGCCGGGTCAGTGTTTCAGGAAAAGGGTATCGGGGCTCGCTTCGCCGTCCTGGGCCAGTCGTTCGAGGCCCAGCAGCACAGCCTTGCTGGCGGTTTCCATGTGCTCGCTGGCGTCCACTCCGCGCGCGAAGTCGCCGGTACGACGGGCCTCGACGGCTGCCCGGCCATGTCGGTGAACGTCCCGGTGCGGCGTTTCGATCGCCCGGTAACCGTCAAGTCGAGTGCAGTGGCGTTTTCCGTCGCCCGCATAATACCATCGGCCCGGACGGCAGCCGGTATGCGAGGCAAAGTCTTCGGCGTTCCTTGTTCGGTCGGCGAGCTTGCGCACTTCGTCGGCAACGACGGCGAAACCGCGACCGGCTTCACGCGCGCGGGTAGCCGTGTCGAGGGTCAGGAATAGCCGCGGTAGTTCCCGACCACGCTTCTGCGTGGCCTCGGAAGCCTGCCGAGACTCGGCGTGCGCGGTCGGCGCCGACGCCAGTTGCCCGGGCAGTGCTTCATTCTGCGTCTCGAGCTCGCCGAGGCACGCGTCAAGGCTGCGGACTTTCTCCCGGCTTCCGAAAATCATCTCGTCCTCCCGTCAACCGCGGCTGATGGTCGTGGCTGCGTGGTGAAAAAAGCCAGGCAGGTCAAACGGCGTCCAGGATACACAGGGCGGCGGCGCCTTGGTCACGTTTACCCGTCCGCCGTACGGAAAAAAAGCGAACGAAGGTCGCCTTTTCCCGAATTGCTGCACGCGGCCGCTTGCCGGCGTCGGGCAAGCGGGAAACTGGCATCCGGAGGCCATCCAGCATTCAGCGCCCCCTGACCACGAAAGGCTCGGCCAGTGCCGCGCGTACGGAATCATCGAGGTTCGTCGCCTGCTGGAAATTGGCGTCCCAGAGGTCGGCGTTGCTGAAGTCGGCAGAGTCCAGATTGGCACCTCTGAAGAGCGCATGGCGCAAGGTCGCGCCGGCGAGGCGGGTGCCCTTGAGCGTGCTGTTGGTGAGATCGGCACTGTCCATGGCGGCGCCGGTCAGGTCGGCGCCGGAGAGGTCGGTGCCGACCAGTCGCGCATCCGAAAAGACGCCACGCAAGGCGTTGCAGTTGCGGATCGAGCCGCCGCTGAGGTCGATCCCTTCCATCAGGATGTCCTTGAGGTACGCCCCCGAGAAATCGGCACCCTGGGCCTTGGCGTTGATCAGGTTGGCGCCGAACAGATTGGCGCGCTGCAGATTGCCGTTGCTCAGGTTGGCGTCGTCGAAAGTGGCGTGAAAAAGGTCCGCCTCGCGAAAGTCGGCAGCGGCCAGGTTGGCGGCACTGAAGTTGGCCCACTTGGCGTTGCTGCCACGCAAGTCGGCGTCGCGCAGATCGGCCTGGCGGAAGTCCGTGCTTTCCATTCGCGCGCCCGCCAGGCGTGCACCGCGCAGGTTCCTGCCGACCAGTTTCTGACGCGAAAAATCGCACTGCGAGAGATCGGTCGCCGCTTGCGGATCCGCGCAGTTGCCGGCGGGCAATGCGTCCGCCAGGCCGTCGGGGGCTGCGCTGGCGAGAGCGAGCGCGGCGAGCGCCGGGAATGCCGAGAATGCCGAGAGCAGCTTCATCGGCGACTCAGCACGGCTGCGCGCTGCAGCCCATGCTCTCGCCCAGGCGCACGGCGCCGCCCGGCGCCCAGGCCGGATTGAAGCGTAGCAGGTCCTTGGGGAAGAGCATGACCACCGTTGAGCCGAGCAGGAAGCGTCCCATTTCCTCTCCTTTGCCGAGCACGATCTGCTGCCCCGCGTAAGACCATTCGCGGATCTTCCCGCTGCGCGGCGGGTTGACCCGGCCATGCCAGACGGTGGCCATGCTGCCGACGATGGTGGCGCCGACAAGGACCATAACGAAGCTGCCCCAGTCGCCTTCGAAAACGCAGACCACGCGTTCGTTGCGCGCGAACAGGCCGGGTACGCCGCGGGCGGTCGCCGGATTGACCGAGAACAGTTCGCCGGGGACGTGGATCATTCGCATCAGTCGTCCGCCGACCGGCATGTGGATGCGGTGATAGTCGCGCGGGCTGAGGTAGAGCGTCGCAAAAGCGCCATCGGTGAAGCCGGCTGCCAGTTTGGCATCGCCGCCGACCAGCGCCGTCGTCGAGTAGTGGTGCCCCTTGGCCTGAAAAATCTGCTCGCCTTCGATGCCCCCGAACTGGCTGATCGCGCCGTCGACCGGACAGAGAAAGTCGGCCCTGGAGAGCGGCCGCGCATCGGCACGCAGGGCACGCGTGAAGAAGTCGTTGAAACTCTTGTAGCTGCCGGGGTCGGCATCGGCGGCCTCGCTCAGATCGACGCGGTAACGCTTGACAAACCAGCGGATGACCCTGGTGGTAAGCGCGCCTGCCTGTGCGCCGGCGAAGCTGCCGGCGAGGGTGGTGAGGGCCTGCTTGGGCAGCAGGTACTGGGCCAGTACGGCAAGACGGTCGGACACGGGTGCGCCAGGGAGATGAACAAGCCGCGATTATAGCCGCTGGGAATGGCGACAGCGGCACCCTGTCGATCGGCACGACAGGGCGCCGGCGAGCCCATGCAGCACTTAGCGTAGCGAGGCGTTGATCTTCTCAAGGACGGCCGAGCCGGGGCACAGTTCGGCGGCGGTCAGAGTGTTCAGGGGCTGCTCAACGCTGTTGATCTGCTCGTGCAGATCGCAGGCGTCGTTGTCGACGTAGAGCAGCCCGGTGACCACTTCGCCGCGCGCGGCGTGCTCCTGCACGTAGGCCATCGCGCGTACCCGGTCACCCGGGTCGTACTCGGCGTGCAGCTTGCGCAGGCGGAGGATCGAGCCGTCGTGCTGGCGGACATCGATGACCTCTCCCTCGCCGTACTCGGTGGTGATCTCGTCGCGCTGCGGGAAGAAATCAAGGCGGTTGACCGCTTCGTTGTGCTCACGCACATAGTCGTAACTCTTGGTGCTGCCGGAGTGGTTGTTGAAGGCGACGCAGGGCGAGACGACGTCGATCACCGCAGCGCCGGGGTGGGCGATCGCTGCCCGGATCAGCGGCACCAGTTGCGCCTTGTCGCCCGAGAAGCTGCGCCCGATGAAGGTTGCGCCCATCACCAGCGCCAGGCTGGCGAGGTCGATCGGCGTGTCGTTGTTGGCCTGGCCGCGTTTGGACTTCGAGCCCTTGTCGGCGGTCGCCGAGAACTGTCCCTTGGTCAGCCCGTAGACGCCGTTGTTCTCGACGATATAGGTCATGTTGACGCCGCGGCGAAGGACGTGCGCGAACTGGCCCAGGCCGATCGACGCCGAGTCGCCGTCCCCGGACACGCCGAGGTAGATCAGTTCGCGGTTGGCCAGGTTGGCGCCGGTGAGAACCGACGGCATGCGCCCGTGCACGGTGTTGAAGCCATGCGAATTGCCGAGAAAGTAGTCCGGTGTTTTCGATGAGCAGCCGATTCCCGAGAGCTTGGCGACGCGGTGCGGCTCGATGTCGAGTTCCCAGCAGGCCTGGATGATCGCCGCCGAGATCGAGTCGTGCCCGCAACCGGCACAGAGGGTCGATATCTTGCCTTCGTAGTCGCGGCGCGTGTAACCGACGCGGTTCTTGGCCAGGGTCGGGTGGTGAAGTCTGGGTTTGGCGAGGTAGGTCATGTCAGGCCACTCTGTCTTCTTTGAAGGAATGCACGTTCAGGCGTGCGACGCGGTCGGCGATTTCCTGCGTAATGAAGCGCGCGGTGATCGGCGTTCCGTCGTAATGAACGACCGTCACCAGGCTCGCCGGACGTACCCCGGCCTCGTTGATCAGCAGGGTGGTCAGCTGTCCGTCCAGGTTCTGCTCGAAAACGAAGACCTTGCTGTGCGCCGCGACGAAGTCGACGATCTCGTTCTGGAACGGGAAAGCGCGTATGCGCAGGGCGTTGAGATAGATGCCGTGTTCGGCCAGCGCGTCGAGTGCTTCGTGCATCGCCGGACTGGTCGAGCCGTAGAAGAGGACGGCGAAGCGTGCCGGGTACCTGGCGGCGGTGAGCACCGGCAGCGGCACCAGCGACTTGGCGGTTTCGAACTTGCGCAGCAGGCGCTGCATGTTGTCGACGTAGTCCGGGCCCGCTTCGGAGTAGCCGGCGTAAGCGTTCTTGGTCGTTCCGCGCGTGAAATAGCCGCCCTTGGTCGGGTGCGTTCCCGGATAGGTGCGGTAGGTGATGCCGTCGCCGTCGACGTCCAGGTAGCGGCCGAATTCGCTGCCGGCGTCGAGTGCCTCGCGGGTCATCACCTTGCCGCGGTCGTATTCGACGCTGTCGTCCCAGGCGAACGGGCGGCACAGCCGCTGGTTCATTCCGATGTCGAGGTCGCTCATGACGAAGACCGGCGTCTGCAGGCGCTCGGCGAGGTCGAGCGCCTGCGCCGACATCTCGAAGCACTCGTAGGGATCTTCCGGAAAAAGCAGCACGTGCCGGGTGTCGCCGTGCGAGGCGTAGGCGCAGGCAAGGATGTCGGATTGCTGGGTGCGCGTCGGCATGCCGGTGGAAGGGCCGCCACGCTGGACATTGATCAGTACGGCCGGGATCTCGGCGAAGAAGGCAAGGCCGATGAACTCGGACATCAGCGAGATGCCCGGTCCCGAAGTCGCGGTAAAGGCGCGTGCGCCGTTCCAGCCGGCGCCGACGACCATGCCGATCGACGCCAGTTCGTCCTCGGCCTGGACCACCGCGCAGCGCTGCTTGCCGGTCTGCGGGTCGGCGCGCAACTTCTGCGTGAAGCGGATGAAGGCCTCGGCGACCGAAGATGACGGGGTGATCGGGTACCAGGCGCAGACCGTCGCGCCGCCATAGACGCAGCCCAGCGCCGCGGCGGTGTTGCCATCGACGAAGATGTGGTCGCCGACCTTGTCACGGCGCTCGACCTTGAGACCGATCGGCTTGAGGTGTTCGCGCGCGTAGTCGCGGCCGACGTTGAGCGCCTGGATGTTGGAATCGAGCAGCTTCTCCTTGCCCTTGAACTGCTGCCCGAAAAGCTTCTCGATTTCGCTTGTCTCGATCTCCAGCAGGTGCGCCAGGGCGCCGACGTAGAGGATGTTCCTGAACAGCTGTCGCTGGCGCGGGTCGCTGTACGTGTTGTTGCACAGTTCGGTGAGCGGCATGCCGATGACGTGGATGTCGTCGCGCGACCGCGAGCGGGGCAGTGGCCGCGAACTGTCGTAGAACAGGTAGCCGCCCATCTCGATCTCGCGGACGTCCTGGTCCCAGGTCTGCGGGTTCATGGCCACCATCATATCGACGCCACCGCGCCGGCCGAGGTAGCCGCGCTCGGTGACGCGTACTTCGAACCAGGTCGGCAGCCCCTGGATGTTCGACGGGAAGATGTTGCGCGGCGAGACCGGCACTCCCATGCGCAGGATGGCACGCGCGACGAGTTCGTTCGCCGACGCCGATCCCGAGCCATTGATGTTGGCAAACTTGATGACGAAATCATTGACCGCTTCGATCTTCTGCATTTTCGTTCCTCAGGCGGTTTGCTGGTCGGGAGCCGGCGCTGGCTTTTGCCTTGCCCTTGGCCTTTTCTCGGGTGAAGGTGTGCCCGCGGGCTCGGGCAAAGGCGGGGGAGAGCCTGCATTGCGGCAACCAGGTCCGGCGTAGGTGCTTGCGAAGAGGAATTTCTGCATGTCCCAGGCGCCGGTCGGACAGCGTTCGGCACAGAGTCCGCAGTGCAGGCAGACATCCTCGTCCTTGACCATCACCCGCCCGGTCTTCAGCGCATCCGACACATAGAGATCCTGGCTCGCATCCAGTGCCGGCGCGCTCAGCCGCTGGCGCAGGTCTTCCTCGTCACCGTTGAGGGTGAAGGAGATGCTGTCCATGGGGCAGATGTCCATGCACGCGTCGCATTCGATGCACAGCTTGGGTGCAAAGACCGTCTGCACGTCGCAGTTCAGGCAGCGCTGCGCCTCCTGGAAAGCCAGCTGCGGATCGAAGCCCAGCTCGACTTCGATCTTGATGTTCTTCAACGCGGCGTTCAGGTCGCGCAGCGGCACGCGCAGGCGCCGATCGGCCGAGATGGCGTTGTCGTACATCCACTGATGGATGCCCATCTTTTGCGAGACCAGTGAAGTCTGCGGTGCGGGCCGCTCGGCAAGGTCCTCGCCGTTGAGCATGCGGTCGATGGAGACCGCCGCCTGGTGGCCGTGGGCAACCGCCCAGATGATGTTTTTCGGCCCGAAGGCAGCGTCACCGCCGAAGAAGACGTTGGGCACGGTCGATTGCATGGTCTCCTCATTGACCTTGGGCAGGCCCCACTTGTCGAATTCGATGCCGATGTCGCGCTCGATCCACGGGAAGGAGTTGTCCTGGCCAACGGCGACCAGCACCTCGTCACAATCGAAATGAGCGTCGGGTTCGCCGGTCGGTACCAGGCTGCGGCGGCCCTTGTCGTCGAATTCCACCCGTACCTTCTCGAAGGTGGCGCCGGTGAGCCGTCCGCCGATGTGCGTGAAGGCCTTGGGGACCAGGTTGTTGAGGATCGGGATGCCTTCGTGCATCGCGTCCTCCTTTTCCCAGGGGCTGGCCTTCATCTGCTCGAAGCCGGAGCGGACGATGACCTTGACATCCTCGCCGCCAAGCCGGCGCGACGAGCGGCAGCAGTCCATCGCAGTGTTGCCGCCGCCGAGGACGATCACCCGCTTGCCGATCGAAGTGGTATGCCCGAAAGCGACGCTGGCCAGCCAGTCGATACCCAGGTGGATAGACTTCGCTGCTTCCTTGCGTCCGGGGATGTCGAGGTCGTGGCCACGTGGCGCGCCGGAACCGACGAAAATCGCGTCGTAGCCTTCGCTTAGCAGGTTCTTCAGCGAACTGACGTACTGGCCGCCGCGCAGCTCGACGCCGAGGTCGAGGACGTAACCGGTTTCCTCGTCGATGACTTCTTCTGGCAGGCGGAACTTCGGGATCTGCGTGCGCATCATGCCGCCGGCGAGAGCGTCGCCGTCGTAGATCACCACCTCGTAGCCGAGCGGCGCCAGGTCGCGCGCTACGGTCAGCGATGCCGGCCCGGCGCCGACGCAGGCGATGCGCCGGCCGTTTTTCTGCGCCGCTGGCGGCGGCAGGAGGTGGCGAATGTCCTCCTTGTAGTCGGCGGCGACGCGCTTCAGACGGCAGATCGCGACCGGCGCCTTGCGCTCGCCGTGGCCGTCCGGGGTTTCGTCCTCGACGCGGCCGCGGCGGCACGCGGGTTCGCAGGGGCGGTCACAGGTTCGCCCGAGGATTCCCGGAAAGACGTTCGATACCCAGTTGACCATGTAGGCCTCGCTGTAGCGACCGGCAGCGATCAGGCGAATGTATTCGGGAACCGGGGTGTGGGCCGGGCATGCCCACTGGCAATCGACGACTTTGTGGAAATAGTCGGGGACGCTGATATCGGTCGGTTTCAAGACGAGCGACTCCTTTCTTCGGCAGCAGTCCGGGGTCGCGGTTGCCGGCCCCAAAAAAGAGCGTCCATACTAGCGCGCCGCTGGGAGCCTGAAAAGGGTTATTTTTCAGTGCGATGTCAGCGTAAGCTCGTGCCGCGACGCGGCTGCCTTGCCCCCATTGCCGGGCGATCACTGTAAAATGGCCGGAACGAGGTTACAGGAGTTCTGATCATGATCCGGATGATGGCTTGCGCGTTTTCTTCCTTGCTGCTCGCGAGCGCGGCCGACGCTGAAGTGTTCGATATCGACAACGCCGAGCTGGCGCGCCTGATGGCTGCAGGGGTGCCGGTGATCGACATCCGTACTGCCGGCGAATGGCAGCAAAGTGGCGTCGTCGCGGGCAGCAAATTGATTACCTACGTTGATGAGCAGGGCCGCGTCGATGCGCCGGCCTGGCTGGCAAAGGTGCAGGGCGTAGCCAAACCCGACCAGCCGGTGATCGTCATTTGCCGTAGCGGCAACCGCACGCGGGCGGCAAGCCAGCTTCTCTCGCAGCAGGCGGGCTACCAGCGGGTGTACAACGTCAAGGACGGGATGCGCTCCTGGGTGCAGGAAGGGCGGCCGGTAACCCCGTTGGCCAGCACCCTGGCCCAGTGCCCGGCCGGTTCTCGCTGCTGAGCGCGTGCAGCCTGGGGGCAACGATCCCGCTTGCGCGGCGATAGTACGAGATAGCACGAGGCCAGAAGTTCGCGCTCGCAGTGCTGCCACCGCGCCAGAGCGGACCTGCCGCGTGAATGACGTCTGCAGCGGGGAAACGATAGCCTTTGCTGGCATTGGCGTCAGCCCGTCCGGCCGCCGCTGAGTCCCAGGCACTTGGGGAGCGGTTGCAGGCCGGCTGCGCAGGTCGTATCCGTGCTGTTATAGTGGCGGCCGGTGTGGAGGGCGCCGCTGTCGGTGGGATGCCACGCCGCATTCAGCCAATTGCCAATTGAGAAGGGAGAAGATTCATGGCTCTAACGAGTTCTCGCGGTACGGCACGCCTGGTCGTCGCTTCCGCTGCAACTGCACTTCTGGCCGCTTGCTCGAACATGCAGATGGGGTCGCAAGACGCGAAGACCACGGCCACCGGGTCGGCCGGCGGGGCGAACGCCCAGAATGCCAACAGCCAGCTCGAAAGGTGCGATCGCTCGCTCGGCACGCTTGCCGTGGTCGAGGATACGCAGGCGCCGTGGTACGGCATCCTGACCGGCCAGTGGGGCCTGGGATCGACCACGCCGGTGCTCAAGCTGATGGTCCAGCAATCGAACTGTTTTGTCGTCGTCGAACGCGGCCGGGCGATGAACAACATGATGCAGGAGCGCGCCCTGGAAGACTCCGGGGAACTGCGCAAGGGCTCCAAGTTCCAGAAGGGGCAGATGGTTTCGGCCGACTATTCGATGAGTCCATCGATTACCTTCAGCAACAGCAATGCGGGCGGTGCGGGTGGCGCACTTGGCGGCATGAGCGGCGCGCTCGGCGTGATCGGTGCGATTGCCGGCAGTGTGAACGTCAAGGAGGCGAGCACGCTGCTGACGCTGGTGGACAACCGCTCCGGTGTGCAGCTGGCGGCGGCGGAGGGCAGCGCGAGCAACATGGACTTCGGCGCCGTCGGCAGTCTTTTTGGCCGCGGCATGGGGGGGGCGGCCGGTGGTTACGCGAACACCGCGCAGGGCAAGGTGATCGTCGCCGCCTTTACGGACTCGTACAACAATCTGGTACGCGCGGTGCGCAGCTACAAGGCGCAAGAGGTCCAGGGTGGCCTGGGAACCGGCGGCAACCTGGGTGTGCAGGGGGCCGAGGCGGCACAGCCTGCCAAGAAGAAGAGCAAGAAGACCAACTGAGCACCGCGAGCAACGGAAAAGAGGCCGGCGTGTCCGGCCTCTCTGTCGTTTGCGAGAAAGAAGGCGGTCTGCCGACGCCGCGTGCCCGGCGCGAACGCTTCGCCCGCCGCCAGGACGCTGCTCCCTGGAGGGCACCCGGTCGCTTGGAATGCCCGCTTCAAGCTCGAAGCGGGATGGAGAATGGGTGATGGGAAGAGTACTGCTGGCGCCGATGGAGGGCCTGGTCGACGACGTTCTGCGCGACGTTCTGACCCGCGTCGGTGGCTATGATCTGGCCGTCAGCGAGTTCGTCCGGGTCTCCGGCAATCTGCTGCCGCCGCGCGCCTTTAAGCGGCTTTGCCCCGAGCTTGACAAGGGCAGCCGAACGCGTGCCGGAACGCCGCTGGTGGTGCAGCTTCTCGGCAGCGATCCCGGGTGCCTGGCCGAGAATGCGGCGCAGCTCGTCGAGCTTGCCCCGGCGGGGATCGATCTGAACTTCGGTTGTCCGGCACCGACGGTCAATCGCCACGGCGGCGGCGCGATGCTGCTCGCCGACCCCGAACAGCTCTTGCGCATCGTCGCGGCGGTGCGCCGCGTGGTCCCTCAGGAAATACCATTCACCGCCAAGATGCGGCTCGGCGTGCGCGATACCGAGAAAACCCTGGACTGCGCGCGGGCGCTGGCCGCCGGCGGTATCGTCGCGCTGGTGGTGCATGCGCGCACCCGCGCCGACGGCTATCGACCGCCGGCGCATTGGGAATGGATCGCGCGCATCCGCGCGGTGGTGCCACAACCGGTGATCGCCAACGGCGAGGTATGGACGGTTGCCGATCACCTGCGCTGCTGCGCGGTGAGCGGCAGCGACGACGTGATGATCGGCCGCGGTGCAGTGGCCGATCCCTTTCTCGCGCGGCGTATTCGTGCGCAGGAGGCCGGCGAGGCGGTCGCCGCCGATCGCTGCGACGACTGGCGCCGCTTGCAGCCGCTGCTGGCGTCATACTGGCAGCAGGTCTGTGCCAAGGTCGTGGCCCGGCATGCGCCGGGACGGCTCAAGCTCTGGCTGGGCTCCCTGCGGCGCAACTTCGTCGAAGCCGACGCTCTGTTCATGGCGGTCAGGGCACTGGCTGGCGTGGAAGAAATCAGCCGCGTGCTCGAGTTGCATGGAATCCCGGTGCAGCGGCCGCTGGGCTAGCGCGCCAGAAGATGCAAGGCAACTCCCGCGTCCCGAGCAGCGCCCAGAGTGGCATCCACGAGCAGTTGGCGATGGTTCTCGCACGACACGCGAGCGCGCCTTTCCGCAAGCCCTATGCCGACTACAATCGCGTCGCCTTTGCCGCAAGTTTCGAGCGCTACCAGCGCCTCGCGCCGGGCGCCCCCCTGATCCTTGACGCCGGCTGCGGTGTCGGCGAGAGCAGCGTCGCACTCGCCAGAGCGTTCCCGACGCACTACGTGATCGGCGTCGACCAGTCGGCCGTACGCCTGCAGCGCGGCCGGCAGTGCCCGCAAGCGCAGCGCGAGCAGGGCGGCGAACGGCGTGCCTGGCCAGCCAACCTCGATCTGGTTCGCGCCGATCTGGTCGACTACTGGCGCTTGCTGGCCGACGCCGGCCTGCGGCTCGATCGGCATTACCTGCTCTATCCCAACCCCTGGCCGAAGATCGGCCATCTGCGCCGCCGCTGGCATGGGCACCCGGTCTTTCCCGCGCTGCTTGCTCTCGGCGGCGTGCTCGAGTGCCGCAGCAACTGGTTGATCTATATCGCCGAGCACTGTCTGGCGGTGGAGCAGCTTACCGGCCGGGCGGCGGTTTGCCAGTCCTTCGTCCCGGAGCAGCCGATGACGCCCTTCGAGCGCAAGTATCTGGAGTCAGGGCATGGCTTGTTTCGTAGCGTCACCGATCTGACTTGAGGGCGGGCGCCGACCACCGCCTGGCGCCGCCGGCGCTGCGAGCGCGGGGCTGTTGTTCGGGAGCCCTACTTCACAGCGAGTCGTATGTCTTATATAATACATACCAATCAAGCGGGGGCTGTCGGCAGCGGATGTTTCTGCCGGCGGGGCCAGGAGCCTGCCCGCCGCGAGGTCGTTCGCCGCTACGGCCTTGCAGTACAATTGCCGCTTTGCTGCCACCACTTTTGAGAAAGGACGTCGCCGTGCTGGAATCCTATCGTGCCCACGTCGCCGAGCGCGCTGCGCTTGGCATTCCGCCCCTGCCGCTGACCGCGCAGCAGACCGAGGAACTTGTCGGCCTGCTGAAGAATCCGCCGCAAGGTGAAGAGGCGGCTCTGGTCGAACTGCTGACCTACCGGGTTCCAGCGGGTGTCGATGATGCCGCCAAGGTCAAGGCCGTGTTTCTGGCCAAGGTCGCCAAGGGCGAGGAGATCTGCGCGCTGGTTTCGCGCGAGAAGGCCACGGAACTGCTCGGCACGATGCTCGGCGGTTACAACGTCAAGCCGCTGATCGACCTCCTCAGCGGCCCGACCGGCGCCATCGCCGCCGAGGCCCTCAAGAAGACCCTGCTGGTCTTCGACTTCTTCCACGACGTCAAGGATCTCGCCGACAAGGGCGACGCCAACGCCAAGTCGGTGCTGCAGAGCTGGGCCGACGGCGAGTGGTTCACCTCGCGTCCGGAAGTTCCCGCGTCGCAGAAGCTGACCGTTTTCAAGGTCACCGGCGAAACCAACACCGACGACCTGTCGCCGGCACCCGACGCCTGGTCGCGTCCGGACATCCCGCTGCACGCGCTGGCGATGCTCAAGAACCCGCGTCCGGGAATCGAAGCCGACGTCGCGGGCGAGCGCGGCCCGATCAAGCAGCTCGAAGCGCTGGCCAAGAAAGGGAACCTGATCGCCTACGTCGGCGACGTCGTCGGCACCGGTTCGTCGCGCAAGTCGGCGACCAACTCCGTGCTCTGGTTCACCGGCGAAGATATCCCCTTCGTTCCCAACAAGCGCTTCGGCGGCTTCTGCCTGGGTTCGAAGATCGCCCCGATCTTCTTCAACACGATGGAAGACGCCGGCGCGCTGCCGATCGAACTCGACGTCGAGCAGATGGAAATGGGCGACGAGATCGAACTGCAGATCGATACCGTGACGACCAAGGTCACCGCGACGAAGAACGGTGCCGTCATCGCCGAATCGCAGCTGAAGACGCCGGTGATCCTCGACGAAGTGCGTGCCGGCGGACGCATCCCGCTGATCATCGGCCGTGGCCTCACCACCCGGGCACGCGAAGCGCTCGGCCTGCCGGTCTCGACGCTGTTCCGGGTGCCGCACAATCCTGCCGACCCGGGCAAGGGCTACACGCTGGCGCAGAAAATGGTCGGACGGGCCTGCGGCCTGCCGGAAGGCAAGGGCGTTTTGCCGGGTACCTATTGCGAACCGCGCATGACCACCGTCGGCTCGCAGGACACCACCGGCCCGATGACCCGCGACGAACTCAAGGATCTCGCCTGCCTCGGTTTCTCGGCGGACATGGTGATGCAGTCGTTCTGCCACACCGCTGCCTATCCGAAGCTGGTCGATGTGCGTACGCACCGCGAACTGCCGGCTTTCATCAGCACCCGTGGCGGTGTCTCGCTGCGTCCCGGCGACGGCATCATCCACTCCTGGCTGAACCGCCTGCTGCTGCCCGACACCGTCGGTACCGGCGGCGACTCTCACACCCGTTTCCCGATCGGCATTTCGTTCCCCGCCGGCTCCGGCCTGGTCGCCTTCGCCGCCGCGACGGGTGTGATGCCGCTGGACATGCCGGAATCGGTACTCGTGCGCTTCAAGGGCAAGCTGCAGGATGGCGTCACCCTGCGTGACCTGGTCAACGCCATTCCCTACTACGCCATCAAGGCCGGCCTGCTGACCGTCGAGAAGAAGGGCAAGAAGAACATCTTCTCCGGCCGCATCCTGGAAATCGAAGGCCTGCCGGATCTCAAGATCGAACAGGCGTTCGAGCTCTCCGACGCCGCTGCCGAGCGCTCCGCCGCCGCCTGCGCGATCCAGCTCGACAAGGCGCCGATCATCGAGTACATGCGCTCGAACATCACGCTGATGAAGTGGATGATCGCCACCGGCTACGAAGACAAGCGCACGCTCGGCCGACGCATCAAGGCCATGGAAGCGTGGATCGCCAAGCCCGAACTGCTCAAGGCCGACGCCGGCGCCGAGTACGCCGCTGTGATCGAGATCGACCTCGCCGACGTCAAGGAGCCGATCGTCGCCTGCCCGAACGACCCCGACGACGCCAAGCTGCTCTCCGAAGTCGCCGGCGCCAAGATCGACGAGGTGTTCATCGGCTCGTGCATGACCAACATCGGCCACTTCCGCGCCGCCGGCAAGGTCCTCGAAGGCAAGACCGACATCCCGACCCGCCTGTGGGTCGCGCCGCCGACCAAGATGGACGCCGCGATCCTCAACGAGGAAGGCTACTACGCGATCCTCGGCAAATCCGGCGCGCGCATGGAAATGCCCGGCTGCTCGCTGTGCATGGGCAACCAGGCGCAGATCAAGAAGGGCAGCACGGCGATGTCGACCTCGACACGCAACTTCCCGAACCGCCTCGGCATCGATACCTTCGTCTATCTCGGCTCCGCCGAACTGGCATCGATCTGCGCTCTGCTCGGACGCATCCCGACCGTCGCCGAGTACATGGAACAGGTGAAGGTGGTGAACGCCAAGGCTGCCGATGTCTATCGCTACATGAACTTCGACCAGATCAAGGAGTTCAGCGACGTGGCGGATACCGTAACCGTCTGACCTTCGCCGTAAGCGACAGTGGAAAAAGCCCTCGCCGGCAAGCTGGCGGGGGCTTTTTTCTTGGCAGGTATGATTGGCGACGTGATGAGATCCGTGGCAGTCGCTCTGAAGCCCAACGGGCGGGCTCGCCCATCCTCCGGGTAGCGCAGCCTTGCCCTCTGCCACCTGTTCCGGAGTGAAAGCGGTAAGCTATTCGAGAGCTGGGGCACCGTTGAAGCAATTCATGGGGCGGTAAAGAAAAAAGTAACAAGGAGAATATATAAATATGAAACTGCTCCTTCACACCGATTATGCGGATGATCTTTCTCTGTTTGAGGAATATAAAGCGGCACTGCCGTTTGACAGCGAGGCTGAAAAGTGTTCGGCACTCGATGTCTTGTTGTCTGCCGTTAAGGATCCGCTCTCGCGGCTCCGAGCCCCCGCGGCGATTGGTTATGAGGATCGAAGGAGGTTGCTCCACGCCGCCCTCAACATTCTTCAACCCGGCTTTCTGAAGGAAACCGAAATCGAGGCCCTCAATCGGCTGCTGCAGACTGAGCTGACCGAAAAGAAGATCGTTGACGTGAATGACCTTGTCCGGAACGCTAAGCGCGTAGGCTCCACTCGTGTTTCCATTTTTCAAGGCGATATCACCAAGCTTAGAATTGATTCAATCGTCAATGCGGCAAATAATCAAATGCTCGGGTGCTTTCAGCCGCTGCACAAGTGCATCGATAATGCCATACATACTGCCGCAGGCGTTCAACGGCTCTATGTCGTTTCCTGTGGAACGGGCGCTGGTTTTGGCAGTTTGAGGGGGCGGTGATGTCAAGGGCGGACGTAGTCCGGGCGCAGCCGAACCCTTTACATCGCTGCCCGCTCGCTTACGCTTG
>Ga0209369_1000743_pt1 | contig 26478 bp, 25 predicted proteins | sample EBPBio142010_DNA_FD_185865 | JGI IMG/M metagenome (GOLD analysis project Ga0209369, IMG submission 185865) | Wastewater treatment Type I Accumulibacter community from EBPR Bioreactor in Madison, WI, USA - Reactor 1_10/4/2010_ DNA (SPAdes)... | ecosystem: Engineered > Bioreactor > EBPR >... | reverse complement strand
CTGTTGAACGGTGATGGCCTGATAAATCGCCAACGCACGCTCTTTTTCTACCACGCGCGCGACGACTTTCTCGTCTTTAAACCAGTAGGCAAAGTGAGTGACGACCGAACCATCGGGCACCACATATTCAAAGTCGGCTTCGGTGCGCTCTGATAGTTCGTTTTGGAAAACCATTTGCACTTGCGTTTGGGCAAATGCACCGCGGATAGAAACGTTCACATCCAGCGCTTTCATCCGCAACGCCTGGGTCGCGGAGTTGCGCGCGCCCAGCATCGCTTGCGCGTTGGCTGTGGAATTGACAGCCAACATCAGGCCTATCATGAGAACAACAGACAGGCATAAACCACGACCCCAAAACGGCTGCCCGGCATTAGCGGTGCGTTTCATGGATGGAACGGTTCCTTGTTATGTAGTTTTTGTGCTAATTCATACCCTGGTCAATGCGAAAATTGGCATGAATTAGGTGCGACTATATATCTTTTTCCGATAGATTTGCTTGCGGCACTACGAACATTCTCGGTGCTTTACTCCCGGTTTCATAGCACGCAAAGCTTTTGACGATGTTAACTCTATCGCAAGTTACACGTTGTCGGCCATGTTCGGTTCCGTCTTTCGTCTGCTGTTTTTTGGTATTACGCGGCATACGTGACGATTTCATTGCCTTCCGATACCGGCCGAATCGCCTCTTCAGCGATCACGATGGCGCGCGCGGTTTGTGACGACGGTAAAAGGATACGGTTGTCTTTCAGGATTACGTCTTCCACTCCGCGCACAACCGAGATACCAATGCTTTGGGGGCTGTCCTTTCCGATTTCAATCGTATTGGCTTCTACCAAAACGCGATGCGAGGTTTTGGCGGCACTGCGTTCGGGGCGAAAGTAAATGCCGGTCTCTGCGCAGTGGGAGATTTTGTTCCCGCGAATGACGTTATCGGTATCGCGATGCCCGGTGCTGATGCCGTGGCGTTTGCAATGGGAAATGACGTTGTTTTCAGCGATACCGTGGCGCACGTCCCAGCACCAGAAAATGCCGTCGTTGCAATGGTTGATGGTGTTGCCACGCATCACAGGACGTTGGCTGCCGCTGCCGGGATGCAGGCCGAGTTGGGTGATGTTGGAAATAGTGCAGTTTTCCACCGTGACGTCGTGACAAATCTGCCAACTGATGGCATCGCCATTATAGTCATTTATATGAATATTGTTAATATGGATTTTTTCGGTGTCGTGCAAGAAAATCGCCGCGCCGTAGTTGCCGTCGAAGGTTTCATTTTCAGCGGCATTTCCATCGAGTGTAAGGTTCTCAATGCGCACGTTGTGTGCGCAACGCGATTCCAGCAGTGAGTGGGTCGATACAACCCTGGCGTTGTGTTGCATCCAGTGATCCATGCGCGGTAGGCTATCGAGATGAAGCCGGCCGTCTTCGATGCCGACGATGGTATGCAAGCTCACCTGGGTAATGCTGCCGCCGTCAATGCGTTCGCTATAAATCGTTATGCCATCGCCGACACGAAAGCCGCTGGTATCGGTGACTTTAATACTCCAATCGCACCAATCGCAATCCTCGATTAAAGGGAGCGAAAGACTTGCTCCTGTGCTTAGCACTGTTTCTGGGCCGCTGCCGGTGAGAGTGACCTCGCTGGGGAGAAACACCGCATTACGCAGGGTATAAGTGCCTGGCAGTAGCCGAACGCGTCCGCCACCCAGGCGCGCTACGTAGTCGACGGCACCTTGAATGGCGAAATGATCGTCGCCGCGAAACATAGCCTGCCCGGTTCCCACCGTAACTTCGAGAACCGGCGCTTCACTCGGTTTTCGAACGTCCCGATATAAATGTTGATTCATTGGAGATGAGGTTATCATTCACCCCGCCGGTTTGGGAGGGGAGCGAAATTGATTGCGGATTTTTGATTTTGGATTGCGGATTTGTAACGGCGGATAGCACGCCAAGCCCTTCGGCTACGCTAACTTCGTCGCAAATCTTCGCGATTTTTTATTTCGTTTTAGATGGACACAGATGGTATGGTATTACACATTGAACCAATGTTCGCCGTTTTGAGCTACTGCATCGCCAGGCTCCACGCCACACCCGGCTCGATTTCCAGCGTGTGCGAAAACGTGGCGGCATTGGCGGGAACGGTCACCTTCTGCGGCAACACTTCAAAGCCTTCGCCATTGGCTTTGGAAAGCGTGAGGGTTCTGGCCGTTTTGGAGGGGGGCAAGGTCATTTTCAGGTTGACGCGCACTTTGTTGTAGTGAGTGCCACGCGCGAAATCTTTCCAGCCGTCGGCCTCGCCTCCACGAGCGAAGTACAGCACGGTATTGAGCTTGTCGCCATCGCGAACCGCATCGGCCAGCAGTTGCTTTTCCAGGCCCGGCGCGGAAGGCGCGGCAACTGTCACCGGCGTGCGCGCTCCTCGAAAATTGCGAAACGCCCAGAAGGCGTCGTAGGCATCGTGCATCGGCTCGCCTTTCTCGCCGCCGCCTTTTTGCTTGCCCCAACCGGCCCACAGCACGCCGAAGAGATAGCCGCCTTCATCGTATTGTCCCAACCGGTAATGCAGCGTGCCCGCCGACTCAGGGCGCTTGACGGCCTCGAAGTAGCGGCGCATCATGTAATCGAACTTCGATTGTCCTTGAATCCAGAAGTCCCATTCCGTAATGATGAACTCCACCGGTTTCAGTCCACGCGCCTTGCGCCAGGCGACATATTCATCTTGCTTTTCGAAGATCATCTCGCCTGTCCAGCCGTAGGGGTGGCGTGAAATCCAGTCGATATCGTTCCCGGCTTTCTCCATGAATTCAGTGAGGTAAGGAATTTCGTAACCACCGAACGCACCCACTTTCACACCGGGATAGTCGCGGTGGATGCGCGCGGCAACTGTCTTGAAAACCTTCACGAAAGCATCGACCGTCTGGCCGTTGATATCGGGTTCGTTGCCCACTTCCAGGTATTTCAGGTTGAGCTTATAATTGGGCGAATTGCCCTTGCCGCCGTTGAGGTGTTCGACAATCGCGGCGCATTGCTCGGCCACTTCGGCGGCAAACCTGTCGGAAGGTTTGGTGATGCTCGAACCATCGGCAGTCAACCATTTAGGGCTGCCATAGCGGAAGCCGGTCACCAGCATGATCGGTTCGAGGTTGAGCCGTTTGGTCTCGGCCATCTGCTTGTCTATCTCGCCAAAATTGAAACCCGCCCAGTTAAAGCTGTTGGAGTCGTCGTTATCGTTTTGCGGTTCGACGGTGCGTTCGAGCAAACGGGTAAAGCCGCCATTGAGATTAAGTGCCTGAAAGCTTTCCAGCGCTTTGCCTTGCAAGGGGGCCACGTTGGGGTCGTCGTGCGAGGCATGGATGCTGAAGGTTTTGGCAGTGACGGTGTTGAGCGTTTTCGTGGCGTCGATTTGCACTTCCACCGTGCCGGTTTGGGTTTTGAGCGAAGCAGCAGAAGCCTTCGATTTTTCACCCAACCAGGTGAGAAGCTGAGCGTAATAGCGGCCGAAATCGGGCCACTGCTCGGCGAAGTTGCCCGAGAGTTCATCGTTGGAGAAGATGGAGGCCGAAAGCACGCTGCGGCCTTGCCCATATTCACCCGCTGCCAGAACCGGCGCGCCAGCCGGAGTTTTCAGCAACACTTGCGCATTCTCTTTCGGGAAGATTTTAAAAGCGGCGTTCAGGTTAGGTGCCGTGCCCCAGTTCAGGCCGCGCACTATGGGGTGGTTAGCGGCGGCGATTTCGGGCTTAAAGGCGCTGGTCTGTGCGCGTGAGCCGAAGTTGTTCCAATCGGTTTTCAAAGCTTCCACACCAAAACGCGCGGGAAGCACCTGCTCGAATGGCGTGCCATCGAGCAGGGCGGTGTGCCACTTCCAGGAAGCCAGATAGCCCAGCCCGCCGCCTTTTTGCACGAATTGCTGCACACCATCCATAAAACGCGACGACATCGAAAAGCCTGTCGTATCGCCGACCAGCAACACGTCGAACTGGCTCAAAAAATTGGCATCGACATACTGCAAGCCTGCGTAGCTATCGAGCTGGGTAAAGGTGAATTTTCCGGGTGCGGCTTTATCGACTTGCGCGGCGATGAAACGCCCGCGCATCGGCTTTTTCGTATTGTTCCAGACTTGCTGATACCAGGCCTGGCTCTTCCAGTCGCCGGTGATGAGGAGTACTCGGGTGGTGGCGCGGGAAGTGGTTGTTGGGGTAGGTGTGGATGCCTGTTGCGCATTGCTGCAACCCGAAAGCATTGCAAAAAGAGGGAAAAAGAAGAGTAGGAAAAAGCGGAGTTTCATGGAAATTCACCTGATGAAACTTTAACTGATATAGACGGGGAGCATGCAAGCGACCCGTAGAGACGCGATTTATCGCGGCTGGGACTTATTATTTTCTCTTTAATTCATTGCCGGACGACATCACTGCACATTGTCATCCTGAGCCCGCGAAGGATCTCATCACACATTCCTAAACCTCAACGCTTAAAGTAAGAAACTTTAGATTGCTATGACAAGATCCTTCGCGGGCTCAGGATGACAAAACTCTACGATTTATCGTGTCTTGGGCGTGTCCGTTTGTGAATTGTTGGGGTAGGAAAAAGGCTCAGACGCGATAAATCGCGTCTCTACATGTCCGTCAATGATGCCGGAATTTTACAACTGATAACACCATTCCATCACATCGGAAAAACGGTATTGCTCCAGTCGTCCAAACAGCTCATGGCGCATCAGCCGGGCTTTACTCAGCGCAGGTGAAGTAAGCCCGCACAAGAAGCGCGCTACCTGGCGGGGATCGCCCAGGGCTTCATGGTGTTCGGCTTGCAAAGAATGCAGTTGCTCGATTCTCACCATTGAATCAATCTCCGGCAGCGGCTGGGCCGGTGGCAGGGTTGCTGCTTGCCCGGTTTTGCAGAAGGTGCAGTGACCGCAGGGTTGTTGCCTTATTTCACCGAAGTGCGCTACCAGTGCATTCGTCTGGCAGCCGGGATGCTCCACCAAACGCAGAATTGCGGCGATCCGCTCAATCTCGTTGGCTTCGCGCTGGGCAAAACGGGAAGTCAGCGAATCGACCAAGCTATCGGTATCTTCGGCCTGGCGCAGCCGCGTGAAGCGCTTGCGGGCATCGGCGGCTTTAACCAGGGCGACGCCTTTTTCTTCCAGCATTTCCATGGCGCGCACGATATGTTTCCGGTCGCAGCCCAACTGCTCGCTGGCGGTGGCTGGGTCGATTTTCCACCAGATGCGCCCCTGCTTGGAAACGCCAAACAGCTCGCGCAAGAACTTCTGCGCTTTTTCGCTGAATGCCGCAAACATGGCTTCCAAATTTTTATGGGGCCGCACTTCGTAACCGGCGTAGAACGGGGTGCCCTGCTTCAACACGCCATCGAGTTCGAGATAGGTGAGGCAGGTCTTGAGCACCAGCGGCCGCAGATCGTGGCGAGCGGAGAGTTCGTATTCCGAAACCGAGAAATCCATCCCGGAATTCAGCATCTCTTCGACGAACCCATACAGCGCATCTTCGGTGGGGGTATCGCCATAAACGAAATTTTCCAAGGTGGGAACATCGTCCGGGCAGGCTAGTAGCTCTACTGTCGAAGGCAGGCCGTCGCGCCCGGCGCGGCCGATTTCTTGCGAGTAGTTTTCCAGACCTTTGGGCAAATTGTAGTGATAAACATAGCGCACATCGCTTTTATCGATGCCCATGCCGAAGGCAATAGTTGCGACCACAACACAGTCGCTGCCTTGCATCCACCAGTCCTGCACCTCGTGGCGCGCTTCGCTCTCCATCCCGGCGTGGTAAGGGCGGGACTCGATACCATTCTGAGTGAGGAAATCGGCCAGATGCTGTGCGGTTTTTTGTAGCGTAACATAAACAATCGTCGCGCCGGGTTTGCGACGTTGCAAGCGGTTGAGCAGGAACGCTTCCCGCTGAGGCCCTTCAACCGGTGACAGGCAAAGGTTAAGGTTGGGCCGATAGAAGCCGGTGTTGATGGAGGCGTTTTGCGGAATCTCGAAGCCTTTGCAAATCGAGGCCGCCACTTCAGGCGTAGCGGTAGCAGTGAGCGCCAGAATGCGGGTTATCTGTAAGTCGCTCACAATCTGGGCCAGCTTGAGATAATCGGGCCGGAAATTATGGCCCCATTCCGAGATGCAGTGGGCTTCATCGACGGCAAACAGCGCGATGTTGGTGCGCCGCAGCGTCTCCAGAAAACGTTCGTTATTGAAGCGTTCGGGCGCGACGTACAGCAGCTTGAGTTCGCCATTGCGCAAGGCATCCTGCACGTCGCGGGTTTGCTGCCATTCGAGGCTGGAATCGAGCCGCTCGGCGCGAATGCCGCGCGATTGAAGAAAGTCGATCTGGTCTTTCATCAGCGCGATGAGCGGCGAAACCACAATCGTGGTGCCTTCAAGCGCCAGGGCAGGGAGTTGGTAGCAAAGCGATTTGCCACCGCCGGTAGGGAAGACAGCCAGGGCGCGGCCGGGACCGAGAAGTTCTTCGACCACGGCGCGTTGGCCGTCACGAAAATCGTCGAAGCCGAAAACGGATTTGAGGAGGGCATCGATGTTTTCGGGCATGGGGAGACTAAAAAAGTACAGCAGTTATGAGCGGTATTGCTGTTGTTCAGTGTTCAGAAGCTAAGGCACGTGTAACGCCCAGGTTGAGCAGCAGGGAGGTTTCCGTCTTTGATCATATTGAACAATAACCGCGAGCTATTTTCTTTGTTCGGGTCGAGAAGAAAATCGTAGACATCTTTAATGCTGTAACAAATATACGCTTTATCCGGGCTAATGACGCAGTAGCTTTGGAAACCATTGTCTTGTGTGACATGTCCCCAATACCAATTCTTCTCTTTGCACAGTTGTTCACCATACAAATAGCCCAGCGGAAATGCGTAGTCGTTAGCAGTCGATTCATCGACTTGTTTTTGCCGGATCTGCTCAATCGCTGCTTTAACCGTTGCTATTACGCTGTCGGAATCGTCATAGTTTACGGTTGGACCAAGTAGGGTTTGAGCTTCATCCAATAATTCGCGAAGACCTTCTTGTTCGTCTGGGGTTAAAGTGCGTTCTGTAGGCATATTCGATATTCCACTAATGAGAAAAAAAGGCGCAGCATGCTGCGCCCCTACGGGTAAAGATTAGACACTCCACTGAGTGCCCGTCAACCGCCCATACGCCTCAAAATACTTCTCCGCCGTGCGCTGGGCCACTTCTGCGGGCAGTTCCGGTGCGGGCGGGTTCTTGTCCCAATCGAGCGTTTCCAGGTAATTGCGGACATACTGCTTGTCGAATGAATCCTGCGAGCGGCCCACGCCATATTTCTCCACGTCCCAGAAACGCGAGGAATCGGGAGTCAAGATTTCATCGCACAGAATCAGTTCATCATTTACCAGACCGAACTCGAACTTGGTATCGGCGATAATCACGCCGCGCTCCAGCGCGTAGTCGGCGGCGAAGGAATAGAGTTTGAGCGTCAACTCGCGCAACTGCTCGGCGCGTTCCTGGCCGATGATGTTGGCGGTTTCTTCAAACGAAATCGGCTCGTCGTGGCCGGTTTCGGCTTTGGTGGAAGGCGTGAAAATCGGTTCGGCCAGTTTCTCGCTTTCCTGTAAACCGGCGGGCAGGGCGATGCCGCTCACGCTGCCGGTAGCCTGGTAATCTTTCCAACCGCTGCCGGTGATATAGCCGCGCGCCACGCACTCGATGGGCAGAATCTCCGCGCGTTCCACCAACGAAGCACGGTCCTGCCAATCGGCGATTTCGTTGTAGGGAGCGGGAAAATCGGCCACGTTGGAAGAGATGAGGTGATTCTTGATGAGGTGGCCGGTCTTTTCGAACCAGAACAGCGAAAGCTGGGTCAGCACCTTGCCCTTATCGGGGATGGGGGTGGGAATGATGCAATCGAAGGCCGAGATGCGGTCGGAGGCGACGATGATGAGGTTTTCCCCGGCTTCATAGACATCGCGGACTTTGCCACTGCGGAAAGGTTGGATATTCATAAGGTTATTTAGGGTCAAGCGGAATAAAGTTCGAGGTCTTAGTGGGGTCGCTATTTTTACCACGCGTGGCGATAAGCCGAATCAGTTCCATGCCGTTCTCAACTTCGCGCGTGCTCAAATTCAGCTCGCCTCCACGCCATTTCAAAGCCAATTTGCCATTCACGATCTCGGTACTTTCGATTTCGCTCCACGCGACAACCTCGGTCTTTTTCTGCGCGTTGGTAATCTGTAAACCGTTTTCATCGACCCCAATTTCTGCGTTTTGCGACCGATTGGCCTTTACTTCCAATTGCACCATGGTGCGTGCCAGCAGGAACAATACGCCCAGCCCCAGGCCGATCATCAACCCGCGCAGCCCGGCTTCGGTGGTGCGCGCCGCCAGTGTGGCGGCAACCGCCAGGCTGATGACGGTGCCGGCCAGTTGAATGATGAAACCGCGCTGTTCTTCTTGCGAGGGCGGGAAGTAGCGGAAGGTTGGCATCGTATTAGACCTTAGGTCTTGGATCTTAGATCTTAGTTTAAAAGCCGATGGCTTTTAATACGGCTTTGTTTTCGGCGGGCACGACGATGGGTTCGCCGCCGATCTGGATGGCGGTGTTGGGGTCTTTCAGGCCGTGGCCGGTGACGACGGAAACGACGACCGGCTTGCGGCCCAGTTCCTGGCGGGCCTGGGTGAAGAATCCTTCTTGAGAAAGCTGGGCGATACCGGCCAAAGGTGCAGCCGAAGCCGGTTCACCGAAGATGCCGCTGAGTGCCGCAGTAGTTTTCTGAGCCTTGAGAATTTCGGCATCGCTCACCATGTTGATAAAACCGCCGCTCTCATCGCGCACTGCGATGGCTTCGTCGCCGCGTGCCGGGTTGCCGATGCGGATGGCGGTGGCCACGGTTTCGGGCTTATCGACGCGGTGGCCCAGCACCAGCGGCGCAGAACCGGCGGCCTGGAAGCCGATCATCCGGGGCAGGCTGTCGATGCGGCCTTCGCTGTGATACTGCTTGTAGCCCTGCCAGTAGGCGGTGATGTTTCCGGCGTTGCCCACCGGGATGGCGTGAAAGTCGGGCGCTTTGCCCAAAAAGTCGCAAACCTCGAACGCCCCGGTCTTCTGGCCTTCGAGGCGGTAGGGGTTAAGCGAGTTGAGCATCGCAATCGGGTAGTTGGCGGTGAGATCGCGTACGATATCGAGCGCGTCGTCGAAGTTGCCTTCCACAGCCAGCACGGTTGCGCCTTCTACCAGCGCCTGGGCCAATTTGCCCAGTGCAATGGCGTTACGCGGCAATAGCACCACGCAGCGAATACCGGCCACCGCGCAGTAGGCTGCGGCACTGGCCGAAGTGTTGCCGGTGGAGGCGCAAATGGCGACCTGCGCGCCATCTTCAGCGGCTTTGGAAACCGCCATCGTCATGCCGCGATCTTTAAAGCTGCCGGTGGGGTTGGCACCCTCGAATTTGAGAAACAGTTCGATATCGGGCGCAATCTCGGCGGCCAAACGGGGCGCTGCTACCAATGGCGTATCGCCTTCACACAGGGTGATGACGGGAGTGCTATCGGAAACCGAGAGATACTCGCGGTAGGAATGGATCAATCCGCGCCACAGGGTCGGGTTTTGGCGCATGGCAGGCAAGGCAGATTCAGCGGAACTCATATAAATAGACTGTGTAAGTAGGAATTAACTATAAAACCTTATCAAAAGAGGCCGATTCCGGCAGCGTTTGCCGGAGAGAAAGGCTCATGGCGTGGCAGTTTTTTGCAATGCTTTTTCAATTGCCACATTAAGCAGGAGGGATTTCGGGTTGATTGCCGTAATCTTGCCTTCCCGGTCGATGAGCACCGCAAAGGGAATGCCCTGCACGTTGTAATTCGTGAGCATGGCGCTGTCCCATACCTGGCCATCGAAAAGCTGTGTCCACGGCATTTTCTTTTGCTTGATGAATTTGCTCAATTTCCCTTTTTGTTGATCCAGTGAAACGCCTAAAACGTCAAAGCCCTGGTCGTGATACTTCGCGTAAGCGGCCTGGATGTGGGGTAACTCTACCAGGCACGGCCCGCACCAGGTGGCCCAGAAATCGAGCAACACCACTTTGCCGCGATAATCCTTCAGGCTCACCTGTTTGCCGTTCAAATCGTTACCGGTCACTTCAGGTGCTTCTTTGCCGATTGCTACGGTTTCGGGAAGTTCGTAAAACTCGCGGAGGGCTGCTGCTTCCGACATTTGCCTGGTGTTGGGCGGCGGAGTGAAGGTAAAGGTATGGATGGGGATGCGAGGATTCTGACGGATGTTAGAGTAGGTTTCGGTCACGCTAACACGCTCGCTCGCACTACCGCTGGTTATCGCGATGCGACGAATCATGTGGTCTTTGCGCCCGACAAAGTAGGTGCGTGAAGTCGAATTTTCAAGCTGTGTTTGAATAACATCGACCACCGCGCCGTTAATCACCACTGGCGTACCCATTTTCAGTGAGAGTGGCTGCTCTCCCCAGGGAATGGCAAAAGGATCGACTCCAGTCAAAAACGGCAAAAATTGCCCTCCCGCGAACCGGTATTGCATCAAACCTATACGCCCCAGACTAACATCGGGCATCGGCAGGGCATAGTAGGCTTTGTTCTCATCGTATGAAGAATACTGATAGAAGGTGCGGCCGTTGGAAACGAAAGTGCTGTTTCCGCGTGGTGACTTGACTCTCACAGCCAGGCGGTTGGGAGCGTTAAACGATAGCTCAGCGCTGCTCTGTGATGTGGTTTTAGAGCCTGAACTGACAGTGATGGAGGTGCTATGCGAATAGCTGTTTAACTTGGCATATTTAGCCCGCATTGTTTCAAAAAGTTGACGGGCGTTTTGGTCTGCACTGGCCACTGTCGCGCTTAAAAAAGTGCTCAGGCAGAGCGCAGTGAAAAGAATTCTCTTGGTTTTGAAACGCAACCGGTGAGATGGCGACGATACAACGGTAAATTTTGTCGTGGATGAGGAATTCATACGATTTTACGTTGTAGAGAATAGGAACCAGAAAACAGGAAACTTATTCCCAAGACAAGCAATTTGAGTTTACTCTAATCAAAATGCCGCGACCTGGCTCCCCGCCTTCGCGAGGATGACGAGCTTTGAGGCCAACCGTCATCATCAACACTCGGCTACTTTTCTTACTACCAGACCTCATTCTCAACACGTTTCTTATTTTCTGCTGTTAATCGCGAAAACTTGCGACGAAGTTTGCGTAGCCGAAGGCTTAGCGTGCTATGAACACAGGAGAGTAGTTATTCCCCTTCAACACGCAGCACCGACGAAACTTCACTCACAATATCAAGCTGCTCGAATGCCTTGAGTGAATCGCCCAGCGACTGCTGGCAGGTGCGGTGGGTCATCCAGAAAATTTCGGCGTGCCCGTCTTCGGCTTTCTTTTGCACGATGGATTCGAGGCTCACCCCGTTCTCACCGAAGATGGCGGCGATACGCGCCAACACGCCCGGCTTGTCTTGCACCTGCATGCGGATGCAGAAGCGGGTTTCGACCTGCGAGAAGTCGCGGATTTTGGTTTCGTGCAGCGGCTCGTGACGAGCGAGGCCGGTAGCCTGGACGCGGATGTTGCGGGCGGCTTCGATGATATCGCCCACCACGGCGCTGCCGGTGGGTTCCATACCGGCGCCGCGACCGTAGAACATCACATCGCCCACGGCGTCGCCTTCCACCAGCACGGCGTTGAAGGCATCGCTGACGCTGGCCAGGGGATGGTCTTTGGGCAGCAGGGCAGGGTGGACGCGCAGTTCCAACTCGCCGTCTTCATGGTGGCGGCCCAGCGCGATGAGTTTGATAACGTAGCCCAGTTCAGCGGCGTATTCGATATCGCGGGCACCGATGTGGCGGATGCCTTCGCGGTAGATATCGTTTTCGGTGACGCGGGTGCCAAAAGCCACGTCGGCCAGAATGGCGAGCTTGTAGGTGGCGTCGAAACCATCGACGTCGGCGGTGGGGTCGGCTTCGGCATAGCCGAGTTCCTGGGCCTGGGCCAGCACTTCGCCGAAATCGCGGCCTTCGCGGGTCATGGCGGTGAGGATGAAGTTGGTGGTGCCGTTGACGATACCCATCAACTGCTGCACGCGGTTGCCGGCCAGGCTCTCGCGCAGGGGTTTGATGAGCGGAATACCGCCGCCCACGCTGCCTTCGAAGAGGAAATCGACCCCGGCCTTTTCGGCGGCGGTCATGATGTCGGTGCCGTGCTTGGCAATCAGCTCTTTGTTGGCGGTGACGACCGATTTACCGTTGGCGATGGCGCGCAGCACATAGTCGCGCGCCGGTTCGACGCCGCCCACCAGTTCGGCCACGATGTGAATTTCGGGGTCGTTTAAGAGGGCATCGACATCCGAGGAGACCAAATCACGATCGAAATCGACCGGACGCGGCTTGTCGGGGTTGGCGGTAGCGACGCGAGTGACCTTAATAGTGCCGCCTGCGCGCTGCGCGATGAGGTCGGCGTTGCGCCGCAGAATTTCATAAGTGCCGCAACCGACAGTTCCCAGTCCGATGATTCCAACGTTGATTTGCATATTTCACTGGGGTGCGAAACAATCGCACCCGATTTTCTCTAAGAGGGGCATTTTTTACGGGCGCACGGTCACGAGAACCTGCCCGGTTTCGACGAGATCGGAAGTCTGCGGCTTAATCTCAACAATCGTGCCCGCCACTTCAGCGGTGATTTCGTTAAAGACTTTCATTGCTTCCACCAAAGCCACGGTTTGCCCGATTTCGATCTTATCGCCTATTTCCACGAAATTGGGATCGTTGGGCGAGGGAGCGCGGTAGAAAACACCCACCATCGGCGAAACGATCTCGGCCAGGTCTTCTTCGGGCGCTGCTGTCGCTGCCGGAACAGCTACGGCTTCGGGCGCGGCTTCTGCATATTGCACCGGAGCGCCGACGGCATAGGCGGCGGGCAGCGGAGCAGCCACGGTTGTGACGACTTCAGGCGCTTTGAGAGTAATCCGCACCCCGGTCGTTTCCACTTCCAGTTCGCTGAGCTTCTCTTCTTTGACGATCTCCGCCAAGCCGCGCAAATAGTCGGCTTGCGAAACGGGTGCTGCATTATCTTCAATCGCCGGGTTTTTGTGTTCTTTGCTATCCAAAATCGGCCTTTTATTTATGAAAAATCAAGACGGTCAGGCAAAGGAATCGTAACATAGCGAGGCCTCACTCGCAACACGAAACAGTGAATAGCTCCTTCGCAGAAAGATAAAATTCGCCTTGACTCTGTTTGATTGTACGGTTAAATTAAAAATAAGATTAGGTGAGGCTAAATTTATAAAAGAGGTGTTAATATTTTGAAGATGAGGCGAAACTGTAAAAAAGATGTTATGCTGGGTGCAATACTCAATTTAGGGATTATCGGTGCCGCACCGCAGGTGATGGCCGATCCGCTGGTGACCGACCGGCCCGATTTCACCGAAAGCCCCGAAACCGTGGCCAAGGGGCGGGTGCAGGTAGAAGCCGGAGCCACTTTCGAGCGGAGCGGCGATGAGCGTGCGCGTTCGTTGGGAGAAGTATTGGTGCGAGTGGGGACGGGAAAGCGGTCGGAGTTGCGTATCGGTTTGCCCGGCCATTTGCGTTTTAGTGGAAATGGCAGTTCGGTTTCGGGTTGGGACGATGCCTATCTCGGTGCAAAGTTTGTTTTGAAGGAAGGGGAGGGCCGCAAGCCGCAGGTGGCGCTATTGGCCGGAACCACTTTGCCCACCGGTTCACGCCGGGTGGCCGAGCGGAAGTATCAGCCGGAAGCGGTGTTGGCCGCTGCCATTGATTTAAATGAAAAAACTGCGCTCTCCACCAATATTGGAGTGGCGCGGGCAAGTGCCGGGGGAGAGCGGTTCAATCAGCTCTTCGGCAGCTTATCATTGGGCTATAGTCTCAGCGATAAGTGGGGCACCTATATCGAGGTATATGCATTCAACCGTAACGAGCCTGGTGGTAGCACGCAGAAATATGCCAACACCGGTTTGACATATCTGGTAAACGACGATTTTCAGTTAGATGCCCGGTTTGGTGTTGGGTTGAATAACGGGCCACGCGAGCGCTTCTGGGGTTTGGGAGTGGCCCGGCGATTTTAAAGGAATAAGACATTAGCATGGTGTTAAGTGCAGCGGCGGAAGATTATTTGAAGACGATTTACAAGTTGCGCAGTGACGATGAAGCCGTCACCACGCAAGCGGTGGCGGCGCGCCTGGAAGTGGCACCGCCCTCGGCGACGGCGATGATAAAGAAGCTGGCGAGCATGAAGCTGGTGAGCCACACGCCCTATCGCGGCGTGGAACTCACCCCCGCCGGTGAGAAAATCGCGTTGGAAGTGATTCGCCACCATCGTCTCATCGAAACCTATCTGGCCGAAGTGCTGGGCGTGGCGTGGGACAAGGTACACGATGAAGCCGAGCGCTGGGAGCACATTCTCAGCGAGGAAGTGGAAGCCAAAATGGCCGAAGCGCTCAATCATCCCACCCGCGACCCGCACGGCGCGCCCATCCCCGCACTCGACGGCACCGTGCCGCGCGATGGCTGGACCCGGCTGAGTGATGCCACCCCCGGAACTTTGGCGACAGTGCGCCGGGTCAGCGATGAAAACGGAGAACTGCTGCGGCACCTGAGCGAGCTTGAGCTGGTGCCGGGCAGCGAAATTGAAATATTGCGCGCTGTGCCTGCCGAAGGCGTGTTGCAGTTGCAGGTGAAGGGGCAGCCCAAAACCATCGGTGCGGCTCCGGCGCGTTCGGTGCTTATTGAAATTCACGAAGCGAGTGAGAACTGAAAATCACATGATGAAACGACTCTTATTTTTTGCCCTGGCTGTTGTGGGCGCGTTGCAACTTTCAGGCTGTGGACAGTCCACCACCACGCCGGGCGGCGCAGGCGAAGGAAAACTCAACGTGGTGGCGACCACCGGCATGATTGCCGACATCGCCAAAAACATCGGCGGCGAGCACGTCGAAGTGCAAGCGCTGATGAACGCGGGCGTCGATCCTCACCTCTATAAGGCCACGCCCGGTGATATCAGCAAGCTTAACAAGGCCGATATCGTGTTCTACAACGGCCTGCATCTGGAAGGCAAAATGGCCGATATCCTGGAAAAACTGGCGCGCACCAAACCCAGCGTGGCCGTGGCCGAGGGCATTCCCAAAGACAAATTGCATGTCTTTGCCGCTGCGCCGGAGTTTCCCGATCCGCACGTGTGGTTCGATGTGAAGATGTGGCTCATCGCCACGCAAGCGGTGCGCGACGAGCTGATTAAGGTGGATGCCAAAAACAAAGCCGCCTATGAAAGCAACGCGGCCGCCTATGAAAAGAAGCTCAACGAGTTAGATGAATATGCACGTAAACAGATTGCCCTTATCCCGCGCGACCGTCGCGTGCTGGTGACGGCCCACGACGCCTTCGGTTATTTCGGCAAAGCCTACGATATTGAAGTGAAGGGTTTGCAGGGCATCTCCACCGCCACCGAAGCCAGTCTGCAGGACGTGCAGCGTGTGGTGAACATGCTGGTGCAACGCAAGATCAAAGCGGTGTTCGTGGAATCGAGCGTGCCGCGCCGCACCATCGAAGCCGTGGTGCAGGGCGCTAAAGCCAAGGGTCACGATGTCGTTATCGGCGGCGAGCTGTTCTCCGACGCCATGGGCAAAAGCGGCACCCCGGAAGGCACCTACGACGGCATGGTGCGCCATAACGTCGATACCATCGTAAAGGCACTCAAATGAGTCAAAATACCCAGCCTCCAGCCTTAGAAGTGCACGACCTCACCGTCGCCTATGCCCGCAAGCCGGTGCTGTGGGATGTCGATTTCACGGTGCCGGGCGGTAACCTCATCGCTGTCATTGGCCCTAACGGTGCCGGAAAAAGCACACTTTTGAAATCGGTGATGGGGCTGCTGCCGGTGGCTTCGGGCTGGATCAAGGTTTATGGTCAGCCGGTGGAAACGCAGCGCAAGCTGATTGGATACGTGCCCCAGCGCGAGAGTGTCGATTGGGATTTTCCCACCGATGCACTCGACGTGGTTCTCATGGGCACCTACGGCAAGCTGGGCTGGTTCAAAAAACCGGGCAAAGCCGAAAAAGAGCTGGCAATGAACTGTCTCGACCAGCTTGGCATGGCGAGTTTTGCCAACCGGCAAATCTCGCAGCTTTCGGGCGGCCAGCAGCAGCGCGTGTTTTTAGCGCGCGCCCTGGCCCAGCAGGCGCAGATTTATTTCATGGACGAGCCTTTCGCCGGGGTCGATGCCGCCACCGAAAACGCCATAGTGACATTGCTGCGTGAGTTGAAAGAGCAGGGCAAAACCGTGTTCGTGGTGCATCACGACCTCGAAACGGTGCGCGAATATTTCGACCACGTGGTGTTGCTCAACATGCGTGTTATCGCCTCCGGGCCGGCGCAAACCACCTTCACCCACGAAAACCTGCAAAAAACCTATGGCGGCAAGCTGACCGTGCTTTCGACCATCGCCGAAGAGATCATGGGCGATGAAACCAAGCGCGCGCAATTCGAAAAGAGGGGAGGGGGAAAATGAGGCTAAGGGTTAGAGACTGGAAGCTGGTTGTTCTTCACTAGCCTCCAGTCCCTAGCCTCCAGCCTCCGCCGTTATGGACTGGCTCGATCCTAATCTTCGATGGGTGCTTTTAGGCACAACTCTTCTGGGCATTGCTTCAGGCACGCTGGGGGCCTTTGCCTTCTTGCGCGGACGCAGCCTGATGGGCGATGCCCTGGCCCATGCCGCTTTGCCGGGTGTGTGCGTGGCGTTTCTGGTGGGGCAGTGGCTGCAAGGCCGTGGCGTGCTGGGCGAAGGTGGTGCCAAGAGCCTGGGCCTCATTCTGCTGGGTGCGGGTCTGGCCGGTTTGCTGGCGGCCTGGTGCATTGCCGGTGTGGCGCGTCATTCGCGGCTCAAGGAAGATACCACCCAGGCGATTATCCTCAGCGTGTTCTTTGGTGCCGGGGTCGTGCTGCTCACGCGCATTCAGCATTCGGGCGCAGGCGGGCAGAGCGGGCTTGATAAATTCCTCTTCGGGCAAGCCGCTTCGCTGGTGGCTTCGGACGTGCGCTTGATGGCCGCTATTGCCATTGTTTTGTGTCTGCTTTCGTTTGCGCTGTTTAAAGAATGGAAGCTGCTTTGCTTCGACCCGGCTTTTGGCACCGGGCTGGGGCTTCCGATGGCGCGGTTGGATGGCGTGCTGCTTTTGATGATCGTGGCGGCTGTCGTCATCGGCCTGCAGGCGGTGGGCGTGGTGCTGATTGCGGCCTTGCTCATCACGCCGCCCGCTGCCGCCCGCTTCTGGACCGACCGGCTCAGTACCATGATCTTGCTTTCCGCCTTTTTTGGTGGGTGCAGCGGAGTCCTGGGCACTATCGTTTCGGCTTTACCCGCCTCGCAAGGTTTGCCCACCGGGCCGATGATTGTGATGGCTGCTACTTTCGTCTTTGTGCTTTCCGTATTGCTTGCACCGCGCCGGGGCGCAGTGGCACGGGTGTGGCGAGTATGGCGCACGCGCGAAAAAGTGCAGCGTGAAAACCTGCTGCGCGACTGGTATGAAGTGCTCGAAAACCATCAGGCGCAGGGGCTGCAAACCGATGTGGTATCGCTCGACGAGCTGTCGCGCAAACGCAGCCATAATGCCGGCGGTGCCCTGAAACAGTTGGAGAAAATGGGCCTGGCCAGGCAGCGCGAGCATGGCTGGCAGCTCACCGAAACCGGACAGGCAGAGGCGCATCGGGTGACGCGCAACCATCGCCTGTGGGAAATGTTCTTGATGTATGAAACCTCGCTGGGCGCAGTGGCGGTGGATAGGGATGCCGATACCGTTGAACACTTCCTGCCGCCTGAAGCGATTGAACAGCTCGAAACCATGCTGCGCCAAATCGGGCATGAACCGCGTCTGGCAAAGGGGGCTGGGGCGGCTTAAGCCCGGTAATTATGGATGCTCTCTGGATTATTCTCATCGGTTCGCTGGTCGCCGTTTCGTGCAGCACCGTCGGTTCGTTCCTGGTGCTGCGCCGTATGGCGATGCTGGGCGATGCCATTTCCCATGCCGTGCTGCCGGGTATTGCGCTGGCGTTCTTGCTGACTGCCTCGCGCAGTTCGTGGATCATGCTCATCGGCGCAGCGGCGTTCGGCATCATCACCGCGTTTCTGGTGCAGGTGCTTTCGCGCAGCGGCGGAGTGCGCAGCGATGCCGCCATCGGCGTGACCTTTACTTCGCTGTTTGCCATCGGCGTGATTCTGATTTCAAAATACGCCAGTAAAATCGACCTCGATACCGATTGTGTGCTGCACGGCGTGCTGGAATACGCCACCATGAACACGCTCGTCATCAACGGCACCAACTACGGCCCCATCGCTTTCTGGCAAATGCTGGTGGTCGGCGTTCTGGTGGTGGGCTTCGTCGGTGTGTTTTTCAAGGAACTGAAAATCGTCTCCTTCGACCCCGAAACCGCCACGGCACTGGGTATCAACGCCACGCTGATGCACTATCTGTTGATGGGCGTGGTTTCCATCACCACGGTGGGCGCTTTCGAGCCGGTGGGCGCGATTCTGGTCGTCGCCATGCTGGTGGTGCCCCCCGCGACTGCCTATCTCTTAACCGACGATCTCAAAACCATGCTCTGGTTGGGTGCGCTGGCCGGCGTTATCTCGGCGGCGCTCGGCTATGTGATCGCGGTATGGCTCAACGCCTCGGCTGCCGGTGCGATGGCAGTGGTGGCCGGTGGGCTGTTCGGGCTGGCGTTCTTTTTCTCGCCACGCCACGGCCTGGTTACCAAACGGTTGGCGCAGCGCGCGCTTTCCAAGAACGTGGTTCGTGAAGACGCCTTGCAGGCGTTGTGGCGGGCCGGTGAAACGGAAAAAAGCCCGTCTCTGGATGCCTTCGGTCTGGCGGCGATGCTTAAAATCGAAACCGGTGCGGCCCGGCGTTTACTGGGAGAACTTTCGCGGGCACGGTTGATACAGTCCCAAAACGGCGGTTTTGTCCTTTCGGCATCTGGCCGGAAGCAAGCGCAGGAGTTGGTGCATCGGCACCGGGTTTACGAGAGCTACCTGGGCGGTTTAGGCTATGCGTCCGACCATACCCACGCACCTGCCGACCGCGTGGAGCATCACCTGACACCGCAACTCACGGCGACCATCGACGAAGCCGCCGGAAACCCCACGACCGACCCGCACGGGAAAGAGATTCCGCACGACTGATGTTTTGGAGTGCGGTGACTTGTCACCGCGAAGACATACCAGCTACGTCGTCGTTGCGATTAAGCGCCGACACGACGCGGTGACAAGTCACCGCACTCCAAATTAAACTCCCCGCATAATCCGCTTTTTCAGCATCGGGCTGATATGCAGATTCTTGGGCAGGAAGCGGGTTTTATAGGCTTGGAGAATCTCTTCCGGCTCGGCTTCGAGCAGTTCGATGATTTCTTCCCCGTCTTCATCTTCGGCTTCGATGAGCCACGATAGCGTATCGGGTTCGACCTTCTCGACATACATAATGCCGTCTAAGTGGTCGAGTTCGTGCTGCACGCAGGTGGCGGCGCGGCCTTGTTCTTCGCCGTCTTCCAGGTTGAAGGTGACGATTTTGCCTTTTTCGTTGCGCCCGGTAATGGTGACGCGCGCGGCGCGTTCCACGCGCCCCTGGACGCCGGGAATGGAAAGGCAGCCTTCATCGCCGATTTTACGCCCGTCGCGGCGGGTGATTTTGGGGTTGATGAGCGCGTGTATATCCTCATCGATGCGGAACACGAAAATCCGCTTGCTCACGCCGACTTGCGGCGCAGCCAAACCGGCACCATCGGCAGCCTTCATGGTGTCGATCATGTCTTCAATCAGCTTCTTGTCTTGGGTGGTGAGGCGGTCAACAGCGGCAGCGCGCTTTTTCAGTACAGGGTCGCCCCAAATGCGAATCGGTAAAATAGCCATTTTTCAAAAAAATCCGGCGGGTAGTTTAGTCGATTGAGAAGGTGGCGGTAACTTCATCGGGTTTGATGGTGGAGACTCTCTAAATACTTACTAATGTCATCGCATGGCTGAGTGAAAATCGATAGTGATTAAATTCTTGTGATCATCGTAATAGAGAGTGGCGAAACAATAAGTCGCTTCGGCTTCACTATGTTGATCTGTCACAACGTCACCAATTGCAACCTGAACTCTGTAGGTTCCAAAACGAACCCTCAAAGTTTCATCGTAAAAAGCCCGTGTGATAATGTGAATCGGTGCTTGAAGAGGCACAGAGATTAGGGTGTCGTCAATCTCGATGAGGCACTCTTCCACAGGGTCATTATCTTTGAGGATCTTATGAACATCCTCGATAATGATTTGGTCTGGCAAGGTGTTTGTCAACAACCGCTTTAACGAATGGGTGTTCAACTCGCTATTTATGTAAATCACCTCTTGTCAGATCGTACTTCTTAATGAGAGATTGGCACATTTATTCCCACTCGAATCGTTCGCCGGTTTTTGCAATCGGGGTATACCAGAGATCAACGTAGTCATTCTGCAGGTGTGGATAATTCTTTTTCAGAAAGTTTTCCCAAAGTTCAGCAGCATCTTCGTGCGTATTGGCGTATATAAGAGCATGCAGGGTTCTTTCTAAAGACTTGGTGCCATCAGTCGCATATCCCTCGAAATAGGGTGGTGCGGGTGAAGTTTGCGAAATTGCCTTCGAGACTAACATCCAATCTGTGGGAGCGTGTGGCAAATCACTGATAATTTCAGGAACAATTTCTTCAAGCCATCCGGCACGAATAGAAAACACTTCATCAAGTTTTAAGTAGTCTTGCGCTAAATGGTTTGCCCAACTCAAAGCCTCCGCAGCAGAGTCTGCCAATAGGACGCAATGCAAGAAGTGATCATCTTGCTGCTCTATTGTGCCATCTACGGTCCAATAAGTCGTAGTGTAATTATCGGTGTAGCCAAACCAATATTCAAAGGGTTTCATTTTGATTTATTTTTGGTTGTTGGAAGCAATAAATTCTACAGCCATGGATTCATTGCACGGCAAAGGTAAAACGCCCTTTACCGACCGATTCACTGATAACGTCACCAGATTTTATCCACTTCACATGCCCATCGGCAAATGCATAGTTTGCCCCTTCCTTATGCCTGTAGCTGGGAGAATTTTTATCAGTGCGCCATTTATGCGGTAATTCGCTCAGGCTATACCGCGCATTGGCCACATCGATACCGTCGTTGCCATCGCCCATCGTAACCGTGAGGGCCACATTCTTTAGTTTTTCTTCCTTCAATCCCGTCAGGCGGCGGTTGAAGAAATAGTCGGTGTAGTCGCGGTCTTGCGGTTTCTTCAATTCACCGTCACGTTGTCCATAGCGAATTTTATCGGGACACCAAAACAGCCGCCCATTCGATTTTAAATAGACGTCGAGCGCATCTGCCCAGCCATAAGGATTTTCGGGATTGATGTTGGCGTTCTTAACAGCAACCAACGGATATTTTTCGTCCCAATCCTGGCTATATTGCATTAAGCCCAACGCGATTTGTTTAAGGTTGGGTTGGCAGTTATATTTTTTGGCAATCCAATTGGCATTCTCGAAACGAGGATAGATGATAAAAGCCGAAATTCCTACAATGACGGAACACACCAGAATATTAGCGGTGAGAGGGCGGATTGGTTTCATACTTTTACAAATGGCTTGTCTTTTATTGCAGAGAAAAAGTAGGTAGACCTTTTACTGCCGCTAAGCTTGTGACCGCATCGGGTTTCATCCATTTCACATGCCCATCCGCAAAGGCGTAGTTGCCTCCTTCAATATGCCGGTGGCTGGGCGAGGTCTTATCAGTACGCCATTGCCGGGGAAGTTCATGCAGGCTGTAGCGCGCATTGGCGGCATCGGTGCCATCGTTGCCTTCACCGAACATGATGGTGAGGGCGACGGCTTCGACGACAGCATGCGATTGCGCGGCCAGGCGCCGATTGTAGAAATAGTCGGTGTAGTCGCGATCGGCCGGCGCTTTCAGGTCATAGTTACGCACGCGGTTTTTCAATTGTTCGGGGCACCAGAACAGTTGATGGGATTTAAGGTAAGGAAACAAAGTATCGGCCCAGCCGAGCGGGTTTTTCTCATTGATGTTGGTATCTTTGAGATTGGTAGGAGGGAATTTCTCGTCCCAGTCTTGTGTGTATTGAAACACTCCCAGGGAAATTTGCTTGAGATTACTCTGGCAGGAGGTTTTTTTACTGATACTGCTACGGTTATAAAATGGGAAAAGAACAAGCCCAAAAAGCACCACTAGCATCAGAAACGAAGCCGTTATGAGCAGCGTTTTAAAGAGTGGTTTCATGACGTTTAATACGTAACCGCAAACGTCACATGATCATACCGCGCTGGATCGGTATTAATGACGCCGGGCTTGAACCAGGAGACGTGCCCATCGGCAAAACCATAGTAGGCACCGCCTTTGTGGCGATGGCTGGGCGACTTCTTATCGGTGCGCCACTTTGGCGGCAGTGCGCTCAGGCTGTAGCGCGCACTGGTGCCGCCGGTTCCATCGTTGCCATCGCCGAGCATGACAGTGAGAGCAACAGATTCGACTGCGGTCTGGCTCACTCCTGAGAGACGGCTATTGTAAAAGTAATCGGTATAGCCCCACGATTTAGGGCTGTTGGGGCGGGGTTTGTTTTTATATTGAGGATTTGAGGGGCAGTGGTAAACGGTAGACGAAGGAACATATGGCTGCAGGGCATCGGCCCAACCCCACGGGTTCGATATAGAAACTCCCTTCTCATTGACTTTCACAAGGGGATATTTTTCGTCGTAGTCTTGGGTATATTGAAACATCGCCAGCCCAAGCTGTTTTAAATTCGTCTGGCATTGCTCCGCCGGTGACTTGTGGGGGCGTGTGACCGATGGAAAGAGCAGCATGCCCAATGGAATAACGACCATTAAACCAAGCGTAAACTGGCTAAGGATTCTAAAATAAGCGCGCATGTTTTCTCCTATGGGTTAGCAAACGTCATCTGTCCGTTCCTATTATTACTCACATCTTCCGGCTTCAACCATTTCACGTGCCCATCGGCAAAAGCATAGTTAGCGCCGCCGTTGTGACGATAAGCTGGTGAATTTTGGTCGTTGCGCCATTGCGGAGGAAGCATTTTTTTGCTGTAGCGGGAATTGGAATAGTCGAGGCCATCGTTGCCATCTGCCAGCGTAATAAGGCTGGCAACACTACTGATTTTTTCCTGCGATTGCCCGGCCATGCGGCTGTTGTAGTAGTAATCGCTGTAGTTGCGGGCCTGGGGCTGGGTGGGGCGGTCATCGTTGCCCACAAATGGATGGTTGGGGCAGCGATAGATGTGGGTGGATTTAAGATAAGGTTGCAGCGCATCGGCCCAGCCGTAGGGATTACTCGCACTGACGCCGCCCTCGTTAACCGCGACGATAGGAAATTTCTCGTGATAATCCTGCGTGTATTGAAAGACGCCTAACGCGATTTGTTTGAGGTTGCTTTGGCAGCTTGATTTCCGATCATTCTCTCGGCTGCGGCCGAATATCGGCAACAGCAAAAGGCCAATGCCTCCGAGAACGAGTAAGGAACAGCCCAATGAGTAGAATAGACTGCGACTTAATTTCACAACTCACCTCTCTTAGCGCTTTTATTTAATGGCGAATGTAAAGTGGTCTGGTTTTGATTTTAACTCAATCGCTTTGAGGTCTGTGATTTTATCGGGTTTAAGCCATTTTACGTGTCCATCGACAAAGGCATAGTTCGCGCCTTCGAAATGCCGATAGAGCGGCGAGCTTGTATCCTCGCGCCATGCAGTAGGCAGGCTTCCCAGGCTGTAGCGCGCATCAGCCTTATCCGTGCCATTCTTGCCATCGCCCACCAAAATAACAGAGGCGGCCTGTTTCACTTCCTGTTGCTTGATACCGTTCAGGCGAGAGTTGAAGTAGTAGGCGGAGTAGGTGGCATCGCGAGGGTCTTTTTCCTGATTCTTCCTATAACGGCTTATGATGCCGTCGCGACACCGCAAGGAGAACTGTGATTTCAGATAGGGCCCAAGCGCATCTGCCCAGCCGTAAGGTTTCTTTGGGGTTATATTAGCATCGTTTACTTTCACGATAGGAAATCGCTTGTCCCAGTCCTGAGAGTAAAGCAACATTCCTTTAGCGATGAGTTTGAGGTTGCTTTGACACAAACTGCGGTCTTGAACTTGATTACGACGAGCGATTACCGGAAATAAAATAGCCAAGGTAACCGATATAATGGCTGTGGTCCCCCACTGTAACCAAAAGAGTTCGTGATTCATAAATGCTCGACGCCTCATCCGATTTCACCTCACTGAATCCCACTCCGAACCCACCGATTCCATAACTCAAACTGTGAAATCCCCAGCACACTCTGAAACACCGCATCTGGTTTTTCATCATTCCCGATGCGGCGCAAAATGTTGAGAATCGCTTCCTTGCCCCAGGTCGCCACGATGTAGTCGATCAGTGAGTTGGCCTGTGAGTAGGCCAGGAAAGCGCGCTGGCCGTCGACGTTCCATTCCAGCATCTCCTGCATGGTGAGCAGGCGGCCGCTACCGGCGGCGTTCTTCACGCGTTCGAGGTAGCTGTCGTAGCCGCCTTCCACCGAAGTGGCGACGCCTTCGTTGAACCAGGTTGGCACGTCGCGACCGTGAGAAAGCTGGCGCACGGCGACGTGGCCGTATTCGTGGGCCACGGTCGAGAAAACTCCGGTGCGCGATTCGGCGAAGACGTTGATCTCTTCGCCCAGCACCACCGGCCCTTGCCGCGTGTTGATGAGTTTGGTGAGGGTGAGCGCGGCCACGAATTCGGAATGGCCTTGCGCGGAAAAGCGGGTGACGTAGCTCTGGAATTCGGCCTGGGTGCGCCACAGCAACACTTCGGTGGTGCTCATGGGGATGCCGAAATCGGCATACACCGTGTGCTGGGCGGCTTCGAGCGAGGCCAACACCTGCACCGTGGAAGGGTCGTTGAGGCGGCAGCGCAGCGTGAACAGCGGCGAGCGGATGGTGTTGGAAGGCTTAATGGGAGCCAATTCGCGGCGTTCTTCAAGGTGCTCGGAGAGGACTTGAATCCATTGCCGGTCGGAGTTGTTGACATCGCGCATTCCGCCCTGGTTCGCCAACTGTTTCGCGCTATTGAGCCAGGTAGCCGCGCGCTGGTCGTCGCCCAGGCGGGAGTATTCCTGGCCCAGCCGCAGGGCGCGCAGCACGGTGGGCTGGCGTTGGTAGTCGCTCGAAAGCGCGGTCACCACATAGGAAGGATGTTGGGGGTCGAGGCCGACGCGGGCTTCGTTTTCAAGCTGGGTCACGGCGAGGTTTTCTGGGTCGCGCGGCCGAGCATCCTGCACCTGTTTGAGCAAGTTCGCATCGACGCTGTTGGGATCGAGGAACTGGGCTTTTTCCAGCGCATCGGCGGCTTCCTGGAACAACCCGATCTGCCCTAAAGCGATGCCCAGGGCGCGGTGGGCGCTGGCTTGCAGGTAGGTTTCGCCCAAAATTTCCTGCCGCTGGGCCTGGGCGGCGGCGTCTGAAGGCGCGCTCAGCTTGCGGTCGGTTTCCCACGCCATGTCGATGCCGATCCAGCCCGAGGGGCTTTTCTGGAAGATAAAATGCCCGGTGCCCGGTTCGCCGCCGGGCGCACTTCGCATTTCGGCCAGCATCCAGTTGCTATCGAAGGTGTTGCCGGGCAGGATGCGCTGGTTCTGGGCGGTTTGTGCCAGGGCGGGGGCATCGAGTATCGCGCCTTCCCAGCGCGAGCGGCGTAGGGCGATCCATCGCCCGCCGCGCCTTGCCACCACCAGTTGCAACAAAGGGCTGCTGCGTGCGTTGGTCGAGCGGTTCCATTCTTCGCGGGCGGCTTCTTGCAGCGAAGCCACGGCATCGGGCGGGGCGGCCCAGCGTTTGGAGGTGAACTGGAAGTTTTCACCGGCGCGGATAAACCACAACTCGTGAACCCCGGAAGCGAGGCTGCCTTGCGAGCTGTTGATTTGATAAGTCTGGCGCACCAGCGCCCCCTGCGGGCAAAACGCCATGTGGGTGGCACGGGTCGATATCTGAAGCGAAGTGTTACCGGCGTTGCTTTCTACCCCGAAAAAGCGCAGCGCATCGGCGTTGCGCCCGGCGGCGGAGGCATCGAGCCGGGAAAGCAGTTGGTTGATGGCCGCCACTTCCTGCGATGAGCCATTGGTTACCAGCGCAGGCGTGCCACCCTGGGCGAGGGCATGAAGAGAGCTGCCCACCATCCAAACGAGCAGCAACGGAATGAGGAAAACGAATTTTCTGGTCGGGAATTCTCGGTAAGTGCGCCGATTCATGAACGGTGTATAACGAAAAAATACAGAACGACTCGTGCCTGCAGTTTACAAGATGAAGAACCACGCGCGTGAGCGAGTGGATTGATTCGACTTTTCAAATGGAGTGGCGAGAAATAAATCCCAGCGATTAAAATCGCGGCCGGAGGGCGCTATGCGCCGGGTGTCCGCCTGCGCGGACACGGTGTCCACGCAGGTGGACCA
>Ga0209369_1000737_pt1 | contig 26692 bp, 25 predicted proteins | sample EBPBio142010_DNA_FD_185865 | JGI IMG/M metagenome (GOLD analysis project Ga0209369, IMG submission 185865) | Wastewater treatment Type I Accumulibacter community from EBPR Bioreactor in Madison, WI, USA - Reactor 1_10/4/2010_ DNA (SPAdes)... | ecosystem: Engineered > Bioreactor > EBPR >... | reverse complement strand
CGGTTGCCTCGGGTCCGGACGGGCCGGAAGGTCCGGCGGGGGTTCAGGGTGCCATCGGTCCGCGCGGCGAGGCGGGCCCGGCCGGGCCATCGGGTCCCGCAGGGCCGGAAGGGACGCAGGGTCCGGCTGGACCTTCGGGTCCGGGCGGGCCGCAGGGCGAGCCGGGGCCGCAGGGCGCCGTCGGTCCGGCGGGGCCGCAGGGCGAGCCCGGCCCGCAGGGCAGCGCGGGCGCGGGCGATCTGGGCGCGGATGCGGTGATCCTAGTCAAAGGGAGCGCCGCCTGTCCCGAAGGCTGGGTGGCGGGCGGCCAGGTGCGGCTTCTGACCTCGCCCGATTATGTCATGGGCGGAGAACAGACGCCGACCAATCCCGGGGTGATGACCACCTCGACCATGGATTGGGCCAATGTGAACTACTTCCTTTGCACGAAGGGGCCGGGGCAATGACCGAGGCCTATGCCAAGATGATCCAGCAGATGATGGAAAGCGGTCAGGAGATGATGCGCGCCTTCAATCCGGCGCTGGAAAACCTGCAGGTCGGGGGCTTTGACAAGATCTTCCCGACCATGCCCGCCAATATGATGGAAATGTGGTTCGGCAAGACCTTCAACCGCGAGGGGCTGGATGCCAAGACCCGGCTTCTGGTCACCATCGCGGCGCTGACGGTGCTGGGCGCCCAGGCCGAGCCGCAGCTGAAACTGACCGTGCGCCACGCGCTGGAAGCCGGGGCCACGGAACGCGAGATCGCCGAGGTGATCTGGCAGATGAGCATGTTCGGCGGCTTGCCCGCCATGCAGAAGGCGCTGGAGGCCGCGCAGGCCGTCTTCGCCGAGAAGAAGGATGGAACCCCATGACGGTCGCCGATTACACCTTTTACCTCTTCGCCGTGATCGCGGTCGTCGCGGGGCTGATGGTCACCGTCGCCCGCAACCCGGTTCATTCGGTCCTGTGGCTGATCCTCACCTTCCTGTCGGCCTCGGGGCTTATGGTGCTGATGGGGGCGGAATTCGTGGCCATGCTGTTGATGATCGTCTATGTCGGCGCGGTGGCGGTGCTGTTCCTGTTCGTCGTGATGATGCTGGACGTCGATTTCGCCGCGCTGAAGGGCGAGATGGCCCGCGCCATGCCGCTGGGCCTGTTGATCGGCGTGGTGCTGATCATGCAGATCTCGATGGGGCTTGGCGCCTGGACCACGGCCGAGGGCGCAAGCGGGCTGCATGGCGCGCCGCTGCCGGAAGGCACTGACAATGCCCGTGCACTGGGCCTGCTGCTTTATGACAAGTACATCTATCTGTTCCAGGCCGCGGGCATGATCCTGCTGGTAGCCATGATCGGGGCGATCCTGCTGACGCTGCGCCACCGCAAGGACATCAAGCGCCAGAACGTGCTGGCCCAGATGTGGCGCGACCCGGCCAAGGCGATGGAGCTGAAGGACGTGAAACCGGGGCAGGGGCTGTAACAGCGATGAAGGCCGTCCTCCTTAGCGCAGTTCTTGCAGGCCCGGCGCTTCCCGCGCTGGCCTGTTCGCCTGCGGCCCTGGAGGTGACGGGTGAGGCGCAGCTGGTGGGCGCCTGTGGGCAGTTCTGGGCGATCGACACGATCACCGGGGCAGGCCTGTCGGATGCGACGCCGCTTGAGGGTGGCTTCGCCTTGCAGGAGACGGCGTCGGGCAATGCCTGCTATTCGACCCTGTCGATGGTGATCGCGGATTGCACGACCGGCATGGCCCTGGTTCTGGGGCCTGACCAGTTCGACCTGATGGGCGGCAAGACCGGGCAGGTCATGGATGCGCTGCGCGCCAAGGCCAGCGATCTTGCCGGTCAGAAGGCGCTGACGCTCGATGCGATGGAGGCCGAGGGCCGGGCGCTGGGTCTGGCCGGGATCAGCCGTCAGCCGCTGGTGACGCCCCTGGTGATGGAGGGCAAGACCTTCCCGCTGGACTGCGGCTGCCAGACGCTTTTCCCGCCTCAGGGCGGCAAGGGCTGAGGCCCGCGAGAAAGTTTCGGCCCCGGTTCGCCGGGGCTGGCGGTCCAGGCCGCAGGATGACAAAAGCGCCCGCAAGGGCGAAGCGACGGAATGACAACGGGCAGAGACCCGGAGGGACGAAGCGATGGTGGGACTTGAACATTACCTGACGGTGGCGGCGGCGCTGTTCGTCATCGGCATCTTCGGGATCTTCCTGAACCGGAAGAACGTGATCGTCATCCTGATGTCGATCGAGCTGATGCTTCTGGCCGTGAACCTGAACCTTGTCGCCTTCTCGTCCTTCTCGGGCGATCTGGTCGGGCAGGTCTTCACCCTCTTCGTGCTGACGGTGGCCGCGGCCGAGGCCGCGATCGGCCTGGCGATCCTTGTCGTCTTCTTCCGCAACCGCGGAACGATCGACGTCGAGGACGTGAATGTGATGAAAGGCTAAGGGACATGGCGACGATCATCCTTCTTGCTCCTCTGATCGGGGCCATCATCTGCGGCTTCGGCTGGCGCATCATCGGCGAACGCGCCGGGCAGGTGCTGACCACCGGCCTGGTCTTCCTGGCCGCCGCCCTGTCCTGGGTCATCTTCCTGACCTTCGACGGCGAGACCCAGCATATCCACCTGCTCGACTGGGTGCAGTCGGGAACCCTGGACACCGCCTGGCAGATCCGCATCGACCGGCTGACCGCGATCATGCTGGTCGTCGTGAACTCGGTCTCGGCGCTGGTGCACCTGTATTCCTTCGGCTACATGGCGCATGACGAGAACTGGCGCGAGGGCGAGCATTACAAGGCCCGCTTCTTCGCCTATCTGTCCTTCTTCACCTTCGCCATGTTGACGCTGGTTACATCGGACAACCTGGTGCAGATGTTCTTCGGCTGGGAAGGGGTGGGCGTCGCGTCCTATCTGCTGATCGGCTTCTATTACCGCAAGCCCAGTGCCAATGCCGCGGCGATCAAGGCCTTCGTGGTCAACCGGGTCGGCGATTTCGGGTTCTGCCTTGGCATCTTCGCGCTGTACTACCTGACCGACTCGGTCAAGTTCGACGATATCTTTGCCGCCGCGCCCGCCTTGCAGAACACCACGCTGGGTTTCCTGTGGGGCGAGTGGAACGCCGCGAACCTGATCGGCATCCTTCTGTTCATCGGCGCGATGGGCAAATCGGCGCAGTTGTTCCTGCACACCTGGCTGCCTGACGCGATGGAAGGCCCGACGCCTGTTTCGGCGCTGATCCATGCCGCGACCATGGTGACGGCCGGGGTGTTCCTGGTCTGCCGGATGTCGCCTCTCTATGAATTCGCGCCCGCCGCGACGGCCTTCATCACCATCCTGGGCGCGACGACCGCCTTCTTCGCCGCGACCGTGGGTCTGGTGCAGAATGACATCAAGCGCGTCATCGCCTATTCGACCTGTTCGCAGCTTGGCTACATGTTCGTCGCGGCCGGTTCGGGCGTCTATTCGGTGGCAATGTTCCACCTGTTCACCCATGCCTTCTTCAAGGCCATGCTGTTCCTTGGCGCCGGTTCGGTGATCCATGCCACGCATCACGAACAGGACATGCGTAATTACGGCGGGCTGCGGAAGCAGATCCCGCTGACCTTCTGGGCGATGATGATCGGAACGCTGGCCATCACCGGCGTCGGCATTCCGCTGACCCATTTCGGCTTTGCCGGTTTCCTGTCGAAGGATGCGGTGATCGAAAGCGCCTTTGCGGGCGGCAGCATGTATGCCTTCTGGCTTCTGGTGATCGCGGCCTGCTTCACCAGCTTCTATTCCTGGCGGCTGATGTTCCTGACCTTCTACGGCGAAAGCCGCGCGCAGGGACATGGGCATGATCACGGGCATGGCCATCACGGCCATGATGACCACGGGCATGGCGCGCACACGCCGCATGAAAGCCCGGCGGTCATGCTGATCCCGCTGGGGGTTCTGGCCCTGGGCGCGATGTTCTCGGGCATGTTGTGGTACAACGTCTTCTTCGGTGACGAGGCCAAGCTGCGCACCTGGTTCGGCATGGAAGCCGTGGCCGAGCATGGCGAGGCTGGCGCCGAACACGCGACCGAAGCCACGACCGAGGCCGCACCGGCCACGGGCGCTGCGACTGAGGCTGCGACCGAGACGGCAGCGACCGAACCTGCCGCGGGCGCGACCGAGCCGGTGGCGACCACGACCGAACCCGCCACGACCGAGGCGAGCGGAACCGATGCCGAAGCCGCCGGGCATGGCACCGATGCGTCCCATGCTGCCGTCGCCCCGAAAGGCGCGATCTATATCGGGGCCGACAACCATGTGATCCACGAGGCGCATGAAGCGCCGAAATGGGTCAAGGTTTCGCCCTTCATCGCGATGCTGATCGGTTTCGTCGTGGCCTGGCTGTTCTACATCAAGCGTCCCGACCTTCCGGGCCGCCTGGCCGCGGCGCAGCGCCCGCTCTACCTGTTCCTCTTGAACAAGTGGTATTTCGACGAGCTTTACGACTGGGTCTTCGTGCGGCCCGCATTGTGGCTTGGCCGCTTCCTGTGGAAGAAGGGCGACGGCAAGATCATCGACGGCACGATCAACGGGGTGGCGATGGGGATCATTCCCTTCTTCACCCGCCTCGCGGGGAGGGCGCAGTCGGGATATCTGTTCCACTATGCCTTCGCCATGGTGCTGGGGATCGTGATCCTCGTCACCTGGATGACCCTTTTCGGCGGCGCCAGGTAAGGGGCGCGGGATAAATGGCACAGCAACTTCTCTCGATCATCACCTTCCTGCCGCTGGTCGCGGCCGCCATCCTGGCCCTGTTCCTGCGCGGCGACGATGCCGCCGCAAGGCAGAATGCCAAATGGCTGGCGATGTTCGCCACCATCGTGACCTTCCTTGCCTCGCTGTTCCTGCTGGCCGAGTTCGACCCGTCGAACACCGGCTTCCAGTTCGTGGTCGAAAAGCCCTGGATTCTGGGCTTCTCGTACAAGATGGGCGTCGATGGCATCTCGATCCTGTTCGTGATGCTGACCACTTTCCTCATGCCGCTGGTGATCTGGTCGGCATGGGAGGTGGAGACCCGCGTCAAGGAATACATGATCGCCTTCCTGGTGCTGGAAACCCTGATGCTGGGCGTGTTCTGCGCGCTGGACCTGGTGCTGTTCTACCTGTTCTTCGAAGCGGGCCTGATCCCGATGTTCCTGATCATCGGCATCTGGGGCGGCAAGGAACGCATCTACGCCGCCTTCAAGTTCTTCCTGTACACCTTCCTCGGATCGGTGCTGATGCTGGTCGCGATGATCGCGATGTACTGGGATGCCGGTACGACCGACATCGTCAAGCTGATGACCCATGACTTCGCGCATGACACGATCGGGGTTGCAGGCTTCACCATCGTCGGCGGGATGCAGACGCTGCTGTTCCTGGCCTTCTTTGCCAGCTTCGCGGTGAAAATGCCGATGTGGCCGGTGCATACCTGGCTGCCCGATGCCCACGTTCAGGCGCCGACCGCCGGTTCGGTCGTTCTGGCGGCGATCCTGCTGAAGATGGGCGGCTACGGCTTCCTGCGCTTCTCGCTGCCGATGTTCCCGGTCGCGTCCGACTTGTTGTCGCCGATGGTGTTCTGGATGTCGGCCATCGCCATCGTCTACACCTCGCTTGTGGCGCTGGCGCAGAGCGACATGAAGAAGCTGATCGCCTATTCGTCCGTCGCCCATATGGGCTATGTGACCATGGGCATCTTTGCCGCGAACCAGCAGGGCATCGACGGCGCGATCTTCCAGATGCTGTCGCACGGCTTCATCTCGGGTGCCTTGTTCCTGTGTGTCGGCGTGATCTATGACCGGATGCACACGCGCGAGATCGACGCCTATGGCGGGCTTGTGAACCGGATGCCGCACTACGCGCTGGTGTTCATGTTCTTCACCATGGCGAATGTCGGCCTGCCGGGGACCTCGGGTTTCGTGGGCGAATTCCTGACGCTGATGGGCATCTTCCAGGTCAATACCTGGATCGCCGCCATCGCTGCGACCGGCGTCATCCTGTCGGCGGCCTATGCGCTGTGGCTGTATCGCCGCGTCGTCCTGGGCGACCTGATCAAGGAAGCGCTCAAGTCGATCACAGACATGACGACACGCGAGAAGGCGATCTTCGCCCCCCTGATCGCCATGACCCTGATCCTGGGCATCTATCCCAAGGCCGTGACCGATATCATCGGCCCCTCGGTCGCCCAGCTTGTCACCGATTACCATGCTGCTCTCCCGGTCGGGGAAGCAGACGTGGCCCTGCACTGAGGACCGGACCATGACTTCCGCAGATTTCAACACCGTCCTGCCCGAGGTGATCCTGGCCCTTTTCGCCATGCTGGCGCTTCTGGGGGCGGTCTATACCGGCAAGGACAAGCTGGCCTCGGCGATCACCTGGGCCACGGCGGGGCTGTTCGTCGCGCTGGCGCTGTGGATCGGCCTGGCGGCCAGCGGCGAACGGTCGGCCTTTGGCGGCATGTTCATCGACGATCCCTTCGCGCGTTTCGCCAAGATCGTCATCCTGGTGTCTTCGGCGGCCGTGCTGATGATGTCGGAGGCCTATATGTCGCGCCGCGGCCTGCTGCGGTTCGAGTTTCCGATCCTGGTCACGCTGGCCGTGCTGGGCATGTGCATGATGGTCAGCGCGGGCGACCTGATGGCGCTTTACATGGGGCTCGAGCTGCAATCGCTGTCGCTCTATGTCGTCGCGGCCCTGCGCCGGGATTCGATCAAGTCGACCGAGGCCGGTCTGAAATATTTCGTCCTTGGCGCGCTGTCTTCGGGCTTGCTGCTGTACGGCGCGTCGCTGGTCTATGGCTATGCCGGGACGACACTGTTCTCGGGCATCCTGTCGACGCTGGGGGGCGAGCTGCCCTTGGGCCTGCTGATCGGTCTGGTGTTCATGCTGGCCGGTCTGGCCTTCAAGATCTCGGCCGCGCCCTTCCACATGTGGACGCCGGATGTCTATGAAGGCTCGCCCACGCCGGTGACCGCCTTCTTCGCCACCGCGCCCAAGGTTGCCGCCATGGCGCTGATCGCGCGTCTGGCGCAGGATGCCTTCGGGGCCATTCCCGGCCAATGGGGCCAGGTTCTGGCGGCGCTGGCGGTGGTGTCGATGTTCCTGGGCGCCGTGGCGGCGATCGGGCAGAAGGACATCAAGCGCCTGATGGCCTATTCCTCGATCGCCCATATGGGCTACGCGCTGATCGGCCTGTCGACCGGCACGGTCGAGGGCGTGCAGGCCATGCTGGTCTATATGGCGATCTATGTGACGATGAATGTCGGCACCTTCGCCTTCATCCTGTCGATGGAACGCGACGGCCGTCCGGTCACCGACATTGCCGGGTTGAACATGTTCTCGAAGACCGAGCCGCTGAAGGCGCTGGCGCTTCTGGTGCTGATGTTCTCGCTGGCGGGCGTGCCGCCGATGGTCGGCTTCTTCGGGAAATTCTACGTCCTGAAGGCGGCGGTTGATGCGGGCATGGTCTGGCTGGCGGTGGCGGGGGCGGTGGCTTCGGTCATCGGTGCTTTCTACTATCTGCGCATCGTCTTCTTCATGTATTTCGGCAGCCCGACCGAGCCGGTCGAAAGCCGCATGGTGCCGGTGCAATGGGCGCTGATGGTGGCGGTGGCCGCGATCATGCTGGTCGGCGTGGTGAACCTGTTCGGGATCGAGCCGGTGGCGCGGGTCGCGGCCGAAGCCCTTGTCCGCTGAGATGGCCCCGGCGGGGCGGGCGCTGCTGGCCACGGTCGATTCGACCAATGCCGAAGGCTTCCGCCGCGCCGCAACCGCGCCGGGCGATCTGCCCCTGTGGATCGTGGCGCGGGAACAGACGGCAGGGCGGGGCCGCCGGGCGCGACCCTGGGCCTCGCCCCCCGGGAATTTCTACGGCTCGCTGGCGATGCAGGTCGATGGCCCGCCCGCCCAGGTCGCCCTGCGCAGCTTTGCCGCCGCGCTGGCGCTGCGCGACGCCTTTGTCGCGCTGACCGGCCTGCCGCAGGTCTTTGCGCTGAAATGGCCGAATGACGTGCTGCTGAACGAGGGCAAGGTGGCGGGGATCCTGCTGGAATCCTCGGGGCCCATCCTGTGTATCGGCATCGGCGTGAACCTGATCGGTGCGCCGCCCCTGTCGGCGGTGGAGCCCGGGGCGGTGCCGCCGGTCTCGGTCCTGCAGGAGACCGGGCTGCGGATCACGCCCGAAGCCTTTCTTGACGCGCTGGCCCCGGCCTTCGCCGCGCGCGAGGCGGCGCTGGCGGCGGGCGGGTTCCCGGCGCTGCGCGACGACTGGCTGGCCCATGCCGCAAAGCTGGGCCAGGCGATCCGCGCCCGCACCGGGACCGAGACGCGCGAGGGCACGTTTGAGACCGTGGATGCCGAGGGCAACCTGATCCTGCGCATGGCCGCAGGTCCGGTTGCCATTCCGGCGGCCGATGTGTTCTTCTAGCGCGGCACAGGGAGGGGACATGCTTCTCGCCATCGACTGCGGCAATACCAATACCGTCTTCACCATCTGGGATGGCACCCGGTTTCTGGGCACCTGGCGGACCTCGACTGAATGGCAGCGGACGGCGGACCAGTATTTCGTCTGGCTGACCACGCTGATGGAGCATCAGGGCATCAACGCGCAGATCAATGCCGTGATCATTTCCTCGACCGTGCCGCGCGTGGTGTTTAATCTGCGCGTCCTGGCCGACCGCTACTTCAACTGCCGCCCGCTGGTGGTGGGGAAGCCTGACTGTCTTCTGCCGGTGCCGCCGCGCGTCGATGCTGGAACCGCGGTGGGGCCGGACCGTCTGGTCAATACGGCGGGCGCCTTTGACCGCCATGGCGGCAATCTGATCGTGGTGGATTTCGGCACGGCGACCACCTTTGACGTGGTCGAGGATGACGGGGCCTATGTCGGCGGCGTCATCGCGCCCGGGGTGAACACCTCGCTTGAAGGGCTGCACATGGCTGCCGCCGCGCTGCCGCATGTCGATGTTTCCCGCCCGCAGGGCGTGGTCGGCACGAATACGGTCGCCTGTATGCAGGCCGGGATCTGGTTCGGCTATATCGGGCTGGTCAAGGAGATCTGCGCCCGGATCAAGGCCGAACGGGAGCGCGAGATGAAGATCATCGGCACCGGCGGGCTTGCCGTGCTGTTCGGCGCGACGGATGTGCTGTTCGATGCCATCGAGGACGATCTGACGATGCACGGGCTGACCGTGATCCATCGCTTCAACAAGGAAAACGCATGACCGACCGGCTGATCTACCTTCCCCTCGGCGGCGCCGGCGAGATCGGGATGAATTCCTACGTCTACGGCTATGGCGCGCCCGGCAAGGAAAGGCTGATCCTGGTCGATATGGGCGTGACCTTCCCCGACATGGACAGTGCCCCCGGGGTCGAGGTCATCATGCCCGACCTGGCCTGGCTGATCGAACGGGTCGACCGGCTGGAGGCGATCTTCATCACCCACGGGCACGAGGATCATATCGGCGCGCTTGGCCATCTTTGGCCGCAGCTGAAAAAGCCGGTCTATGCCCGCCGATTCACCGCCGCCCTGGGGCGGTTGAAGCTGGAAGAGGCGGGCCTGCCGCGCGATGCGGTGACCACGGTCGAGCCGCGCCCGGCGGTGATCGAGGCCGGGCCGTTCAAGGTGCAATTCGTGCCGCTGGCCCATTCGATCCCGGAATCCGCTGCGCTGGTGATCGACACGCCGGCGGGCCGTATTGTCCATTCGGGCGATTTCAAACTGGACCGCAGCCCGGTGGTGGGCGAGGCCTGGGATGATGCCGCCTGGGAGGCGCTGGCGGCGGAAAAGCCGGTCAAGGCGCTGATGTGCGATTCGACCAACGTCTTCTCCACCCATCAGGGCCGCAGCGAGGCGACGTTGGCCGAACCGCTGGCGGCGTTGATCGGCAAGGCGCCGGGCATGTTCGTCGCCACCACTTTCGGATCGAACGTGGCGCGGCTGAAGACGCTGGCCGAGGCGGCGGTGGCGGCGGATCGCACGGTCTGCGTCATGGGCCGGTCGATGAAACGCATGCTGGCCGTGGCGCAGGAGACCGGGGTGCTGACCCAGTTCCCGCGCACCGTCACGCCCGAAGAGGCGCTGGAGGTGCCGCGCCGCAACCTGATGCTGCTGGTCACTGGCAGCCAGGGCGAACGCCGGGCTGCGGCGGCGGCGCTGTCGCGCGGCAAGTATCTGGGGTTCGAGATGCGCGAGGGCGACAGTTTCCTGTTCTCGTCCCGCACCATTCCCGGCAATGAGAAATCGGTGATCCGGATCTGGAACGCGTTTTCGGAAATGGGCGTGACGGTGCATGACGATACGGACGGGATGTACCATGTTTCGGGCCATGCCAACCGGCCCGATCTGGAACATGTCCATCGCCTGCTTCTGCCCGACATGCTGGTGCCGATGCATGGCGAGCACCGCCATCTGAAGGAACATGTCCGCGTCGCGACCGAGGCGGGGATTCCGGGCATCGTCGCGACCAATGGCATGATGCTGGACCTGACGGGCGAAGTGCCGCGTGTGGCCGAGCATATCGAGACCGGCCGGATCTATCTGGACGGCACTGTCCTGATCGGGGCGATGGACGGGGTGATCCGCGACCGTATCCGCATGGCGCTGAACGGCCATGCGCTGGTAACGGTGATCCTGGACGAGGGCGACCAGCCGATGGGCGAGCCCTGGGTCGAACTGTCGGGCCTGACCGAGACCGGCCTGGGCGGACGGATGCTGAACGAGACGATGGAAGCCGAGCTGGGCGAATGGATGGAGCGCGCGGGCCGCAAGGTCCTGAAGGACGACGACAAGATGGATGAAGAAATCCGCAAGATCGTGCGCCAAGTCGCGATGGAAGAGATCGGCAAGAAGCCCGAGGTGACCGTGGTGCTGAGCCGCCTGGTCGCCGAGTAACCGCCCGGACTGTCAGCCAAAAGCCGCGAGATGTGAAAAAGGGGCCCTGCGGGGCCCCTTAAAGTCTTTGCAGAAGACCTGCGACGGGATCAGTCCGCCGCGATCAGTCCTCGGTCGCGTGTTCCGGTTGCGTCGCCGGGGCCTCGTCTTCCGCATGGTCCGCGCTGACCGGGGCGGCGATCGCAAAGCTGCGCAGGATGAAATCAGGCACATGGTCGCCCATGCCCACGACGGCAGGCCCATCGCGACGATCTTCGCGACGGTCATCTCTGCGCTCGTCGCGGCGATCCTCACGACGGTCGCGCCCGTCGCGGCGCTCTTCGCGCGGCTCGCGGCGGTCCTCGCGGCCTTCACGGCGGTCCCGGCCGGAACGGCGCTCTTCCTCGCGGCGCGGGGCCGGGGCAGGGGCTTCGGCTTCGACGGGGGCGGTGATGGCGGGCACGTCGAGCGCAACCATCGGCGCCACTTCGCCATGTTCAGCGCGCGGCCGTTCGCGGCCCCGGTTGCGATCGCGCGAGGATTTTCCGCCGCGCTCGCCCCGGTCGGACCGCTCGCTGCGCGGCCGGTCGCTGCCTTCCGAGGCCAGGTCCAGCCCTTCGGGCAGGGTGCCGCGCGGGATCGGCTGCTTCACCAGGCTTTCGATGGCCGAAAGATACTTGCCATCCGACGGCACCGAGATGGTGAAGGCGCGGCCCTGACGGCCGGCGCGGCCGGTGCGGCCGATGCGGTGGACATAGTCTTCCGGATGCGAAGGCACGTCGAAATTGAAGACATGGCTCACGGCGGGAATATCAAGGCCCCGCGCCGCGACGTCGGAGGCGACGAGAATATGCAGCGAGCCGTCGCGGAAGGCATCGAGCGTGCGCATCCGCTGCGACTGGTCCAGATCGCCATGGATCGGGGCGGCGTTGAAACCATGCGATTTCAGCGATTTCGCCACGACGTCCACATCCATCTTGCGGTTGCAGAAGACGATGGCGTTGGTGCAGCTTTCGCCCTCGGCCCGGATCAGGGCGCGCAGGACGGCACGCTTCTCGGTGAAGCTGCGATCCTTGCGGGTGGGTGTGAAATCGACCAGCTTCTGCTCGATGGTCGAGGAGGTGGTGGCCTGACGCGCAACCTCGATCTTGGCGGGGTTGGTCAGGAAGGTGTTGGTGATCCGCTCGATCTCGGGCGCCATGGTGGCGCTGAAGAACAGGGTCTGCCGGGTGAAGGGCGTCAGTTGGAAGATGCGCTCGATATCCGGGATGAAACCCATGTCCAGCATCCGGTCGGCCTCGTCGACCACCATGATCTGCACACCGGTCAGCAAAAGCTTGCCGCGCTCGAAATGGTCCAGCAACCGGCCCGGCGTCGCGATCAGGACATCGACGCCGCGGTCGATCAGCTTGTCCTGTTCGCCAAAGGCCACGCCGCCGATCAAGAGCGCCTTGGTCAGCTTGGTGTGCTTGGCATAGACGTCGAAATTCTCGGCCACCTGGGCGGCAAGTTCCCGCGTCGGCGCCAGCACCAGGCTGCGCGGCATCCGGGCGCGGGCGCGGCCTTGGCCCAGCATGGTGATCATCGGCAGGGTGAAACTGGCGGTCTTGCCGGTGCCGGTCTGGGCGATGCCCAGCACGTCGCGGCCGGTCAGCGCCTCGGGAATGGCTTGGGCCTGGATCGGCGTCGGGGTTTCGTAGCCAGCTTCGGTGATGGCCTGAAGCACGCGCGGGTCGAGCGCGAGGTCGGAAAACTTGGTCATATGCGTCCTGTCAGGCGCGGCATCGGGCCGCGCGCGGGTTGGTTGGGACGCATCTTTCCGGGCGCCCCGGCGTCAATGGGCCGTAGCGGCCCTGCGAGGCCGATACAGGATGATGCGCGCAAGGTCAAGTTTGGCGCGGATTTCGGCTATTCGGCCGCCGGGCGCAGGGCCTTTTCCGCCCGCCTGTCTGCAAGATCGGCCCGCATCAGCGCGATGCGGCGGAACAGGCTGCGCGGGTCGTGGTTCAACTGGTCGAGAAGATGGCAGGCGATGCGGCCCGCCACCGGCTCGTCCCGCGCCATGCTCCAGACCTGGGCCAGAAGGTTGATGTCCAGCCCGCCCTGAAGCAGCGAGAAGCCCGGCATGTCCAGCGGCAGGTCGGTGCGCGGGCGGCGGCGCAGGGCAAAGGCGGTGTCGGCGGGCTTGCCCGAGAACAGTCGTTCGAATTCATAAAGCTTCATCAGCGAAAACAGCATGTTCATCGCCAGGCCGACGCGGCGCTGGCCCTCGTTCCAGCCGTGATCGCCAAAGGTGATGACGGATGAGATCAGCCAGCGCGGCGGAAGTTCGGCCAGAAGCGCCTCGGATTCCTCCTGCCAGATGCGCAGGAACAGGCGGCGGGCCTGGCGCGGGTGCCGCTTCTTGCGCAGATGCGCGATCAGAAGCGCGTTCAGCGCGGCAAGTTCGCTGTAGCCCGCCAGTTCGCGGCGGATCTCGTGGCGCTTGGTGGCATGCGCCGAGGCCTTCGGCGGCAGGGGGACTTCTTCCGGCACGCGGGCGGCAAGGAGCGCCTTGAGGTCGATATCAAGGGGCGGCAAGGCCTCGCCCGCGGCAAAGGTCAGGGCACGGCGGCGGATGTTCCAGACCTCGACCAGCATCTCCGGCGCGCCGTCATAGGTGGGCAGTCGTTCCGGGTCGGGCGCGTCGGGATCGGTCTCTGACATGGCTTCCGTCCTGTCCGCGCCCTTGGTCGGCGCGGAAGCGTGCTTTGGCCCAAGGGTAAGGGGGGCAGGGCGGGGGGTCAAGCAAGGGGCCTGTCTTGCGCAGGACATGAAAGTTTCAATTCACGGTTGCAGGGGTTTCGCGAAGGCGTTGTCGCGCCGTTGCACTGCCGCCTTAGGCCCGCCGGGACCGCACCGCAGCGAAGGAGAATCCGATGCGCCTGTCCCTGATCCTTGCCACCACGGCGCTTTGCGCCATGCCCGCGCTGGCGGATGAACCGGCCTTCCCGGCCAAGCTGGCGGGCCATGCCGTCCTGCCCGCGCTGACGCTGACCCCGGCGCCGGAAGATGCGCCGGAAGATGCCAGGGTCTCGGGCAAGTTCACCGGCAGCGAACCGATCCGCACCCCTGAAACGGTGATGGGTGATACCGGCGCCGCCCATGGCAAGCGCGCGACGGGGATTTCGCTGCCCTTCAAGGGCCAGCCGGTGCAGGGCTTTTCCGGCTATGCGATGAACCGGGCCGAGGATGGCGGCATCTGGATGCTGACCGACAACGGCTTTGGCACCAAGGCCAACAGCCCCGACGCGCTGCTGATGCTGCACAAGATGGTGCCGCATTGGGACACGGGGGCGATGGAATTGACCGAAACCCTGTTCCTGCGCGACCCCGATTTCAAAGTGCCCTTCCGCATCGCCTATGAAGGCAGCGACAGCCGCTACCTGACCGGCGCGGATTTCGATCTGGAATCGATCCAATACCTGAATGGCGAGTTCTGGATCGGCGAGGAATTCGGTCCCTATCTGATCCGCGTTGCCAAGGACGGCACGGTGCTGGCGGTCTATCCGACGATGAAGGATGGCGCGCAACTCAAGGGGCCTGACACGCCCGGCATTTCGGCCACCTCGGTGCCCGGCAAGGACTGGACCGTTCAGCGGTCGGGCGGATACGAGGGTATGGCGCTGCAACCCGGCACGGGATTGCTGTGGGTGCTGTTCGAAAAGCCGCTTCTCGGCGAGGATGGCAAGCCTGCGGGCAATTTCCTGTGGTCGCTGGCCTTTGATCCGGCCAAGGGCGAATGGACCGGCCAGTCGTTCAAATTCGCGCTGGCCGAAGGCGCGACAGCGATCGGCGACTTCAACTTTGTCGACGACAGCCGCGCCATGATCATCGAACGCGACAATGGCGAGGGCGATCCCAGCCTGAAATGCGCGGGCGATGTCGCGCCGGATTGCTTCCCCGCACCCGCGCTGGTCAAGCGCGTCGTCATGGTCGATACGGCCAGCCTCGATGCCGAAGGCTTCGTGCGCCGCATCGGCCATATCGACCTGATGGACATTCAGGACCCCGATGGCAAGGCGCGGCTGGAAACGGCGGCGAAGCGCGACCTGGCGGGCAAGCTGACCTTCCCCTTCTTCACCATCGAAGACGTGATGCGCGTGGACGAGACCCATATCATGGTCGGGAACGACAACAACCTGCCCTACAGCTCGGGCCGCCAGCTGGACAAGGCCGCCGACAACGAGGCGATCCTTCTGGAAGTGCCGGAGTTCCTGTTGGCGAAGTAGATAACTAATCCTCTGGAGCTCAGCCCGTTTTATTCTGCGGGCTGAGCGTGTCCTTGAACCACTGTCCGCCCGAATAGATTAAGACCGCTGCGAAACTGCATCGCGCCGAGATAGCGGCATTGAGAATACGGTGATTGTATCCTCCACGCTCCATAATATTGGAATCTAACGGGAGCCCAGTGTTGTTATAAAGCAAGAGCAGGCGTTGATCGGTGCATATGTATTTCTTGGAGCGCACTATTTTGTTGTGGATGACAGATTCGGTTATTTCTGCGAACTGTCTTTCGGGAGATTCTCCAGAGAATCCACCAGATTCGGGGTCCCGCAATGCGATTCCGATGTTTCGGCGAGACGCTCTTGTCGGAAAATCATCCGGGTTGACGGCAAATGCGATGTCCAGGCATTGACGGTCAGATTCTAATCTCGCGATAGCTGTGACTTCGTGAATTATCTCTGACACTTCGATGCCAAAAGTGGTGTCGTGCGAATGGATGATGAAGTCGGGGCTCTCAGATTTTCTGAGGAAAACATGATCCGGCATTAACTCAGAAGCCAGTTCTGACACGAGGAAGCGAGACAATACCCAACACTCCAGTCGGGTTTTGCTTCGATCTCGCCTATTGGGCGCTACGTTTGGATTCCCGCGCTTGATCCAGCGAGCTAGGATACTGGCTCTGGGTATTCTCCGCTCGTCGCAGCTGGCGGTCACGCCATCATTTCCTTGGTGGCCGTCATCTTCACGCCGGGATAGTCGCGCACGACGCGGTCGATGTCCCATTGCAGGCGGGTCAGGAAGACCAGATCGCCGTCGCTGTCGGTGGCGATATGCGGCTTGTTCACGTTCACCAGCTTCTCGATTTCCGCCTTGTCGCCGGAAATCCAGCGGGCAGAGGTGAAGTTCGAGCCTTCGAAACGGACGGGCAGGGAATATTCCTGCTCGATCCGGCTGGCCAGCACCTCGAATTGCAGCGCGCCGACGACGCCGACGATATAGCCCGAGCCGATCATCGGCTTGAAGACCTTGGCCGCGCCTTCCTCGGCGAACTGGCTCAGCGCCTTTTCCAGATGCTTGGCCTTGAGCGGGTCCAGCGCGCGGATGGTTTGCAGCAGTTCCGGCGCGAAGGAGGGGATGCCGGTGAAGCGCAGCGCCTCGCCCTCGGTCAGGGCATCGCCGATGCGCAACTGGCCGTGGTTCGGGATACCGATGATGTCGCCCGCAAAAGCCTCATCCGCCAGTTCGCGGTCGGCGGCAAGGAAGAGGACCGGGTTGGTCACCGCCATGGGCTTTTTTGACCGGACATGGAACATCTTCATGCCGCGTTCGAAATGGCCCGAGGCGAGGCGGACGAAGGCCACGCGGTCGCGGTGCTTGGGGTCCATATTGGCCTGGACCTTGAAGACGAAGCCGGTCACCCGGGTCTCGCCCGCATCGACCTGGCGTTCGGCGGCCTTTTGCGGCTGCGGCTGGGGGCCGTATTCGCCGATGCCATCCATAAGTTCCTTGACCCCGAAGGAATTGATCGCCGAGCCGAACCAGATCGGGGTCAGCGCGCCATGGAGGAACTGGGCGCGGTCAAAGGGCGGCAGCAGGGCGCGGACCATTTCCAGATCCTCGCGCAGCTTGGCCAGCAGGTCGGCGGGAACGTGGTCGGCGAGTTTCGGGTCGTTCAGGCCGGAAATCTTGATCGACTCGGCCACCTTGTTGCGGTCGGCGCGGTCCATGATCTCAAGCCGGTCATGCAAGAGGTCATAGGCGCCGATGAATTCGCGCCCCTGACCGATGGGCCAGCTTGCGGGCGTCACGTCGATGGCCAGGTTTTCCTGGATCTCGTCGATGATCTCGAAGGTGTCGCGGCTTTCGCGGTCCATCTTGTTGCAGAAGGTCAGGATCGGCAGGTCGCGCAGGCGGCAGACCTCGAACAGCTTGCGGGTCTGGCTTTCCACGCCCTTGGCCCCGTCGATCACCATGATGGCGGCATCGACGGCGGTCAGCGTCCGGTAGGTGTCCTCGGAAAAGTCGCTGTGGCCGGGTGTGTCGACCAGATTGAAGCGATAGTCGCGATATTCGAAGCTCATGGCCGAGGCCGAGACCGAGATGCCGCGATCGGCCTCGATCTTCATGAAGTCCGAGCGCGTGCGCCGGGCGTCGCCCTTGGCGCGGACCTGGCCCGCCATCTGGATCGCGCCGCCGAACAGCAGGAACTTTTCGGTCAGCGTGGTCTTGCCGGCGTCGGGATGCGAGATGATCGCAAAGGTCCGGCGGCGGGCGATTTCGGGCGGAAGGGGGGCGGTGTTGTCGAGCATGGCCCGGCCTCATAGCGCAAAGGCGCGCGCCCGTCCACGGGGGCGCGTGGGAGGGCGATGTCTCACGGTGGGACAAGGGGTCGATGTAAGAAATAACAAGGGCTTGGCAGGGGCGATTTAACCCACTCTTAAGATTCTTATCCCCACAGCGGCCCGCTGGGCCTTGCCAGGGCGACGGTTGGTTGCAAGGATCGCCCCGTGGTCCAGCTTGGGTGGAAAGCGGAATATGCCGGATTGTCGTGCTGCGGCGCTTTTGGCGGGGTTTGTCCTGGCGGTCGCGCCGGTCCGGGCCGAGATGCCGGCGGCGCCGATGCCGGTGACCTACTTTACCGACAATGGCGATCGGGTCGCGCTGGCCAAGTTGCGGGCGCGGGACCCCGCGACATTGTCGGATGCCGACCGGATGGTGCTGGATGCGGCGAACCGGCTGGGCTGGATCGAGGTCGATGGGTGCAAGAAATCCAGCAACGGCATCCTGATCAGGATCGGCGACCGCGATGCCGTGTTGACCTCGCGCCATTTCCTGTTCCATCTGCGGACGGGCAAATCCTTCTGCGATCCCGAGGCGCGGCTCTATTATCAACCGAATGCCGCCTACCTGCCGGGCGATGCCGCACGGGCGAAGGAGAGGGTCGCGCTGATGCCGGACCCGCTGACCTCGGGCGATTTCGGGGCGCGGATCGACGTGGATGAGGATTGGCTGATCTATCCGCTGGAGGACCGGATCAGCGATCTTCCGATGCCCGAGGGCAGCTGGAATGCCGGTCTGCCCCGCGGCGCCATTCATTTCTCGGCCGGGGGGGCGGTCAGCGGCGCGGGGGTTGTGATCGGCTTCGACGGGCGCTTCGCCAAGGAACAGGGCTGGCAGATGTCGACCCAGCCTTGCCGCTATGTGCAAACTCTGGGTCCGCCGCCGCTTGTGGCGGTGGATTGCGATGTCTCTTCGGGGGCGAGCTCGTCGTTCTTCGGGGTCGAGGAGGCGGGCGAATTGCGGCTTCTGGGCATGATCTCGCGGTCAAGCGAGGGGCTGGTGGGCACCGATGTGCCGGTTCCCGGCAGCGCGCGACTGTGGAACCAGGCCGTCATGGCGCGCGGGATCTATCATGTCCTCGCGACCGAATGGGGAGCGGGCGATCCGGTGGAACCCTAACGCGCGTCGCGCTGGCCTGGCCTGCGGGTGGATTTGTAAAGCGCCGAGGGCGTGACCTCATCCAGAAACCGCCGTCCGGCCTCGGTGCCGAAATGTTGGACCTGGGCCAGGCCGGGGAAGCTGGCCTTGACCTCGGTCGCAATCTCGGCGGGCAGGCGGCTGACGGTGGCGTCATTGACCATGAGGCTTTCGGCGGGAATGCCCTCGGCATAGACGATCTCATGGCGGTCGAAGATCAGGCTGAACCAGTCCACCATGCCGCCCTCGCGCAGGAAGACCCTCTCGCCATCGACCAGATGGCGGGCCTGCACCAGAAGCTCGGATGTGGCCAGACCGGCAGGGCGCTGGCGCTGATACAGGAACATGCGGTGATGCTGGCTGACGATCAGATCGCCGCTATTGCCCAGGGTTCCGGCCGGGATCACCACCGGGGCGAAGGCCCCCTGCGCCCGCAGCGTGGCCCGGCCCAGCAGGCGCAGGGGCTGCGCGCCATGGTCGCGGGTCAGGATGCGGGCCCCCGGAGCAAGCCGTTCGATCGGCATCTGCACGCCGGTGGCGAGCGTGATCATGGTGCCGCGCGCGAAGGAGACGCAGATCAGATCGGCCAGGGTTGCCTGTTGCGGGTCGGTGTCGATCTGCAACAGCGTGTATTCCCAGCGGTTGCCGATGGGCGACAAGGGCAGGGCGCAAAGCGCGCCGCCGATGTCCAGCAGCAGAAGCTCGACCCCGTCAGCCTCGGGCGACATGAAGGTGTAGCGTGCGGCGGTGCGGACGGGATCGCCCGGGCGACCCAGCGCCGATCCGGCGGCAATGACCGGGTTCTGGCCCGCAGAGCCGGGGGTAAGGACAAGGCGGAGAGGCCGCGCGGCGGGGTCGAGCATGTAGATGTCGCCCGCGATGACCATGTCGGGCAGGCCCAGACCGTCGCCGGAATTCACCCCGATGGCGACGTAAAGATCCTCGGCAGCAAAGACTTGCGCCGTATGCTGGGGCAGGGTCTGGCTGGGCGCATCCGGCATGGACGAGCGGAACTCCGTCAGGAACGTCACGGGCCCCCACCCCTGATGGGCCAAGGATAACAAATCCCGCCCTGCGGGGTCAAACCGATGCGGGGTTTCGGCCCGGCTTCTGGTGCGGCGCGGAAACGGCGGCGGGGTCAGGCCCGGATTGTCGCCGGGGGCGCGGGCGGCTAGGGTCTTGGGTGACAGGAGAGGGAGGCGGTCATGGATCTGGGTCTGCGGGGCAAGAAGGGAATCGTCTGCGCGGCGTCGAAAGGGCTGGGGCGCGGCTGCGCCGAGGCGCTGGCCGAAGCCGGGGTGGATCTGGTGATCTGCGCGCGCGGTGCCGAGGCGCTGGAGGCGACGGCGGCGGCGATCCGCGCGGCGCATGGGGTGAAGGTCACGACCGTCGCCTGCGACATCACGACCGAGGAGGGCCGGGCCGAGGTTCTGGCCGCGGCCGGGCCGCAGGTCGATATTCTGGTGACCAATGCGGGCGGCCCGCCGCCCGGGATGTGGTCGGACTGGAGCCGCGACGATTTCATCAAGGCGCTGGATGGCAATATGCTGACGCCGATCGCGCTGATGCAGGCGGTCCTGCCCGGCATGATGGAACGCGGCTGGGGACGGGTGGTCAATATCACCAGCGTGTCGGTGAAAGCGCCTGTGCCGGTTCTGGGCCTGTCGAACTCGGCCCGGGCGGGGCTGACCGGATTCGTGGCGGGGACCGCGCGGCAGGTGGCGGGAAAAGGCGTGACGATCAACAACTTGCAACCCGGAATGCATGCGACGGACCGGGCGGTCGCCTTGGACAAGGGGGCGGCGCGGGCGCAGAACATCTCGGAAGAGGAGGCCCGCGCCCAACGCTGGGCGCAGATCCCGGTCGGGCGCTATGGCACGTCGGAAGAGTTCGGCGCCGCCTGCGCCTTCCTGTGTTCGCAACAGGCAGGCTTCATCGTCGGGCAGAACATCCTGCTGGATGGCGGCGCGACCAACACGACCATGTGAGTGCGCGGGCTTGCCGGGGGCTTCCCCGGCTGCTAGGCCCTGATCCCGACAGTTTTAGACGGGAATGCCATGAGCCAGATGCCACCGCCCCGGCTGGAGATCACCGGCCTGAGCCGCGCCTTTGGCGGGCGGCCGGTGGTGGATCAGGTCTCGCTTTCGGTGGCGCCGGGGCAGGTGACCTGCCTGCTGGGGCCTTCGGGCTGCGGCAAATCCACCACCTTGCGGATGATCGCCGGGGTCGAGCGCGCCGATGCCGGGACGGTGCGGATCGACGGGCGTGAAGTGGCGGGGCCGGGGGTGCATCTGCCGCCCGAGGCGCGCGGCGTCGGGCTGATGTTTCAGGATTTCGCGCTGTTCCCGCATCTGACCGTGGCGCAGAACGTGGCCTTCGGGTTGACCGGCGACAAGGCGGCCAAGGCGGCGCGGGTGGGCGAGTTGCTGGAGCGGGTGAACCTGGCCAGTTTCGGCCCCAAGCATCCGCATGAATTGTCGGGCGGCGAGCAGCAGCGGGTGGCGCTGGCGCGGGCGCTGGCGCCGCGACCGCGGGTTATGCTGATGGACGAGCCGTTCTCGGGCCTCGACAACCGGCTGCGCGACGGTATCCGCGATGTGACGCTGGAGATCCTCAAGGAAGAGGGGGCGGGGGTCGTGCTGGTCACGCATGAGCCGGATGAGGCGATGCGCATGGCCGATGAGATCGCGCTTATGCGGGGCGGACGCATCGTGCAGATGGGCGCGCCCTATAACGTCTACAATGCGCCGGTTGACAAGGCTGCGGCGGCATTTTTCAGCGATATCAACGTGATCCGGGGCGTTTCTAAAGGGGCGCTGACCATCACGCCCTTTGGCGATTTCCTGACCCCGGGCCATGCCGATGGCGGCGAGGTCGAAATCGTGATCCGGCCGCAGCATCTGAAGATCGACTTTGATCGCGCCGGGCGCGGGCCGAACCCGACGCCGCAGGATGGCACGCCCGCGCGGGGCGTGGTGCAGCGGGCGCGCTATCTGGGGCGCGAATCGCTGGTCGATTTCCGCATGGATTTCGACGGCTCGAAACTGACCGCCAGCGTGCCGGGGGTCTTCCTGCCCCGGCCGGGCACCGCGCTGTGGCTGATGATCCGGCGGGACAGGTGTTTCGTCTTCGGTGTGAAGTAGCGCGCCTACTTCCCAAGCCGCTCGAACAATCGCCCGTAAGCCGTTTGCCCACGGCGGAATTCGTCCAGCCGGAAGAATTCGTTCGGGGCGTGCAGGTTCTCGTCGCCATGGCTGAAGCCGAACATCACGGCATGAACGCCCAGCGTGTCGAGAAGCGTGGTCATCACCGGGATCGAGCCGCCGACACGGGTGCGCAGCGGCGCCTTGCCGTACAGCTCGGTCAGAACCTCGGCGGCGGCGCTGCTGGCATTGTGGCCCGACGGCACAAGGAACGGGTCTGCGCGGCCGGGGTTGCGGGTGACCTTGGCGGTCACGCCGGGCGGGCAGTGCTTTTCGACATGGGCGCGGATCGCCTCGAAAATCTTCTCGGGCGATTGCGCGGCGACCAGGCGGCAGGTGATCTTGGCGCTGGCAAGCGCCGGAAGCACGGTCTTGGTGCCCGCGCCCTGCCAGCCCGAGGTGAGGCCGTTCACATCCAGCGTCGGGCGGGCGAAGATGCGTTCCTGAGTGGTATAGCCCGGCTCGCCCCAGGGCGCGGGGCTGCCGGTTTCCGCCAGAAGCTGCGCGTCCGGGTAGGGCACGCGGTCCAGCGCGGCGCGGGTGGCATCGTCCAGCGCGATCACATCGTCATAAAAGCCTTCGACCGTGATCAGCCCGTCCTCGCGGCGCAGGCCCGCAAGGATATGGGCCAGCGCCAGCGCCGGATTGGCGATGCCGCCGCCGACCATGCCGGAATGCTGATCCGAGCGCGGGCCCTGCACGGTGATTTCCAGCGAGACGAGGCCTTTCAGCGCCTCGACGATCTGCGGCTCGCCCGGCGCCCATTGCAGGCCATCGGCGGAAAAGATCATGTCGGCTTCCAGAAGGCTCCGGTTCGCCTGAACCCAGGGCGGCAGGTCAGGCGAGCCGATCTCCTCCTGACCCTCAAAGAAAAACTTAACATTGACAGGCAGTTTGCCGCTGGTCTTCAGAAAAGACTCGAAGGACAGGATCGGGATCAGCATCCCGCCCTTGTCATCAGATGCGCCGCGGCCCCAGATCTTGCCGTCGCGGATTTCCGGTTCGAAGGGCGGCGTGGTCCAAAGGTCGAAAGGTTCGGCGGGCTGCACGTCGAAATGGCCGTAGACCAGGAGCGTGGGCTTGTCGGCACCGGCGTGAAGCCAGTCGGCGCAGACGACCGGGTGGCCTTCGGTCGGGTAGACACTGGCATTCTCGGCCCCGGCGGCGGTCAGCCGCGCGGCGACCCAATCGGCGGCGGCACGGACATCGGGGATGTTCTCGGGCTTGGCCGAGACCGAGGGGATGCGGGTGAAGGCCAGAAGCTCGTCGATGAAACGGGCCTGATGGGTGGTGAGATAGTCTTCCCAGTCGGACATTGCGGTCTCCCTTTCCCCGGCAGGGTGGACCGGCGGCGCGGGGAAGGAAAGCGTCAATCCCCGTCCAGCGGGTCTTCGGCGATCGTGACCTGCGGCAGTAGCGTTGCGATCTTGTTCAACAGGGTTTTCGCGGCGCGGGCCAGCGCGGGATCGGTCGCCTCGACATGGCGAAGCCCGGCATTCAGCGCCTCCAACTCATCCGGGGTCAGCATGGTCGGCGGCAGCAGAAGCGGCGAGCGCAGGATGTAGCCGAGGCCGCGCTCGCCCGAAACGGGCAGGCCGGTGGCCGCCATCATCGCCATGTCGCGCCAGATGGTGCGGGGCGAGACGCCCAGCCTGTCGGCCAGCTCGGCGGCGGTGTGCAGCCGGCCGTCGCGCAGGATCTGGACAAGGTCATAAAGGCGGGCGTCGCGGGACATTTCTGGATCACTGGGTCATGGCATGCGGCGGGGCGAAGCCCGCGCTACTGACAAAATACTGTCAGTTGCCTCGGGGGGCCAGCGGTTTTGACCCTTGGAGGGACGGGCGGCGCGGGCATAGAACGGAAGTCATTCAGAGATTTCGCCCCCGGGCAAGCATAGGGGGCAGGACAGGAGAAGCGTCATGTTCAACAATATTGGTCTGCCGGGCCTGCTGCTGATCGCGGTGATCGTGCTGGTGCTGTTTGGCAAGGGCAAGGTGGCCTCGCTGATGGGCGAGGTCGGCAAGGGTATCACATCGTTCAAGAAGGGGATGAACGATGGTGCGGCGGAACTGGAAGCCGCCAAGGCTGACGGCGCCAAGGATGTGACCCCCGAGAAGGACAAGGTCTGATCGGCTGATCGGGCCGGAGAGGCAAGATGGACTTCAGCTGGTCCGAGATGATGGTCGTGGCGATCGTCGCCCTTGTGGTGATCGGTCCCAAGGACCTGCCCGGGATGTTCCGGGAACTGGGGCGGTTCACCGCCAAGATCCGCGCCATGGGACGGGAGTTCAGCCGCGCCATGGAGCAGGCGGCCAAGGAAACCGGCGTCAAGGACGTCGCCGATGACCTGAAGAAGGTCGCGAGCCCCAAGTCGATGGGGCTGGATGCGGTCAAATCTGCGGCCGACCGGTTCGAGAAATGGGACCCGCTGAAGAACGCGGCCAAGCCGTCCGCGCCTGCGGCTGCCGCTGCGGCGGCTGCCCCGGCGGCCGCCGAAGCGACTGTGGCGGCGGCCCCGGCCCTGGGGCCCGAGACGGCGGCACTGGCCGAAAAAGTCGTGGCACGCAAGGCGGCCTCGGCCGAGAAGGTTCAGTCGATCAAGGCTGCCAAGGCGGCGCCTGCGGCAGAAGCGGTGGGCAAGCCGGTGAGGTCCGCGACCGCAAAGCCAGCGGCGGCGAAAGCCGCAAAAGCCGCGCCCGCCACGGAAAAGGCTGCGGCGTCGGCCCCGGTGCGTAGCCCCGGACGTGTACGCAATAAAGCCGAGAAACCGGCGGGTGAAACGGCATGAGCACGAAAGAAGAGATTGACGACAGCGCCGCCCCCCTGGTCGAGCATCTGGCCGAGCTGCGCAACCGGCTGATCTGGTCGGTGGTGGCCTTCTTGGTTGCGATGATCGCGGCCTTTCCCTTTGCCAAGGCGATCTTGGGCTTTCTTCTGCATCCGATCGAGCAGGCGATGCGGGAATTGGGCAATGCCAATCCGATCATGCAGTACACCGCGCCGCAGGAGCTGCTGTTCACCTATTTCCACATCTCGGCGGTGGCGGGATTGGCGCTGTCCTTCCCGGTGATTGCCTACCAGCTGTGGCGATTCGTGGCGCCGGGCCTGTACCGCAGCGAAAAGCAGGCCTTCCTGCCGTTCCTGATTGCCTCGCCGCTGCTGTTCATCCTGGGCGCATGTTTCGCGCAATACATCGTCACGCCGATGGCAATGAAGTTCTTCCTCGGCTTCGCCGATCTGCCCTCGATCGTCTCGGCCACGCTGTCGGCGATGCAGGGGCTGTCGGCCGATGGGACGTCGACCACGGGCGCGGCGACCACGGGCGCGGTGCCGCATGAGGGGATCGACATCGTCTTCCAGGGCAAGGTCGACGAGACGCTGGCGATAAGCCTGAAGCTGATCATGGCCTTCGGCCTGTGTTTCCAGCTGCCGGTGCTGCTGACGCTGATGGGCAAGGCGGGGCTGGTGTCGGCCAAGGGCCTGGCGGGGATGCGCAAATATGCCATCGTGCTGATCATGCTGGTCGCGGCGCTGGTGACGCCGCCGGATGTGATGAGCCAGTTGATCCTGTTCTTCGCGGTATATCCGCTGTATGAAGTGTCGATCTTCCTGATCCGCCGCATCGAGAAGCGGCGCGAGGCCGAGGCGAGGGCCGACGGCACCTGGGTGGAAGAAGACGAGGAATAGGCCGGTTTGAGCGAGGCTCTGGTACGGATCGCAGCGGCGCTGGAGCGGATGGCCCCGGCGCCGGCCAAGGCCCCCGATTTCTCGGGGGCTTCGGCATTTGCATGGCATGTGGCCCCTGACCGGCTTGAGCCGGTCGAAAAGGTCTCGCGGGTCGAGATCGGATTGCTGCTGGGCGTCGACCGGTCGCGTGACACGCTCTTGGCCAATACCCGCCATTTCGCCGCCGGTCTGCCCGCCAACAATGCGCTTCTGTGGGGCGCGCGGGGGATGGGCAAGTCGTCTTTGGTCAAGGCGGTCCATGCCCAGGTCTGTGCCGAAGGGCACAGTTTGAAGATCGTCGAACTGTCGCGCGAGGATCTGCCCTCGGTCACGCGGCTTCTGGCGCATCTGCGCGGTGCGGCGCATCGCTTCCTCTTGTTCTGCGACGACCTTTCCTTCAGCCATGACGACCAGCATTACAAAAGCCTCAAGGCGGTGCTGGATGGCGGAATCGAGGGTCGGCCCGAGAATGTGCTGTTCTATGCCACCTCGAACCGCCGCCACCTGATGCCCCGCGACATGATCGAGAACGAACGTTCGACCGCGATCAACCCGTCGGAAGCGGTTGAGGAAAAGGTCTCGCTCTCGGACCGCTTCGGCCTGTGGCTGGGCTTCCACCCCTGTTCGCAGGATGAATATCTTGACATGATCCGCGGCTATTGTGCGGCCCATCGGGTGAACGTGCCCGACGAGCGTATGGTGGCCGAGGCGGTGGAATGGATGCGGACGCGCGGCGCGCGCTCGGGCCGGGTGGCCTGGCAGTTCTTCTGCGACCTGGCTGCGCGCGAAGGCGTGAGGGTCGCGCCGTGAAAGCCAAGACCCGAAGTCGAAGGCGTTGCGGGCAAGAGGCCCGCTTTGAAGTTTCCCCCCACACAAGCCGGGGGCCTTCCCCCGCGGAAGGAGTCTCATGTTAGCCGAAGTGCTGATCATTCTGGCACTTATCGTCGTGAACGGCGTGCTTGCCATGTCGGAACTGGCCATCGTGTCGGCCCGGCCGGCGCGTCTGAAGGTGCTTGAGACGCAAAGCCGGGGCGCGCGGATGGCGCTGCGCCTGGGCGAACATCCCGGGCGCTTCCTCTCGACGGTCCAGATCGGCATCACGGCCGTGGGCATCCTGTCCGGCGCGCTGGCGGGCGACACGCTGGGCGAACGTCTGGCGCTGTGGTTGC
>Ga0209369_1000733_pt1 | contig 27141 bp, 23 predicted proteins | sample EBPBio142010_DNA_FD_185865 | JGI IMG/M metagenome (GOLD analysis project Ga0209369, IMG submission 185865) | Wastewater treatment Type I Accumulibacter community from EBPR Bioreactor in Madison, WI, USA - Reactor 1_10/4/2010_ DNA (SPAdes)... | ecosystem: Engineered > Bioreactor > EBPR >... | reverse complement strand
CTGCAGGTTGATGGTCGGCAGGAAGCGGCGCTCCAGTTCGTCGGACAGGTGGTGCGCCGAGATCGGCAGCAGCATGTCGCAGAAGGTGGCGATCATGCCGCCGTGGCAGATGCCCATCGGGTTGCAATGCCGCGCCTCGACGCGGAAGCCCAGCAGGATGCCGCGCTCGAGCTTTTTCACGTACAGCGGCCCGTTGTGCGCAATGAAGCCGTCGCCGAAGCGGCGCGGCTTGAAGCCTTCGGGGATGTCAGGGGCGGCGTTCGGTTCTGGAGCGGTCATCGGTTGTCCCGCAGGCGACAAGGCGTGATGAGCAGTGGTCCCTATTCTGCGTGAAGCCCTTCGCCGCCAGACTCGCGGTTGACCCCAACGAACCGAGCCCTGTCGATGCCAGACACGACCGCCTTGCCACCCTTCAAGAAGCTGCAATGGCTGCAGCGCGACATCGAGCTGATCAAGCGCGCCGACGGCAGCATGATCATGCGTTCGCGCGTGCCGCTGCAGGCCTACCCGACGCACATCCCCAGCCTGCTGCACAAGTGGGCCGACGAACGCCCTGAGCACACCTGGCTGGCGCAGCGCCGCGGGCCCGAAGGCGCCTGGCTGAAGCTGAGCTACGCGCAGGCCCGCGCGACGGTGAACGCGCTGACGCAGGCGCTGCTGGACCTGGGCGCGGGGCCGGACAAGGCGGTGGCCATCCTCAGCGGCAATTCGATCGAACACGCGCTGATGACCTTTGCCGCGATGCAGGCCGGCGCGCCTGCCGCGCCGGTGTCGCCGGCCTATTCGCTGCTGAGCCAGGACCACGTCAAGCTGCGCTACATCTTCGAGCTGATCCGCCCGTCCGTGGTGATGGTGCAGGACGGCGCGCCCTTCACCAAGGCGCTGGCCGCGCTGGACCTGAAGGGCGTGACGCTGGTGCACGTGGACCGCGCGCCCGAGGGCCTGCCCAGCCGCGCCTATGCCGAACTGGCCGCGACCAAGGCGACGCCTGCCGTCGACGCCGCGCTGGCGGCGCTGACGCCCGACAGCGTCGGCAAGCTGCTGTTCACCAGCGGCTCCACCGGCATGCCGAAGGCCGTCATCAACACCCAGCGCATGATGTGCGCCAACATGGCGATGTCGCTGCAGACACGTGCGCCGGCCCCCGGCGACGAGCCGCCGGTGTACCTGGACTGGCTGCCGTGGAACCACACGATGGGCGGCAACGCCACCTTCCACACGCTGCTGGGCCATGGCGGCACGCTGTACATCGACGAAGGCCGGCCGCTGCCCGGCCAGTTCGACACCACGCTGCGCAACTTGCGCGAGGTGTCGCCCACCACCTTCTCCAACGTGCCGGCCGGCTACGCGATGCTGGCCACCGCGCTGGAGCACGACGACGCGCTGGCGCGCAAGTTCTTCGCGCGCCTGAGCCTGCTCAGCTACGGCGGCGCCACGCTCAGCGACGACCTGTACCGGCGCATGCAGGCGCTGGCCGTCAAGTACACCGGCCACCGCATCGTGTTCTTCACCGGCTGGGGTTCCACCGAGACGGCGCCCACGGCGACTTCCACCTACTGGGAGACCGAGCGCGTCGGCCTGATTGGCCTGCCGCACCCGGGCGTGGAGCTGAAGCTGGTGCCGGCGGGCCCCAAGTACGAGGCACGGCTGCGCGGCGTGATCGTCACGCCCGGCTACCACCGCCAGCCCGAGCTGACGAAGGCCGCCTTCGACGAGGAGGGTTTCTACAAGATCGGCGACGCCGCGACCTTCGTCGACCCGGACGATCCGGCGCAGGGGCTGGTCTTCGCCGGCCGCGTGGTCGAGGACTTCAAGCTCGAATCGGGCACCTTCGTGCACGTGGGCCCGCTGCGCGTGGCGGCCATCGCGGCGGCCTCGCCGGTGATCCAGGATGCGCTGGTGGCCGGGCAGGACAAGGCCTACGTGGCGCTGCTCGCCTGGCCCAACCTGCTGGCCTGCCGCCAGCTGGCCGGCCAGCCCGAGGCCACGCTGGAGCAGCTGATGCGCCACCCGGCCATCCGCCAGCGCGTGCGCGAAGGCCTGGCCGCGCACAACGCCGCGCAAACCGGCAGCAGCCAGCGCATCCACCGCGTGCTGCTGATGGCCGAGCCGCCGTCGATCGACGGCAACGAGTTGACCGACAAGGGCTACATCAACCAGCGCGCCGCTCTGACGCGCCGGGTGGCGCTGGTGCAGCAGCTCTATGCCGACCCGCCGTCGGACGACGTGATCGTCATCGAGGCATAGCGCCTCAGCCTTCGGCCACGCGCTTGGCCAGGTGGTCCAAAGCTTCCTGCACTTGGTCCACCAGCACCAGGCACAGGTCGCCAGGCTGCAGGCGGGCCAGCGCGGCGTCGATGGCTGCGAACTCGCCGCGGATCTCGTCGACGCGCTTCGTGCGCGGTGCGCCCTGCAGGCCCTCGCGCAGCAGCGCCAGCACCTCGCCGTCGGCGCGGCCGCGCTGCGCGGCGTCCTGGTACAGGATGGCCTCGTCGAAGGCCGCGCCCAGGATCACCGTCTGCTCGCGCAGGTCATCGTCGCGGCGGTCGCCGGCGCCGCTGATCACCACCATCCGGCGCTGCGCCGGCATGGCCTCCACCGCGCGGACCAGGGCGCGCATCGCGTCCGGGTTGTGGCCGTAGTCGGCGATCAGCGTCGCGCCGCGGTAGTCCAGCACATTGAAGCGCCCGGGCGTGGTGGCCGCATCGCTGACGAAGCTGGCCAGCCCGCGGCGCACCGCGTCCCAGTCCAGGCCCACGCCCCAGGCCGCGGCCACCGCGGCCATCGCGTTCTCGACCTGGAAGCCGATGCTGCCGTGCCGCGTGAGCGGGATCTCCGCCAGCGGCAGCCGCTCGCGCCAGGAGCCCTGCGCGGCGACGATCTCGTCGCCTTCGACATAGACCACGCGGCGGCCCTGCGCGCGGTGCGTGGCCATCACCGGATGCTGGCGGTCAGCGGCGAAGAAGCACACCTGGCCCGGGCACACCGCGGCCATCGCCGCAACGATCGGGTCGGCCGCGTTCAGCACAGCATGGCCGCCCGGGGCCACGTTCTGCACGATCACGCGCTTCAGCACCGCCAGGTCGTCCACCGTGGTGATGAAATTCAGCCCCAGGTGGTCGCCGTCGCCGATGTTGGTGACCACCGCCACCATGCAGCGGTCGAAGCCCAGGCCTTCGCGCAGGATGCCGCCGCGCGCCGTCTCGAACACCGCCGCGTCCACGTCGGGATGGGCCAGCACGTTGCGTGCGCTGCGCGGGCCGCTGCAGTCGCCGCTGTCGATCTGGCGGCCCTGCACGTAGGCGCCGTCGGTGTTGGTCATGCCCACGCGCAGGCCGGCGGTGGCCATCAGGTGCGCCACCAGCCGCGTCACCGTGGTCTTGCCGTTGGTGCCGGTGACGGCCACCACCGGCACGCGGCCGTCCTCGCCGGGGCCGTAGAGGTGGCCGATGATGGCCTCGCCGACGTTGCGCGCCTTGCCGTAGGACGGCGTCAGGTGCATGCGCAGCCCCGGCGCGGCATTGACCTCGACCACGCCGCCGCGCTGCTCTTCCAGCGGCCGCAGCACGCTTTCGCAGACGACGTCGACGCCGCAGATGTGCAGCCCCACCATCTGCGCCGCGGCCACCGCGCGGGCGGCCACTTCGGGGTGCACGTCGTCGGTCACGTCGGTGGCGGTGCCGCCGGTGCTCAGGTTGGCGTTGTGGCGCAGCATCACGCGCTGGCCCTTCTGCGGCACCGATTCAGGCTCCAGCCCCTGCACGCGCAGGCGGTTGATGGCGATTTCGTCCAGCCGGATGCGTGTCAGCGCGGTGGCATGGCCGTCGCCGCGTCGCGGGTCGGCGTTGACGCGGTCGACCAACTCACGCACGCTGGCCTCACCGTCGCCCACCACCAGCGGCGGGTCGCGGCGAGCGGCGGCGACGAGCTTCTTGCCCACCACCAGCAGCCGGTAGTCGCCGCCAGCCAGGTACTTCTCGATCATCACCGTGCCAACGGGGGCGGCCGCCTTGAAGGCAGCGTTCAGGTGCTCGCGCGAGGCCACGTTCACCGTGACGCCCTTGCCCTGGTTGCCGTCCTGCGGTTTCACCACCACCGGCAGGCCGATCTGCTGGGCCACTTCCCAGGCCTCGTCGGCATCGTGCACCGGCCGTCCGATCGGCACCGGCACACCGGCCGCCTGCAGCAGCTCCTTGGTCAGGTGCTTGTCCTGGGCGATCGATTCGGCCACCGCGCTGGTGGTGTCCACTTCGGCGGCCTGGATGCGCCGCTGCTTGGCGCCCCAGCCGAATTGCACCAGGCTGCCCTCGGTGAGCCGGCGGTAGGGGATGCCGCGCGCGATGGCCGCACTGACGATCGAGCCGGTGGACGGCCCCAGGCGCAGGTCCTCGTCGGCATCGCGCAGCCGGGCCACGGCCTCGGCCGCGTCGAAGCTGCCGCCGTCGACGGCAGCGGCCAGCAACTGCTGCGCCAGCGCCAGCGCCTGGCGGCCGACCTGCTCCTCGCTGTACTCGACCACCACCTGGTAGGTGCCGGACTCGGCGGTGCTGGCGGTGCGGCTGAAGCTCACAGGGCAGCCGGCCTGGGCCTGCAGCGCCAGCGCCGCCAGTTCCAGCACCTGGGCCAGTGAAAGCGCGCCCTCGTCGATCGGCCAGGCCTTGGCGATGGGCGGGAACAGCATGCGCAGCCGCGGCTCGAAGCCGGGCAGGCGGGCGATGTCGCATTCGGCATCACTGCAGCGTACGATGGTCTCGATGGCCGTGTGCCGGCTCCACAAGTTGGGCCCGCGCAGCGCGCGGATGCGGGACAGCTCCATCAGTCGGCCGCCTTTCTGTCGTCGATGGCCGCTACCGGAAGCGCACTGCGGGCGGTGCTGGCGGCGGGGTCGAAGGTCTGCACGCCGGCTGTGATCAGGTCGGCGACGATGCCCATCGACCAAGCGGCGGCCACGGCCGGCAGCAAGGCCTCTGCGGGCAAGGGTGCGGCGCGCGGTGCCAGCGGCACCGGCCGGGCCAGCACCGTTTCGGCGTTGCCTTCGGCCAGCACGCAGTCGTTGCCGCGCAGGAACACCGCCCGGCCGCCGCTGGCGCGGTGCGCCTCCAGCGGCGGGGCCTGTGCATCCAGCGCATACAGGATGACGCCGCCGTCACACAGCCGCGCCAGGCCGGCGACCCAGGCGTCGTCGGCGTTCAGCACCGCGTGGCCGTCGGCCAGCACCACGTCGACCTGGGTGCGCAGCACCTTCAGCATCTGGTCGGCGTCGTGCACGTCATGCTCGGCCAGCGCTTCGATGCCACCCAGGTCGGTGACGATGCCCACGGTGCAGCGGTCATAGGCCAAGCCGTCGTTCAGGATAGCCGCGGCATCGTTCTCGAACACCGCCGCCTCGACGTTGCGGTTGATCAGCAACCGCCGGCCGGCGTCCCAGTGGGTGCAGTCACCGCCCTCGACCTGGCGCCGGTCCAGGAACAGCCCGTCGCGGCAGGCCAGGCCGACATGCCGGCCGCCCAGCTGCATCACCCAGGCCACCAGCCGGGCAATCTGCGTGGTGTGGCGCGAGCCGGCCACGCCGACGATCGGGATGCGGCCGCTGTCCTCGGCGTCGGGGAACAGGTGCTCGACGATCGCCTGGCCCACTGGCCGGGGCGCGCCCTCGGCCGGTTTCAGGTGCGGCAGCAGGCCGGGGCCGGCGTTCACCTCGACGATGGCGCCGCCCTGCGCCTGCAGCGGCCGGGCGATGTCTTCGGCCACCAGGTCGATCCCGGCGATGTCCAGCCCGACCACGCGCGCCGCCAGTGCGGCGGCGTGGGCGACTTCGGGGTGGACCTCGTCGGTGCAGTCGATGGCGACGTTGCCGGTGCGCTGCACCAGCACGCGCCGGCCGGCCTCGGGCACCGACTGGGCGTTCAGACCCTGACGTTCCAGCAGCAGGCGCATCACGCCGTCGCGCTCGAGGAACACCGTCTCCAGCGGAAACTCCTCGGCATCGCCTCGGCGCGGGTCGCTGTTGATCTGGCTGTCGATCAGCTCGGCCACGGTCTGCCGGCCGTCACCGACCAGGTACAGGCTCTGGCCGCGCGCGGCAGCGACCACCTCGCCGCCCACTACCAGCAGGCGGTGCTCGTCGCCGCGGATGTAGCGCTCGACGATGACCTCGCTGCCCTCGGCATCGGCCACGCCAAAGGCCTTCTCGATGTCGGCCTGCTCGCGCAGGTCCAGGCTGACGCCGCGGGCATGGTTGGCGTCCGAGGGCTTGACCACCACCGGCAGGCCGATGTCCTGCGCGGTTTCCCAGGCTTCGGCCGGGCTGCGCACGATCTGGCCTTCGGGCACCGGCACGCCCACCGCCTGCAGCAGGCGCTTGGTCAGGTCCTTCTCGTGGGCGATGCCTTCGGCAATGGCGCTGGTCAGGTCGGTCTCGGCCGTCCAGATGCGGCGCTGGCGGCGTCCGTGGCCCAACTGCACCAGGTTGCCTTCGTTCAGGCGGATGTGCGGGATGCGCCGGTCGGTGGCGGCGGCCACGATGGCGGCGGTGCTGGGGCCCAGGTAGCAGGCGTCGATGGTCTCGCGCACGGCTACCACGGCGGCCGGCACGTCGAAGGGCTCGTCGTTGATGGCGCACATCAGCAGCCGGTGGCCCTGGGCCAGGGCCATGCGCGCCACCTGCTCGTCGCGGGCGCGGAACACCATGCGGTAGACGCCGCGCTGGCTGGTGCTGCGGGTCTGGCCGAAGCCGGTGGGCATGCCGGCCAGGTTGAGCAGCTCGATGACCACGTGCTCCAGCACGTGGCCGCACCAGGTGCCCTCCTGCAGCCGCTGCAGGAAGCCGCCGCGCTCGCCGACGCCGCAGTGGTGCTCGGCCAGCGCCGGCAGCCAGTCGCACAGACGCAGGTTCAGGCCCGGCAGCGTGTTGGACGGGAAGTCCTCCAGCTCGCCCAGGTCCAGCCAGGTTTCCAGCGCCGGGCGGTAGGTCCAGAGGTTAGGGCCGCGCAGGTACTGGCTGCGCAGCAGGCGGATGTCGTTCTTGCGTTCCATCAGCGGTGGCGGGGGCTTGGAGGAGAATCGCGCCGCCTGACCGGCTGGCGCACACCGCCGCCGGCGCGGCCGTCGAGCCCTTGCTTCATGTCCAACCCCTCCGTCGTTCCTGTAGTTCCGGCCGACTCTCTGGATGCAGTGCAGCATGCATTGCAGGCGGAGCTGGCTCCCGGTGAAAACGTGCTGGCGGCCGTTCCGGTTGACCTCGACGAGCAGCTGCGCTTCCAGCCGGGCAGCCTGGTGCTGACCGACGCCCGGCTGCTGGCCCGCGTCGGCAGCGGCGCCTGGCAGGCCTGGCCGCTGGCGCCGGAGCTGCAGCTGCGCCACGGCGACCATGCCGGCGTCGGCAGCCTGGAGCTGTGCGACGCCCGCCAGCGCCTGGCCCGCTGGCGCTACACGCTGGGCGTCGACGCCCAGGCGCAGAAGCTGCTGGCCGCCTTCGAGCGTCGGCAGGCCCGCCTGGCCGGCCAGGTGCTGGACCCCGAGGAGCCGACCGAGGACGACGGACCCGGGGCCCGGGAGCCGCAGGAAACGCCCTCCACCTGGGTGCTGCTGCGGCTGGGCCGCTTTGCCCGGCCCTACCGCAAGCAGCTGATGCTGGGTTTCGGGCTGACGGTGGCCTCCACCGGGGCGACGCTGGTGCCGCCGTACCTGACGATCCCATTGATGGACAAGGTGCTGATCCCGTTCCAGAGCGGCCAGCAGATCGATCCTCAGTACGTGCTGTGGCTGCTGGCCGGGCTGCTGGGCTCGGCGCTGCTGGCCTGGAGCCTGGGCTGGGCGCGCACCTGGCTGCTGGCGCTGGTGTCCGAGCGCATCGCCGCCGACCTGCGCACCGCGGCCTTCGAACACCTGCTGTCGCTGAGCCTGGACTACTTCGGCGCCAAGCGCACCGGCGACCTGATGGCCCGGGTGGGCTCGGAAACCGACCGGATCTCGGTCTTCCTGTCGCTGCACGCGCTGGATTTCGCCACCGACGTCCTGATGATCGGCATGACGGCGGTGATCCTGTTCTCCATCGACCCCGGGCTGGCGCTGGTGACGCTGCTGCCGCTGCCCTTCATTGCCTGGATGATCCACCGCGTGCGCGACCGGCTGCGCACCGGCTTCGAGAAGATCGACCGCGTCTGGAGCGACGTGACCAGCGTGCTGGCCGACACCATCCCCGGCATCCGCGTGGTCAAGGCTTTTGCGCAAGAGGGCCGCGAGGCGTCGCGCTTCCGCCAGGCCAACCAGCTGAACCTGGCGGTCAACGACAAGCTGAACAAGACCTGGAGCCTGTTCTCGCCGACGGTGTCGCTGCTGACCGACATCGGCCTGCTGGTGGTGTGGGCCTTCGGCATCTGGCAGGTCAGCCGCGGGCAGATCACGGTGGGCGTGCTGACGGCCTTCATCGCCTACATCGGCCGCTTCTACACCCGGCTGGATTCGATGAGCCGCATCGTCAGCGTCACGCAGAAGGCCGCGGCCGGCGCCAAGCGCATCTTCGACATCCTGGACCACAGCAGCAACGTGCCCGAGCCCGTGCTGCCGCAGAAGATCGAACGTCTGCAGGGCCGCATCGAACTGCGCGGCGTGGGCTTCCGCTACGGCAGCCGCACGGTGATCCGCGGGCTGGACCTGGACATCCGGCCCGGCGAGATGATCGGCCTGGTGGGCCACAGCGGCTCGGGCAAGAGCACGATGGTCAACCTGATCTGCCGCTTCTACGACGTGAGCGACGGCGCCATCCTGGTCGATGGCACCGACCTGCGGCGCTTCGGCGTGGCCGACTACCGGCGCCACATCGGCCTGGTGCTGCAGGAGCCCTTCCTGTTCTTCGGCACGGTGGCCGAGAACATCGCCTACGGCAAACCGGGCGCCACCCGCGCCGAGATCGTGGCCGCGGCGCGGGCTGCGCACGCGCACGAATTCATCGTGCGGCTGCCGCAGGGCTACGACAGCCTGGTCGGCGAGCGCGGGCAAGGGCTGTCGGGCGGCGAGCGCCAGCGCATCAGCATCGCCCGCGCGTTGCTGATCGACCCGAAGATCCTGATCCTGGACGAGGCCACCTCCGCGGTGGACACCGAGACCGAGAAGGAGATCCAGAAGGCGCTGGACAACCTGGTCAAGGGCCGCACCACGCTGGCCATCGCCCACCGGCTGTCGACGCTGCGCAAGGCCGACCGGCTGGTGGTGATGGACCGCGGCCGGGTGGTCGAGGTGGGCCCGCACGACGAACTGATCGAGCAGCGCGGCGCCTACTGGCGGCTGTACGAGGCGCAGGCACGGCGGGTGGACGGCAGCGACCTGGCGGATCAGGGCGGCGAGCCGCTGATCGCCGCGCAGCTGGCGGCCGAGGCCAGCAGCCATGCGGCGGTGCACGGCGGGGGCGGCGCATGAGCTTCCAGCTGGCGCGCGACGCTTTCGGCCGGCTGGCCTTCACCGGCGCCGACGGCGTGGCCCACGTGGGCGTGGTGCCGGTGCGCGCGTTCCCAATCGCCGCGCCGGACGAGGGTCTGTCGCTGCTGAGCGCCGAGGGCCACGAGCTGGCCTGGGTGGAACGCCTGGACGCGCTGCCGGCGGCCGCGCGGGCGTTGGTGGACGAGGTGCTGACCGAGCGCGAGTTCGTGCCGCAGATCCAGCGGCTGCATGCGGTGAGCAGCTTCTCCACGCCCAGCACCTGGAGCGTGGACACCGACCGCGGCCCGACCCGCTTCGTGCTGAAGGGCGAGGAGGACATCCGCCGCATCGGCCGCACCCAGCTGCTGATTTCGGACAGCCAGGGTCTGCAGTTCGTGGTACGCGACTTCCTGGCGCTGGACCGCCATTCAAAGCGCCTGCTCGAGCGCTTCCTGTAGCCGCGTTCAGCCGGCCCAGCCGAGCGCGCCGACGACGGCGCCCACCGCCACCAGCCAGATCGGGCTGAGCTTCGTCTTCATCAGCGCCACCACGGTGAAGGGCACCAGCAGCAGCGCGCCCCAGCTGTCGCGCACCGGCGCGGTCAGCACCCAGCCGGTGGCCAGCAGCAGGCCCAGCGTCAGCGGCGCCATGCCGGCGCTGAAGGCCTTCATCGCCCGCGAATCGCGGCGCTTGTCGCCATAGCGCGCGACGGCCAGCGCCAGCGTGGTCGATGGCAGCAGGCTGCCGGCCAGCGTGGCGGCCACGCCGGCCAGGCCGGCGATGTTCCAGCCCACCACGGCCACGAACAGCAGGTTCGGCCCCGGCGCGGCCTGGGCGATGGCCACCGAGCTGGTGAACTGCGCGTCGCTCAGCCAGCCGCGTTCGCCGACCACGTAGCGCTGCATGTCCGGCGCGGTGGTGATGGCGCCGCCGATGGCCAGCAGCGACAGCATGCCGAAATGCAGGAACAGCGACAGCAGCACGCCGCTGTCCAGCCCATGGGCGCCGAACCACAGCGGATTCACCGGCCCAGCCTCCACCAGGCCAGCGCCACCGACGCGCCGCCCAGGCCCAGCACCACCACCACCATCGGCCAGCGCCAGAAGCCGATGGCCAGCAGCGTCAGCAGCGCCACCGCGGCTGCCGGCAGCTTGCCCAGCGGGTTGTCGCGCAGGCTGCCCAGCAGCTTGAAGGCGGTGCCGATCACCAGCCCGGCCGCCACCGCGCCCATGCCGCGCAGCGCGCCGGCCACGGACGGTAGGTCGACGAATTCGCGGTATAGCGTGGCCAGCAGCAGCACGATCAGCAGCGGCGCGGCCAGCAGGCCCACGGCGGCCGCCAGCGCGCCGCGCCAGCCGAAGAAGCGGTCGCCGATGATCAGCGCCATGTTGACGATGTTCGGCCCCGGCAGCACCTGGCCCAGCGACAGCACCTCGAGGAACTGCGTCTTCGTCATCCAGCGCTCGCGTTCGACCAGCTCGCGCTGCGCGACGGCCAGCACGCCGCCGAAGCCCTGCAGCGCCATGCGGTTGAAGGCCCAGGCCATGCGCCACGGGCTGGCCGGGCGCTGCAGCGGCTCGGGGGTCAGCGCAGCACCTTCAGCGCGTCGGGGTTGACGATGTTCGTCGGGTTGTTGTTGACGAAGTTCACCACGTTGTCGAAGGCGGCGCTGAAGTACAGCTCGTAGCTGTCCTGCTCGACATAGCCGATGTGCGGCGTGCACACGGCGTTCTCCAGCCGCAGCAGCGGGTGGCCCTGCAGGATGGGTTCGCTCTCGAAGACGTCGATCGCCGCCATGCCGGGGCGGCCGCGGTTCAGCGCCGAGACCAGCGCGTGTTCTTCCACCAGCTCGGCGCGCGAGGTGTTGACGAACAGCGCCGTCGGCTTCATGCGCGACAGGTCTTCCAGCTTGACGATGCCCTGCGTGCGGTCGCTCAGCCGCAGGTGCACGCTGAGCACGTCGCAGCTTTCGAAGAAGGCCTCGCAGGAGCTGGCCGCCTGGTGACCGTCGGCCACCGCCTTGGCACGCGCCGATTCGCTGCCCCAGATGCTGACCTGCATGCCGAAGGCGCGGCCGTAGCCGGCCACCAGCTGGCCGATCTTGCCGTAGCCCCAGATGCCCAGGTGGCGGCCGCGCAGCACCTGGCCGATGCCGAAGTTGGGCGGCATCGACGCCGTCTTCAGCCCGCTCTGCTGCCAGGCGCCGTGCTTCAGATTGCCGATGTACTGCGGCAGCCGGCGCATGCTGGCCATGATCAGCGCCCAGGTCAGCTCGGCCGGCGCCACCGGCGAGCCCACGCCTTCGGCCACGGCGATGCCGAGCTTGGTGCAGGCCTCGATGTCAATGTGGTTGCCGATGCGGCCGGTCTGCGAGATTAGCTTCAACTTGGGCAGCTTTTCCAGCAGCTGCCGCGGGAAGTGCGTGCGCTCGCGGATCAACACCAGCACGTCGGCATCGCGCAGCCGCACCGACAGCTGGCCGATGCCCTTAACGGTGTTGGTGAAGACCTTGGCATTCAGCGTCTCCAGCCGGGTGGCGCACTTGAGCTTGCGCACCGCGTCCTGGTAGTCGTCGAGGATGATGATGTTCATGGCGGGAGGCATTCTGCCCTGCCGCCGGCGGCAGGGCGGCCGCGGCGCTACGATGCGGGCCACCTTTCATTGACCTGCAGACGACCATGAGCCTCTCGATGCATTCGGCCAGCGCACCGGTGTTTGCGCGCCTCCTGAACAACATGCTGAACTGGCTGGACCGAGCCGAGGCGCATGCGCAGGCGCGCAAGTTCGACGCCAACAACTACCTGGGCCTGCGCCTGGCGCCGGACATGCTGCCCCTTGTGCGGCAGATCCAGATCGCCAGCGATGCCGCCAAGGGCTGCATGTCGCGGCTGGCCGGCGCCGAGATCCCCAAATGGGACGACAACGAGGTCACGCTGGACGACCTGCGCGCGCGCATCCGCAAGACGCTGGCGCATGTGCAGTCCTTCAGCCCGGCGCAGATCGACGGCTCGGACGACCGGCCGATCAGCATCCCGATGCGCACTGGCGACGCGCTGCAGTTCACCGGCGAGACCTTCCTGAAGCACTTCGCGCTGCCGAACTTCATGTTCCACGCCACTACCGCGTACGCGCTGCTGCGCCAGGCCGGGGTGGAGCTGGGCAAGGCCGATTTCCTGGGCCGCTGAAGGCCGGATGACCATGGCGGCCACCGACACCTGGCAGGGCGACGACTACGCACGCCACTCCAGCCTGCAGGCGGCGATGGCCGACGAGGTGCTGTCGCAACTGGCGCTGCGCGGCGACGAGCAGGTGCTGGACGTGGGCTGCGGCGACGGCAAGCTGACGGCCCGCGTGGCGGCGATGCTGCCGCGCGGCAGCGTGCTGGGGGTCGATGCCTCGCCGGACATGGTGGCCCATGCCCGCCGGCAGTTCGGCCCCGACGCGCACCCGAACCTGCGCTTCGAGGTGGCCGATGCACGCACGCTGGGCTTCGGCCCGCGCTTCGACCTGGTGCTGTCCTTCAACACGCTGCACTGGGTGCCGCTGCCGGCGCAGCAGCTGCAGGCGCTGTCCGGCATCCGCGACGCGCTGAAGCCGCAGGGCCAGGCGCGGCTGCGGCTGGTCACGCGCGGCGCGCTGGCCAGCCTGGAAGAAACCGCCGAGGCGGTGCGCCAGGAACCCGCCTGGGCCGATGCCTTCCAGGGCTTCAGCGACCCGTATCTGCGCCTGGATGCCGAGACCTATGCGGCGCTGGCCACCCAGGCGGGGCTGCAGGTCCAGGCCTGCCACAGCGCGCTGAAGCGCTGGGATTTCGGCAGCGAGGAAGCCTTCTTTGGCTTCTGCCATGCCGGTTTCGGTGCCTGGACCGGCCGGCTGCCCGAGGACCGGCGCGATGCCTTCGTGGCGGCGGTGCTGCAGCGCTACGAGGCGCTGATCGAGGCCCGCTTTGGCGAGCGCCACTGCTTCCACTTCATGCAGACCGACCTGCTGCTTGCGCGCCCGTAGCCGGGTGGAGGGTCAGAACAGCGGTGCAAAGCCGCTGTTCGGCGAACTGCTGGGGAAGACCGAATCGATGCCGCGCTGCAGCGTGTCGCGCGCTTCGCGGTGCTGCTGCGCGGGCAGTGCGTCGAACACCGCGGCGCGCAGCAGCCACAGGTCGGACGGCTCGGCGGCATGGCGGATCTGGTAGCGCAGCCAGTCGGCGCGCGGGCCCGGCAAGTGCTCCACCGCGGCCATGTAGGTCTGCTTCAGGTTGACGAAGGCGCGGCGGGCGGCCATGCGGGCCTGCCGGTCGTCGGGCATGCCGGCGCCGGACAGCACCGAGCGCGGCAGGTGGTGGCGCGGCGCAGTGCTGCTCACGACAGCAGCGGCACGAAGCCGGAGCGCGGGGCGCGCGTCGGGAAATGGCGGTTCAGTTCGGCCAGGCGGCGCTCGGCCTCGTGCTGGCTGTGGTGCACGGCCACCACGTTGAAGCATTCGGCACGCAGGTGCCACAGCTCGCGCAGCGAGCGGGCCTGGCGGATGCGCAGGGCCAACGCGCCGGCGGCTTCGCTGCCGATGTCGGCCAGGCACTGCAGGAAGTCGTCGCGCACCGGCGGCAGGCGGTCGGGCGACGGCGACGATTGCAGCGGGCCCGGGGCCATCAGCCAGAACCACAGCCGGTTCCAGGCCGAACGGGGGGCCTGGCGCAGGGACGGCGGGCAGACCTCGGTGTGCCAGCCGATGCGCGAGGCAAGGGTATCGCGGTACCGGGGATTCAGGCGCTGGATGAAAGACATCATGACTGTGACTTCGGACACAACGCGTCAAACTTGAGCGCATTGTTCGATGCCACACGCCGTGCTAAGCGCGGAACAAAGGCCGCAACGGCCCGTTGTTCGATGCCGAGCAGGGCCCCCGGCGGGGCCGGCCGCTACATCAGCATGGTGTTGCGGATGAGGCCTACGGCCAGGCCTTCTAGCTCGAAGCTTTCGTCGCCGGGCTCGACCAGGATCGTCTGGAACTCGGGGTTCTCGGGGATCAGCTCGACGCCGGCCTTGGTCTTGCGGAAGCGCTTGACGGTGACGTCGTCGCCCAGGCGGGCCACGACGATCTGGCCGTTCTTGGCTTCACGCGCCTTCTGCACGGCCAGCAGGTCACCGTCCATGATGCCGGCGTCGCGCATGCTCATGCCGCGCACCTTCAGCAGGTAATCGGGCCGGCGGGCGAACAGGCTGGCTTCCATCAGGAAGCTCTGGTCGATGTGCTCCTGCGCCAGAATCGGCGCGCCGGCAGCCACCCGGCCCACCAGCGGCAGGCTCAGTTGCGCGATGCCCGGCAGCGGCAGGCTGTACTGCTTGCCGAACTGGCTGAGCCGCGCCTGGTTGAGCGCGCGCAGTGTGTCAGACTTCAAGCGGATGCCGCGCGAGGTGCCGCCCACCAGTTCGATGACGCCCTTGCGCGCCAGGGCCTGCAGGTGCTCTTCGGCGGCGTTGGCCGAGCGGAAGCCCAGTTCGGCGGCGATCTCGGCCCGGGTGGGCGGGGCGCCGGTGCGCTCGATGGCGCTTTGCACCAGGTCCAGGATCTGCTGCTGCCGGTCGGTGAGCTTGGGGCTTTCGAACATGGAAGCGCCTGTCGTTTTGTCCAGTCACTGTATTTTCATCCAGATAATCGATCATGGCAAGCACTAAGGGCAGGGTGGTGGTGCTGGGCACCGGCGGCACCATCGCCGGCACGGCCGCCAGCGCCACCGACAGCGTGGGCTACAAGGCCGCCCAGCTGGGCGTGCAGGCGCTGGTGGCGGCGGTGCCGGCGCTGGCCGGGCTGCCGCTGCAGGCCGAGCAGGTGGCGCAGATCGACAGCTGCGATGCCGGCCCGGCGCTGTGGCTGGCGCTGCTGCAGGCGCTGCAGCGCCACCGCCGTGCCGGCTTGCGCGGCGTGGTGGTCACCCACGGTACCGACACGCTGGAAGAGACCGCCTACCTGCTGCAGCGCGTGCTGCCGGCCGGCCCGCCGGTGGTGCTGACCGCGGCGATGCGGCCGGCCAGCGCGCTGCAGGCCGACGGCCCGCAGAACCTGCTGGATGCCGTGACGCTGGCCCGCCAGGGCGCTTGGCCCGGGGTGCAGGCGGTCCTGGGGGGCCAGGTGTTCGCCGCCACCGACCTGCGCAAGCAGCATGGCTGGCAGGTGGAAGCCTTCGGCGCCGGCGATGCCGGCCCGCTGGGCCGGCTGCAGGACGGGTTGCTGATGCGCTTTCGCGAACCGGCGTTGCCGCCGCCGCATGCTGCGGCGGCGCGGCTGCCGGACGACCCGGCCGCCTGGCCGGTGGTGGACATCGTGACCAGCCACGCCGGCGCGCGCGCCGCCACCATTGACGCGCTGGTGGCTGCCGGCGCGCAGGGCCTGGTGATCGCCGGCACCGGCAACGGCAGCGTGCACCACGCGCTCAAGCAAGGCGCGCAGCGCGCGCTGGCGGCCGGCGTGCCGGTGGTGCGCGCGTCGCGCTGCCAGCTCGGCGGCGTGTTCGGCGCGCCGGCCGGCGCGCTGCCGAGCTACGGTGCGCTGACCGCGGTGCAGGCCCGCATCGAGCTGATGCTGGACCTGATCGCCGCTCAGCCGCGGCGGCGCCGCGCGAAGGCCGCCACGCCGGCCAGGCCGGCCAGCATCAGGGCATAGGTGCCGGGCTCGGGCACCGGCGTGATCTCGTAGAGCGCGGTGCGGTTCGACAGCCCGCCGGCGACGATGCTGTCCTCGGTGGACTCATGGGCCACGGCCAGGAAGTGCCGGCCGTTGGCGCTGAAGGCCACCAGGCCCTCGGGCCGCAGCAGGTTGTCGTCGGCTGCCACGATCATGTCCACGAAGCTGGCATGCGCCGGGTCGGTGATGTCGAAGATGGCCACCGCGCTGCGTGTGGTGCGCTCCAGGCCGACGAAGGCCAGCGTGCGGCCTTCCAGCTGGTACAGCGCCACGCCCTCGGGCTCGACGCCCTTGTCGTCGCTGCGGCTGTCGGCATAGATGCCGCGCAGGATGGCCTGCTGCTCCAGCAGGTTGCCGCTGTCGTAGACCAGCTTGCCGTCGGCGTCGCGGATCGAGAACGAGCGGCCGCCCAGCGTGACGATCTCGCCCAGATTGGCCGGGTCGGCGGTGCCTACCGCGCCTTCGCGCAGGATGTTCAGCCGGCCCAGGTTGGCGTTGTCCTTCAACTCGGCGGCGTTGGGGAACACGCCCGGGTCCAGCGTGACCGACCCGCTGCCCAGACGCACGATGTCGGCATCGTCGACGAAGGCATCGCCTTCGTTGGCCATCACGTAGAAGGGCTTGCCGCCCGCGCTGTAGGACACGATGGCGTCGGGCATGTACAGGCCTTTCACCGGCACGCTGCGCAGGGCGATGGTGTTGTCGCGGTCGCTGGGGTCGATGGCATTGGCGGCGCTGCTGAAGTCCTTCTTGCCCAGCGGCAGGATGCGCGTGACCTGTGCGGTCTGCAGGTCCAGTTCGGCCAGCGCGTTGTTCTCCTGCAGCGTCACCAGCGCCGTCTTGCCGCCCGGCGCGATGGCAATGTATTCAGGCTCGAAGGCCACCGAGGCCGACACGCCGTTCTGGATGCGCACGCCCTGCGCGCGCAGCGCGGCCTCCTGGCCGTTGAAGGCGGTGAAGCCCGCCGTCTGCACGGTGGTCGAGAAGCCGCCGCTGCGCTGCACGTCGATCAGGCTGATGCTGCCGGCCGGGTTGTCGGCATTGCTGCGGCGCTCACCCTCGTTGGCCACCAGCAGACGCGTGCCGCCGGGCGCCCAGGTCACCATGTCTGGCACCGCGCCGGTGTTGACGCCACCCAGGTAGGCTGCGCTGCCGCCCTGGGCCAGGAAGGTGCCCGTGTCGAAGAACTGAACCGAGCCCGGCGCGGTGGCCGACAGGCCGTTGGTGAAGGCCACCGCCAGCGTGGTGCCCGAGATGGCGATGCTGTTGACGCTGCCGAAGGCGCTGGTGGCGTAGCTTTGCAGTCGGTTGCCGGCCAGGTCGAGCACGTCCAGACCGTTGCCGCCGACGACCCACAGGCTGTTGCTGAGCGCGTCCCAGACCGGTATTTCGGACGAGCGGCCGATCGTCGGCTCGGCGTTGTGGTTGAAGCTCCACAGCGGCGTCACGGCGGCGATGGGGCCGGCGGCCACGGCGGGCAGGGCGATGGACAGGGCGGCGGCCAGCAGACTGAGGCGGTGTTTCATCGGGTCGTCGGTTCGGTGGCTCACGAAACCGACGACCTTAGGCCGCGCGTGTGACGCGGCCGTGACAGCGCAGGCGCGTCAGGCCACGCTCAGCGCGACGTCGATGTTGCCGCGCGTGGCGTTGGAGTACGGGCAGACCTCGTGCGCGGTCTTCACCAGCGCCTCGGCCGCGGCCTTGTCCATGCCGGGCACCGACACCACCATCGCCACCGCGATGCCGAAGGCGCCCGGCTTGCCGCTCATCGGCCCGATCGACACGTCGGCCTTGATCGACACGTCGGCCGGCAGCTTGATCTTCTGCATGCCGGCCACCGCCTTCATCGCGCCGATGAAGCAGGCCGAATAGCCGGCCGCGAACAGCTGCTCGGGGTTGGTGCCGGGGCCGCTGTCGCCGCCCAGTTCCTTCGGCGTGGACAGCTGGGCCTTCAGGCGGCCGTCGGAGGATTCAGTGGTGCCGGCGCGGCCGCCGGTGGAGGTGGCTTGGGCGGTGTACAGGGCTTTGTCGATGGCCATGGTGCTTCCTTGGGGCTGGGGTGGATGCGCGGCCTTCAGGCCACGCGGGGGAGGGATTCGTTCAGGTCGCGGCGCAGGGCCTGCAGGCGGGCGGTCAGCGAAGCCAGTTCGCCCAGTTCGCACCCAGAGGCGGCAGCGATGCTCTGCGGCACGCTGCGGGCGCGGGCCTTCAGCGCGCGGCCGGCGGGCGTGAGCTGCAGCAGCACGCGGCGCTCGTCCTGCGCATCGCGCAGGCGCTGCAGCAGGCCAGTGGCCTCGAGCCGCTTGAGCAGCGGCGTCAGCGTGCCGGAATCCAGCGCCAGCCGCTCGCCGATCTGCGACACGGTAAGGCCGTCGCCCTGCCACAGCACCAGCATCACCAGGTACTGCGGATAGGTCAGGCCCAGCGGCTCGAGCAGCGGCTTGTACAGCTTGGTCATCGCCAGCGAGGCCGAATACAGCGCGAAGCACAGCTGGTGGTCCAGCCGCAGCCATTCGTCGGCAGGGTGGCGCGGGTTGCGGGGCGGGGTGGGCATGGGTCAAACTATAGCGAACAATTAAATTGTGTGCAATCTAATGTCGCCGACAGGGGCTTGTTGCGGCCGCGGCGCTGGCAGGCGCAGCGTAACCAGTCCGCGACTGCAGCGGAATCGTCTGTCGGCGCCCGGAGGCTGCTTGGGCAAACCGAACCGGTCCGGACTTGAAGGTTTGAATTGCCGCTGGGTGGGCTCAGTCCGCGTCCAGCGCCTCGAGCTCGGTCTGCAGTTCCAGCCAGCGCTCTTCGAGCATGTGCGTCTCGGCGCCGATGTGCGCCAGGCGCCAGCCGAGCTCGGCAAAGTCCTCGGGCGCGGTGCCGGAAGCGGACAGCGCGGTCTCGACCTCGGTCTTCTCCTGCGCCAGCTTGGCCAGCCGGGTGTCCAGCTGCTGCAGCTCGACGCGCAGCGGGCGGGACTTCTCGGCGCGGCGGGCGCGCTGTTGCTTGTCGGCCTTGCGCTCGTCGCGGGTCGGTGCCGGCGGCGGCTTCGGTGCGGCCGGTGCCGCCACCGGCGCAGCCACTGGCGCCTGCCAGGCGGGCGCCGGCTGGCCCTTGGCCACCGCGCGCGACACCTCGAGCAGCCAGCGCTGGTAGTCGTCCAGGTCGCCATCGAAGGGCTGCACCTGGCCGCCCGACACCAGCCAGAACTCGTCGCAGACCTCGCGCAGCAGCGCACGGTCGTGGCTGACGAGCATGACGGTGCCTTCGAACTCGTTCAACGCGATCGACAGCGCCTCGCGCGTCGTCAGGTCCAGATGGTTGGTGGGCTCGTCCAGCAGCAGCAGGTTGGGGCGCTGCCACACCAGCATGGCCAGCACCAACCGCGCCTTTTCGCCGCCGGACAGCGAGCCCACGGCCTGGTGCACCATTTCGCCGGTGAAGCGGAACTGGCCGAGGAAGTCGCGCAGCTCCTGCTCGCGCGCCGCGGGGCCGACGTCGCGGGCCAGCCGCAACATGTGCATCAGCGGGCCGTCGTCCAGCTGCAGCAGGTCCAGCTCCTGCTGTGCGAAGTAGCCGATGACCAGGCCCTTGCCTTCGGTGACGGTGCCCGACAGCGGCGTCAGCGCATGAGCGATGGTCTTCACCAGCGTGGACTTGCCCTGGCCGTTGGCGCCCAGGATGCCGATGCGCTGGCCGGCCAGCACCGAGCGGTCGATGCCGGCGACGATGGGTTTGTCACCGTAGCCGCAGCTCAGGCCGTCGAAGGCCAGCATCGGGTTCGGCAGGCTCTGCGGCTCGCGGAACTCGAACTCGAAGTCCGCGCTGGTCAGCACCGGCGCCAGCTTCTCCATGCGCGCCAGTGCCTTGACGCGGCTTTGCGCCTGCTTGGCCTTGCTGGCCTTGGCCTTGAAACGGTCGATGAAGCGCTGCAGGTGGGCGATGCGTTCCTGCTGCTTGCCGTAGGCGGCCTGGGCCTGCGCCATGCGTTCGGCGCGCATCTCCTCGAAGGTGGTGTAGTTGCCGGTGTAGCGGGTCAGCGTCTGCTCGTCCAGGTGCACGGTGACGCGTGTCACCGCGTCCAGGAATTCGCGGTCGTGGCTGATGACGATCATCGTGCCGTCGAAGCGCTTCAGCCACGCCTCCAGCCAGACCAGCGCGTCCAGGTCCAGGTGGTTGGTGGGCTCGTCCAGCAGCAGCAGGTCGGCCGGGCACATCAGCGCGCGGGCCAGCTGCAGGCGCATGCGCCAGCCGCCGGAGAAGCTGTTGACCGGCGCGTCGAGCTGGTCGCTGCGGAAGCCCAGGCCCAGCAGCAGCGCCTGCGCCCGCGCCCGGGCGTCGAAGGCGCCGGCCTCGTCGAGCAAGAGGTGCGCCTCGGCCATCGCATGGCCGTCGCCGCTGGCCTCGGCTTGGGCCAGCGCTTGTTCGGCACGCTGCAGCGGCAGGTCGCCCTGCAGCACGAAGTCGGTGGCGCCGTCGTCGGTCTCGGGCATGGCCTGCGCCACCTCGCCGATCTGCCAACGCGGCGGGATCTCGACGTCGCCGGCATCGGCATGCAGCTTGTCGGTCAGCAGCGCGAACAGGCTGGATTTGCCGGCGCCGTTGCGGCCGATCAGGCCCACCTTCTCGCCGGGGTGCAGCGTCAGGTTGGCACCTTGCAGCACGACCTTGGTGCCGCGGCGCAGCGTCAGGTTGCGCAGCGTGATCATGTCAGGGCCTCGCGTGTCAGCAGCAGCACCTGGTCCTCGCCGGCGCTGGTGGGCAGCCACACCGGCTGCAGATGCGGGAAGGCGGCTTCGAAGAATGCGCGCTCGTGGCCGATCTCCAAGACCATCGCGCCCTGCGGCTGCAGCTGGGCCGCAATGCCGGCCAACAGCGGGCGGATGAAGTCCATGCCGTCGTCACCGCCGGCCAGCGCCAGTGCCGGCTCGGCGCGGTACTCGGGCGGCAGCGCGTCCATCGATGCCGTGTTGACGTAGGGCGGGTTGCACAGCACCAGGTCGTAGGGCCCGTCGGCCGCCGCCAGGCCATCGCCCTGGCACAGCCGGATGCTGGCCTGCAGCCCATGCCGCTGCACGTTGCGGTGCGCCACCTGCAGCGCCTCGGCGCTCAGGTCGGTGGCATCCACCTGCACACCGGGCCAGGCCAGCGCCGCCAGCACGGCCAGGCTGCCGTTGCCGGTGCACAGGTCGAGCACGCGGCGCGGCGGCCGCGCCAGCCAGGCGTCCAGCGTGCCGTCGACCAGCGGCTCGGCGATCAGCGAGCGCGGCACGATGGTCCGCTCGTCCACATGGAACGGCAGGCCCTGCAGCCAGGCCTCGCCCGTCAGATAGGCGGCGGGCCGCCGGCTGGCGATGCGCTGCGCCACCAGTGCCTCGATGGCGGCCTGCTCGGCCGCAGTGACGGGCCGTTCGGCCACACCGTCCAGGTCGTCCAGCGGCAGGCCCAGGCGCCAAAGCGCCAGCCACACCGCCTCGTCGAAGGCGTTGGTGGTGCCATGCCCAAAAGAAACGCCCGCCTCCTGGAGGCGGGCGCTGCAGTGTTCGATCAGATCCAGCAGCGTCACAACAGCAGATTCTCCAACGTGCGCCGGTAGATGTTCTTCAGCCTCTCGACATCGTCCACGCGCACGTGCTCGTCGATCTTGTGGATGCTGGCGTTCAGCGGGCCGAACTCCACCACCTGCGGGCAGATGCGCGCGATGAAGCGGCCGTCCGAGGTGCCGCCGGTGGTGGACAGCGTGGGCGTCACGCCGGTCTCGGCCCGGATGGCGCCGACCAGCGCCTGGCTCAGGCTGCCCGGCGGCGTCAAGAAGGTGTCGCCGCCGAGTGTCCAGTCGAGCGTGTACTCGAGCCCGTGGCGGTCGAGCACGGTGTGCAGCCGGGCCTTCAGCGAATCAGGCGTCGATTCGTTGCTGAAGCGGAAGTTGAACTGCAGCTCCAGCTCGCCGGGAATCACGTTGCCGGCGCCGGTGCCGGCATGGATGTTCGACATCTGCCAGCTGGTGGGCGGGAAGAAGGCATTGCCCTCGTCCCAGCGCATGGCCACCAGCTCGGCCAGTGCCGGCGCCAGCTGGTGGATCGGGTTGCGCGCCAGCTGCGGGTAGGCGATGTGCCCCTGGATGCCCTGCACGCGCAGCCGCCCCGACAGGGTGCCGCGGCGGCCGTTCTTGATCATGTCGCCCAGCTGCTCCACCGAGGTGGGCTCGCCGACGATGCAGGCGTCCAGGCGCTGGCCGCGCTGCTGCAGCAGCTCGACCAGGCGCACCGTGCCGTCCACCGAGGGGCCTTCCTCGTCGCTGGTGATCAGCAGCGCGATGCCGCCGGCATGGTCGGGGTGGGCGGCGACGAACTCCTCGGCCGCCACCACGAAGCAGGCGATCGAGGTCTTCATGTCAGCCGCGCCGCGGCCGTACAGCAGGCCGTCGCGGTGGGTGGGCACGAAGGGGTCGCTGGACCACTTCTCCAGCGGGCCGGTGGGTACCACGTCGGTGTGGCCGGCGAAGGCCAGCACCGGGCCGGCCCGGGCACCCTGGCGTTGCGCCCACAGGTTGGTGACGCGGAAGTTCTCCGGCCCGGCGACCAGCGTCTCGCAGGCGAAGCCGGCCGCCGCCAGCCGCTCGGCCAGCAAGTCCTGGCAGCCGCCGTCCTGCGGCGTGACGCTTTGGCGGGCGATCAGCGCCTCGGTCAGGCGCAGCGCGTTCATCGGGCGCCGAGCGGCATGGCGCGCGAATCGGCCGGCACCACGTCGAGCGTGATGTCGGTGAAGGTGGCACCGTCGTGCTCTTCCTTCGGCGCGATGGCCTTGGACACCGGGCCGGTGTCGTTGTGCAGCCGCCAGATCAGGTTGGTGGGCGAATCGGCATAGGCCATGCCTTCGTCGCGCGAGACCACGCCTTCGGTGATCAGCCGGGCGATGTCGGCCTCGAAGCTCTGCGAGCCTTCGGCCAGCGACTTTTCCAGCGCTTCCTTCACGCCGGCGATGTCGCCCTTCTCGATCAGTTCGGCCACCAGCACGGTGTTCAGCAGGATCTCCACCGCCGCCACGCGGCCACCGGCATTGGCGCGCAGCAGCCGCTGCGAGATCACCGCGCGCAGGCCGGCCGCCAGGTCGGACAGCAGGGCAGGGCGCGACTCGGGCGTGTAGAAGGACAGGATCCGGCCGAGCGCGTGGTAGCTGTTGTTGGCATGGAGCGTGGCCAGCACCAGGTGGCCCGACAGCGCGTAGGAGATGGCCGCGGTCATGGTCTCGCGGTCGCGGATCTCGCCGATCAGGATGCAGTCCGGCGCCTGGCGCAGCGCGTTCTTCAGCGCGATCTGCAGCGTCTCGCAGTCTCGGCCGACCTCGCGCTGGTTGACCACCGACTTCTTGTTGCTGAACAGGAACTCGATCGGGTCCTCGATGGTGAGGATGTGGCCGGTGGACTGCTGGTTGCGCCATTCCAGCATCGACGCCAGCGTGGTGCTCTTGCCGGTACCGGTGGCGCCCACCATCAGGATCAGGCCGCGCTTTTCCAGCACCAGCGTCGACAGCATCGGCGGCAGGCCGAGGGTGTCCAGGGCCGGGATATCGAAGGGGATGCAGCGGAACACCGCGGCCATCGTGCCGCGCTGGCGGAAGGCCGACAGCCGGAAGCTGCCGATGCCCGACAGGCCCACCGACAGGTTCAGCTCGCCGGTGTCGTCGAACTCCTCGAACTGCTGCGGCGTCAGCAGCTCACCGAGCAGCTGGCGGATCTGCGGCGGCGACAGCACCTGGTCCGACAGCTGCAGGATCTGCCCGTTGATGCGGATAAGGATCGGCGTGTTCGCCGACAGGTAGACATCCGAGGCGCCCCGGTCGGCCATCAGCCGGAGCACCTTTTCCATGTTGCCTGCACTCATCCGCGGGTTCCTTCGGTGGTTCGCCGCTTGCCGGCGCGGGCGCTTGGGCCCGCGCTCAGGCGCGCAGCAGTTCGTTGATGCTGGTCTTGGCGCGGGTCGATGCAGTGACCCGCTTGACGATGACCGCGCAATACAGGCTGTGGCTGCCGTCGGCCGCGGGCAGCGAGCCGCTGACCACCACCGAGCCGGCCGGCACGCGGCCGTAGTGCACCTCGCCGGTGGCGCGGTCGTAGATCTTGGTGCTCTGGCCGATGAACACGCCCATGCTGATGACCGAGTTCTCCTCGACGATCACGCCTTCCACCACCTCGGAGCGCGCGCCAATGAAGCAGTTGTCCTCGATGATGGTCGGGTTGGCCTGCAGCGGCTCCAGCACGCCGCCGATGCCCACGCCGCCCGACAGGTGCACGTTCTTGCCGATCTGCGCGCAGCTGCCCACGGTGGCCCAGGTGTCGACCATGGTGCCTTCGTCGACATAGGCGCCGATGTTCACGTAGCTGGGCATCAGCACCACGTTCTTGGCGAGGAAGCTGCCGCGCCGCGCCACGGCCGGCGGCACCACGCGCACGCCGGTGGCGCGCATCTGCGCTTCATCGAGGTGGGCGAACTTGGTCGGCACCTTGTCGAAGAAGCCCAGCTCGCCGGCGCGCATGGTCTTGTTGTCGTTCAGGCGGAAGCTCAGCAGCACCGCCTTCTTGACCCATTGGTTGACCGTCCACTGGCCGACGCCCTGGCGCTCGGCCACGCGGATGCGGCCGGCGTTCAGGTCGGCGATGACGGCGTCGACCGCCTGGGCGACCTCGGGGGCCGAGGCGGCGTTGATCTGCGCACGGTCTTCCCAGGCGCGTTCGATCAGGTCCTGATGGGGGTGGGTCATGGTTGTGGGCGGTAGGAGAGGGTGAACTGGCGGATACGGCGCGCGGCCTCGACACATTCGTCGGTGGGCGCCACCAGCGCCATGCGGATACGTCCCGCCCCGGGGTTGAGCCCATGCGCCTCGCGCGCCAGCAGGCTGCCCGGAAGGACATTCACATTGTATTGAGCCAGCAGTTGCATCGCGTACCCGACATCGTCGCCCCCCGGCACCGCCGCCCACAGGTAAAAGCCGGCATCGGGAAGGCGCACCTCCAGGACATCGGCCAAAAGCGGCGTGACCTGAGCGAACTTGCTGCGGTAGAAATCCCGATTCTCCCGGACATGGGCTTCGTCGCCCCAGGCGGCGATGCTGGCGCGCTGCACCAGCGGGCTCATCGCGCTGCCGTGGTAAGTGCGGTACAGCAGGAAGGCCTTCATCAGCCGGGCGTCGCCAGCCACGAAACCGGCCCGCAGGCCGGGCACGTTGGAGCGCTTGGACAGGCTGGTGAAGGCCACCAGGTTGCGGAAATCGTCACGGCCCAGCGCCCGCGCGGCCTGCAGCGAGCCCAGCGGCGGCTCGTCGCGGAAGTAGATCTCCGAGTAACACTCGTCACTGGCGATGACGAAGCCGTGCCGGTCGCTCAGCTCGAACAACATCTTCCATTCGTCCAGCGGCATCACCGCGCCGGTGGGGTTGCCCGGCGAACACACGTACAACAGTTGCGTGCGCGCCCAGGTGGCGGCATCGATCTGCCCCCAGTCGGCCGCGAAGTTGCGTGCCGGGTCGCTGTTGGCGAAGGCGGTCTGCGCGCCCGCCAGCAGGGCCGCGCCCTCGTAGATCTGATAGAACGGGTTCGGGCAGACCACGGTGGCGCCCGGGCGCGTGGGGTCGATCAGCACCTGGGCCAGCGCGAACAGCGCCTCGCGCGAGCCGTTCACCGGCAGCGTCTGGGTGTGCGGATCGACGCTCACGCCATAGCGCCGCTGCAGCCAGCCAGCGAAGGCCTCGCGCAGCGCCGGGGTGCCGGCGGTGGCCGGGTAGCTGGACAGGCCCGGCAGGGCGGCCACCAGCGCTTCTTCCACCAGAGCCGGCGTGGCATGGCGCGGCTCGCCGATGCCCAGGCTGATGGGCGCATAGCCGGGGGCCGGCACGATGCCGGCGGACAGCTCGCGCAGCCGCTCGAAGGGGTAGGGATGCAGGCGGGACAGCAGCGGATTCATCGCCCGATTATCCCGGAGGCAGCCCGCGCCGCCGCCGCTACTGGCGGGCTTGCAGGTCGGGCACCAGCACCGTGCAGACGATGCCGGTGCGGCCGTTCTCGCGCCACTGCACGTCGCCGCCCAGCAGCTTGACGCGCTTGCGCACGCCGCCCAGCCCCAGGCCGTGCGACCAGGCCTGCGGCTCGCGGCCGATGCCGTCGTCGGCCAGCGTCAGGCGCAGCCGGCCGGCCTCGAGCGTGGCCGTCACTTCCAGGTGGGTGGCGCAGGAATGCTGGATCACGTTGCTGACCAGCTCGCGCAGCACACGCGTCAGTGCCGACCACTGCACCACGCCCAGCACTGGATCGCGGTCGCAGGTGAAGGTCCAGCTCAGCTCGATCTGCGCCGCCGCCAGGCGCTGGCCGATGTCGGCCTTCCATTCGGCGGCGGCATGCGATAGCGGCTGGTCGCCGCTGGCCAGGCCGCGGGTCAGCGTCTTCAGGTCCTTCAGCGTGTGCCGGATGTAGTCTTCCATCTCCGGCGTCTGGGCCTTGTACATCAGCGTCAGCAGCCGCGCGCCGATGTCGTCGTGAAGGTCCTGCGCGATGCGCGTGCGCTCCTGCTCGCGCACGGCTTCGGCGTGGTTGGCGCGCTCGCGCAGCCGCGCCAGCGCGTCGCTGAGCTGGCGCGTGCGCGCCGCCACGCGCGCTTCCAGCTCGTCGTTGGTCTGGCGCAGCAGCATCTCGGCGCGCTTGCGCTCGCCGATGTCGACGAAGCTGACCACCGCGCCCACCGTGCGCCCCTGCTGCTGCAGCGGTGTGCTGGCGTATTCAGCATGGAAGGGCGTGCCGTCGGCACGCCACAGCACCTCGTCGTCGATGCGGCAGGCCTCGCCCAGGCGGAAGGCCTTGAAGATCGGGCAGTCGCACTCCGGGTAGTGGCGCCCGTCGGCATGGGTGTGGTGCACCAGTTCGTGCATGTTGCGGCCCAGCACCGTTTCGGTGCGGTGGCCCAGCAACCGCAGCGCCGCCGGGTTGACGAAGGTGCAGCGGCCCTCCAGGTCGATGGCGAAGATGCCCTCGCCGATGCTGTGCAGCAGCAGCGAATGGGCGTCGGCGGG
>Ga0209369_1000731_pt1 | contig 27157 bp, 27 predicted proteins | sample EBPBio142010_DNA_FD_185865 | JGI IMG/M metagenome (GOLD analysis project Ga0209369, IMG submission 185865) | Wastewater treatment Type I Accumulibacter community from EBPR Bioreactor in Madison, WI, USA - Reactor 1_10/4/2010_ DNA (SPAdes)... | ecosystem: Engineered > Bioreactor > EBPR >... | reverse complement strand
GCGGGCGTTGTACAGCTGCTCGCAGGACCAGGCGGCTTCACCGAAGACCTTGAGCCCGACCATGCGCGAGCTGCCCTTCAGCGTGTGGAAGGCGCGGCGGATCAGCGTCAGGTCGCCCAGGTCATCAGGCGTGGCGCCCAGGCGTTGCAGGGCCTCGCCGGCCCCTTGCAGCACCTCGCGCGCCTCGTCGATGAAGATCTCGCGCATCTCCTCGTCTTCTTCGAGGCCGGTGCTGCCCTGCACTTCGGGCTGCGGCGCGGGCGTGGCCCGCACCGGCTGCTGCACCGCCGGCGGCTCGGGCTCGGCCGTCGCGGCCAGCCCGGCCACGGCCTGGGCGAGTTCTTCGCGCACGGCCTGGCGCTGCGCGTCATCGGTGGCACGCTGAAGGGCCTGGTGAGCCGAGGCCACGGTCTCGGCCAGCGCACGCTGGTCGGCCAGCAGCGCCTGCTGCGACAACCGGCTGAGCTCCTGCTCGAGCGAGGCATCGGGCACGTCGGCCGCCTGGGCCAGGCTCTGCGCCTGGCGCACCAGCGGCGAGGTGGCATCCGGCGCGCGGGCTTCCTCGAAGCCGCCGAAGGCCGACAGCCGGTGCGTGCGCCGGCCCATCACCGCGTTCAGGTTACCGGTCTCGGGATCGAAGCGGAACAGCGAGCGCGCCATCGCCGGCTGCACGCTGAGCATGTCGATCATGAAGCTGAGCGCGCCCAGGTTGTCGGCCAGCCGGGTGAAGGTGCCGGTGGCCGCCGCATGCTGCGGATCGACCTCGGTGGTGGACAGCGCGTCCACGTCCTCGCTCATGCGCAGCACGGCCAACGAGGCCGGCTCCAGGTCCAGCACCGACAACACGCCGCGCATCGCCTGCAACTGGCCGGGCACCGGGATTAGCAGCTCGCGCTGTGCCGGGTTGCGGAAGTACTGGTCGATCTGCTTTTCCACCTCGGACAGCGAGGCGCGCAGTTCCTGCACGACGCTGCCCATGGTCTGCCGGTCGGACACGCGGCGGTACAGCTCTTCCATCCACGGCTCGAGCGGCTGCGCTTCGCGGCCCTCGGCCACGTGGCGGATGCGCTCGGCCAGGCGCTGCACGCGCGTGCCGATCAGCGGATGGTCGAACTCGCCGTCCTCCAGCGAAGCGTCCAGGTACAGCACGCTGGTGGCAACTTCCATCGCCAGCCCGGGGCTGGGCGTGGCGCCGGCGGCCACGGTCTGGCCCACGGCGCCCTGCAAAGCCTCGGCCAGCACCTCGCCAGACGGGTACAGGCGCTTCAGCGAATCGCCAACCAGCGCGAACTGCTCGGCCAAGCCGCTCAGGCGGTGCATCTCGCCGCCGGCCACGGCCGACCAGACGTCCTTGGCGCCGGCCACGCGCTTGCGCGCCTGGGCGATCCACGCCGGGTCGAAGCGGCCCAGCCGCGTGGCCTGGTAATCGATGGCGGCGCCGGCATCCAGCTGGTAGCTGTCGCGCACGGCCTCCAGGATCGGCGCCGCGCGGCCGGCCTCCGGCGCGCGCGCATGGGCGCAGAAGAACAGCACGTCCTGCGCCAGCCGGTCGGAGACCTCGGTCTGGCCGGCGATCGCCAGGCGCAGCTGCGCCAGCAGCCGCGAGCTGACGCGCTTGGCGTAGTTGTCGGCCTGCAGCAGGCCGGCGGCCTGCGCCTCGTAGAAGGCAGCGGCCAGTGTCCACAGCTCGGCCAGGCGGTCCTGCGAGGCCGCGCCCAGGCCGGCGCACAGCTCGCTCAGCCGCTTCAGCGCGCCGCGATCGTTGCCGCGCATCACCGCCAGCACCAGCGTTTCCATGGCCGTGCGCGCGCTGGCGTCGGCCGCGCGCGGCTCGGCCTGTGGCGCGGCCGCCACCGGCTGCCATTGCCATTCGTCGCGCCAAAGGTCGGCCGGGTGCACGCGGTCGGCGCCCACCCACTCCTGCAGCGCCCGGTACTGCGGGAACAGCGCCAGCGTGGGCAGGCCCTTGCCGGCCAGCTTGCGGCTCAGATAGTCCAGCACGCCGAAGGAGGCCGACTCGATGGCCTCCACCGCGGCGCGGTTCAGCAGACGCGGCTTGGCGATGCAGCGCTGCACCGCGGTCTCGCTGGCGCGCAGCACACGCGCCGGGCCCGGCAGGCCGATCATCTCCAGCGCACCGACGCCCTGGTGCAGTTGCGCGCGTGCCGTGCGCAGCACCGCCGGATCGACGGCGTCGACGTCCGAGCCGGCCACGCCCTCGGCGTCTTTCAGGTAGCGGCGCAGCGCCTTGTGGGCCGCCTCCAGCGAACGGCGCAGCTCGTCGTGCACCCAGGCCAGGGTGCTCAGGTCGTCGACGACTTCGACCTCGTCCGCCATGTCGTGCAGCATGTTCATCACGGCGCCGGGTTCAGGCCACCTTGAAGCGAGACACCGACTGCTTCAGTTCCTCGGCCGTGCGCGAAAGCTCGCGCACCATCTGCGCGGTGGAACGCGTGCCCTCGCCGGTCTGTTCGGTCACCGCGAAGATATGCTGGATGTTCGAGGCCACCACGTTGGCGGATTCGGCTTCCTTCAGCGCCTGCTCGGAGATCTGCGCGATCAGGTCGGACAGCTGGCGCGTCACGCGGTCGATGTCGTTCAGCGCAGCGCCGGCAGCGTCGGACAGCTTGGCGCCCTCGACCACGCCGTGGGTCGAGCGCTCCATGGCGGCCACGGCCTCCTGGGTGTCGGTCTGGATGGTGCGCACCAGCACGGCGATCTGCTTGGTCGCTTCGCCGGAGCGTTCGGCCAGGCGCTGCACTTCCTCGGCCACGACCGAGAAGCCGCGGCCGGCTTCACCGGCCGACGCGGCCTGGATGGCGGCGTTCAGCGCCAGCACGTTGGTCTGCTCGGTGATGTCGCCGATCAGCTCGGTGATCTCGCCGATCTCCTGCGAGGACTCGCCCAGCCGCTTGATGCGCTTGGAGGTGTCCTGGATCTGGTCGCGGATGGAGTTCATGCCGCCGATGGTGTTCTGCACCGCCTGCAGGCCGGTCTCGGCCGCCTGCAGCGACTGCTTGGCCACCTGGGCGGTGCGCTGCGCCTGGGCCGACACCTCGTTGATGCGGCCAGCCATCTGCAGCACCGATTCGCCGGTGTCGCGGATCTCGCGCAGCTGCTCGGTCGAGGTGGCCAGCAGCTCGGTGGAGGTCTGCTCGACCTGCTGCGTGGTGTCGGTCACCCGCGCCACCGTGTGCTGCACCGCCGACACCAGCGAGCGCAGCTCTTCCACCGTGTAGTTCACCGAATCGGCGATGGCGCCGGTGATGTCTTCGGTCACCGTGGCCTGCTGCGTCAGGTCGCCTTCGGCCACCGTCTGCAGCTCGTTCATCAGCCGCAGAATGGCCGCCTGGTTGGCGTCGTTGACGCGCTTGGCCTCCTGCTCCTGGCGCTCGGCCTCCAGGCGCTGCACCTCGGCGAACTGCGCGCGGGTGGTCTGGTCGCCGACGAACAGCTTCAGGATGCCGGCGCCGCCCGCCAGCAGCAGCAGCGCCGAGACCACCATCACCGTGATGTGCAGGCCGGTCAGGCCGCCGGTGGCGGCCAGCCGCTCCTGCAGCGTCTGCAGGCCCTGGCGCAGCGGCTCGCTGTCGGCCACGATGACGCCCTGCGCATCGCGCGCCGCTACCAGGCCCTTCAGGTTGGCCTGCACGACGTTGGCCTGGGCCTGCGTCGCCTGGTGCTGGGCCAGCAGCGCCAGCATGCGCTCGCGGGTCTGGGCGCCGCCGGGGTTCACGCCTTCGGCCAGCTCGCGGAAGCTCTTCAGGTCGCGGCCCAGCAGGAACACCGCCTCGGGGTTCAGGCCGTCGATGGTGATGAACTCGCTGGCGCTCTTGCCGATGCGCTGCGTCAGCATGATCAGCTGGCCCATCGCCGCCAGCTCGGCGGCCGTGGCGCCCTGCTGCAGCTTCAGAGCCGACACCGTCTCGGCGGTGTCCAGCAACTCGGCCGATTGTTTGTTGATGGCGCGCAGCGACTGGCCCACGTCGGTCAGCGCCTTCTGCTGCGCCAGCACGATGGCGGCGTTCTTGTCGGCGCGCTCGACCAGCGGCAGCAGCGGATCCACCGCTTCCTGCACGGCGGCCGGCAGCGTGGTGGCACCCTCGCCACCGACCAGCGAGCGCACGTTGCGCGTCAGCACCTCGGCGCTTTCGCGCACCTCGGGGAAGGCCGCGGGCGTGCCGACCATGGCCTGCGACACCGACTTGGCCAGCCGTTGCGATTCCATCAGCGCCTGGCCGACGGCGCTGACGCGCTCGCTGCTGCGCGAGGCCGAGCTCAGCGCCAGCACGGTGGACATGGCCAGGCCCAGCAGGCCGGCGCCCACCAGGCCGAACAGGATGCGCTGCTGCTGCGCCGGCCGCAGGTGGCCGATCAGCGGCAGCGGTCGGCCCTGCTGCGGGGCCTCGGCGGCAGCGTCCTGCAGCCGGGTCTCGCTGAAATCGCCGGCCATCTCGGAGGGCGTGACCTCGGAGATGATCGACGAATCCTGCTGGTCGAAGGCGCCGCGCAGGTCGGGTGCGCGCGTGGCCGGGCCGCGTGGCGCCTGGGTGTCCTGGCCGGCCTGCCCTTCCGGATAGGCGGTGACGACATCGTCGAACTGCGACTCGTAGGCCCCCTGGTCGGCGCGGGCTTCGCGCGGGCGGCTCGTGATCTTGTCCATGAAGCTCATGTCACCCTCTTCGGTTGTACGTTCAGGGGCCGGCCCTGCCGGCCTTCAACTGGCCACACCCAGGAACTGCTCGTGGCCGGCCAGCGCCGACAGCTCGATTTCCTGCCAGACGCGGCCGTCGGCATCGCGCCAGCGCGCACCGGCAAAGGGCGGGCGCGGGCTGCCGTCGGCGGCCTCTTCGTCGGGTTCGCGGCTCAGCTGATCGGCATTGCGCAGGCCGGCCAGCCGGTCGACCAGCAACGCGCAGTTGACGCCCAGCGTCGGGTTCAGCGCCAGCAGCCGCGCGCCGTCGCCGGCCATCGGGCCGCCGGCCCGCGGCAGGCCGAGAAAGCGCGCCAGGTCGACCACCGCATGCAGGCCGCCGCGCAGGTTGGCCACGCCGGCAAACCACGGCTGGGTGTGCGGCACCGGCAGCACCGTGCCGACGGAAAAGATCTCGCCGGCCTGCTGCAGCGGGAACAGCAGGCCCGAACCGCCGCACTCGACGGCCAGCCAGGACTGCACGCGCGCCTCGGTGCGCGCCGCCTGCATGCGGCTGGCCAGCCGGCCTTGCAGTTCGCGCAGGGCTTCGCGGTTGCTCATGCCTAGTCGAAGGCCTTGATCTTGGTAACCAGCTCTTCGGCGTTGACGGGCTTGACGATGTAGTCGCGCGCGCCCTGGCGCATGCCCCAGACCTTGTCGGTCTCCTGGTTCTTGCTGGTGCACATGATCACCGGCACCGACGACCAGCGCGGGTCGCGGGTGATGGTGCGGGTGAGCTGGAAGCCGTTCTGCCCGGGCATCACCACATCCATCAGGATCAGGTCGGGCTTGTCCTCGTTCAGGCGGCGCAGGGCCTCGTCGCCGTTCTCGGCGGTGCGGACCTGGTAGCCGCGCTTGCCCAGCAGCTCGGACAGGTGGTACAGCTCGGTCTTGGAATCATCGACCAGCAGGATCTTCTGGATGGACATGGACGCTTCCTTGGCTAGGGCCGTGGCGGCCTTCGGGTTGCGCGCGGCGACGCGCAGCGTTTCAGGCCGCCTGGCTGCTGAACTGTTCCACAGCGCGCAGCAGCTGTTCCTTCGTAAAGGGCTTGGTTAGGTACTCTTCTGAACCGACCATGCGGCCGCGCGCCTTGTCGAACAGGCCGTCCTTGGACGACAGCATGATCACCGGCACGTGGGCGAAGCGGGGGTTGCGCTTGATGATCGCGCAGGTCTGGTAGCCGTCCAGCCGCGGCATCAGGATGTCGCAGAAGATCAGCTGCGGCGCATGGTCGTTGACCTTGGCCAGCGCGTCGAAGCCGTCCTCGGCCAGCACCACCTCATGCCCGCCCTGGCGCAGGAAGATCTCGGCGCTGCGCCGGATCGTGTTGCTGTCGTCGATCACCAGCACCTTGGCGCCCGTGGCCCCAACGGCCGAAGCTTCGATATCCAAATGAGCTCTCCTCGGTGAGGTGGCAGCGCGGCCCCCGCGGGCCGGCTCTCAGATTTCGACCATTTCGAAGTCTTCTTTACGGGCGCCGCATTCCGGGCAGGTCCAGTTCATCGGCACATCGGCCCAGGCCGTGCCCGGTGCGATGCCATGTTCCGGGTCACCGGCGGCTTCGTCGTAGATCCAGCCGCAGATCAGGCACATCCAGGTACGGGTTTGACTCACGACGCCTTGGTACAGGTCACTACAATGACTTTCGATTGTAGCCAGCGCCCCTGGCGGAAACCCGAAGGGGCTGGGGCACCTACGCAACATTCCTCAGATTCCGCTAGAGGTTCACGGAATTCTTCGCCTGCCCCCTGATCGCGTGAAGGCCCGCACCATGAGCTCCGCCCCCAGCCCGGCCACCGACACCCCCGACCCCACCGCCGAGCCGACGGCGCCGGCCTGCGTGATGAGCTTCAACGCCAGCGACCCCAGCGGCGCCGGCGGCCTGGCCGGCGACATCGCCACCATCGCCGCGATGGGCGCGCACGCGCTGCCGGTGGTCACCAGCATCGTGATGCGCGACACGGCCGAGGTCTTCGACCACCACCCGCTGGAAGCCGAGGTGGTGGTGGAGCAGGCCCGCTCGGTGCTGGAAGACGTCACGCTGGCCGGCTGGAAGGTGGGCTTCCTGGGCAGCGCCGAAACCGTGAGCGCGGTGGCCGAGGTGCTGAGCGACTATGCCGAGCTGCCGCTGGTGTCGTACCTGCCGCCGCTGAGCTGGCTGGACGAAGACCAGCTGATGCCCTATCTGGACGCCTTCCGCGAGCTGATCCTGCCGGCCACCGAGGTGCTGGTGGGCAGCCACAAGACGCTGCAGGACTTCCTGCTGCCCGACTGGGACAACGAGCGACCGCCCTCGCCGCGCGAGCTGGCGGTGGCCGCTGGCGAGCACGGCACGCGCTTCGTGCTGGTCACCGGCGTGATGCTGCCGGCCAAGGGCAACGAGCAGTTCATCGACAACGTGCTGGCCTCACCGCAGGGCGCGCTCACCGGCGAGAAGTTCGAGCGCTTCGACACCGCCTTCGTCGGCGCCGGCGACACGCTGGCGGCGGCGCTGGCCTCGCTGCTGGCGGCCGGCAGCGAACTGCAGGCCGCCGTGGGCGAGGCGCTGGCCTTCCTGGACCAGAGCCTGGACGCGGGTTTCCGCCCGGGCATGGGCCATGTGGTGCCCGACCGCTTCTTCTGGGCCATGCCTGCGCCCGAGGAAGGCGAGGCCGCCGAGCCCCCGCCGCAGGCCGACCTGCCCACCGACGACCCCGCCATCAAGGGAGCTTCCCGCCGTGTCCACTAGCCCGAAGAGCAACGCCAGCCTGTTCGAACGCGCCCAGCGCGTCATCCCGGGCGGCGTCAATTCGCCGGTGCGCGCCTTCCGCGCCGTCGGCGGCACGCCGCGCTTCATCCAGCGCGCAGCAGGCGCCTACATGTGGGACGCCGAGGGCCAGCGCTACATCGACTACATCGGCTCGTGGGGCCCGATGATCCTGGGCCACGGCCACCCGGCCGTGCTGGACGCCGTGTACAAGGCCGCGCTGGACGGCCTGAGCTTCGGCGCGCCCACCGAACGCGAGGTGGAGCTGGCCGAGGAGATCATCCGCCTGGTGCCCAACGTCGAGCAGGTGCGGCTGGTCAGCAGCGGCACCGAAGCCGGCATGAGCGCGCTGCGCCTGGCGCGCGGCGCCACCGGGCGCAGCAAGATCATCAAGTTCGAGGGCTGCTACCACGGCCATGCCGACGCGCTGCTGGTCAAGGCCGGCTCGGGCCTGGCGACCTTCGGCTTCCCCACCAGCGCCGGCGTGCCGGCCGAGGTGGTGCAGCACACGCTGGTGCTCGAATACAACAACCTGGCGCAGCTGGACGAGGCCTTCGCCATCCACGGCCACGAGCTGGCCTGCGTGATGATCGAGCCGATCGCCGGCAACATGAACTTCGTGCGCGCTTCCGTGCCCTTCATGACCCGGCTGCGCGAGCTGTGCACCAAGCACGGCGCGCTGCTGGTCTTCGACGAGGTGATGACCGGCTTCCGCGTCGCGCTGGGCGGTGCGCAGAGCGTCTACGCCAAGCTGATCCCCGGCTTCAAGCCCGACATGAGCGTGTTCGGCAAGGTCATCGGCGGCGGCATGCCGCTGGCGGCTTTCGGTGCCAGCAAGGACGTGATGGCCCAGCTGGCGCCGCTGGGCCCGGTGTACCAAGCCGGCACGCTGAGCGGCAACCCGGTGGCCACGGCCTGCGGGCTGGCGACGCTGAAGGAAATCACCAAGCCGGGTTTCTTCGAAGCGCTGTCTACGAAAACCAAGCAGCTGGTCGACGGCCTGACGGGCGCAGCCAAAGCTGCCGGCGTGCCGCTGGTCGGCGACTGCCAAGGCGGCATGTTCGGCTTATTCTTCGCCGACGCGCTGCCGCAGAACTACGGCGTGGTGATGGCCACCGACAAGGAGCGCTTCAACCGCTTCTTCCACGCCATGCTCGACCGTGGCGTGTACCTGGCGCCGGCGCTGTACGAGGCCGGCTTCGTCAGCGCCGCGCACAGCGACGCCGACATCGCCGCCACGGTGGCCGCGGCGGCCGAGGCGCTGCGCGCCTGATCAGGCCGGGCTGGAGCGCAGCCCGTACACCTGCCCGCCCAGGAACAGGTATTCGGCGCGCAGGATCGCGTCGCCCTTCTCACCGGCGAAGGTGAAGCCGAGCACTCCGACGGTGTCGCCGGGCTTGATTTCCGGCACCTTCCAGGCGTCCATGCGGGTCAGCGGCGCCAGCTCGATCTCCCAGACGCGGTCCTTGCGCGTCGGCAGTTGCGCGGCCTTCAGCAGCGCGGGGCCATCGACACCGGCCGACTGCGGCGGCAGCTTGCGGCTGGCCAGGTCGGCCGGCAGCTTCAGGTCGGCGGGCAGTTCCAGCGACAGCTCGGCATGCGGGTTGCGCCAGGCCACCTTGGCGGCCTTGCCTTCCAGCCAGATCGGCCGGCCCTGGTCGAAGCTGCTCCAGCCATGGTGGGCGCGGGCGGCCAGCGGCAGCGCCAGCGCGGTGGCGATCAGGGTGCGTCGTTGCATCAGGGGCTCCTCAGACATAGGCGATCCAGCGGCCGCAGATGATGACAGCCAGCCAAAGCCCCAGCGAGACCACGGTCTGCACGCGGGCCTCGCGGTCCAGCAGCTGCAGGCTGCCGCGCGCGTGAAACCAGGCCGCGTTCAGCCCGGCCAGCATCACCAGGCCCATCTTGATGACGAAGATGCGGTTGGCCAGCATTTCGGCCGGCTGGCCGGCAAACATCAGCAGGCCGCTGGCGCCCACCAGCGCAAAGCCCAGCAGCGACAGGCTCAGCGCCAGCCGCGCCAGCGGCTGCACCGGCAGCTCCGGCCCCAGGCCCCAGACGCGCAGCTCCAGCAGCACCAGGTTGCCCAGCAGCAGCGCGATGCCGACGATGTGCACCACTTCCAGGGCTGGGTAGGCGATGGGGTGCGAGACGATCCATCCGAACATGGCCGCATTGTCGGCGGCCCCCGCCGGGGGCACTTCTAGAATGCCGCGGATGCACATTCACATCCTGGGCATCTGCGGCACCTTCATGGGCGGCCTGGCGGCGCTGGCGCGCGAGGCCGGGCACAAGGTGACGGGTTGCGACGCCAACGTCTACCCGCCGATGAGCGACCAGCTGCGCGCGCTGGGCATCGAGTTGATCGAAGGCTTCGGTGCCGAGCAGATGGCGCTGCAGCCCGATGTCTTCGTGGTTGGCAACGTGGTCACCCGCGGCAATGCGCTGATGGAGGCCGTGCTCGACGCCGGTGCGGCCTACACCAGCGGGCCGCAGTGGCTGGCCGAACACGTGCTGCCCGGCCGCCACGTGCTGGCCGTGGCCGGCACGCACGGCAAGACAACCACCACCTCGATGCTGGCCTGGGTGCTGGACCAGGCCGGCCTGCAGCCGGGTTTCCTGGTGGGCGGCGTGCCGCTGAACTTCGGCGTGTCGGCCCGGCTGGGGAACACCAGCGACACCCGGCCGGGCGTCGCGCGCAAGACCTTCGTCATCGAAGCCGACGAATACGACACCGCCTTCTTCGACAAGCGCAGCAAGTTCGTGCACTACCGGCCGCGCACCGCGATCCTGAACAACCTGGAGCACGACCACGCCGACATCTTCCCGGACCTCGGCGCCATCGAGACGCAGTTCCACCACCTGGTGCGTACCGTGCCCTCTCAGGGCCGGCTGGTGGTGAACGCGCGCGACGAGGCCCTGCAGCGCGTGCTGGCGCGCGGCTGCTGGAGCGAGGTGCAGCGCTTCGGCGCCCGTAAGGAAGAACCCGGCGGCCTGCGCGCGCGTGGCGAACCGCATGCCTTCGACGTGTTGCGCGGCAGCCTGAAGATCGCCCGCGTCGACTGGGCGCTGCTGGGCGAGCACAACCAGCTCAACGCGCTGGCCGCCATCGCCGCGGCCGAGCACGTGGGCGTGGCGCCCGATGCCGCGGCCACCGCGCTGGCCAGCTTCGAGAACGTGCGCCGCCGGCTCGAGCTGCGCGGCGAGGCCGCCGGCGTGAAGGTCTACGACGACTTCGCCCACCACCCCACCGCCATGCGCAGCACCGTCAACGGCCTGCGCCGCAAGGTGGGGCTGCAGCGCATCCTGGCGGTGTTCGAGCCGCGCTCCAACACCATGAAGCTGGGCACGATGAAGGCCCAGCTGCCCTGGGCGCTGGAAGAGGCCGACCTGAGCTTCTGCCTGCAGGGCGACTACGGCTGGGACGCGGCCGAGGCGCTGGCGCCGATGGGCGCGCAGGCCCAGGTGGCGCCCACGGTGGACAAGCTGGTGGCGATGGTGCTGCGCGCGGCCCAGCCCGGCGACCATGTGCTGTGCATGAGCAACGGCGGCTTCGGCGGCATCCACGCCAAGCTGCTCGATGCGCTGAAGGCCAGGGGCTGATGCCGGCCACGCATCTGCTCTATCTGCACGGCTTCCGCTCGTCGCCGCAATCCTTCAAGGCGCAGCGGCTGCACGCCTGGCTGCGGCAGCACCGGCCCGACGTGCACTGGTGGTGCCCGCAGCTGCCGCCGTCGCCACGCGAGGCGGTGGCGCTGCTGCAAGACGGCATCGCCGGCTGGCCGACCGGGTCGTCGGCCGTGCTGGGCAGCTCGCTGGGCGGCTTCTATGCCACCGTGATGGCCGAAGCCACCGGCTGGTCGGCGGTGCTGATGAACCCTGCCGTGCAGCCTGCGCGCGACCTGGCCCGCCACATCGGCGAGCAGACCGCTTTCCACCACCCCGAGGAACGCTTCTACTTCAGCGCCGAGTACGTGGACGAGCTGCGCGCGTTGACGCCGGGCCCGATCACCCGGCCGGAGCGCTACTTCACGATCATCGCCAAGGGCGACGAGCTGCTCGACTGGCGCGAGATGACCGCCCGCTACCCCGGCGCGAACTTAAGGCTGCTGGAAGGCAGCGACCACGCGCTGAGCGATTTCGACGACCACCTGCCCCACCTGCTGAGGTTCCTGCAGCTATGCGACTGAAACACAAGACCTGCATCGTCACGGGCGCCGCCCAGGGCATCGGCCTGGCCACCGCGCTGAAGTTCGCCGAAGAAGGCGCCAACGTGGTCGTCGCCGACCTCAAGCCCGAGGGCGTGGATGCCGCGGTGGCGCTGGTGCGCGCGCGCGGCGCACAGGCCATGGGCTTTGCGCTGAACGTCACCGACCGCGAGGCGCTGGACGCGATGGCCGCCGCGGTGAAGGAGCGCTTCGGCGGCATCGACGTGCTGGTCAACAACGCCGGCATCACCAAGGACGCGCGGCTGCAGAAGATGACGGCGGCGCAGTTCGACGCGGTGATCGACGTCAACCTGCGCGGCGTGTTCCATGCCACGCAGGCGGTGCTACCGGCCATGCTGGCGCAGGAATCGGGCGTGATCCTCAACGCCAGCAGCGTGGTCGGCATCTACGGCAACTTCGGCCAGACCAACTACGCGGCCAGCAAATTCGGCGTCATCGGTTTCACCAAGACCTGGAGCCGCGAACTGGGCCCGAAGGGCATCCGCGTCAACGCGGTGGCGCCGGGCTTCGTCGAGACGCCGATCCTGGCGACCATTCCCGACAAGGTGCTGCAGCACATGCGCGAGCAGGTGCCGCTGCACCGCCTGGGCAAGCCCGAGGAGATCGCCAACGTCTATGCCTTCCTGGCCAGCGACGAGGCCAGCTATGTCAACGGCGCGGTGATCGAGGTCTCGGGCGGCATGACGGTGTAGCGCTGGCGCGGCAGGCTGCTCAGGGCCCCGGTCGGGCCAGCTCCTGCAGCACCGCATCCGGGCAGCCGGGCAGGCCGCCGGCCAGGCGCAACTGCTCAGCAGCCAGCAGCTGCAGCAACCAGGTGGTGCGCGGTGTGTTCAAATCGGCCGCGGCCTCGTCAGCCAGTCGCCGGCACAGCCGCTGCGTGGGATGACCCTCGGTCGCCCGCGCCGCCAGGCCCTCCAGCTGCGCCAGCCGCTGCGCCACGCCGGCCGCATCGTCGGCCTGCAGGCAGGCGCGCAGCGCGCACAGGTGCTCGCCCAGCACATGGGCGAAGTGCTCGCGCTCGCTGCGTCGGGCGGCGGCATAGGCCCGCGCCCGCGCGGCGGCGGCGCGGTTGGCCTCGGGGTCGCCGAACAGGCGCATGAAGTCGCCGGTGGGGCCTGCGATCGAGCTCACGGTCAGCGTGCCATGGAGTGCGGATGGAAGGACTCCATCATGCCCGAAAATGGGATAAGCGTGCCATCAACCCGCCTTCGCCACCGTGCATTCGGGCCCACGCGGTGCCAGCGAAAGCCGGGCCGCCGGCCGCCAGCGGCGACAATCGGCCCATGTATGCACTGTTTGAAGACGGCGGCAAGTTCCTGGCCGGCCGTCTGATGTCCGAGGCCGACAGCTCGATGCAGATCGAGCTGGAGACCGGCAAGCGCGTGAAGGTGAAGGCGGCCCATGTGCTGCTGCGCTTCGATGCGCCGCAGCCGGCCGAGCTGATCGCGCGCGCCCAGGCGCTGGCCCAGGACATCGACCTGGACCTGGCCTGGGAGTTCGCGCCCGACAGCGAGTTCGGCTTCGCCGACCTGGCGCGCGACTATTTCGAGGCCTCGGCCGGCACGGACAAGCAGGCCGCGGCGCTGTTCCGGCTGTTCGAAGCGCCGCACTACTTCCGCCGCCTGGGCCGCGGCATGTTCAAGAAGGCGCCGGAAGAAACCGTCAAGGCCGCCCTGCTGGGCATCGAGCGCAAGAAACAGCAGGCCGCCCAGATCGAGCAGTGGGCCGAAGCGCTGGCGCAGGGCGAATGCCCGCCGCCGATCCGCGAGCAGCTCTACCGCATCCTCTTCAAGCCCGACAAGAACGGCCCCGAATACAAGGCCGTGGTCGAGGCCACGCGCCGCACGCAGCGCCCGCCGCTGGAGCTGCTGAAAGCCGCCGGCGCGATCGACAGCCCTTACCAGTTCCACTGGCGGCGCTTCCTGTTCGAGACCTTCCCCAAGGGCACGGCCTTCCCGGCGCTGCCGGTGCCGCCCGTCCGCGACGAGCTGCCGCTGGCCGCGGCCACCGCCTTCTCGATCGACGATTCGGCCACCACCGAGATCGACGACGCGCTGTCGGTGCAGGGCCTGGGCACGGGCACGGTGCGCTTCGGCATCCACATCGCTGCGCCGGGCCTGGCCATCACGCCCGATTCGGCGCTGGACAAGCTGGCGCGCGAGCGCCTGTCCACCGTCTACATGCCCGGCTGGAAGCTGACCATGCTGCCCGACGAGGTGGTGCGGGCCTACACGCTGGACGCCGGCCGAGACTGCCCGGCCGTCAGCCTGTACGTGCAGCTGGACGAGGCCACGCTGCAGGTGCAGGGCAGCGAGACCCGGCTCGAGCGGGTGCGCATCGACAGCAACCTGCGCCACGACCAGCTGGACGATGTGATCACCGAGGCCACGCTGCGCGGCGAGGCGCCGGCCGGCTATGCGCATGCGGCCGAGCTGGCCTTTGCGTGGCGGCTGGCGCTGCACCTGAAGGCGCAGCGCGAGGTGGTGCGCGGCAAGCCCGAGCTCTTCACCCGCCCGGACTACAGCTTCCGGCTGGACAACGACGCCACCGAGCCGCGCGGCGACGAGCGCGTGCAGATCACGCCGCGGCGCCGCGGCTCGCCGCTGGACCTGGTCGTCGCCGAGGCGATGATCCTGGCCAACAGCACCTGGGGCGCCTGGCTGGCCGAATGCGGCGTGCCCGGCATCTACCGCAGCCAGGCCAGCCTGGCGCCGGGCGTCAAGGTGCGCATGGGCACGCGGCCGGCGCCGCATGCCGGCATGGGCGTGGCGCAGTACACCTGGGCCAGCTCGCCGCTGCGCCGCTATGTGGACCTGGTCAACCAGTGGCAGATCATCGCCTGCGCGCGGCACGGCCGCACCGCGGCGCTGGCCGCGCCCTTCAAGCCCAAGGACGCGGCGCTGTTCTCGATCATCTCCGGCTTCGACGCCGCATACGCCAGCTACAACGAGTTCCAGAACACGGTCGAGCGCTACTGGACGCTGCGCTGGCTGGAGCAGCAGGCCGTGACCGAGCTGGACGCGGCGGTGATGAAGGACGGCCTGGTGCGCGCCGATGCGCTGCCGCTGGTCTTCCGCGCCACCGGCACCGAAAGCCTGCCGCGCGGCACCCGCGTGCGCGTGCGCCTGACCGGCCACGACCTGCTGACGCTGGAGCTGCACGGCGCGCTGCTGGCGCGCATCGACGCGCCGGCCGAAGCCGAGGCCGAACTGGCCGAGCCCGAGGCCGAGGACGAAAGCCCCGAGGCCGGCGCTTTGCGCCTGGCCATCGAGCTGGAAGAGCCGGCGCCGGCCGAAGCCGCCACCGAGCCGGCGGCCGGCACGGCCTGAGGACCGAGCCGATGGCCTGGCGCGGGCTGAGCACGCTGCAGTGGGCGCTGCTGGTGTCCTTGGGCGTGCATGCCGCCGCGCTGACGGTGCGCGTGGTCAACCCGGAAGCCTTCAACCGGGTGTTCGAGGACACGCCGCTGGAAGTGATTCTGGTGAACGCACGCTCCGACGAGAAGCCGCAGCGCGCCCAGGCCATCGCCCAGGCGAACCTGGCCGGCGGCGGCGAGGCCGACAAGGGCCGCGCAACATCACCGCTGCCGCCGGCGGCGCAGCTGGAGGTGGGCGACGCGCCGGCCGAGGCGCACCGCCGCATCGACAAGCTGCAGCAGGAACAGCAGCAGTTGCTGGCGCAGATCCGCCGCGAGGTGGCGGCGCTGCCGCCGCCCGACCCGGCACGTGATGCCGGCGACCCGGAGCATGCCCAGCAGGAAGAGCGCCGCCGCCAGCTGCTGCGGCTGCTGGCCGAGATCGAGAAGCGCATCAACGAAGAAAATGCGCGGCCCAAGAAGCGCTACATCAGCCCGGCCACCCGGGAAGAGGTCTATGCCATCTACTACGACGCGCTGCGGCGCAAGATCGAAGCCCGCGGCACCCGCGACTTCCCCGAATACCAGGGCCGCAAGCTCTATGGCGAGCTGACGATGAACGTCACCATCGACAGCCGCGGCCAGGTGGTGGACGCCGAGATCGTGCGTCCCTCCGGACAGAAGGTGCTGGACCAGCGGGCACTGGCCATCGTGCGCGCGGCCGCGCCCTTCGGCCCCTTCAGCAAGGCCATGCGCCAGCAGGCCGACCAGATCGTCATCACCTCGCGCTTCCGCTTCACCCGCGACGAGGGGCTGGAAACCTCGCTGAGTGCCACGCCATGAACAATGCCCCCGACCGTTATGCCGTGCTCGGCAACCCGGTGGCGCACAGCCAGTCGCCGTTCATCCATGCCGAGTTCGCCCGCCAGACCGGCCAGCACATGGACTACACGCGCGTGCTGTGCGCGATGGACGGCTTCGTCGAGGCGGTGCACGCCTTTGCCGAATCGGGCGGGCGCGGCTGCAACGTCACCGTGCCCTTCAAGTTCCAGTCCGGCGCGCTGGCCCGCACGGTGACGCCGCGGGCCCAGCTGGCCCAGGCCGCCAACGTGCTGCGCTTCGATGCCGACGGCTGGCTGGCCGACAACACCGACGGCATCGGCCTGGTGCGCGACATCGAGCAGCATGCCGGCGTAGCGCTGCACGGGCGGCGCGTGCTGCTGGTCGGCGCGGGCGGCGCCGCGGCCGGCGTGCTGGGGCCGCTGATCGAGGGCCGGCCGGCGCAGGTGCATCTGGCCAACCGCAGCGCCGAGCGTGCGCTGGCGCTGGCGCAGCGCCACCAGCCGCTGGCCGCCGCCCACGGGGTGGTGCTGGTGGCCGGCGGGCTGGAGCAGGTCGATGCCGGCTACGACCTGGTGCTCAACGCCACGGCCAGCAGCCTGGGCGGCGCCGGCGTGCCGGTGCCCGACCGCGTGCTGAAACCCGGCGCGCTGGCGGTGGACCTGATGTACGGCACCGCCGCGCGGCCCTTCATGGACTGGGCGGCCGGCCTGGGCGCGGTGCCGCGCGACGGCCTGGGCATGCTGGTCGAGCAGGCGGCCGAAGCCTTCTTCCTGTGGCGCGGCGTGCGCCCGGCCACGGCCGAGGTGCTGCAGCGGCTGCGCCGGCACCTGGACGCGGTCGCGCCCAAGCCGTGAAGGCGGCCGGCCGCCACGCGCTGCGCCTGGCGGCGCTGCTGCTGCTGTGCCTGCTGGCGCTGCAGGCCAGCTTCGCGCTGCGCATCGCCGCCATGGCCTGGATCGACCCGCAGAGCACCAGCTTCCAGCGCAGCGAGGCCTGGCGGCTGCTGGTCGAGGACGGCCGCATCCCGTGGAGCCAACAGTGGGTGCCCTACGAGCAGATCAGCCCGCACCTGAAGCGCGCCGTCATCGCCAGCGAGGACGCCGGCTTCGCCGAGCACAGCGGCGTCGAATGGGACGCCATCGAGCAGGCCTGGGAGAAGAACCAGCGCGCCGAGCAGCGGGCCGAGCGGGCCCAGGCGCGCAGCCCCGGCCGGCCGGTGTCGGCCAAGGTGGTGGGCGGCTCCACCATCACCCAGCAGCTGGCGAAGAACCTGTTTCTGTCGGGCGAGCGCACCGTGCTGCGCAAGGGGCAGGAGTTTGTGCTCACCTTCATGCTGGAGGCGCTGCTGTCCAAGCAGCGCATCCTGGAGATCTACCTGAACAGCGTCGAATGGGGCGAGGGCCTGTTTGGCGCCCAGGCCGCGGCGCGCCACTACTTCCGCAAGGACGCCAGCAAGCTGGGCCCCGAGGAGGCCGCCCGCCTGGCGGTGATGCTGCCGGCACCCAAGCGCTTCGAGAAGCGGCCGGGATCGGCCTACCTGGGCGGGCGCGCCGCCACCATCCTGGCCCGCATGGGGGCGGTGGCTTTGCCCTGAACCCCCGGGCCGCCGCGGGCCGGCTCCTAGAATGAAACGATGAGTGCATCGGCCACCGAAGAGATCGCCAGCGCCGCCGCCCGGCTGGTGGTGGACGAGGGCATGGAGTACGCCCAGGCCAAGCGCAAGGCCGTGCGCCAGCTGGGGATGCCGCGCGGCCGGGCCGAGCTGCCCAGCAACGAGCAGGTCGAGGACGAAGTCCGCAGCCACCTGGCGCTGTTCTGCGCAGACACCCAGCCGGCCGAGCTGCTGGCGCTGCGCCGGCTGGCGCTGCGCTGGATGGAGCGGCTGGCCGAGTTCCGCCCGCACCTGGGCGGCGCGGTCTGGCGCGGCACCGCCACCCGGCTGTCGGCCATCCACCTCGACCTGTACTGCGACGACCCCAAGGCCGCCGAGATCGGGCTGATCAACCAGGGCATCGACTACGACGTGGTCGGCGATGGCGACGATGCCGTGCACTACCTGAGCCTGGCCGACCGCTGCCCCGGCTTCAGCGAGCCGGTGACGCTGTTCCTGGCGGTGCGCGACCTGGACGACCAGCGCGGCGCGCTGAAGCCGGATGCCCGCGGCCGCAGCTGGCGCGGCGACGCCGTGGCGCTGCACAAGCTGCTGGAGGCGGCGTGACGGCGGCGGCCGGCCGGCCCGATTGGACCCGCCGCGCGCTGCTGGCCGGCGTGGGCGTGGCCGCGGCCGCCGGCGGTGCGCTGTGGTACAGCCGCCAGGGCGCCGGCGGGGGCGACGCACCGGCCGAGATGTGGACGCAGCGCTTCACCCGGCCAGAAGGCGGCGAACTGGTGCTGGCCGAGTTGCGCGGCAAGCCGCTGCTGATCAACTTCTGGGCGACCTGGTGCCCGCCCTGCGTGAAGGAACTGCCCGAGATCGACCGCTTTGCCAAGGCCCAGGCCGGCAAGCTGTCGGTGGTGGGCCTGGCCATCGACGGGCCGGAGCCGGTGCGCCTGTTCCTGAAGCGGCTGCCACTCAGCTTCGACGTCGGCCTGGCGGCGCTGGACGGCACCGACCTGGCCCGGTCGCTGGGCAATCCGGCGGGTTCGCTGCCCTTCACGGTGCTGCTGGACGCCCGCGGCGCGGTGGCGCAGCGCAAGCTCGGCGAGACGCATTTCGACGAATTGCAGGGCTGGGCGGCCAAACTCTAGGCCGCCGAACCTTCGCCAGGCCCCTCTTCCGCGAAATCGCGCCGATTTGCAGGCAACTGCCGGCATCTGCATGGCCTGGGGCTACCTCAGGGTATTCGCGAGCCTGTGCCGGATGCCGGGCTTCGGGCACAATCCGCGCTCTGCAACAAGCTGTATCCGCTGGCCGCTGGCCGCCAGTTCAGCGAAGTTCCAGAACAAAGGCCGCCCGTTCGTCGCAAATGTTGGGGCGACACCCACCGCCGCCGCTGCGGTGGCCACGGGCCCAGACCACCGAGGAGAAGCATGGACCTGCGCAAGCTCAAGACCCTGATCGACCTGGTGTCGGAATCGAACATCTCCGAACTGGAGATCACCGAAGCCGAAGGCAAGGTGCGCATCGTCAAGGCCGGTGCCGCCGTGGCGCAGGCGCCGATGATGGCCTATGCGATGCAGGCGGCGCCGATGCCGCAACAGGCCGAAGCGCCGCGTGCGGCGGCCGCCGCCGCGCCGGCCGAAGCCGAAGCGCCGCCCGCCGAGACCGGCCATGTGGTCACCTCGCCGATGGTCGGCACCTTCTACCGCGCGTCCAGCCCGGGCGGCAAGCCGCTGGTCGAGGTGGGCAGCACCGTCAAGGAAGGCGAGCCGATCTGCATCATCGAGGCCATGAAGATCATGAACGAGATCGAGGCCACGCAGGCCGGCACCGTGACCAAGGTGCTGGTCGAGAACGGCCAGCCGGTGGAGTTTGGCCAGCCTCTGTTCGTGATCGAGTGATCGGCCGAACATGTTCAAGAAAATCCTGATAGCCAACCGGGGCGAGATCGCGCTGCGCATCCAGCGCGCCTGCCGCGAGATGGGCATCAAGTCGGTCATCGTCTACAGCGAGGCCGACCGCGAGGCCAAGTACGTCAAGCTGGCCGACGAGGCGGTGTGCATCGGCCCGGCGGCGTCGGCGCAGAGCTACCTCAACATGCCGGCCATCATCAGCACGGCCGAGGTCACCGATGCCGAGGCCATCCACCCCGGCTACGGCTTCCTTTCCGAAAACGCCGACTTCGCCGAGCGGGTGGAACGCTCGGGCTTCGTGTTCATCGGCCCGACGCCAGCCTCGATCCGCGTCATGGGCGACAAGGTGGCTGCCAAGCAGGCCATGATCAAGTCCGGCGTGCCCTGCGTGCCCGGTTCCGAAGGCGTGCTGCCCGAGGACCCGAAGGAGATCGTGCGCATCGCCCGCAGCATCGGCTACCCGGTGATCGTCAAGGCCGCCGGCGGCGGCGGCGGGCGCGGCATGCGCGTGGTGCACACCGAAGCCGCGCTGCTGCACGCGGTGCAGACCACGCGGGCCGAAGCCGGCGCGGCCTTCGGCAACCCGGCGCTGTACATGGAGCGCTTCCTCGAGCACCCGCGGCACATCGAGATCCAGGTGCTGGCCGACGAGCACCGCAACGCGGTGTGGCTGGGCGAGCGCGACTGCAGCATGCAGCGCCGCCACCAGAAGATCATCGAGGAGGCACCCGCGCCCGGCATCGCGCGGCGCATCATCGAGCGCATCGGCGACCGCTGCGTTGCCGCCTGCAAGAAGATCGGCTACCGCGGGGCCGGCACCTTCGAGTTCCTGTACGAGAACGGCGAGTTCTTCTTCATCGAGATGAACACCCGCGTGCAGGTCGAGCATCCGGTCACCGAGATGGTCACCGGCATCGACATCGTGCAGATGCAGATCCGCATCGCCGCCGGCGAGAAGCTGCCCTTCACGCAGCGCGCGATCCAGATGCGCGGCCATGCGATCGAATGCCGCATCAATGCCGAGGACCCGTACAAGTTCACCCCCTCGCCGGGCCGCATCAGCATGTGGCACCCACCGGGCGGCCCCGGCGTGCGCGTCGATTCGCATGCCTACACCAACTACTTCGTGCCGCCGAACTACGACTCGATGATCGGCAAGCTGATCTGCCACGGCGACACCCGCGACCAGGCGCTGGCACGTATGCGCACCGCGCTGTCGGAAACCGTGGTCGAAGGCATCCAGACCAACATCCCGCTGCACCGCGAGCTGATGGTGGACGCCAAGTTCATCGAGGGCGGCACCGGCATCCATTACCTGGAAGGCTGGCTGGGCCAGCACAAGCGCTAGCGGGCGCCCGGCGGCCATGTTCGAGCTCGTGCTGCGCGCGCCGGAAACACTGGTGGAGCCGGTGTCCGATGCGCTGATCGACGAGTTGGGCGCGCTGTCGGTGTCGGTGGAAGACGCCGACGCCGGCAGCCCCGACGAGCAGGCGCTGTTCGGCGAGCCGGGCATGCCCACCGAAGGCGCGGCCTGGCAGCGCTCGACGCTGAAGGTGCTGTTCGCCGACGAGGCCGCCGCGTCCGACGCCGCGGCGCTGCTGCTGGCGCAGGACTGGACCCAGGGCCTGCAGCTGCAGTCGCTGCAGCGCCTGCCCGAGACCGACTGGGTGCGGCTGACGCAATCGCAGTTCGAGCCGGTGGCCATCGCGCCCGGCTTCTGGGTGGTGCCCAGCTGGCATGCGGTGCCCGAAGGCGCGCAGCGCGTGATCCGCCTCGACCCGGGCCTGGCCTTCGGTACCGGCACCCACCCCACCACCCGCATGTGCCTGCGCTGGATCGCCGGCGCGCACGCGCCATGGGCGCAGCCGGGCCTGCGCGTGCTGGACTACGGCTGCGGCTCGGGCATCCTGGCCATCGGCGCGGCGTTGCATGGCGCCACCGACATCGACGCGGTGGACATCGACCCGGCCGCCGTGCAGGCCACCGCCGACAACGCCCGCGCCAACGGCGTGGTGCTGCACGCCGGCCTGCCGGAGGCCGCGCAGGGTACCTACGGCGTGGTGCTGGCCAACATCCTGGCCACGCCGCTGAAGCTGCTGGCGCCGCTGCTGTGCGCCCACCTGGCTGAAGGCGGCCGGCTGGTGCTGGCCGGCATCCTGGAGCGCCAGGCCGACGAGCTGAAGGCGGCCTATGCGCCTTGGCTGGCGCTGCAGGTCAGCGATACACAAGAGGGGTGGATCCTGATGACCGGCGAGCGCCGGCACGACGGCTGAGCACGCGGCGGCGATGAGCCTGGCCACCCGCTGCCCCGCCTGCGGCACCGTATTCCGGGTGGTGCCCGACCAGCTGAAGGTGTCCGACGGCTGGGTGCGCTGCGGCCGCTGCACCGAGGTCTTCAACGCCGGGCAACGGCTGTTCGACCTGGAGCAGGAGCCGCCGCCCGCGCTGACGCCGCCCGAGCCGCCGCCCGGGCCCAGCGCCGAGGTGTTGCCGCTGCATCCGGGGCCGCGGGCGGACGAACCGGAGCACGCGCCTGCACCCGCGCCTGCACCCGCGCCTGAACCCGCACTGGATGCGACCGCCGTGGCCGTCGAGCCCGTCGCGGCCCAGCCGCCCCCGGAACCACCGGTCGAGCCCCCTGCAACGCCGCTCCCCGAGGCCGCGCCCGCCGCCGCCGAACCGGTGCCGAGCTTCCTGCGCCGCGCCGAAGCCGCCGAGCGCTGGCGCCAGCCGCGCCGTCGTGGCCTGCTGACGGGCGTGGCGGTGCTGCTGACGCTGCTGCTCGCCGGCCAGATGGCCGTGCACTACCGCGACCGGCTGGCCGCCGCCGCGCCCGGCACCCGGCCGCTGCTGCAGGCCGCCTGCGGCCTGCTGGGCTGCAAGGTGGAGCCGCCGCGGCGCATCGAGGCGCTCAACGTCGACAGCAGCGGCCTGGTGCGGGTGCAGGGCAGCCCGCTGTACCGGTTGCAGATGGTGGTGCAGAACAAGGCGCCCACCGAGGTGCGCATGCCGGCGGTGGATCTGGTGCTCACCGACGCCCAGGGCCAGACGCTGGCGCGGCGCGTGCTCAATGCGTCCGATCTGGGCCAGCCAGCCGACCGCCTGCCGGCCGGCGGCGAGGCCACGCTGCAGGCCACGCTGGACCTGGGCGAACGCCGCGTCGCCGGCTACACGGTGGAGCTGTTCTACCCCTGATTCAGTTCCCCGAGCCGGGGATGAAGCCGTTGAAGACGATGGTCACCACGCCACCGTTGGTGGGCCGCTGCACCGTGCAGTTGGGCTGGCTGCTCAACTCGGCCGCGGCCGGAGCGTTCACCGGCGCCGGGCAGCTGGCGGTGGGGTTCGGCGGGTTGACGCTGCTGGTGCAGTTGGTGGCCTGCCAGCCGAACACGCCCACCCGGTTGGCATTGCTGCCGATGTTGCCGTTGCTGGCCGCGGTGACGTTCGGATAACCCGCACCGGCGTTCCACGGGTTGCTGCCGGCCAGCGCCAGCGCCATGTAGCTGTTGGTGCCGTTGACGTTGCTGATGTCCACCGTCTCCTGGCCGTTGAAACCGTTGCCCGGCACGCCCAGCGTGAACTCGCCCAGGTTGGCCGCGTCGGGGAAGCCCGGCTGCCCGCCGCAGCCCGGGTTGCCGGTACCGCCGCCGAAAAAAACGTTGCCCGACAGCCCGGTGCCGGCCGGCAGGTTGAAGCTGCGCGTGGTGTTGGCCGGCAGGTTGAACTGGCCCACCAGGCCGCTGCCGGTGACGCCCCACGAGGCCGGGAACTGGCTGACGTCGGTGATCCAGGTGCCCACCGCATTGGGGCCCAGCGTCAGCCGCACCGTCACGGCCGACGAGGTGGCATTGCGTACCGCGAAGGTGGTGGTGCTGGTGGAGCTGGCGTCCACGCCGAAGGATTCGCCGGTGATCACCGGGTCGTCATCGGACAGGCAGGCAGCCAGCAGCAAGGTGGCGGCGCAGGCCAGGCCAGCGAGGCGGATGGTGGGATGCAGGTTCATCGAGGCTCCGGGTTCAGGGGTGGGTGCGCCGCAGGCAGGCGCGGAAATCGGCGCGCACGGCGTCGGCATCGACGTCGACGCAGACCTGCTGCTCGGGCAGGCCATGCCAGTCGCTGGCCGCATGCTGGTGGCCGCGCTGGGATTGGATCGTCTGGCCCAGCGCCAGGCCTTCGGTGACCACGCGCAGCGCGCCGGGCCGGGTCTGGAAGCGCGACGGGTCCAGCGCGCAGGCCACGGCGCTGGCGTCATGGGCATAGATGCCGCCGCCGGTGCGGCGCTGGTAGAAGCGTTCGTAGGGCCGGGTGATGGCGCGCAGGTAGCGGCCATCGTCGCCGCCGTCTTCGGCCAGCGCGTCGAGGTAGGCGGTGTCCATCAGCACCTGGTGCGTCACGTCCAGGCCCACCACCGTCACCGGCCAGGGCGCGCCGAACACGATGTCGGCGGCATGCGGGTCGCAGTAGACATTGGCCTCGGCCGCGGGCGTGACATTGCCGCCATGGCCACGGGTGCCGAAGGCGCCGCCCATCACCACCACCTGGGCCACGCGCTTCGGCAGACCGGGGTCCAGCGCCAGGGCCTGCGCCAGGTTGGTCAGCGGGCCCACGGCCACCAGCGTCAGCGCGCCATCGTGGCGCCGCGCCATGTCGGCGATGAAGGTCGCCGCGGCCGTGGGCGCGGCATTGCGGCCATGCGCGGGGTGCGGTGCGACGTCGCCCAGGCCGTCGTGGCCGTGGATTTCCACTGGGAAGGGCCGCGCCGGCCGCTGCAGCGGCACGGCGGCGCCGCGCGCCACCGGCACGTCCAGGCCGAAGCGGTGGCACAGCGCCAGCGCATTGGCGGTGGTGGTGTCCACGCCGGCGTTGCCGAACACGGTGCTGATGCCCACCAGCTCGGCCCGCGGGTCGCGCGCCAGCATCCACAGCGCCATCGCGTCGTCGATGCCGGGATCGGTGTCGAAGAGGATGCGCTGGCGCCGCGCCATGTCAGGAGCGCAGCGGCAGCGCCACGCCGATGGCGATGAAGATGCCGCCGCAGGCCTGGTTGAAGCGCCGGCCCACACGCTTGAGCCACGGGCTCAGGCGCTGCGCGAAGGCGGCGATCAGCAGCTCTGTTGCGATCTCCACCAGCGCGAAGGTGCCGGCCATGATGACGAACTGCAGCCAGAGGCTGCGCGCCGGGTCGATGAACTGCGGCAGGAAGGCCGCGAAGAACAGCAGCGCCTTCGGATTGGTCAGCGCCGACAGCGCGCCCTGGCGGAACATCGACGCCCCGCTGCGCGGCGGCGTGCCGGCCGGAAGTTCCAGGCCGATCGGCGGCGAGCGCCACACCTGGATGCCCAGCCACACCAGGTAGGCACCGCCCACCCACTGCAGCACCGTCAGCCAGCGCAGCGAGGCCTTCAACAGCGCGCCGATGCCGAACATCGACAGCGCGATGACGATGACGAAGCCCAAGGCCCCACCAAAGATCGTGTACAGCGCCTTGCGCCGGCCGTGCAGCGCGCCGTGGGTCAGTGCCAGCAGCCCGTTGGGCCCTGGCGACAGCGACAGGCCCACCGCCGCCAGCAGGTAGATCAGCCAGGTGTCCAGCGCCATCGCGCGCGCCGCGGCCGCTCAGAACGGCCAGGCGCCGTAGTGCTGCTCGTAGCTGGCGCGGATCTCGGCCAGCGTAGGCTTGTGGTTCTGGCAGCCCTGCACCGCGATCTTGATGGCACCCAGCACGCTGCCCAGCTGCGCGCCCTGCAGCAGCGGCACGCCCTTGGCCAGCGCCAGCAGCAGGCCGGCGCGGTAGGCATCACCGCAGCCGGTGGGGTCCTTCACGTCAGTGGCCACCACCGGCGCCACCGCATGGCGCTGGCCGCCCTGGTGCACCCACGAGCCTTCGGCGCCGCGGGTGACGATCAGCGTCTGCACGCGTGTGGCCAGCTGTTCGAGCGTGAGGCCGGTCTTGTCGGCGATCAGCTCGGCCTCGTAGTCGTTGCACACCAGCACCGGCGCCTGGTCGATCATCGCCAGCAGCTCGGGGCCGCTGAACAGCAGGATGTTCTGGCCGGGGTCGAGGATGAAGGGTACGCCGGCCGCGGCCATCTGCTGCGTGTGCAGCTGCATCGCGTCCTTGGCATCGGGGCCCACCAGACCGCAGGCCACGCTGCCGGCCTGCGACACCGGGATCTGCGCCGACAGACCCATCGCGCCGGGGTGGAAGCCGGCCAGCTGGTTGTTGTGCAGGTCGGTGACGATGAAGCACTGCGCGGTGTAGCTGTCCTTGGCGGTGACCAGGCAGCTGGCGTCGATGCCCCAGCGGCTGTAGTGATCGAAGTACGGCCCGAAGTCGTCGCCGACCATGCCGATGGGCACCGGCTCGCCGCCCACCAGCTTGTAGTTGTAGGCGATGTTGCCGGCGCAACCGCCGTACTCGCGGCGCATGCGCGGCGAAAGGAACGACAGGTTGATCTTGTGGATCTGGTCCGGAAGGATGTGGTCGGTGAACTGGCCTTCGAACACCATGATGGTGTCGTAGGCCATCGACGCGGCGATGGCAGCGCGCAAGGTCATGGGGGGTCGGGAAGAGTGGCGATGGATTCGGCGGGGAGCATAGCCGAAGGGTTGCCCCGGCTTGCGCCACGAAGTCACGGTGTCCGTGAGCCCTGGCTGGCGCCGTGCAGCAGGACCCGCTTTCTGGGCACAGCATCTGGCGGCCGTTCGCTGCCCACGCGTGCGAGCGTCAGCGCTGGGCCGCGGGCGGGCCACCGCCAGGGCTTCGCTGCGAAGCCCGCCCTTTGGGCGGGGTGCCCTGTGGTGCTCGGTCCCAGGGCCCCGCCGCCAACTCACTGCGCGAGCTGCGCTCGCTCCGTTCAGACAGTCGCGACGAAGTTAGAGGACGAGGCGCGCTGAAGCGCGCTGGCCCTGGGCCCTGCGCTCCTCGGCTTCGCACAGGCGCCCTGGCGGCAGCCCGCCCGCGGCCTTGGGGAACAAAGGTGGTGCGCGAAGCAGGCGCAGGGCGCGCCGTGCGGCGTCTTCGGGCGCCGCGAACGCCACCGCCGCATCCCGCCGAGGATGGTGGGGAAGCGAATCCGGGAAGTTAAGGAGGAGCCCGGTCCTCGGACCGGGCGGAGGACATGGACGGATTCGCTTCCCCGCCAGCCTCGGCGCGCGCCAGAGTTACGCCCGCCGCAACTGATAGCGCCGCCAGTCGGTGTCGATGGTGTTGGCCACCGGTGAACTGACGCTGCGGGCGTTGCCGTTCGGCTCCACCACCTCGGCGCGCAGGCTCAGCGAGGCCGGGATGAACTGCTCGGCATGCACGATGCGGCGGATGCGCCGCAGTTCGTCCACCGGCCGCACGGTGGGCCGCGGCGGTGTGGCCGTGCCTTGCGCGATCTCGCGGTCGATGTCGGCCAGGTCGGCGCCGCGTGCCGGCTGGCCGGCCTCGGCGGTCACCTGGAAGTTGCGCACCGTGCGCCGCTGCTCGATGACCGCCTGCTTCACCGGCGTCTCGAAGGTGCGCAGCATCGACGCGCCGCCGCGGTTGTTGGCGCGCTGCGTCAACGGCGTCAGGTTGGCCCAGGTCTCGCCCGATCCGCCCAGGTGGTGGTTCACCAGGTGGCCGCGCACGTAGTACGGGTTGCTGGCCGATGGCCCGCGCAGCGCCAGGTCGTCCCACAGCCCGCCGGTGGTGTTGCCGCCGGGTTCGCTGCCCGGCGCGAAGCGCGGGGTCATCGTCGGCACGCTGGCGGTGCTGCCGAAGCCGTGGCGCAGCCCGCCGTACACCG
>Ga0209369_1000730_pt1 | contig 27179 bp, 22 predicted proteins | sample EBPBio142010_DNA_FD_185865 | JGI IMG/M metagenome (GOLD analysis project Ga0209369, IMG submission 185865) | Wastewater treatment Type I Accumulibacter community from EBPR Bioreactor in Madison, WI, USA - Reactor 1_10/4/2010_ DNA (SPAdes)... | ecosystem: Engineered > Bioreactor > EBPR >... | reverse complement strand
CAGGCCGTCGTAGATGAAGTTGGTGACGTTGCCCTTGGCGTCGATGATGTGCGTCAGGCTGCCTTCCGCGTCGTATTCCAGGCTCACCACGTTGCCCGAGGCGTCCTGCATGCGCACGGGGCGCTTCAACGCGTCGTAGTCGGTGTAGCTCAGGCGGCCTGCGCGGGCAGCAGCAGTACAAGTTTTTTTCTAATTGCGGTATCGAAAATACGAACTACTCAACAAAATTTGAAATGCAGATATCACGAGGCCATGAGCTTAATAATCTTTTGCAGCACAAGGGCATGCAGTTAATTGCTCAATATCTGAGAACTGAACCACTTGATTGAAAAGTATAAACACAGAGTTGGAACTTATAAGAAAGAAGCTTCCTTAGTATTACTATCGATTAAGACAACTATAGGGCCATCAACGATTACGCCGGGGTGACTCAGATCAAATACAACGCCCCATATATTATCATCATATGACGATTTCTTAGCATTGATGTACTTTGGAACACATCCCATCTCTTGCAATAGAAAATCACATGCTAACTTAATCGCTTCATCTTTACTCATCGAAATCCACCTATAAAGTCAATATACCATATAGAAGTCATCCCAAAACCCTCTTCAAGCAAATGAGTGCACATGCCATGTGCACGAGCGCTTTGAAATTTGTGAACGAACGCTCATAGCGCACAACTAAACGCCGGAAGTTTTGTAACCAGGCATTGGTTCGTTCAATGATCCAACGACGCCTATATCGACGTAACTTGCGACCATCCTGATGAGTAGCTCTACGATTGTTTTTTCTGGCTGGAATAATGGGATCAATCCCTCTCCTTACCAATTCTTCACGAGCCGGATTGCTGTCATAGGCTTTATCAGCAATCAACCGCTGGGGAGAACCCGTGAGTTGAGCTTCGTCGAGTTGAGCCAAAGTTGCTGGCAGCAGTTTCACTTCCGCCGGGGACGCCGAGTCCACGTGAATTCCGAGCGGAGCACCCGCGCCATCTGCCAGTACCATAAGCTTTGTTCCCTTGCCGCGCTTGGTCTTACCGACTCCTGCTCCCCTTTTTTTGCCAGAATGAAAGTGCCATCCACAAAGCACTCATTCCAGCTAATCATTCCTTCTTCATCAAGTTGGCTCAAGAATGCACGCCACAAATCAAGCAGCGTATCATCTTGCGCCCACTGCGTTAAACGACGGTGGACAGTGCTGGGCTTACCATATCGTTCGGGCAATTCACTCCACGGAGCACCTGTCCACAAAATCCATAAAATACCTTCAAAGCATTTGCGATCATCAGCGCGAGGACGACCGCCCTTGGGGTTATGTTCGCGCGAAGGTAAAAGTGGTTCGATTGCCGACCATTGCTGTGATGTTAAATCTTTCCAAGCCATAAAAAATAAACCTATAACTTGAAAAATAACAACTTTTAATGCAAATGTACAGTTTTGGGATGACTTCTAGTCATTATTAGTGCTGCAATCTACGGTACCTGGTTTTACGAGAACAGCCATCTGCTGGTCGAACACATTGGCCGCTGCCCGTTTATAGATCATTCCACCGAGCAAAGTAAGAATACAACCGAAAGTTAATAATATGAGCAAGCCGATTGTTCGAGTCTTCATAGATTACCCTAACACCCACCCAACACCCCACCAAAAATCGCTTTGGGCGCATTCGGATATTTCTTAGCCGCATCACACACCACGCCGATATCCCCCGCCACGCCCCAGTGCAGCACTTTCCAACGGCCGTTTTGTTTGCGGAGCAGGCCGGCGGTATCGAGGTCGCCCAGCACGGCTTTTTTACCGGCTTTGTCCATGCTGATAGCGTGGACGAAGGCCCAGCCTTTTTCGACTTTGATGGAGACGCCGTGAAATACCACTTTCTGGCGCGCTTCGCGTTCGACCGGCACGCGCAGGGCGTCGAGGATGGCTTTGCGTTCGGGGCTGCCGGGTTTGGGCGTGTAAGGCGCGGCAGCTATGTAACCGCTGCCCAGCAATACCAGACAGGATACGGCCCACAGACTGCGAGAACGACGGATGCTTAACATGCTTCATTCCCCCTGATGAGAAAGTAAGACGATGATATTTCATTATAATGACATATTCCCTGCTTTTGTGCTGGAAATAAGCCTATTGGCATCATCATAACCTATATGCTGCGACCTGGTTCCCCGCGTTCGCGAGGAAGACGAACTTTGAAGGATAATGATTTATCCTCAAAGCCCGGTTACCTCTACTTCTGTATTCTGCATTCTAACTTCTGCTTTCTTCTATCCCCTCATCCAACCGCAACAAGGCCTTGGAAAGAAAACCGCACAGATTAACCGCCGTCGCAGCGAAGCCGCAGATAACGAATACCCACTTCACGCCGATAGCTTCGGCCAGGAAACCGAAAAACACCAGGCCCAGGGGGGTGAGGAAGCCGACGAGGGTGCTCATGAGCGCCAGCACGCGTCCCTGCAGTTGATTGGGCACAATGCTTTGAATCACTGCCACCATCGGCGCGTTGCCGTAGGAAAAAGCGATGCCGCTCAGTGCCCACAGCACCACCGCTAACCAGAACATTCCGGGCGGAGCTAAAGCCGTCAGCCCCAAAAGCAAACAACACAACGAAAAGCCCCACAGCGTCGTCAACAGGCGGCGTTTGGGATTGAGAGCTACCACCAGCAAACCACCCGCGATCATGCCGACACCGGCCAACCCTTCCATCACCGCCACATGCCCGGCACCGCCATTGAAATATTGCTTCACCAAAAGCGGCACCATGGTGAAAGTGGGCATCAGTACCATCAGCGTGATGCCGAACAGGATATAGAGGTGACGCAACCCAACGTTATCCCACACCAGCGAGACACCTTCGTTGAATTCCGTCCACACGCTTTGGCGGTCTTCCTTGGGCGCATGGTGTTGGGGAATTTTGTAGAAAAACAACGGCACGATACCCAGCACGGCTGTCACCAGATCGATGGATAAGGCAGCGCTGAGCGGCATGAGACCCATTGCCAGTGCGCCCAGAGGAGCGGCGGCTATGGTCATGATGCCCAGCATCGACTGATTATAACCGGAGGCGCGCGCCAGGAACTCAGGCGGCACCAGCATCGCGACACTGGCCGAAGCCGCCGGCGACTGAAACGCCTGCATGCTGCTGCGAATGAACATCATTGAATAGACATGCCAAATTTCCACATCGCCGGTAGCGAAGAGGATAATCAGCACGCCCATGCACAGGGCGCTGATGAAATCGGCACCGATCATCAAGAGGCGACGATTATAGTGGTCGGCAAAAGTGCCGCCCAGCGGGCCGAGCAATGCCTGAGGCAAGAGCGCCGCCAGCCCGGCCCCGGCCAGTGCAGAGGCGCTGCCCGTGGTGGTAGTAATCCACCAGATCAGCACGAATTGCGTCACCGCCGAACCGACCATCGAGATGGCCTGGCCCAGGAAAATCGTCCAGTAACGCCGCTGCCAGTTCGGCCCCGGAGAGTATTCCGCTTCCACTGCCAAAGTGGGGGCGAGAGTCTCTGTCGTATTCATAGCGATTCCAACTCAGGGGCCACCCTGTTTTCAAGCAGCCCGGATTCAATCAGGTTCAGTAAGGTTTGCCGAATTTCCTGCAGCTTCTCCGGCACGCTGTAAGCCGCTTTAAAACCGAAGACTTTCGAAAGCCAGTAGCCATCGGCCGCCAGCCACACCACAGTGGCGATGGGCACGGCAACGCCATCGTTTTCGGCTTGCTGTTGCCAGCGAGCTTCGGCGACCTGCATGGAGTGCAGCAATTCCGGATCTTCGTAAATAGGGGCCATGAGTGCGGCGTGCATGGCATCGATTTCATCGGCTTCCTGAAGCGATACACGCACATAAGCGCGAAGCCAACGACCGGCAACCGGCGCACTCCCGGCGGCTTCTTCCCGCTCGATTTCGGCGGCGATATCGGCTTCGAACTGCTGCTCCATGCGCTTAATCATGCCCAGGATAAGAGCGTTTTTATTGGGGAAATGGTAGAGCAGCCCGCCTTTGCTGACGCCGGCCTGGGCGGCCACCGCCTCAAGTGTCATGGCTCCTACACCCAACCGCGAAACGACTTCGCAGGCTGCTTCCAGCATTTTCTCTCTCTTGGAATTGATATTGCTCATGATACATTTACTATACCGTCCAGACGGTTTTGCCGCAATGTTCCCAAGAGATACCACAGAAAAAAATAAAAGCGGAATGATAAAAGTACTCTTAAGGGGAACGACGGGTTAAAATGAAGTGCGAGAAAAGCCCGAGTCAGGTTATCGAATCACGGTATTTCGCTGTGGTGCGAGCGGGGTTTTTCTTGACAGAAGCGCCGTTTTCTCACTATAATATGTGGAATTTGTCGGTGATATTTTGTCTCAATTGAACTTCGACTTCAACTTGACGAAACCTGACACTCAAACGCAGATTGCGACGGGAGTACTTAAACATATGCCAGCAATGCGGGCCAGCGGACAAGCAACCATTCGGGTCATCGGAGTAGGCGGAGGCGGAAGCAACGCCGTTAACCGAATGATCGAAGCCGGACTTTCCGGCGTAGAATTCATCACTATCAACACCGACCAACAGGCACTCGACCTCGCCCTGGCGGAAAAGAAAATCCCCATCGGAACCTCGGTCACTTCGGGCCTGGGCGCCGGTGGCAACCCGGAAGTTGGTCATCGCAGCGCTGAAGAATCGCGCGATGAGCTCTCCGACTCCATCTCCAAGAGCGATCTCGTTTTCATCACCGCTGGCATGGGTGGCGGCACCGGCACCGGCGCTGCTCCGGTTGTGGCCGATATCGCCAAGCAGAGCGGCGCGCTCACCGTGGCTGTTGTCACCAAGCCGTTTGGCTTTGAAGGTGGCCAGCGTAAAATCAACGCTGAAATCGGCGTCGAGAAGCTGCGCAACGTGGTCGATGCCTTCATCGTCATCCCCAACAACAAGCTGCTCGAAACCATGGAAAAGCGCACCAAAATGCGCGATGCCTTCCGCATGGCCGACGACATCCTGCGCCAGGGCGTGCAGGGTATCTCCGACTTGATTACCGTTCCCGGTGAAATCAACCTCGACTTCAACGATGTAAAATCGGTCATCCAGGATGCAGGAACCGCCGTCATGGGCATCGGCCACGGCACCGGCGACCTGCGCGCCACCGATGCCGCCGAGCAGGCCATCTCCTCGCCGCTGCTGGAACAGTCGATCGTGGGCGCTCGCAAGCTGCTGGTCAACATTACCGCCGACGACGACCTCTCCATCGCCGATGTGGAAGACATCATCCGCATCATCCGCGAAGGTGCCGAAGTCGATGAAGCCAACGTCTTCTGGGGCCTGGCCTTCAACCCGACGATGCAAGACGAAGTGCGCGTCACCGTGGTCGCCACCGGCTTCGACCTGCCGCTGAACGTGGCCCCGGTGTTCAACCCCGGCACCCCGGCCAACCGCCCCAACAACAGCAATATCCTCGGCGCACCGGCTCAGCCGCAGCGCACCGCACCGCAGGTGAACCTCAATGCCGGTGAAATCGATGTCGATGTTCCCGCTTTCCTCCGTCGTGGCGGACAGTAAGCTGATTCACCGCGAAGTTCGCAAAGGACGCAAAGAAATTTAAAGAGAGGGAGGGAATCAAGGGTAACTAATACTCTGGGTTTTCTCCCTCTTTTTGTTGGGGCAGGAACGGCAAGTCAGAAGGCAGAATAAGGAATGCAGAAGTAAGGCAACCGAACGTAGATGCCGACCGTCGGCAATTCACTGACCCTCATCATAACCTAAGATCTAAGATCCAAGACCTAAGATCTCATACAATGAAAATCGGGATTACTTTTACCCACCGTAGCTGGCCGACCGACGAGAAGAAGCTGGCGCGCATTCATCGCTACCTCCATGCCCTGAAGCAGGCCGGAGCGGAAGGCGTTCCGTTGTGGCGTTCGCGGCAGGACGATGCCGCTAAAATCGCCGCGCGCGCTGAAAAGCTGGCCAGGCAATTCGACGGCATTCTGATTAGCGGCGGAGCCGACCTCGACCCCGCCATGTTTGGGGAAGAACCCTTGAACGATGCCGGTGTGACGCTGATTCACCCCCTACGCCCCGCCTTTGAAAAACAATTGGTGCAGGCGGCGCGCAGGCACAAAAAGCCGCTGCTGGGCATTTGTTACGGCTGCCAGTTTTTCAACGTCATTGAAGGCGGCACTTTGTGGCAGGATATTCCTACCCAATTGCCCAAAGCCATGAACCACAGCGAGACACGCCACACAGTGAAGATAGAACCGGAATCTCTCTTGCACGATATTATTGGCGAGAGTGAAGTGGAGATCGCTTCGTTCCATCACCAGGCCATCGCCCGCCCTGCTGCCAGCGCGCGCGTGACGGCGCAGGCCGAGGACGGCATCATCGAAGCCATCGAGTTCGACCGCGACCCGTTCTGGCTCGGTGTACAATGGCACCCCGAATGGGACCCGGAAACCCCGGCCACACAAAAATTATTCGCGGCGTTCGTAGGAGCCTGCCGACAGCGCGCGGAGGTAGCGGCATGAAGCTGCGCCACTTGGCTGCGCTCACTTTTGGTGCAGGACTCACCTACTCGCTGATCGAGCCGCATCGGGTCGTGGTGCATGAGTTCGATGTCGCCCTCAAGAATCTCCCCCAGGCAGCGGAAGGGTTGAAGATCGCGCAGATTTCCGATTTGCACTGCTCGGCCATTACCCGCCCGGCGTTCATCGCCCATGCGGTGCAAGTATGCAACACCTTGCAGCCCGATGTGGTGGCGCTGACCGGCGATTTCGTTTCGCGCCGCAACTCGTATTCCCACGCCACCGGCGCGCGCATCTGGGCCAAACCGGTGATGGAGTATGCCAATGAGGTAGCAGCCGAGCTTTCCCATTTGCAAGCACCCGGCGGTGTCTACGCCGTGCCGGGCAACCACGACCACTCCAAGGGCAACTGCGACGCAATTATGAATGTGCTGGAGCAGCACGGCGTGCGCCCGTTGGTGAATGCAAGCACGCTCATCTACGACACCCTGCCGCTGGTGGGCCTGGACGACCTGCGCGCCGGAAAGCCGCGCTTAAAGCAGGCGTTTGACGGTATTGCTCCCGAAGAGGCCCAGGTCGTGCTCAGCCACAACCCGCGCCTGCTGACGGCCATTGCCGACAGGAACGCGCTCATGCTCTCGGGACATACCCACGCCGGGCAAGTATTGTTACCACTGCTGCCAATTCGGGTAAAGCCTTCGGATGTAGCTCACACTCCCCAACTGCGAGGCTGGTATCGCCAGGGCGATGCACAGCTTTATGTGAACACCGGCCTGGGCAGCGTGCATTTCCCGATGCGGTTTAGGTGCCCGCCGGAGATTTCAGTGTTTAGATTGAAGAGTAAAGAGAAATAGCCACGAAAGAGGCGGTCGCCATAAAGCTCCCCTCCCACAGGGAGGGGCCGGGGGGAGGAGGTCAGAGAATATTCGTAACAATAAATGCTGCACTGTAGAAGTCCAATGTTTTTCATTCAGCATTCATAATTCATCGTTCAGTATTATTCCCCGACTCCCCCACCCAACCTCCCCCTGAGGGGGAGGAGTAACGCCCTGGTTGCCTCCCTGTCTACCGTCTACCACCTACTGTCTACTGTCTCCCGCCGTTATGCTAAAATCCTATCACCTATAACCCATCACCAATTACCTCTCTTATGGTCCTTTCCGATGTCGATTTACGTGCCGCACTCGAAGCTGGTGAAATTTCGGTTTCGCCGTTAGACGATCTCGAAACCCAACTCGGCGCGTGTTCGCTCGACTTGCGCCTGAGCAACGAATTCCGCATTTTCGAACGGACGCGCAACGCCTTTATCGACCCGCGCGGCAAAATCGACTGGGACAACTTCACCCGCGTCGTGACAGTGCCGGACGGCGAGCCGTTTATCATGCACCCGCAGGAGCTTATTTTGGCGGCAACGATTGAAGAAGTGTCACTCTCACCCGGCATTCTGGGCCGCCTGGAAGGCCGCTCGTCGCTGGGGCGTTTGGGGATCATCGTACACGGCACCGCGCCGCTGTTCTTTCCGGGCTTCCACGGACGCGCAGTGCTGGAACTGGGTAACATCGGGCCGATGCCGGTGGCGCTCTACCCCGGTATGCGCATTTGCGCTTTCACCTTCGAGCGTCTGTCTTCACCTTCAAGCCGCCCTTATCAAGGCAAGTATTCAGGCCAGCAAGGCCCCGTCGGCTCCAAACTGCAGGGCGACGCAGAGATGAAATAGGCAGACGGGGAACAGGAAGGCAACCGAGCGTTGGTGTTCGCTGTAAAGAATTTAGCCACAGATTAACACAGATTACACAGATGGGAGACAGAGAGCCGTTTAACGTTTCATCTCGCCATCGGTTGATGAAGACTGTTGGCTGCTCACTAATTCAAGCTTTATCTGTGTAATCTGTGTCAATCTGTGGCTAATTAAAAATCGCGGAAACTTGAGACGAAGTTAGCGCAGCCGAAGGCTTTGCGTGCTATGAAAACGGGAGAGGACCAGAGGAATCTGAATTACCCCCCTACAGGCGCACCGCCCGTCACGGCGTTTCTCATGTGTTGCTGCAGCACGGCCTTTTCCTGTTTGGCATCGATATAATCGGCTTCCCAGAAAAGAATCTGCGACGCGCCTAATTGCCGGGCCAGGGCCATTTCCCCATCGAACTGTTCCGGGGTATCGGGCACCCAGCCATAAAGCCAAATGTTGACCAAACCTTGTGTTTCGCTCCGCAGCCACTCATAAGCCTGCTGCGCCGTGCCGCCGTCGCGATAGTAACCGGCCGCCACGATGGAATCCATCAAGCCTTCTTCGGCCCAGGTTGCAGTGTCCAGCAAGAGGCCACGCAGGTTGCCGTCGATCTTATGCCCGGCACCGCGATAGCTCCACGGATGCTGCCCCATCACGGCCAGGGGCAACTCCGGTTTGAGCGATTTCATCAGCTTTCGCGCCTTGCGCATGAATTCGGTTTGCGGCTGCGCGCGCCAGGCTACCCAACGCTCATCTCCGTTGGGCAGGCTATGCGGATCGATACCATACTCCTCTTCAAACGATTTCACCAGTGGCTTTTCATAACCGAAGTTCGCCACTCCATCGGCATCGTTTTGCGGATCGTCGCGCACGTCGCCGGTGCGCATCCAGTCGAGAAATAGGCCGTCGATATCGTATTTTTTCAACAACTCCTCAATCTGTGCCAGCTTGTATTCCTGCACCTCGGGGAAAGCAAAACTCTGTTGCGAGTGATAAACGGTGCCGTCGCGCTTGCGCCAGCGGCTTTGCGGATTGGCTTTGGTAAAGCGGCTGCGCAGCCCCCAGCCATGATCGTCTTCGTTGAGCGTGAACCAGGCATGAATTTCCAATCCGATGCTGTGGCCGTAGCTTATGGCTTCAGCCAGAGGGTCGTAATCTGCGTAGCACAAGGTCGAGAGATGGGAAGCAATGTGCTGCCGCCTGGCCTCATCTACAAGAGGATCGTCTTTCCAATACACGTGTTGCAAATCGTCGGGGTTGGCCGGACTCCAATAGCTGTCGGCTTCCCAGCCGGTTGCGATATCGGCTAATTGGCTGTGATATATCGCCAACCCGCCGTTAAAAAGACGCCAGTAAACACGCGTCCAGCCGGAAGCTTTGCATTGATCCAACATGTAATGCACGCTTTGTGGCCCGGCAGGGAGAGCGGTGCGCAGCATCCAATCGGAATGGGTGACAGGAACACTGAGCGTTAAGGACTCATCTGAATTTATCTTGTTTGAAAAAGTATTCATGAGGTAGCGGCATCCAAAGCGAATTGGCGCAATTCGGGCAGCACACGGTTTGCGGTTGAGGCGCGTTCCATGACATCGCCCCAATCTTGCACGTCGGGTGAAGGTGGCACCTCGTCGTCGAATTGCCCGACCAATTGTTCGAGCGTGGTAAATTTCTTCTGGTTCTTCAGTAAGGTGAGCAGCCGGTAATCGTCCCAACTCTCACGCATCACTTCGCTTTCAATGGTTGGAATCACGCCGTGAGGGCCGGGATAAACGATTTGATAATCGAATTCGGTGGTATCGAAATCGTTCCAGGCATCGCCACGCAAGCGGTGATAGGCATAGAAACCCCAGCCGTTATAACCACGTTTGAACGCTTCCCAGGAAATCAGCCGACCGGGGCAAGGATGGATATACATCGCCCGCACGAAACGCGGATGATTATAAAACTGCGCATTGGCCTGTGGAAACAATTTCGCGTTGAGGTTGGGCAAAACCGGAATGGATATATCGATAACGTCGTTGTACCAGCCCTGCAAATACTGCACGTGCTGGGCATCGGGCGCAGAGCCCATACTTCCCCAGAAAAGCGGATTGGCAATAAGACGCGCCTGCGGGTCGATTTCCTTGAAGAGTTTGGACATCTCTGCAAACGATTTCAGGCTTTTCGACCACGGTTCATCCCACAGCTCAAAAGCAAACTCATCATAACCAAGCCCCAAAGCTTTGGCCTGCGCCACCCCGGCGCGCACCTGCCGCGCCACATTACTCCGAAAGGTGGCATCGAAGGTGACGCCTTCGAGCTTTCCTATATAGCCTTGATTAGTTTCATAAATCGCCGGGCGAAACCGGTAGTAGGTCATGCGGCTGCCGTTGCTGTATTCCTTTTCCAGCCGGCGCGCTATCGCTGCATCGGTTCCGTCAGCGGGCAGTTGCGACCACACCGTTATCCCCAGGTCTTGCTGCATGTAACGGACTTCTTGCTCCACGGCGGCCTCGGTATGAAACGGCAGCATCCGGGTGACTTCGTTCCACTGATAAGTCCACACGTTAGGATAAGGCAACGTGACCGGGCTCACCTCCAATTCAATCGGAATGCGGGTATCGCCGTAATTAATAGAGCTTTGATACCGGCCGGGAGTTGTATTCTCGGTCTGCACCGTCAACCATAGCATCGCCGTGCCGCCTGGCGGCAAATGCAAGTCGGGAAAATCTTTGATGCTCGCGCCGTTGGTCAGATACTTCTCCATCAATGCGCCGCCCAGCTTGTTATCGGCGGAAAAGAGCGGGCGGAAAGTTTGCCCCCAGCGACGCGTCCAGATCGCTCCGGCCACCGAGAGTTTGCCCTTGATTGACGCTTCCGCACCACCACCGACCTTCTTGAACTCGCCCAGTTGAACCGTCACATTCTGTAAAGAGTCACCGGCATTCACCAGGAAGAGTGCAGCTGATTCACCTTCATTGCGCGCCGTCCTGATCTCCACCGGTTTTTGCAACTCTTCTTTCCCGGGCAGAAACGCCTTGCGAAGCGGCTCTTTATCGAGCATCTGCCAGGGTGAAGCAGACACCTGCCAGACGACATCCTTACCTCGATAGCCGGTGCGCTGCCGCCAATTAGCCAGTTGCTCCGCGTTCAAGATGGTGCCATCGCCCGGCTCAGGCCGCACCAGCTTGGCATGAGTGGCCTGTTGCGCGGCGTTGAGCTTGCTCACATCGGGTGGTGCCACCAACATCTCCGGCAATATTCCACGTTCGGGTTGCACACCCGGCCGGGCATCGCCCCAAACCCACACTTCGTCCAGGGCTGTCGTAACCGTGCCACTGTTGGCCGTTAACCGAATGTAGCGCGCGGCAACCGGTGTTTCGAAGACCAGCCGATGAATTTTACCGCTGGACTGTTGCAAAACAGGCCCGGCGATCCACTCGCCGTCCTCCGCGCGACGCGTTTCTACTGTCAGCGTAACCGCTTTATCGCGTGTATCGGCCACATCGATTTCGGTCAGTGTGCATTCCTGGCGAAAATCGAACTCGACCACCAGCGGCGCGTTTTCCATGACCACCGGAACATAAACGTCATTGCCCTCAATCTCTCCATCAAGCAGGCGGCGACCGAAATTCGCTTTGTCGGCCCGCAGAATATCCATCTGCTTATTCAAGGTGACAGGATATTTGTATTTCACGCCCGTGCGCACCACTTCGCCGTAATATCCCACGTTATCGGACAGTAACCGCCCACGCGGCGCAGCGGCTTTGTGATGGCCCGGCCACACCACTTCACCACTGAGTGCAGGCGCTATCGTCATGGTAGATATTTCCGTCGGCGTCTGAGCGGAGCAGCCTCCGAATGTCATCGCCAGGCCTATAACCAACAGGCCGAATAGAGTGCCATTTTTCATACGTTTAAAACCTTTCGCCCAACCAGCATTGGGCTTACGGCAAATAGGCGTTGTAGTTCCGATTGCAGCCGGTGACGCCGGTTGGCGATGCGATATTGCAACCCGCCCATGAGGTGCCGATCGCTTTGAACTTGGCTACACCCTGCCATTTGACATGGCCATCGGCATAAAGGATGTTGCCGCCTTCCAGATGCGGCGCGACGAGATGGACATTGGCAGTATTGTTGGCGGCAAGCCAAACATCGGTTGGCATGAACTGGTAAGCGTTGGCATAGTTGTGAATATCTTGCGACACGATAATTTCCGAAGGCCGCGTGATTTGCGCCAGACTCATTGCCTGAAAGACAGGGTTACACGGCGTACTGGGATTAAGGTAGTTGGCACATTGCCCAACCCCACCGGCAGGGCCATATGCACCCAGGATCGCCTGGTAGCCGTAAGAGGCGTAGACCGTACCCGCTACCCCCGAATCGCGCGACGAAGGACAAACGTAGAGCTGGGTGCTCTTCACGTAAGGATAGGTAATGTCCATCCAGGTAATTTGCTTGGTGGTGCTGGAGGTAAAAAGCGCACCGGGCATACTGGCCACGGTTTGCAGTTGCCCCGTCGTATAAGGCGTATAGGCGTTGAGCGGCATTCGCTCGTCGTAATCTTGCGTGTATTGGGTAACTCCCAAACCGATCTGTTTCAGGTTCGACTGGCAACTGGCGCGACGGGCATTTTCGCGAGCACGGGCGAACACCGGAAACAGAATGGCCGCGAGGATAGATATGATCGCTATAACGACCAGCAATTCAATTAACGTAAACGCTCTATAGCGGGTACAACTTCTCGGAAAAAACGATTGGCGTAGCATTTCTTTCTCCTTGAAACGACCCCATTTTTGGTGAGGCCTATTTCGATTGTTTTACAGACGACTCGCGCACCACCAGATGTGCTTCGATGGCTTTAAATTGCGGCGGCAAGGTTTTATCTTCGATGCGCTGCATCAACATTTCCCACGCCGCTTTACAGGCATCTTCTATCGGCATATGCACTGAAGACATCGGCGGATTGAGATAATTCGCATAATCCAGGTCATCGAAACCGATCACCGCCGCCTCGTTGGGGATGCGCCTCCCCAACTCTCCCAAAGCGCGGTACGCTCCCATGGCAATATCATCGTTGCAACAAAACAGCGCATCGGGAAATCCTTTCTCATTGAAGTAATCGGTCAGCATGCGATGCGATTGCTGGCGGATTTGCTCTTCGTTACGGATAGGCAGTGCAATGATCTCCTCGGCTAACCCGGCTACGTGCATTTTGGCTTGGTAGGCATGGCAACGCCATTCAAAATCGCCCAGCATATCGTCGGGAGCTACGTAAGCAATGCGCCGATACCCCTGATTCAAAAGACAATCCACTGCATCCAACGAAGCCTGCTGGATATTGAACTGTACACGATCCAATTTCCGGCTTTTCTCCGAAGGCTCTACCCGCACCTGGTTCTGAATGGCAACGGCCGGTTGGGCAATATCCGCAGGTAACGACTCCGATGAACCAACAAAAATTACCCCATCGGCAGAAAACTGAATCAGGTTGCCGGTTTTGCTGGAAGGGTCCACCGTCACCATGAGTAGGTCGTAGGGGGTATGCCGGGTCAGAATTTCGAACTCGCGAATAATCTCGTTATAAAACGAAGAACCCAGAAAAAACGGGAAGCAGAGTGCAATTTGATAGGTTCGCCCTGTTACCAGCGCTTGCGCGCCGCGATTGGGACGATAGCCAACCGCTTCGGCGGCTTCTTGAATCTTGCGCCGCATTTCATCGCCCACCCCGTTCTGGCCATTCAGCGCATAACTGACCAAACGTTGTGAAACTCCGAGTTTTTCCGCGATGTCTTTCTGGGTAACGGCCATGATGGTTAGTTTCCTACTTCCGCTTACTTCTGCGCAGAAGTAACTTTCGTTATTATACCCATTAGAACCAACTTCTAAACATTTTTCTAAAAAAATTTCTTACCTTATCTCTTTCGCCTCGAAGAATACGGGTGGTGGAATATACTATGTGGCTCCGCATCATTGTTTCACATCGCAGCAATCGGGATACATGGATTTTCTTTACGGTTCACCACTCACCGCTTTTTTCGCGGCGCTTATTGCAACCCTCTTCGCCACGCCGGTGGTGCGCAAGATAGCATGGCGCGCCGATGCAGTGGCCCGTCCCGACGCGCGGCGCGTACATCCCGAACCCATAGCCCAGTGGGGCGGCCTGGCGATATTTTTCGGAGTGGCACTGGCTGCGCTTCTCTGGCGTCAGCCCACTTTGGCCGATTTGCGCCAGTTGGCGGCATCCAGCACGCCTTCGGATATTCAGGAAGTGCGCCGGACCGTGCATCTCACCGCCGCCTTTTTCGGCTGCGGCTTTCTCATGCTGCTGCTGGGCATGGCCGACGACCGTTTTGAATTCAGGCCGCAGTGGAAGTTCCTGGGGCAAATTCTCATCGTCATCGTGTTGTGGGCTTTAGGTGTGAAGATTCAAACCCTGCCCTTCACTTCCGGCACGCAGCCGCTTTCCGACCAGGTTTCGCTACTGCTGACATTGGTGTGGGTAATCGGCCTCACCAACGCCATGAACTTCATCGACGGCGTAGACGGCCTTGCTACCGGCATCGCCGCCATCGGCGCGGCCAGCCTGGCGCTCATCGAAGTGGGCAAGGCACCCTGGGCCGCAGCGGTGGCAGCCTCTATCAGTGGAGCCAGCCTGGGCTTTTTGCGCTGGAACTTTCCGCCAGCCCGAATTTTCCTGGGCGATGCGGGGGCATTGCTACTGGGCTTCTGGCTCGCTGTCGTCTCGTTGGCCGCCGCTTCTAAAACGGCTGCCGCCACTACCCTGCTGCTACCCATGCTGGTGCTTGGCGTGCCGCTCTTCGATACGCTGTGGGCAGTGCTGCGCCGCGCCCTGGCGGGAAAACCGATCTGGAGTGCCGACCGCGGACACTTGCATCATCGCTTATTGGAGAAAGGTTATCCGGTCAAAAAAGTTCTCTTTATTCTTTATTCGGTATCCATAGTGTTGGGGGCTATCGCTGTTGCGCTCACACGGCTGCGGTGAAATGTCTTAAGCACTCAGGTGCTCTCACTTTAGCACTTACTAAGCTGCAACCTAAAATCTGCTCCGGCAAACTGGCCCATACCAGCCGTAAAAAGTATCTTCCCGGCTATGATGCTCGTGATTTAACACAAAGCACACGAAGGAATCACAAAGAAAACGAAGGGCTTTGTGGCCTTTGTGTTAAATCCAACTGGAAAGTTAATTTTCAGATGAGTTTGAACAGCCGCTCATAAATCATTTCCGATAAACTAACGCGCCATGCAAGGTAGCAATTCTCTTCCGACACCCATCAAAGTCATGCCGATTCTGGGCACCCGCCCGGAGGCAGTTAAAGTAGCCCCGCTCATCAACCTGCTCAAGTCGCAGCCGGATAAGTTCGACTGCCGCGTTTGCGTCACGGCGCAGCATCGCCAGATGCTCGACCAGGTGCTGCAATCGTTTGGCGTCACGCCCGATTACGACCTCGACATCATGCAGACCGGGCAGACTCTGGCCCAGATCACCACCCGCGCCCTTGAAGGCGTGGATAAGGTGCTGGCAGAAGCCAAGCCCGATATCGTGCTGGTGCAGGGCGATACCACCACGGTGCTGGCTGCGGGATTGGCTACCAGTTACCACAAGATAGCGCTGGGCCACGTCGAAGCTGGGCTACGCACCGGCAACAAGTTCGACCCGTTCCCCGAAGAGATCAACCGCCGCCTCACAGGCCGTTTGGCCGATTTGCACTTTGCGCCCACCGGCCAGTCGAAGCAGAACCTGATCGATGAAGGCATCGACCCCGAAACGATTTACCTCACCGGCAACACGGTAATTGACGCGTTGTATCAGGTGACGCAACGTCGCGCTGCCAACGCTCAGCATTCGACGACGAACAAAGAGCGGGTTCTTTTGGTGACGACGCACCGCCGCGAGAACCTGGGCGAGCCGCTGGAACAAATTGCCCTGGCTTTGCACGACATCGTGGAGAAATTCCCCGACACCAAGCTGATTCTCCCGATGCACAAGAACCCGGTGGTGCGCGAAACCTTGCAGCGCGTGCTGGGCAACCATAGCCGTATCGACTTGCGCGAGCCGCCGGACTATATGGACTTCGTGAAGCTGATGGAAAGCGCCGACCTGGTGCTCACCGATAGCGGCGGCGTGCAGGAAGAAGCGCCCGCACTGGGCCTCCCCGTGCTGGTGCTGCGCCGCACCACCGAGCGTCCCGAAGGCGTGGATGCCGGAACCGCCAAGCTGGTGGGCACGGCACGCGAAGACATCGTGCGCGAAGCCAGCGCCCTGCTGGGCGACCCGGCGGCCTATGAAGCGATGAGCAAAGCCGCCAACCCCTATGGCGACGGCAAAGCCTGTGAGCGCATCGCCCAAGCGATTTTGCACTGGGCCGGACAGGGCGAGCGTCCCGCCGATTTTCAATATTAAAAATTTAGCTTCCCAGGCCGCGCTCTCCATGAGCGCGGTCTTTTCATGACACCTTTATGACAGAACAAATTACCTGGTGGCACGCCATCATTCTGGGATTGGCCCAGGGACTCACCGAGTTCATTCCGGTTTCTTCTTCGGCCCACCTTAACTTCACGCACTGGATTTTCGGACAAAGCCGCGAACTCACCTACGATGTCATCTTGCATCTGGGCACCTTGTTCGCGCTGGTGTTTTATTTCCGCAAAGACTGGGCACAGTTGCTCACTAACCCCGAGCAAAAGCGTTTGCGCAACCTGATCTTCATCTCCTGCATCCCGGCGGTCGTGGCCGGAGCGTTGCTGCGCGACCTGGAGGAGAGCCACTGGTTCTTCACCGACGTGCGCACGAATGCTTTCATGCTAATCGTAATGGGTGCATTATTACTGGCGGCCGATAAATGGAGCCAGAAAGAGCGCCAAGTCAGCGACGTAAAGCTGAACGACGCCCTGTTCATCGGCTGCGCCCAGGCACTGGCGCTCATTCCCGGCGTTTCACGTTCGGGCGCTACCCTCACCGCCGGGTTATTGCGCGGTTTCGAGCGTGCCGATGCGGCTCGTTTTTCGTTCTTGCTCTCAATGCCCATCACCATCGGCGCTGTGGGCTATGAAATGCTGGGCACACTCCGTAAAGGCGAATTCGCGCACATGAACGCTTCACCCGCAGTGCTGGTGCTTGGCGTGCTGGTTTCGGCAGCTTCGGGCTTCTGGGCCATCGGCTTCCTGTTGAACTATCTGCGGACCCGCAGCGTAGCGCTGTTCTTCGTGTGGCGAGTCGTCGTCGCGCTGGCGGTGTTCGCGCTCTACCCCATTCTTGGCCCGCCCAAAGATAAGCCTAAACACGAGGAAACGACGACGGTTTCCATCAAACCGGCCACTCAGGTTGCGGCCGATTTCTCCAGCTTTTCAGCCTCGCGTTCATCGTCTGCGGCCAGCGATTCAAAACCCTTGGCCCGGTAGGAAGCAGCCCGCTTACGTAAGATAGCGGGCTTTTCTTTTTTGTCGGCAAAGACACCTGCCGCGATGAAATCTTCGATAGCCTTATCGTGATCACCTTTTTGGACATAGGCATCGCCACGATATTCATGAGCAGCCCCGTCGACTTTGTTCAGTTCGAGCACGGTAGTGTAATCGGCAATAGTGCCATCGTAATTATTCAACTCCCAATAGCACAAAGCACGGTTGAAAAATGCACTGGCAAATTTCGGATTCAATCGCACGGCTTCCGAGAACTCACGCACCCCTTCGGTGTATCGCTTGGCATCATAATGGGCATTGCCGCGCACGAACGCATCGCGAGCCTTAAGCAGAATTGGGTCGGTGACACCGGTTTCAATATTCATCAACGGCTCGGTCTGGGCCGTATCATAGAGCCGCAATCCCCAGTTCTCATAGAGCGGGTATTTATTGATTGAACTGGTGACGAGCCGCGTGCCATCGCGGGAAATATCGGCACTCACCGAATAGCGCGGCAAAAACTTGAGGGCACCGTCCTTGAGAATAGCCAACTGATCTTGCTCAAAGCTCCCCTGGACATACACCAACATTCTGTCTTTGGCGGCGTGAATCTTCTTAATCGGGCGATCGGAAAACTGCTTGGGATTGAGAACAAAAAACGGCGCCACTTTCTTTGTCGCCAACTCGACAGTGGCAATGATATCAGTGCCATACTCAGCATTCTCATTCGGCTTGCCATTGGGCAAGAGGGGTGCACAAATGACGTAGACCTGGCCGCTATGCACAGGATCGGGGATAACCTGATCGACGCCGAACTCCGTATCCAGAATGCGGCTTTCCTTGCCTGAAGCTAAATCTTTATAGCCCACGATATTGCCGGTGGGCCACCATTTGCCATCGATCTTCGTCGGACGGTCACGCAAAAAGAAGACGCCTTTACCGTCGATACTCCATTCGGGAAGGTCTTCAATCGCTTCTTTGGTATTGGTGAGATTTTGCAAACCGGTCCCATCGCTATTGATAACCCAAACATCAGCATCGCGCACGAAGAGCAACCGCTTGCTATCGGGACTCCAACGCGGATTGCTATCCTTGTTCAATCGGGTGAGGCAACGCGCACCGCTGCTATCGCTGTTAATGACCCACAGCTCATGCGATGAAGGGTATAGGTCACTGGATTTAAGATAAATGCGGTCGGAATAGGCAATTTGTTTTCCATCGGGGCTAAACGCCGGGCTATCTGGCCGGCGCTCCAATGCCTGTGCTGCAACAGTTCCGCCAAACAACGCTAAAAACGCCCAGACTGAAAGTGGTTTCATAGGAAGAGATTACCGTGTACCGTTTATCCGAATTGGCTCACATTATATTTTTGTCAAAGGCTGGTTCCAACAAGAACGTACTACCCGAGATGAAACGGAGACGCTCGTCCTCCCCTCTCCTGTTCTGGGAGAGGGGCCGGGGGTGAGGGGGTGAGCGTCTTACCCCGCCTCAAACGCCAACTAAACCAATACGCCCGCTCCCCTCACCCAGCCTCTCCCCGAAGGGGAGAGGGGTTATGCTGTAACTACCTCAATGCACCAGAGGACTCAGAGAAGAGACTCAGACTTACCCTAATCTCAGTTGCACTGCTGCGCAATCCATTCGCGATAGACGAACGGCGAGATTTCCGACGGCTTGATTTCACTGCGGCCACCCCAGAAAACGTTGGTGTAACTGACGGGAATCCCCACGGCTTCCAGATGCGCATCGATGGCGGCTTTGTGTTCCAGAACGCGCGTTTTATCGGTGCCGTGTGCCACGCCCATGATATTAACGTTACCGAACTCCGGGCCGCCTTCACGCCAGTAGGCATGGGTCATGATGTGAAAACGGCCCACTTCGCGACCGGCTTCCAACTCGCGCCCTTCCGGGACCGCCCAGTGGAACAAGGCGTTGAACTTGGTGACGCGCTCACCGCTTGAAAGCTGTTTGTGATGCTCCAGGAAAGTGGAGAAGCGTCCCACTACGCCACGCGCCTGGAGCGCATTCGCCACGGCAAAGAATTCGTCTAAAGAAACACCGGCCTCGGCGGCGCGGGCGTTCCACAGGTCGCGGCGCAATTCCTGCGACTCGAACTCGCGCTTGAGAGCGGTGAGAACTTTCCACTCCTCGTCGGAAAGCTCGATCACCAGCGTATCTTGTGCATGAGCCAACTCCTCCGATTTGCTGCCCGGTTCCAGCGTACTGCGGCGCACATGGCCCACGCCCAGCGCAAACAGGTTTTTGGCCGGCATCAGCTTGAAGCTGAGGGCACCGGTTTTCTCGCACAGCAACCGGCAATGCTCTTCCATCGAAAAGCCGGTGGGGATTTTGAGTGTCGTCCACAAGCGATACTTCGCACCGGTAATGGCGGCATCGGTGGAACGAATCACGACGTGGCCGGTGAAGGGGTCGTTCTGGAACATCCAGTCGAAGGCGGCTTGCAGCTTCTCTTCGGGCACCTGCCACGCTACCAGCGAGCCGGGGGCCAGGCTGGTGGCCAGCAAAGTCTGGCGCACGCGGCGGATGGTGCCCGCTTCGAGCATGGCGCGGATACGCGCGATCACCACTTCGACATCCAGCCCGGTCTGGTCGGCAATGACACCGAACGGATCGGTCTGGAAACCCGCCAGACGGTCTTCGGAAACCGCTAAGATGCGGGCGTTAATTTCATCGGAAATGGCAACAGGCAACGACTCAACAGAAGTACTCATAAGCTCCCAACAACTCTGCCGTCATCAAAAAATGGCGGCTTACAGATTTTCTTACAACGATTCTATTCCAGCATTCAAACAGGCTTTGGTAGCAGCCACCATCGCGCGCGCGCCCACTTCGAGCGCGCCTTCATCGATGTTGAACTTGGCATGGTGATGCGGATATACCGCATCAATAACTTCATTGCGGCCACCAACGAAGAAGTACGTGCCGGGAATTTTTTCCAGGATCAGCGAAAAATCTTCGGCGCCCATCACCGGGGTAAACGGCCCGACGTTTTCGCTTCCCAACTCTTCATTCAAGGCTGTGGTGACAACCTGCGTGATCTGTTCGTTATTGATGGTGGCCGGATAGCCCTGGCGATAGTGCCACTCACCGGTTGCGCCGAATGCCTTGGGCAACTCTTCAATCAACTCGCGGCAGCGGCGTTCCAACGTGGCGCGCACTACCGGATCGAACGAGCGAATGGTGCCCGAGAGGTCGGCACGGCCCGCAATGACGTTATGCGCACTCCCCGCCAGCACCTTGCCCACCGTCACCACACCGGGCTGCAAGGGGTCGAGGTTACGTGACACTGTGGTTTGCATCGCCAACACCACCTGCGCCGCCACCATCACGGGGTCGATGGTCTGGTGCGGCATCGCACCGTGCCCGCCTTTGCCATAGATGGTGGCCTCGAACTCATCGGCACTGGCCATCACCGGGCCGCTTTTGATGGAGACTTTGCCCACTTCCAGATCGCTCCACACGTGCAGCGCCAGCGCGATATCGGGCTTGGGGCCGTATTTGCCGTCTTCGAGCAGCCCATCGTCGATCATTGCCTGCGCTCCGGCATAGCCTTCTTCGGCGGGCTGGAACATGAACTTCACCGTGCCGCGCAGGGTTTCTTTTTCGGCCACCAATAAACGGGCGACCGTCAGTGCGGTGGCGGTATGGCAATCGTGGCCGCAAGCGTGCATCTTGCCCGGCGTGGCCGATTTCCACTCCCAATCGTTCTCTTCAAGCACCGGCAGCGCGTCCATATCGGCCCGCACCAACACGCAGGGGCCGGGCTGGGCACCATGCAACAAGCCGATGACGCCGGTTTTGCCGATTTGCGTAAAAACTTCCAACCCCAGCGCCCGCAACCGCTCGGCGACAATGCCCGAGGTGCGCACTTCTTCGTAGGCCAATTCGGGATTCGCGTGGAAATCGCGGCGCAAGGCAACGACATCTTGCTGCCAGGGAAGTTCGAGGGAGGGTTCGCGGTATTTTGCAACCAGGGCGGGGGGATAAAGTTCGGTGTTCATAACAGAGATTTGAAAAAAACTTGCAATTCGCCTGAAAAACTATCGCAGAACGACAAAAAAATCAGTTTTAAATCCCAACATGAACGAATTCCGTGGTATTATGATGGTAATTCTGCGGTATATCTTTCAGTTCAACAGGAAATAGCAATTATGAATGCTCTTCAGAAAAAACAGTTTCGCCGGAAATTAGCCACGACTACGACTGCTGTTCTCCCTTCGCTACTGGGATTGAGTATAGCGCTACCCATTATCTCCGCCACCACACTTCCGGTAAGAGCTGATAATATTGTGGTTGATAATACCGAAGAAACTTCCGCCGAAACCAGCTTCGACGACAGCGAAGGCACACCGGCCATCGAAGTGCGCGGCGCAGACGGAAAACTCACCCTGACCGCCGAGACGGTCGAAGCTCACACCACGAATACGCCGCCCATCAAAAAGTATTCCGTGTATGCCAATACCGGTGGCGAAGTGGTCGTGGAAGGACATCTGAACGCTTCTTCCAACAGCCAGCAAGGCCACGTGCTGCTCTCAACCGGCAGCGGCTCGATCATCACGCTCAATAGTGCCAATCTCACGGTCGGCGCTAACGCCAGCAACTACACGTTCGGCATTAATGCCACATCTGGCGGTCAAGTGACGGCTTCGGGGTTGGTAGAGATCGAAATCAATCGCGGGGCCAGCAATGCGATCAACGTTTTAGGAACTGGAAGCCGTTTTGAATCGACCAATCACGTCGATATTACCATCAATCAAGGTGGCAGCCACGGTGTTGCCGTCGATACCGGCGGGCAAGTCGAACTCAACACCATCGATATCTACACTCAGGGCGAAAGTTCACGCGGTATCGACGTGCGCGGCGGCGGACAACTCACCGCCAATAACGTTAATATAGAGACGACCGGTGGTGTCGATGCCTATGGAATTTTGGTCTCCAACGCCGGCAGCAAAGTAACACTCGGCGGTGGAATCATTACCAATACCGCTTCCGACCCCGATGAATATGCCTTTCAGGGCAGTTCGGCCTTGCGCACACGCAGCCAGGCAGAACTGGAAGTGACAGGAACCATTGCTCTCACCACCAGCGTGGTTGGCGCAGAAGGTGCGCGGGCAACCGGTGGTTCTAAAATCACCCTCAACAACACCGATATTATTACCAACAGTGCGATTTCCGACGGCCTGAGCATCGGCCGCCTGGTCCACCCCTGGGAAAGCGGTAGCGGCACGGCCAATTCGAGTATTGTTTCCAACGGCACACTTAATATCCAAACCAACGACGCCACGTCGTTTGGCGTGAAACTGGCCGGGGACGGTGCTGTGCTGGATGCCGATGGCGAAAATAGCAACGGCAGCATTCACGCTGCCGGAACGGCCATTCGCTACCAGGCGGGAACAAACCAGTCTGCCTCGTTACGCGGTATGACATTGACACATGACGGAGAAGCTGAAACTTTCACGACGACCTACTATCCCGAACTCCACCAAAACGTGAATAATGCCGGGAATTTGATTCAAGTCGGCGGCACGCAAATCATTCGCAACTACACCGGCGGCGTTGACGATACCGCTACTTATAACGATGTCGAGGATGCCGTCACCAACAGCTCTTTGACTCTTATCGACAGCACCGCCACAGCAGAGGACAACAGGCTGCTATTACACGTTACTTCCAGTAACGCGGGTGTCGGCAGCAGCTTTACCTTCAATAACGTCTACACCCACCTGCGCGGCGGGATTGTTACCGATGAAGGAAGCACGTTGGCCATGAGCCTCGATGACTTCTCAACCTGGACCGTCACTAAAGACTCCAACCTGACCAGCCTGACCAACACCGAAGGTTTCGTCGTTTTCGACGATAACGATACATTTAAAAGCCTCCGCACAAATAACTACACCGGCGGCGCTAACAGCTATATCTCGTTCAACACTCAACTGGGCGATGACTCCTCACCCACAGACCTGCTGATTATCGATGGTGGGAGCGCACAGGGAACCTCCGGCGTTTTTGTGAATAACGTCAACGGCGCAGGAGCAGCCACCGTTAATAACGGTATTAAACTCGTCGATGCCATCAATGGCGCAACCACCAACTCCGATTCTTTCTATCTGGTCGGCGGCCCCGTTGCTGCAGGCTTGAATACCTACGATCTCTTCCGGGGCGGCCAAAGTGCCGATACGCTGACCGATGACGACTGGTTCTTGCGCAGCACCGGGTTCCGCGACGAAACACCTGCCGTCGCGGTGTTTCCCGTCTTGGGTTGGCGCACTGCGCTTGCCAGCCTTCCCAACCTGAGTTCACGGTTCCGCAATCAGTCAGATTCAGAAGGCGAACAGCGCTCGGCACGCCTCGCCAGCCTCAATGAGCGTCTCGACGGCATGATTAGCCCCAAAACTTCGGTTAAGAAAGATATCTGGGCCGACATTTTCAGCGAAGGCTCCAAATTCAAGTCGGGAGATGCTGCAAACACCGGTTTTGACACCACCACGACAGGAGCGCAGGCCGGTATCGACTTTCTCGCCCGGGAAAATGCTGCCGGGCGGCGGAGTTATGCCGGGGTTTATCTGGCGCATGCCTCAAGCGGTGGCGATGTTTTGCGGCAGAATAACCGAATTGGCAGCATCGATTTCGATAATACCAGTGTCGGAGTGTATTTCACACAATATACCCCCCGTGGTTGGTATGTCGATGGCGTTGCTCAATATTCGCGGCTGCACAACCTCAAGACACGCATCAACGGCGATACAATCAATACCGATGGTGCCAGCTATACCTTGTCGATAGAGGGCGGACGCCAACTCAATCGTACCGGTAAGTTCATCATCGAACCCCAGGCACAGTTGATTTACAGCCGCAACAGTGTCGATGATGCAGAGTTAAGCGATTCTACCCAGATAAACATCTCGACTTTAAACGCCGTGACAGGGCGTCTGGGTGTGCGTATTCATGCCAATCCACAACGCAATAAGCGCTTTCTTCCCTGGCTACGCGCCAATCTCTGGCACACGCTCAACGATGATTCCAAAATTCGCAGCGGCGGTTCTACACTCAGCACCCCCATTGGCAGCACTATCGGTGAAATACAACTCGGGGTTAGTTCCAATCCCCGCAACAACGGAGCCTGGAGCTTCCACGGTTCGGTTGGCTATCAAGCCGATCTGGGCGGCCCCCAATACTCAGGCTGGAAAGGAACGATTGGGCTGCGTAAAGGCTGGTAAGAAGTCTGTAAAATAAGTTTTTCCCTTTCCGATGTTGAGAATACGCGGTTAGAAGACTTAGCTTTACAATCTGTCATTCTGAGCCAGCGAAGAATCTCATTCCACCTCTCTAAAGCTTATATGACAGAGGTAGATGTTTTAGTTCATTATTGCGAGATTCCTCGTGCCTCGGAATGACAGAGCGCGAGGTTCATACACAGGGAATGCGTAAAACTTAGTTTACAGAGTAATGAGCTTTTAAAAAGAGTTCGCCTCAAACAAAAACAGGCTCCTGCGAATTCTCGGAGCCTGTTTTATCGTCTTTTACCGGTAGTCCGAACTTTTAATAAATGGGTTCCATGAGACGGGTTGAGATTTTGTTTTGTAATTCCTTGTTTTCCCATTATAATTTAAGAGCATTTTATATTATTTATTCCAGCGCCTACCCCGACCTCGCCATGAGTAATCACGAATTGTTCGCTACTGCGCCGCTTACCGATCAGGCCGGTATTGTCGACTGGCTCAAAGCATTCTCCGCAGCCGTGCGCGCCCACGATTACGATGCGGGAAAACAGCTCTTCGCACCCGAAGCCATGGGGTTTGGCACCTACGGCGATCGGCTCGATGGACTGGAGACGCTCGTCGACCAGCAATGGCACACTATCTGGGAAATCACGCGCGGTTATGATTTCGATTATGAAACCATCGAGCTGGGTGTAAACGAGCATCTCGGCTGGGCGGCGGCCACCTGGACTTCTCAAAAGCAAGATGACCAGGGCGTGTGGCAAACGCGTCCCGGGCGCGCCACCTTCATCTTCGAAAAGCGCGACGGACAATGGCTGGCTGTTCACTCGCACCACTCCCTGCATCCCACACTTTTACGGGCCGGTTGTTCCCAACCTCAATGACCATCTTCATCAGCCACGATAACTGCTATACCTTCAAACGTTTTCTCAAGGATTGCGGGCATGTGCTGCGTAAGGACATGCACTTTATCTTTTACGCCGACCTGCCCTATCGTAAAAGCCTGCCCAACGACGTGGCACTCTTCACCGATTTAGAACGCCTGGACGACACGCAAATAGAATTGGCCATCGCTGCAGAAAAACAATTGCAAGATGCCGGTGCTTGCATTCTCAACGCCCCCAGCCGGGTTTTGAAGCGCTACGACCTGTTGCAAAAAATGCATCAGGACGGCATTAACGAGTTTCGAGCCTACCGGCTGCATGAAGACCGCACGCAATTTAAGTACCCCGTATTTTTGCGCCTGGAACGTGAACACCAGGGCAGCCTCTCTGCGCTTTTAAATAATGCGGCAGAGGTGGAAGAAGCAATTCAAACGGCTCGCGAGAGAGGATTGCCGGAGAATAATCTCCTGCTGGTGGAGTATTGCGATGTGTGCGACGATGACGGGCTGTATCGTAAATATTCAGCGTTTATGATTGGAGACCGCAGTTTTCCGCGTCACGTCATCGCGGGCCGCGGTTGGCAAAGCAAAAGCCCGGACAAAGTTTATGAGAACGACGACGCCTGTCTTCACCAAGAAAATGAATACCTGACGAAGTTCCCCCATGAGAAAGAGGTCAGGGAACTTTTTCACAGCGCCGGAATCGATTATGGCCGTATCGATTATAGCTTGAAAAACGGGAAAATCCAGGTCTGGGAAATCAATACCAACCCCAACATCATCCCCGAAGCGACATTGGCTCCAGGACGACGAGCCGCTCAGGAGCAAGTGCACCAAAAGGTTCGCGATGCGCTCCAGCAGTTGCTACCAGCTACTGCCAAGGCCAGCTCCATTCCGTTTGTCCTCACGGAAGAACTCAAACGAACATGGGGGGTTAATAGCCTGACTTATGTCCGGCACCCCGTTGAACGTCAATTACGAGCCATCGAACCCAAAAGGATGAAACGTATTTTCAGAAGCCGAATTTTAAATAAACTCCCTCAATTAAAGCCGTAAACAAAATGAGCGCCTAACGCCTGATAGCACGCAAAGCCTTCGGCTACGCTAACTTCGTCGCAAGTCTGCGCAATTCATTTCTCTTGAATTAACCACAGATGAACACAGATAAACACAGATGGGAACGGCAGAATTTAGAACATAGGACTGAGGTTCCTCACTCTGCCATGCCTCTCCTAATACCAATCCTGCAAATTAACTTCCTAAAATCCCTGTTGCTTGAGAGTAATAAATCGCTGAATTTTTGAAGTCAACGGTTAGCTTTTGAGCCCGTCATCCTCGCGAACGCGGGGATCCAGTACACAGCTTTTTGTTTATCTGATGGGATTTATGCTTATTTTCAAC
>Ga0209369_1000727_pt1 | contig 27570 bp, 27 predicted proteins | sample EBPBio142010_DNA_FD_185865 | JGI IMG/M metagenome (GOLD analysis project Ga0209369, IMG submission 185865) | Wastewater treatment Type I Accumulibacter community from EBPR Bioreactor in Madison, WI, USA - Reactor 1_10/4/2010_ DNA (SPAdes)... | ecosystem: Engineered > Bioreactor > EBPR >... | reverse complement strand
CCTGGCCTTCACCGCGCCCATCAACCCGAACGTGCCCACCGTCACGCACGGCACGCCGCGGGTGTGGATCGAGACCCGCGCCGCCTTCCAGGACCAGGTGCAACTGAAGAGCGAGACGCTGGCGCCGGGCACCGAAGCCGGCTTCCGCGCCAGCTTCAGCATCCATGCCGAGACTAACGACCCGGGGCACGTGGGCCCGGTCTTCGACGGCTACGACAACGGCTTGTGGAGCCTGCAGGTCCTCATCGGCCCCTACTTCTACCGGGAGAACTTTCCGAACGGCGTCTTCACCACGATTGACGACCGCAAGATCATCGACTTCGGGCAGAACTTCATCGGCCGCGTCGGCGATGTCATCGATGTCAGCGTCTCGCTGCGCCTGGCCGCCGACAACCGGGCCGGCTACTACACCGACACCGACGGCCAGCTGCGTACCTACGGCGGCCGCGACCAGACGGTGATCGACGCGTCGAACACGCTGAATATCTTCGTCACGCCCACCACCGCGGGCGTGCAGGCCCTGGGCAGCAGCGGACACGACTACCGCTTCACCACCGCCGTGCCCGAACCCGGCACCGCCGGGCTGTGGCTGCTGGGCCTGGCCGCGCTGCCGCTGCTGCGCCGGCAGCGCGCCCGGCCGGTAGGCTGAGCGACCCCACCGCGGCCCGGGGGCCGCGAGGCCTGCGCAAGGCCGCCGAACCGAAGTATCGTCACGGCTGATCCGCGACCGCACCGCGGGCCCGTAGGAACGAAGCGATGACCGCCGCCCCGATCGACCCCGCCACCTTCGCCGAGCTGCAGGACACCGCCGGCGCCGACTTCGTCGCCGAGCTGGTGGCCACCTTCGTCGACGAGGAGGCACCGCAGATGCTGGCCGAGCTGCGCGCCGCGCGGGCCGAAGGCGCGGCCGAGCGCTTCCGCCGCGCCGCGCATTCGCTGAAGTCCAATGCCAACACCTTCGGCGCCTTGCCACTGGGCGAGCTGGCGCGGGCGCTGGAGCTGGGCGGCCTGCCGGCCGACGACGCGCCGCTGGCGGCGCTGGAAGCTTCGTATGCCGAAGCCGCGGCCGCGCTGCAGGAGCGGGTCCGTGGTTGAGCACGGCGCGCGGCTGCTGGTGGCCGACGACAACAAGGTCAACCGGCTGCTGCTGGGCCGCAGCCTCGAACAGCTGGGCCACCGCGTGGCGATGGCCGAGAACGGCCGAATCGCGCTGGAGATGCTGCGCCGCGAAAGCTTCGACCTGCTGCTGCTGGACATGGAGATGCCCGAGATGAGCGGCTTCCAGGTGCTGGAGCAGATGGTGGCCGACCTGCAGCTGCGCGACCTGCCGGTCATCGTGACCAGCTCGCTGGAAGGCGTGGCGCACGTGGCGCGCTGCATCGAGCTGGGTGCCGACGACTACCTGCCCAAGCCGGTGAACCCGGTGCTGCTGAAGGCGCGCATCGGCTCCAGCCTGGAGAAGAAGCGCCTGCGCGACCAGCAGAAGGAACTGGTGCGCCGCTTCGCCACCAGCGAGGTGGCCGAGGACCTGCAGCGCAGCGGCTTCGCCCTGGGCGGCAAGCGCATCGAAGGCACGGTGATGTTCTGCGACATCCGCGGCTTCACGACTATCACCGAACAGCAGTCGCCCGAAGAGACCATCGAGCTGCTGAACACCTTCTACACGCTGATGTTCGACGCCATCACCGGCGCCGGCGGCGTGGTCAACCAGATGGTGGGCGACGGGCTGATGTCGATCTTTGGCGCGCCGCTACCGCTGGCGGACCCCTGCGCCTGCGCGGTGCGCGCCGGCCGCGAGATGATCGAGCTGATCGAGATGCTGAACGTCGAGCGCGAAGCCGGCGGCCGCCTGCCGCTGAAGATCGGCGTGGGCATCGCCACCGGCAGCATGATCGCCGGCTACACCGGCACGCATTCGCGCGCCACTTACACCTGCATTGGCGACGCGGTGAACCTGGCCGCGCGGCTGGAGGCGCACACCAAGCAGGCCGGCCGGCCGATCCTGGTCGACGGCCCCACGGCCGAGGCGGTGGCCGGCCAGATGACGCTGGAGCCGCTGGGCGAGGTGGCGCTGAAGGGCAAGGCCGCCGCGGTGCCGGTGTTTGCCGTGCCGGTGGTCTGAGCCTTGCATGGCGGCGCTGTGATAGCGTTTTGACTGCGTTCAACGAACTCCAAGAACGAGGAACCCCGAATGTCCAAGGACCGCGCCATCGTCGGCACCGACGGCCAGCCGCTGCCCATCCTGCCGCCCGAACGCGACGCGCGGGTGTGGGCCCGCGCCTGCCGCATCATGTTTTACACACCGGGTTTCCTGGCGCTGCTGCTGCTGAAGGTGGGCGAGCCCACCGGCTTCGGCATCAGCGTGGAGCTGCTGATGCTGGCCAGCATGTCGGCGGTGGTGGCGGTGATCTTCATGGGTTCCAGCTCCGACGGCGCCGGCGCCGATTCGTCGTCGCGCACCGGCGTGTGGAGCGGCTGCCTGGTGCTGGAGCTGCTGGCCGTGGTGCCGCTGCTGACGGCCGTGCCCAGCCTGTTCCACGAGCTGGCCAACAGCAAGCTGTTGCACGACCCGTCCGTCAGTTCCACCGACGTCGCGCTGGGCTTCTCGGAGCTGATCCCGGCGGCCGCGATCCTGCCCTTCATGCTGTACCAGCTGGCCGGCTACGGCACGCTGCACTTCGTACTGTCCAAGGCGGCCAATGTGGTGGTCAACCTGGGCATCCTGGTGCTGATCGTCGCGTCCTACATCGCCAACCGCCAGGGCAACTTTCCGGTGGAGAAGGCGCTGGTGGGCATCCTCATCCTGGCGATGATCGGTCTGGTGTTCTACGGCGTGCTGTCGCTGCGCCGCAACCAGCAGCGCTACGACGAGTTCCACCCCGAGAAGACAAAGGACAAGAAGGCGGCCGCCTGATCAGGCGTCGAATTCCTCGGTGTCGATCTCGGTCTGCGTGGCCGCGTTGTAGCGGGCGCCGGCCACCGTCTGGCGGTTGATCAGCGCATCCAGCCGCTGCAGCACGGCGGCCTCCAGGCTCACCAAGGCGGCGCCCAGGTTCTCTTCAAGGTGCGCCAGGCTCGTGGTGCCCGGCAGCGCGATCACGTGCTCGCCACGCGACAGCACCCAGGCAATCGCCAGCTGCGCCATGCTGCAGCCGGCGTCGCGCGCGATCTGCGCATAGCCGTCCAGCAGCAGCAGGTTCTTCGCGTAGTTGTCGGGGTGGAAGCGCGGCATGCCGCGGCGGATGTCCTTGGCGTCCAGCGTGGCCACGTCGCGGAGCGCGCCAGTCAGGAAGGCGCGCGCCGTGGGGCTGAAGGCCACCAGCGCGGCGCCGATGTCGCGGCAGGCGCTCAGCACGCCGATCTCGACATTGCGGCTCCACAGCGAGTATTCGGACTGCACGGCCACGATCGGGTGCACCGCATGGGCGCGGCGCAGCGTGGCTGCCGACACCTCGGACAGGCCCAGCGCGCGCACCTTGCCTTCGCGCACCAGCTCGGCCATCGCGCCCACCGACTCCTCGATCGGCACCTTCTTGTCCCAGCGGTGCAGGTAGTACAGGTCGATGACCTCCACCCCCAGGCGCTTCAGGCTGTCTTCGCAGTTGCGGCGGATGGCCTCGGGCCGGCCGTCGATGACACGCTTGACGCCGTCGTCGAAAGCCACGCCGGCCATGCCGCCCTTGCTGGCCAGCACGAAGCGGTCGCGGTGGGCCTTCAGCACCCGGCCGACCAGCGTCTCGTTGGCACCGAAGCCGTAGAGCGCGGCGGTGTCGAACATCGTCACGCCCTGCTCCAGCGCGCTTAGCAGCAACGCCTCGGCCTGCGCCGGGGGCGGCGGCGCGCCGTAGGCGTGGCTCAGGTTCATGCAGCCCAGGCTCACCGCCGAGACGGTGAAGGGGCCGATGCGCCGGGCCTGCATGCTCACAGGCGCAAGGCGAACAGCGTGATCGCCGGGAACATCACCAGGATCACCACGCGGGTCAGGTCGCTGACGACGAAGGGCCAGACGCCGCGGTAGGTGTCGCGGATGCTGATGTCCGGCGCCATCGACTGGATGACGAACAGGTTCATGCCCACCGGCGGCGTGATCAGCCCGACCTCGACGACGATCAGCACCAGGATGCCGAACCAGATTGCCGTCTCTTCGGGCGTCAGGCCGAAGTCCAGCCCCGAGACCATCGGGAAGAAGATGGGAATGGTCAGCAGAATCATCGACAGCGAATCCATCACGCAGCCGAAGACCAGGTAGAACACCAGGATGGCGGTCAGCACCGCATAGGGGCTGAAGCCCTGGCCGCCAACCCAGCCCGCCAGCTCCTGCGGCAGCTGCGACAGCGCCAGGAAGCTGTTGTAGGCGGCGGCGCCGAGCACGATCATGAACACCATCGCGGTGCCGCCGGCGGTGGATTCGAAGGCGTCCTGCAGCTTCTTGCGCGTCAGCCCGCCGCGCAGCCAGGCCAGCACCCCAGTGGACACGGCGCCGACGGCGGCGCCCTCCGTGGGCGTGAACAGGCCGCTGTAGATGCCACCGACGACCACCACGAAGATGATCATCACCGGCCACACCGCGCCCAGCGCCTTCCAGCGTTCGGGCCACGGTACGGGATCCATGTTGCCGGCCAGCTTGGGGTTGATGCGGACCATCAGGTTGATGACCAGCATGTAGCCCAAGGCCGCCAGGATGCCGGGGATGAAGGCGGCGGCAAACAGCTTGGCGATGTTCTGCTCAGCCAGGATGGCGTAGATGACGAGCACGATCGACGGCGGGATCAGGATGCCCAGCGTGCCGCCGGCGGCCAGCGCGCCGCTGGCCAGGCTGCCGGCATAACCTGCGCGCTTCAGTTCGGGCAGCGCCACCTGGCCCATCGTCGCTGCGGTGGCCAGCGACGAGCCGCAGATGGCGCCAAAGCCGGCGCAGGCGCCGATGGCCGCCATGCCGACGCCACCCCTGCGGTGGCCGATGAAAGCCTCGGCTGCCTTGAACAGCGCCTGCGACATGCCACCGAGCGTGGCGAACTGCCCCATCAGCAGGAACAGCGGCACGATCGACAGCGAGTGCGACGAGAACTGGCTGTAGGCCAGGTTCTTCATCTGGTTGAGCAGCGGCGCCGCGCTGCCGTACACCTGCCACGAGCCGAACAGGCCGACGACCAGCATCGACAGGCCGATCGGCACGCGCAGGAAAATCAGGATCAGCAATACGGGGAAGGAGGCAGTGGCCAGCCAGATCGGTTCCATCAGTGCCCCCCTCCGGCCATCACGAAGCCCTGCGGCGGACGCGCCAGGCCCAGGCTCTCCAGCAGCCGCCAGGCATAGGCGACCAGCCCGACCACGGCGGGCACCATCGAGGCCGCGTAGCCCCACCAGACCGGCATCTGCAGGATGAAGCTGACCTCGTTGTTGTGACGGTACTCACCCATGGCCAACGACATGCGCCACACCAGCAGAACCCAGACGAACAGCATCAGCGCGTCCGACAAGATGAGCAGCACGCGCTTCATGGCCGGCGGATACATGGGCCACAACATGTCGACCACCGCGTGGCCGCCCTTCAGGTGACACCATGGCAGGAAGCAGAACACCGCCAGCGCGGTGCCGGCCTCGACCAGTTCGAAGTCGCCGGGCACCGGACCCAGGCCGAAGCCCGACAGCGCGCGGCCGATGATGCTGGCCACGCTCATCAGCGCAATGGCGGTCAGCACGATCGCGCCGAACCACGCCATGGCCCGGCTCAGGCCATAGATGATCTTGTTCATGAGGGACTTTCAGGCTTGGGCGGGCAGCCCGCTTGCGCGGGCTGCCCGCACCGTGCCTCACTTCTTGGCGTAGGCCTTGGCGAGCATTTCCTCGGCCGCGGCGGCGAGCTTCGGGCCGTCGATGCCCTTGCTCTCGACTTCCTTGAACCACACGGCGCGCACGCCGTTGGCGGCGCGCTGCCAGCGCTGGGTCTCGGCGGCGTCGAGCGTGATGATCTTGTTGCCGGCCTTCTGCGCGATGGCCAGGCCTTCCTTGTCGCCCATGTCCATCGCCGCGCCGAACATCGACGCCGCCATCATGCCGGAGTTGGCGTCGATGATCTTCTTCAGATCAGGGGCCAGCTTGTCGTACGAGGCCTTGTTCATCGCCACCGCGAAGGTCTGGGTGTACAGGCCCTTGTCGCCGCTGAAGCCGGTGGTGTTCTTGGCGATCTGCTCCACCTTCAGCGCCGGCACCACTTCCCAGGGGATGGTGGTGGCGCTGATCACGCCCTTGCTCAACGCCTCGCCCACCTGCGGCACCGGCATGCCCACCGGAGTGGCGCCCAGCTGCTCGAGCATGATGTTGATGATGCGCGAGCCGCCGCGGATCTTCAGGCCCTTCATGTCCTCGAGCTTGGTCACCGGCTGCAGGCTGTGGATCAGGCCGGGCCCGTGCACGTGCACGCCAATCAGCTTGACGTCCTTGAACTCGTCCATCGCGAACTTCTCGACGTACTGCTGGAAGGCGCGCGAGGCCGGCTCGGCCAGGCCGCAGCTGAAGGGCAGCTCGAAGACCTCGGCCTTGGGGAAGCGGCCCGGCGTGTAGCCCAGCACCGTCCAGATCAGGTCGACCACGCCGTCCTTGGCCTGGTCGAACAGCTCGGGCGGACGCCCGCCGAGCTGCATGCTCGGGAACAGCTGCACCTTGATGCGGCCACCGGATTCCTTCTCCACCTTCTCGGCCCAGGGCTTGATGGCCTTGGCCGGGATCGTGGCCTGCGGCGGCAGCATCTGGTGGAAGCGCAGCGTCGAGGTCTGCGCCATCGCACGCGGCAGCGCCGCCAGCGAGGCCGCACCGGCCATCGCGCCGAGGAATTGCTTGCGGTTGATCGACATGTCTTGTCTCCAGAGTGGACAGGGGTTGAGGGACAGAAATCAGGCGTTCAGCTGCTGTTCCAGCTGGTGCAAGGTACGGTAGCACGGCAGCACTTGCGCGACGCTTGCGTTGGGCTCCCGACCTTCCCGGATGGCGGCGAAGAATTCGCGGTCCTGCAGCTCGATGCCGTTCATCGACACCGCCACCTGGGACACGTCGATCTTTTCGTCCTTGCCGTTGTACAGGTCGTCGTAGCGCGCGATGTAGGTCGCGGTGTCGCCGATGTAGCGGAAGAAGGTACCCAAGGGCCCGTCGTTGTTGAAGCTCAAGCTCAGCGTGCAGATCGCGCCGTTGGCGGCCTTCAGCTGGATGCTCATGTCCATGGCGATGCCGAGCGCCGGATGGATCGGCCCCTGGATCGCGTTGGCCTGCACGATGGGCGCGCCGGCCTGGTAGGCGAACAGGTCCACCGTGTGCGCCGCGTGGTGCCACAGCAGGTGGTCGGTCCAGCTGCGCGGCTGGCCCAGCGCGTTCATGTTCGTGCGGCGAAAGAAGTACGTCTGCACGTCCATCTGCTGGATGTTGAACTGGCCCGCCGTGATCTTCTGGTGCACGTACTGGTGGCTGGGGTTGAAGCGCCGCGTGTGGCCGCACATCGCCACCAGGCCGGTCTTCTTCTGCAGCGCGACCACCGCCTCGCCGTCGGCCAGAATGTCGCACAGCGGAATTTCCACCTGCACGTGCTTGCCGGCTTCCATGCAGGCGATGGCCTGCGCGGCATGCATCTGCGTGGGCGTGCACAGGATCACCGCGTCCACCTCCTTCAGGGCCAGGCTGTCGGCCAGGTCGGTGGTGCAGTGGCCGATGCCGTACTTGGCGGCCACTTCCTTGGTCTTGTCGAGCTCGCGGCTGACCAGCGAGACCACCTCGACGCCATCGATCAGCTTGATAGCGTCCAGGTGCTTGATGCCGAAAGCGCCGGCTCCGGCCAGGGCGACTTTGATGGTCATTGCGTGTTCTCCAGGATCAGATGGCCGACCGCCGTGTTGCTGGCCGGCACGTGGAAGAAGCGGTGCTTCAGCACCGGAGGCTTGCCGCCGGCGATGTCGGCCATCGCGCCGCGCGCGATCAGCCACATCACCAGCTCGATGCCTTCGCTGCCAGCTTCGCGTACGTATTCGATGTGCGGCACCTGCGACAGTGCCGCGGGCTCGGCGATCAGCCGGTCGAGGAACTTGTTGTCCCACTCGGCATTGATCAGCCCGGCGCGCGGGCCCTGCAGCTGGTGGCTCATTCCGCCCGTGCCCCAGATCTGCACCTTCAGCGGTTCGTCGTAGCTCTCGATGGCGCGGCGGATGGCCTGGCCCAGCATGAAGCAGCGCCGGCCCGAAGGCACCGGGTACTGCACCACGTTGACGGCGAAGGGGATCACCGGGCAGGGCCACGCTTGCGGCTGGCCGCACATCAGGCTCAAGGGCACGGTCAGGCCGTGGTCCACGTCCATCTTGTTGACGATGGTCAGGTCGAAGTCGTCCTGGATCACGCTCTGCGCGATGTGGCTGGCCAGCTCCGGGTGGCCGATCACCTTGGGCACCGGCCGCGGGCCATAGCCTTCGTCGGCCACCTGGAACTCGGCCGCGGTGCCGATGGCGAAGGTGGGGATCAGCTCCAGGCTGAAGGCGGTGGCATGGTCGTTGTAGACCAGGAAGATCACGTCAGGCTTGTTCTCCTGCATCCACTGCTTGGAGTATTCATAGCCCTTGAACAGCGGCACCCAGTAGGGCTCGGCGGTCTTGCCCTGGTCGATGGCGGCGCCGATGGCCGGCACGTGGCTGGTATAGACGGAGGCGGTGATGCGTGCCATGGCTCAGCCCTTCCTGCCCGCCGCGCCTTGGGGCTGGCGGTGCGCCTGCGCGTCACCGTCCTCGCCCACGTAGCGGTTGCCTTCGGCCGAACGGCCGCCGGAGATCATCATGTTTCGGTATTCCTCTTCGCTCATGCCGGTCATGCTGCCGGCCATCTGCTGGAAGCTGCGGCCGTCGGTGGCGCCGATCTTGGCCAGGAAGTAGATGTTCCCGCCCAGCGCGATGCAGCGGTTCAGGTCGCGCGCCAGCACGGCCTGCTTCTGGTCTTCGCTCATCGGCCACTCGTCCAGGTACTTGCGCTCGTCGGCCTTGAAGCGCGCGCGGTTCTCGGCCTTCATCAGGCTCATGCAGAACTGGTTCAGGTGATAGCCCTTGCGCGACTGCTCGGCGTCGAAGATGGTCGTGCCGGGCACGTCCAGGTAGGGTTTGTTCAGGGCCATGGTGGGCTCGGCCTCCGCTCAGTTGGTGCAGAAGAAGCTGTCGGCCGCGTCCAGGCTGCCCACGCCCTTGTACCGCGACACCGTGGGCCAGGCGCACAGCGTGCGGCTGCGGTTGGCGGCCCAGTCGGCCGGCAGCTCGTTGTTGGCACCGCCGGCATTGCCGGCGCCGCGCGCGCTGGCCGCCAGGCCGACGGGCGCCTCGCCCTGCTCCACCCAGCGCACCAGCGGCGTCAGCGCGTCGAACTGGTCGGTGGCAGGCCCGCCGCTGCAGTGGGCCATGCCGGGCACCGGGAAGTAGCGGACGAACTCGGGGGCACGACCGCCTGCCACGCGGTCGATGCGCTGCATCAGCGCCACCGTGTCGTCGGCCGAGAAGATGGCATCGCTGACGCCGTGGTACATCAGCACCTTGGCGCCGCGCCCGCGCAGCGCGGCCAGTTGCACCGGATCATCCTTGCCGGGCAGCGAGATGGTGGCGTCGGCCGACTGCGGGAAGCTGGCATCGGTGGCGTAGATGGCCTTGAAGCCGTCGGCGACATCGAACTTCATCGGGTCCACCGAGCGCGGCGGCGTCATGAAGATGTAGCCGGCGGCCGGGTCCAGCACCAGCGCGTTGACGAACTTCCACTGCGCCCAGTTGGCCGAGGCGATGCCGGTGTCCCACGGAAAGCTGCTGTAGATGGCCTGGCCGCTCGGCAGCCGCGCGCCGGCATGCACCGCCGACAGCATGCGCTTCTGGCCGGTCGTCAGGCACTGGCCGTTGCGCGCGCCGCTGCAGCTGGGCACGTCGCGCTCCAGGTTGAAGGCGGCCTGGCAGGCCGCCACGTCGGCCACGATGCCGTCGCGCGCACCGTCCAGCGCGTCGCAGCGCGCGGCGATGGCGCCGGCCACCGTCTTGCGCTCGTCGGCCGTCAGCGCGGTGCCCAGGTCGGGAATCGTGGCGCTGGGGTTGAAGGGATGCGGCCGCGTGGCGCCCGGCGTGGCCAGCGCTGCCCATTGCGGCACCGCCCACAGCTGGGCCAGCGCGGCGTTGGGCAGCCGGTAGCCCGGCGCGCCGACCAGGTAGCCGTCGTACTGCTCGCCGATGCGCGCCGCGGCCACCAGCGTGTGGCGGCCGCCGTTCGAGCAGCCGCCGATGTAGCTGCGGTCAGGCCCCTTGCCGTAGGCGGTGGCGATCAGGCCCTTGGCCATCGGCGTCAGCACGGCCACCGCGTTGTAGCCGTAGTCGGCACGGGCCTGCGGGTCGGCGCCGAAGCGCGGGTTCTGGCGGCCGGTGTGGCCGGCATCGGAGCTGATGACCGCGAAGCCCTGCGCCAGCGCGCCCGTCAGCGGGCCGCCGCCCAGCGCGCCCTGCGCCGGCACCACCACGCCGTCGATGCCGCCGTTGGCCTGGTAATAGAAGCGGCCGTTCCAGGCCTGCGGCAGACGCATCTCGAAGCCGATGGCGTAGTCCTGCCCGTCGCTGCCCTTGCGCTCGTTCATCTTGCCCTTGACCAGGCAATGCGCCGGGGCCGGCGGGCCGCCCTGCACCACCGGGCCGGCGGCCACCGGCGCGGCGCTGTCGATGCGGGTCTGCGCGTGGCTGAACTGCGCGGCCAGGGCCTCGCAGCCCTTGAGCGCCGCGCCTTGCGCCGGGGCCAGCCGCGGCGGGGCGTCCGCCGCCGTGCGGGGGCCAGTGCTGCAGGCGGCCAGCGTGGCGGCGGCGGCCAGCGCGGCCAATGACAGGTGGGTTTGCATCGTCTTTGTCTCCTCGGGTGTCTCTGCGGTTGCCGGTGTTCAGCGGGCTTCTTCGGGCCAGTACAGGCGCATCGGGTTGTCGACCAGCAGCTTGCGTTGCAACTCCGCCGTGGGCGCGATGTGCGGGATGAAGTCCACCAGCAGGCCGTCGTCGGGCATGTGGTCCTTCAGGTTCGGGTGCGGCCAGTCGGTGCCCCACAGCACGCGGTCGGGGAAGGTCTCGACGATGCGCCGCGCAAAGGGCACCACGTCGCGGTAGGCAGCCTGCTCGCCGTGCAGCGCCTTCGGGCCGGTGACGCTCAGCCGCTCCGGGCAGCTGACCTTGCTCCACACGTTGGGATAGTCGCGCATGAACTTGACGAACAGCTCGAACTGCGGCCCGTCGACTGGCAGGCTGACGTCGGGCCGGCCCATGTGGTCGACCACCACGGTGGTGGGCAACGCGGTGAAGAAGTCCCACAGCTCGGGCAGGTCCACCGCCTCGAAGTAGATGACCACGTGCCAGCCCAGCGGGGCGATGCGCGCGGCAATCTCCATCAGCTCGTCCTTGGGCGTGAAGTCGACCAGGCGCTTGACGAAGTTGAAGCGCACGCCACGCACGCCGGCCGCGTGCATGGCCTGCAGCTCGGCATCGCTGACGCTGCGCCGCACGGTGGCCACGCCGCGTGCCTTGCCGCCGCTGGCCACGCAGGCGTCGACCATCGCGCGGTTGTCGGCGCCGTGGCAGGTGGCCTGCACGATGACGTTGCGCGCAAAGCCCAGGTGGTCGCGCAGCGCGAACAGCTGCGCCTTGCTGGCATCGCAGGGCGTGTACTTGCGCTCCGGCGCAAAGGGGAACTCGGCGCCGGGGCCGAACACATGGCAGTGCGCATCCACGCTGCCGGGCGGCAGTTGGAAGCGCGGCTTGGCGGGCCCGGCATACCAGTCCAGCCAGCCGGGGGTCTTCTCAAACGGGGTGCTCATCGTTCAATCTGCCTTCTCGAGGGCCAGGCCCGCGTACTGCTCGGCCAGTGCCGCCTGGGCACGGGCCGAGTGCTTCAGGTAGTCCAGCTCGTATTCCTGTGCCTTCTGGTCGAACTCGCTGGTGTCCGGAAAACGGTGCAGCAGCGTGGTCAGGTACCAGCTGGTGCGCACGCTGCTCCACACCCGGCGCAGCGCGGTGGCGCTGTAACCGTCGAGCCAGACCGCGTCACCGCTGCGGTACCAGCGCGCCAGTGCCTTCGACAGGTAGTACACGTCGGAGACCGCCAGGTTCAGGCCCTTGGCACCGGTGGGCGGCACGATGTGCGCGGCGTCGCCGCACAGGAACAGCGCGCCGTAGCGCATCGGCTCGCTGACGAAGCTGCGCAGCGGCGCGATGCTCTTTTCGATGGTGTCGGTCTCGGTGATGGCCGCTGCCATCTCGGCCGGGAAGCGCGCCTTCAGCTCGGGCCAGAAGCGATCGTCGGGCCAGTCCTCGACCTTGTGGTCCAGCGGCACCTGGATGTAGAAGCGCGACAGCTGCTGGTTGCGGTAGCTGGCCAGCGCAAAGCCGCGCGGGTTGTTGACGTAGGTGATGTCGGGCAGCGGCTTCACACGCGCCATCACGCCCAGCCAGCCGAAGGGGTAGACCTTCTCGTACTCGCGTCGCACGGCTTCGGGAATCGAGCGCCGCGACACACCGTGAAAGCCGTCGCAGCCGGCGATGAAGTCGCAATCGATGCGGCCGGCCTGGCCGTCGCGCACGTAGGTGACGTACGGTTTGGCGCCGGGCGCGCCATCGTGCTGGTGAAGCAGCACGTCGGACACTTCGGTCAGCACGGCCTGGCCGCGGCGGTCAGCGGCGGCGAACAGGTCCTCCTGGATGGCCGTCTGGCCATAGACCATGAAGCGCCGGCCCAGCGTCTGGTAGGTATCGACCAAGAAGCTGTCGCGGCCGGCCCAGGCGATGCGCATGCCGTCGTGCGGATGGCCCTCGACATCCATACGCGTAGACAGGCCGTTTTCGCGCAGCACGTCCACTGTGGTGCTTTCCAGCACGCCAGCGCGGATGCGTGCCAGCACGTGTTCGCGCGACGAGCGTTCGAGCACGATGCTCTCGACGCCATGGCGGTGCAGGATCTCCGACAGCAGCAGGCCCGCGGGGCCGGCACCGACGATCACGACCTGGGTCTTCATTCGGCGTCCTTTGCGATCTGGGCCAGCAAGCGATCGGCTTCGACGCGCCAGTCGGCGCTGCGCGCGAAGCCCGGCGTGCCGCGGGTGCCGAACACGCCTGCATCGGCCAGGTCGGCAACACCCGCCTGGCGCTCGGCCGTGCCGGCGGCACTGTGCGGCGCCAGGCCGGCTTCGCGCACGGTCTGCGCCACCTCGCGCATCTCTTCGGCGCGGCGGCGGCCATGCTCGATGACGCGCTGGAAGAAGTAGGCGCCCTGCTTCTCCCAGTCGATGCCGGGGAAGGTCTCGTGCAGCGAGGCGATGACCGCGTCTTCGACGCCGTAGTGGCGCGCGGTGGTGAAGCTCTCGATGACCATCGCCTCCAGGCCCTTGATCATCACGCTGCGGCACATCTTGGTGGCGCTGGCCACGCCGAGCTTTGTGCTGGCCACCTTCGGCGCGAAGCCCAGGTCGGCCAGCCGCGGGCGCAGCGCCTCGGCCTGCGGCCCGCCCAGCAGCAGCGGCACCTTGATGCGGTACGGCGGCACGCTGGTCATCACGGCGCCTTCGACATAACGGCCGCCGGCGGCGTCGACGATCTCGGCCGCGCGGCACTTGGCGCCGGGCGAGGCGGAGTTGAAGTCCAGGAAGTACGCGCCCTGCGCAAGCGCCGGCGCGCAGGCCTCGGCCACGGCCACCGCCTGGCTGGCGGTGACGGCGCTGACCACCAGTTCGGCCCCATGCACGGCCTGCGCAGGCGCCGCGCCCAGCACTACGCCGTGGGCCGCGGCATGCTCGCGTAGCGGCTGGCCGTGGGCACTGTCCAGCTTCAGGTCGTAGGCGCTGACGGCGACGCCGCGCGCACGCAGGTCTTCCGCCAGGATGCGGCCGACTTCGCCGTAGCCGATGAGGGCGACGTTCATCGCAACGTCAGTCGATGTACTTCAGGCCGGCCTTTTCCAGCGGGCCGCGCATGTTGTACATGTCCAGGCCCAGCACGCCGGCGGCGAGCTTGGCGCGCTTTTCGCCTTCGTTGGCCTCGCGTGCGGCGGCGGCTTCGGCCACCTGCGCGGCCATCGCCGCCGGCACGCAGACCACGCCGTCGTCATCGGCGACGATCACGTCACCGGGGTTCACCTCGGCGCCGGCGCAGACCACGCGCACATTCACCGAGCCCAGCGTGGCCTTGATCGTGCCCTTAGCGCTGATGGCCTTGCTCCACACCGGGAAGCCCATGGACGTCAGGTCCTTGACGTCGCGGCAGCCGCCGTCGATGACCAGGCCCTTGGCGCCGCGAGCGCGGAAGGACGTGGCCAGCAGGTCGCCGAAGAAGCCGTCGGTGTTCTCGGCCGTGCAGGCCGCCACCACCACGTCGCCGGGCTGCAGCTGCTCGGCCACCACGTGCATCATCCAGTTGTCGCCGGGGTGCAGCAGCACGGTGACGGCCGGGCCGCACATCTGCGCACCGGCGTAGATGGGCCGCATGTAAGGCCGCATCAGGCCGACGCGGCCCATGGCCTCGTGCACGGTGGCCACGCCGAAGGCGGACAGCTTGGCCACCGCCGCCGGGTCGGCGCGCTGGATGTTCTTCTTGACGATGCCGAGTTGGTACATGGGGTCTCCTAGCGTCCTTGCTTCTTCAGTGCCGCATCCAGCCGCGGGTAGACACGCCGCGCATTGCCTTCGTAGACCTTGTAGCGGTCGTCGCCGACGACGATGGTGCTGGCCTCGATGTAGCGCTTGGTGTCGTCGTAATAGTGGCCGGTCTCGGGGTCGATGCCGCGCACCGCGCCGATCATCTCGCTGGCGAACAGGATGTTGTCCACCGGGATCACCTTGGTCAGCAGGTCGATGCCCGGCTGGTGGTACACGCAGGTGTCGAAGTAGATGTTGTTCAGCAGGTGGTCCTTCAGCAGCGGCTTCTTCAGTTCCTGCGCCAGGCCGCGGAAGCGGCCCCAGTGGTAGGGCACCGCGCCACCGCCGTGCGGGATCACGAACTTCAGCGTCGGGAAGTCCTTGAACAGGTCGCCAGTCAGGCACTGCATGAAGGCCGTGGTGTCGGCGTTCAGGTAGTGCGCGCCGGTGGTGTGGAAGCAGGCATTGCAGCTGGTGCTGACGTGCACCATCGCCGGAATGTCGTACTCGACCATCTTTTCGTAGATGGGGTACCAGTGGCGGTCGGTCAGCGGCGGGCTGGTCCAGTGGCCGCCCGACGGGTCGGGGTTCAGGTTGATGCCGACGTTGCCGTACTGCTCGACGCACTTCACCAGCTCGGGGATGCAGGTGGCCGGGTCCACGCCGGGGCTTTGCGGCAGCATCGCCGCCGGAATGAAGTAGTCGGGGAACAGCTGGCTGACGCGGTAGCACAGCTCGTTGCAGATGGCCGCCCAGGTGCTGCTGACCTGGAAGTCGCCGATATGGTGCGCCATGAAGCTGGCGCGCGGGCTGAAGATCGTCAGGTCGCTGCCGCGCTCCTTCATCAGGCGCAGCTGGTTCTTCTCGATCGACTCGCGCAGCTCGTCGTCGCTGATCTTCAGCTCGCTCACCTTCGGCATCAGCGCCGGGTCCTTGATGCCGGCAATCTGCCGGTTGCGCCAGTCTTCCAGCGCCTTGGGTGCGGTGGTGTAGTGGCCGTGGCAGTCGATGATCATCGGGTTTGTCTCCTGGTCTTGGGGTTCAGGCCGGCTCGAAGCCGTGGCGCTGCTTCAGCGCCGCCGTCGCCGGGCTGCGCAGCCAGTCCAGCAGCGCGCGCACCGCCTGCGGCTGGCTGGCGCGGCTGCACAGCGCGGCCGAAAAGGTGGTGTTGATCTGCACCTCGGCCGGCATGGGGCCCAGCAGGTCGATCCCGGGCAGGTGCATCAGCTCGCTCAGCTGCTGGAAGCCCAGCGCGACCTCGCCGCGCGCCACCAGCGCGCCCACCGGCACGCCGGGCGGCGCCTGCACGATGCGCGCGCGCAGCGTCTCCAGCAGGCCCCAGCGCTCGAACAGCCTAAGCAGCGCGGTGCCGCTGGGCCCGGTGGAGTGGCCGATCGTCGCCGCCGCCAGCACGGCCTGGCGCAGCGCGGCCTCGCTGCCGATGTCGGGCCGCGGCGCGCCAGCGCGCACCGCCACCGCCACGCCGGAATGCACCAGGTCGGCACGCGTGCCAGCCACCGCATGGCCGCCGGCGATCAGCTTGTCGATGGCGTCGGAGGCCAGCACCACCAGGTCGAAGGCTTCGCCCTCGGCCACCCGCCGGGCGGCGTCGACGCCGCCCACCGATTCGATGGCCAGCGGCCCGCCGCCCTGCGCCGCCCAGGCCTCGGCCAGGTCGGCCAGCAAGGCACGCGTGGCCATTGAGGAAATGCCGGTCAGGCGGGGGTTCTGCATGGGCTGCGGGCTGAAAAGCTGCGCGATTATCGGCAGCCGCAGCTGTGCCTACAACCGCATTCCGGCACTAGCAGATATGTCGGTCCGGCATGGCTCAGAGCAGGTCGGCCAGCTGCATCCGGCCCAGCGCCGCCTGCTGGCGGAAGGCCTGGGTGCGCGGGTCGGGGCCGAGCAGCAGCTGGTCGATGAGCGGCTCTGCCGGCGTGGCGGCGGGCTCGCACAGCAGCAGGTAGCGGCGCGCCGGGCTTTCGTCCAGCCCGCCCACCCAGCCCAGGCGCTGCAGCAGTTCCAGCAGCGGCTCCACCTGCAGCGGGTCCACCCGCTGGCTGGCCGCCAGCTGGGCCAGCGTCAGGCCATGCGGCGGCACCGCGCGCTGGCGGCGCAGCTCGCGCAGCAGCGCCACCGCCAGCGCAAATCGCTGGCCCGGCGCGTCGCCCTGCGGCACCAGCTGCATCTGCAGGCTGGGCGCGTAGGCGGCGATGACGGCGCCAAAGAGCACGATCAGCCACGCCAGGTAGGTCCACAGCAGCAGGATCGGCAGCGTGGCGAAGGCGCCGTAGATCATCGAGAAGCCGGGCATCGAGCCGACATACCAGCCGAGCACGCGCTTGGCGCCTTCCAGCCCAATGGCGACGAAGGCGCCGCCCGCCAGTGCATGGCGCCAGCGCACGTCGGTGTTGGGCACGTAGCGGTACAGCGCCGAGGCCGACAGCCCGATCAGCAGGAACTCCAGCACCTGCAGCGCCCAGGCCAGGCCGCCGGGCAGCGCGTTGACGACGCCGCGCGACGAGGTCAGCGCATAGCTGCTCAGGCTGAGGCTGACGCCCAGCACCAGCGGGCCCAGCGTCAACGCCGCCCAGTAGACCAGCACGCGCTGCGCGATCGGCCGCGGCTTGCGCACACGCCAGATGTTGTTCAGCGTGCGGTCGATGGTCAGCATCAGCGCCAGCGCGCTGAACAGCAGGAACACCAGGCCGGCGCCGCCCAGCCGGTTGGCCTTGGCCGCAAACTGCGACAGCGTGCCCAGCACCGGCTTGGCGATGCTGTCGGGCACCAGGCTCTGCAGGAAGTACTGCTGCAACGCGCCCTGGAACTTGGCGAACATCGGGAAGGCCGAGAACAGCGCCAACATCACGGTCAGCAGCGGCACCAGCGCGATCAGCGTGGTGAAGGTCAGGCTGCTGGCGGTGATGCCCAGGCGGTCTTCGCCGAAGCGCCGGCGCAGCGTGCGCGCGGTCTCGAACCAGGGCCAGTTGCGCAGGGTCTGCAGCAGCGTGGCCAGCTGGTCGGCGCCGTACTGCCACAGGCCGGTGCGCGTCGTCATGCTGGCTATGATGCCAGCATGACTTCGCCCCCCCTGCCCGTTCCCGGTGTTGCCAGCGGCTCGATGGATGCCGTGGTGCGCTGGTCGCGCGGGCTGGCGCTGGGCAGCCTGATCGGCCTGATCGTGCTGGGCCTGGCCTGGGAACTGTGGCTGGCCCCCACCGGCAGCGGCACCCTGGCGCTGAAGGTGCTGCCGCTGCTGCTGCCGCTGCCCGGGCTGTGGCGCGCGCGCATGTACACCTACCGCTGGGTCAGCCTGCTGGTGTGGCTGTACTTCCTTGAAGGCGTGGTCCGGGCCACCACCGACAAGGGGCTTTCCGCCGTGCTGGCGGGCATCCAGGTGCTGCTGTGCCTGGTGCTGTTCGTGGCCTGTGCGCTGCACGTGCGCTGGCGGCTGCACCGCGCTGCGCAGCAGGCGGCGGCATGAGCCAACTGTTGCAGGCGCTGCGCGCCGCGGTGGGCGACGCCCAGGTGCTGAGCGAAGGCGACCTGTCGGCCTGGGAGCTGGACTGGCGCAAGCGCTTCCGTGGCCGCGCGCTGGCGGTGGTGCGGCCGAGTGACACCGCGCAGGTGGCGGCGGTGCTGCGGGCCTGCGCCGCACACGGTGCCAGCGTGGTGCCCCAGGGCGGCAACACCGGGCTGGTGGGCGGCGGCGTGCCCGATGCCAGCGGCACGCAGGTGCTGCTGAGCCTGACGCGGCTGAACCGCATCCGCGCCATCGACAACGCCAACCTGACGCTCACGGCCGAGGCCGGCTGCGTGCTGCAGACGGTGCAGCAGGCCGCGGCCGAGGCCGGGCTGCTGTTCCCCTTGAGCCTGGCGGCTGAGGGCAGCTGCACCATTGGCGGCAACCTGGCCACCAATGCCGGCGGTACGCAGGTGCTGCGCTTCGGCAATGCGCGCGAGCTGTGCCTGGGCCTGGAGGTGGTCACCGCCGACGGCCAGGTGTGGGACGGCCTGAGCGGCCTGCGCAAGGACAACACCGGCTACGACCTGCGCGACCTGTTCATCGGCAGCGAGGGCACGCTGGGCATCATCACCGCCGCGACGCTGAAGCTGCACCCGCGGCCCGCCGCCAGCGGCACCGCGCTGGCCGCAACAGGCAGCCTGGCGCAATGCGTGGGCCTGCTGCAGCTGGCGCAGGCGCGACTGGGCGCCGGGCTGACCGGCTTCGAGGTCATGAACCGCTTCTCGCTGGCGCTGGTGGCGCAGCATTTCCCGCAGCTGCCGCAGCCGCTGCCGGCCGCGCCCTGGACCGTGCTGCTCGAGCAGGCCGACAGCGAAGGCGAAGCCCCGGCCCGCGCGCGCTTCGAGGCGCTGCTGGCCGCCGCGCTGGAAGAGGGCCTGATCGACGATGCGGTGGTGGCCGAAAGCCTGCAGCAGTCGCAGGCGCTGTGGCACCTGCGCGAATCGATCCCGCTGGCGCAGGCGCAGGAAGGGCCGAACATCAAGCACGACATCGCCTTGCCGGTGTCGGCGATCCCCGGCTTTGTCGAGCGCACCGATGCCGCGCTGGCGCGCGCCTTCCCGGGGGTGCGGCTGGTCGACTTCGGCCACCTGGGCGACGGCAACCTGCACTACAACGTGCAGGCGCCCGAGGGCATGGCCGCGCAGGACTTCCTGGACCGGCACGAACACGCGGTGAACACGCTGGTGTACGACGCGGTCACCGCCGTGGGCGGCTCGATCTCGGCCGAACACGGCGTGGGCGCGCTGAAGCGCGAGGAACTCGCGCAGCGCAAGCCGGCGGTGGCGCTGCAGATGATGCGCGCCATCAAGCAGGCGCTGGACCCGCAGGGCCGGCTGAACCCGGGCCGCGTGCTGTAACGCGGGGCCTCAGGCGCGCGCCGCCTCGGCCTGCAGCCAGGCCACGAATTCCTGCACCTCCGGCTTGGCCTGCGCCGCCGACGACTGGAACACGTAGTAGCTGCGCGGCGACACCACCCGCTGGTCGAAGGGCGCGACCAGCCGGCGTTGCGCGATCAGGTCGTTGAGCAGCGGCAGCCTGCCGAGCGCCACGCCCTGCCCGGCCACCGCCGCCTGGATCATCTGGTCATAGGACGAGAAGTGCAGCACGCTGGCCGGCTGCAGGCCTTCGAGCTTCATCGCGCGCAGCCACAGCGGCCATTCCAGCAACTGCGTGCCGGGCAGGCCGTCCATGTGCAGCAGGCAGTGGTGGCGCAGGTCTTCGGGCCGCTTCAGCGGCCGTGCCGGATCGCGCCGCAGCCGCGGGCTGCACACCGGCAGCGCCGCGTCGCCGAAGAGTCGCTGGCCCTCGCCGGCCGCGCCTTCTTCGGTGTGGTACCGCACCGCGACGTCGACCCCTTCGCGTTCCAGGTGCACCACCGCCGGCGTGGCCGAGATGCGCACGTCCACCTCGGGCCGCGTGGTGGTGAAGCCGGACAGCCGCGGGATCAGCCACAGCCCGGCGAAGCCGGCCGTGGTGGTGACGACCACCGTCTTCTGCCGTGGCGCGCTGCGCAGCGCGGTGCTGGTCTGGTGCAGCTGCTGCAGCACCTCGACCACCGTGCGCTGCAGCTGCACGCCGGCTTCGCTGAGGCGCAGCGCGCGGTGCAGGCGCTGGAATAGCGGTACGCCCAGGTGCGATTCCAGCGCGGCAATCTGCCTGCTGACGGCCGACTGCGTCAGCGCCAGCTCGTCGGCGGCCTTGGTGAAGCTCAGGTGTCGGGCCGCGGCCTCGAAGGTTTCCAGCGGATCCAGCGGCGGCAGGCGGTAGCGGCGTGGCATCGATTTCGCATTCCATCAGCGCATGCAAAGCATGCCCAAAGATCGTTTGTCAGGGCGCTGGCGCCCCATCAGACTGCGTTCCAGCGGTCCCGAAGCTTGTTGCTCGGTCCCGCTTAGATGCACATTCTGCATGCAAAGGAGCCTGACATGCGCACCGACTACCTGCCCCCCGCCACCGCCCTGCCCCACCGCGGCCTGCACACGCTGCACGACGCCCAGGGCCGCTGGCTGCAATGCCTGGAAGGCACGCTGTGGCTGACGCAGCAGGACGATCCGCGCGACATCGTGCTGCAGGCCGGCGAAGGCGCGCGCCTGGACACGCCGGGCCTCAGCGTCGTCTACGGTCTGACGGCGGCGCGCTTCGCGCTGCTGGAACCGGCCGGCGCCGCCTTCTGAAAGGCCAGCGATGGGCTACTCGCTGGGAAACTACCCCACGCGCTGGATCGACGTCTGGACGCTGTCGGACGGCCGGCGCGTGACACTCCGTCCGGTGCTGCCACAGGATGCCGCGCTGGAGCAGGCGCTGGTGCGCGGGCTGTCGGCCGAGGCGCGCTACCAGCGCTTCTTCGCGCCGATCCGCGAGCTGCCGGCCGACTGGCTGGCGCGGCTGACGCAGATCGACTACCGGCAGCAGCAGGCCTTCATCGCCGAGACCTTCGTCGCCGGACAGCCGCAGGCCGTGGGCGAGGCGCGCTACGTGGTCGATGCCGACGGCCAGGGCGGCGATTTCGCGCTGATGGTGGCCGACGACTGGCGCCAGCGTGGGCTGGGCCGGCGGCTGCTGCAGCTGCTGATCGACAGCGCCGGCGAGGCCGGGCTGCCGGCATTGCATGGCGACGTGCTGGCCACCAACCACGGCATGCTGACGCTGGCGCGGCAGCTCGACTTTCAGGTGGTGCGCCACCCGGACGGCGGCGCGCAGGTGCTGCGCGTGCAGCGCCGGCTGGTGGCCGCCGACGCCGTGCCCTGGCCTATTGCACCGGGCCCTTCAGCGCGGCCGGCAGCGGCAGCGACATGATCTCGATGCCTTCTTCGAGCAGCGCGCGCTTTTCCTCGGGCGTGGCCTGGCCGCGGATGCCGCGGGCCTCGATCTCGCCGTAGTGGATGCGGCGCGCTTCCTCGGGGAAGCGCTCGCCGACATCGTCGGTGTGCTCGAGCACGCGGCGCACGGCCTCGATCCACTGTGCCTGCAGCGCCGGCGCAGCGGGCGGGGCCGGCGCGGCATCGGCCGGGGCCGGCTCGCGCGCAGCGGACAGGTTCAGCCGCGGCGCGGTGGGCATGCGGCTGATGATGCGGTCGGCACAAAGCGGGCATTCGATGAGCCCACTGCCGTTCTGCGCCATGAACTCGTCGTCGGATGCGAACCAGCCTTCGAAGCCGTGGCCGTTGCCGCACCGCAGGTTGAGCACCTTCATGCGCCGATTTTCCCCGGCGCCGGCGCATCGGGTGTGCGCCACTGCAAAGCCCAGTGCCCGGCGCGCCAGCGCTGCAGCCAGTGCAGGCCGATCATGGTCTTCATGTCGCTCAGGCGCCCGGCCGCGGCATGGCCGTCGAGTTCTTCCTCGGTCATCAGGCACAGCTCGATGAACTCGCCGGCATCCAGGCGCTGCGTGCCGGCACTCAGGCCGCGCGCAAACCAGATCTCGATGCCTTCGGTGGAATAGGCGGCGGCGTTGTGCCAGACGCCGGCGCGGGCCCATTCGCGGGCCACGTAGCCGGTCTCTTCCAGCAGTTCGCGACGGGCGGTGTCGAAGGTGGATTCGCCGGGGTCGATCTTGCCGGCCGGGAACTCGAGCAGCACCTTGCCCACCGGGTAGCGGTACTGCCGCTCCAGCACCAGGCGGCCGTCGTCGAGCATTGGCACGATAGCCACCGCGCCGGGGTGCAGCACGTACTCACGCGTGGCGGCCGCGCCGTCGGGCAGGTGCACGCGGTCGCGGCGCATCTCGAGGAAGTTGCCGCGCACCAGCAGGTCGATGCCGGCGCGGTGCTCGCGCAGGTGGCTGTCGTCGGGAATGCCGTCGTCGCCGCCGTGGGGTGCGTTCATGCGGCGACGTGCCGGCTCAGCTGGCCAGTGCCTTCAGGATCGCGTCGCTGCACAGGTTCATCAGGCCGCCGGGCAGCAGGCCGAAGAACAGCACCGCCGCGCCGTTGAGCGCGAGCAGCGCGCTCAGGCCCTGGCTGCGCACCAGCGGCTCGGTCTGCGCCGGCGCATCGAAGTACATGACCTTGACGACGCGCAGGTAGTAGAAGGCGCCGATCAGCGACATCATCACCGCATACACCGCCAGCCAGATGTGCGCCGACAGGCCGGTGGACACCAGCGCCTGGAGGATCGACAGCTTGGCGTAGAAGCCCACCATCGGCGGCACGCCGGCCAGCGAGAACATGAACACCGTCATCACGCCGGCCAGCCATGGGCTGCGGCGCGCCAGGCCGGCCAGGTCGGCCACCTCTTCGCTCTCGAAGCCCTGCGAGGACAGGTACATGATGATGCCGAAGGTGCCCAACGTGGTGAGCACGTAGGTGACGATGTAGAACATCGCCGAGCTGTAGGCATTGCCGGCCGACACCGTGTTGCCGTTGACCACGCCGGCACTCATGCCCAGCAGCACGAAGCCCATCTGCGCGATGGTCGAATAGGCCAGCATGCGCTTCAGGTTGGTCTGCGCGATGGCGGCCAGGTTGCCCACCAGCAGCGAGCACACCGCCAGCACCACCAGCATCGGCTGCCAGTCGACCGCCAAGCCGGACATGCCTTCCACCAGCAGCCGGATGCTGATGGCAAAGGCCGCCAGCTTGGGTGCGCCGCCGATCAGCAGCGTGACCGCAGTGGGCGCGCCCTGGTAGACATCGGGCACCCACATGTGGAAGGGCACCACGCCCAGCTTGAAGGCCAGGCCGGCGATGATGAAGACGATGCCGAAGGTCAGCACTTCCTTGTTGATGCGGCCGGTGCCGATGGCCTTGAAGACCTCGCCCAGGTCCAGCGAGCCGGTGGCGCCGTACATCATCGACAGGCCATAGAGCAGGAAGCCGCTGGCCAGCGCGCCGAGCACGAAGTACTTCATCGCTGCTTCGGTGGCCACCGCATGGTCGCGGCGCAGCGCGGTCAGCGCGTACAGCGACAGGCTCATCAGTTCCAGGCCCAGGTAGATGACCAGGAAATTGTTGGCCGACACCATGACCGAGATGCCGAGGTAGACGAACAGCGACAGCGTGAAGAACTCGCCCTTCAGCATCTCGCGCGAGGCCAGGTAGTGCTGCGCGTAGGCGACGCTGACGATCATCGCCACCGCGGCAAAGAAGGCCAGCAGGTGGCCCATCGGGTCCGTGACGACCATGGCCTGCATGCCGTACATCGTCAGGCCGCTGTCGAAGTAGCTGAGGTGCATGGCCGCCACCACCCCCAGCGTGGCCTGCGTCAGCCAGAAGGTGGGCCGGCGGGCCGGGTCGCGCACCCACAGGTCGACCAGCGTGATCACGCAGGCCATCACCAGCAGCAGGATCTCGGGGTAGACGACCAGCCAGTTCATCGCGTTGGGATTGCTCGTTTGCATGGCGGCCACCCTAGTTCAGCTTCGAGGTGGCCACGTGCTTCAGCAGCTCGCTGACCGACACCTGCATCACGTCGGTGAAGGGCTTCGGGTACACGCCCATCCACAGCACGGCCGCCGCCAGGATGGCCAGCATCAGGAACTCGCGGCTGTTGATGTCGGTGAGTTCTCGCACGTGGTCGTTGGCCACCGCGCCGAAGTACACCCGCTTGACCATCCACAGCGTGTAGGCCGCGCCGAAGATCAGCGCCGTGGCGGCCAGCAGGCCGATCCAGAAGTTGGCCTGCACGGCGCCCAGGATGACCATCCATTCACCAACGAAGCCGGCCGTGCCCGGCAGGCCGCAGTTGGCCATCGCGAACAGCACCGCGAAGGCGGTGAACTTGGGCATTGTATTGACCACGCCGCCGTAGGCCGCGATGTCGCGCGAATGCACGCGGTCGTAGAGCACGCCGATGCACAGGAACATCGCGCCGGAAACGAAGCCGTGCGAGATCATCTGCACCAGGCCGCCGGACACGCCGAGTTCGTTGAAGATGAAGAAGCCCAGCGTCACGAAGCCCATGTGGGCGATGGACGAGTAGGCGACCAGCTTCTTCATGTCCTGCTGCACCAGCGCTACCAGGCCGATGTAGATGACGGCGATGAGGCTCAGCGCGATGATGAAGGCGGCCCACTCGCGGCTGGCGTCGGGCGCGATCGGCATCGAGAAGCGCAGGAAGCCATAGGCGCCCAGCTTCAGCATGATGGCCGCCAGCACCACCGAGCCGCCGGTGGGCGCCTCGACGTGGGCGTCGGGCAGCCAGGTGTGCACTGGCCACATCGGCACCTTGACGGCAAAGGCCGCGAAGAAGGCCAGGAACAGCAGCACCTGCGCGTGCGCGTCCAGCGGCAGCTTGTGCCAATCGAGGATCTCGAAGCTGCCGCCGGACTGGATGTACAGGTACACCAGCGCCACCAGCATCAGCAGCGAGCCGAGCAGCGTGTACAGGAAGAATTTGAAGGCCGCGTAGACCCGGTTGGGGCCGCCCCAGACGCCGATGATGATGTACATCGGGATCAGCGTCGCTTCGAAGAACACGTAGAACAGCAGGCCGTCGACTGCCGAGAACACGCCGACCAGCATGCCCGACAGCAGCAGGAAGGCGCCCATGTACTGGTTGACGCGCTCGGTGATCACCTCCCAGCCGGCGATGACCACGATGACGGTGGTGAAGGCCGTCAGCAGCACGAACCACACCGAGATGCCGTCCACGCCCAGGTGGTAGCGCACGTTGAAGCGCGAGATCCAGGGCAGGTCTTCCTGGAACTGCAGCGCGGCGGTGCTGGTGTCGAAGCCGGTGATCAGCGGGATGGTGACCAGGAAGCCGGCAATCGCGGCCAGCAGCGCCACCCAGCGCACCACGTTGGCCTGCGCATCGCGGCCCAGCGCCAGCAGCACTGCGCCGGCGACGATCGGCAGCCAGATGGCGACACTCAGAAGACCCATTTGTTGTTCTCCGTGGCGGCGGTGGGCATCAACGGGCCACCAGGCCCGACAGATACGGCCACAGCTGCCAGGTCAGCAATGCGAAGACGCCGAGCACCATCACCAGCGCGTACCAATAGATGTAGCCGGTCTGCAGCAGCCGCAGGGCGCCACCCAGGCCGCCGACCGCGCGTGCCGAGCCGTTGATCAGGCCGTCGATGACCGCCTGGTCGCCGCCCTTCCACAGGCCGCGGCCCATGCCACGCGCCAGCGGCGCCAGCACGTTCTCATTGAACCAGTCGACGTAGTACTTGTTGTCGAGCAGGCGGTAGATGAAGCCGAAGCGTGCCTGGATGGCCGCCGGCACCGCCGTCCACTGGATGTACAGCGCCCAGGCCACCACCACGCCGGCCACCATCAGCCAGAAGGCCGCGGTGCTGGGCGCGTGCAGTGCCATGCCCCAGGCGCCGTGCACGCTTTCGAACATCTTGCCCAGTTCGGCCATGGCCGGGTGGCGCGCCGTGTCGACGAAGATGGCGTCCTTGAAGAAGTCGCCGAACAGCATCGGCTGCACCAGCAGGTAGCCGATGATCAGCGACGGAATGGCCAGCAGCACCAGCGGCACCCACACCACCGCCGGCGATTCGTGCGGCTCGTGCACATGCACGTGGCCGTGTTCGTCCGGATGGTCATGCTCGCCCGGGAAGGGCTTGTGGCGGAAGCGCTCGGGCCCGTGGAAGACCAGGAAGTAAAGCCGGAAGCTGTACAGCGCGGTGACGAACACGCTGGCCAGCACGGCGAAGTGCGCGAAGCCGGCCCCGGGCAGGTGGCTGAAGTGCACCGCCTCGATGATGCTGTCCTTGGAGTAGAAGCCCGAGAACAGCGGCACCGCGATCAGCGCCAGCGAGCCGATCAGCGACGTGATCCAGGTGATGGGCATGTACTTGCGCAGGCCGCCCATGTTGCGGATGTCCTGGTCGTGGTGCATGCCGATGATCACACTGCCGGCGGCCAGGAACAGCAGCGCCTTGAAGAACGCATGCGTCATCAGGTGGAACACCGCGACGCTGTAGGCCGAGGCGCCCAGCGCCACCGTCATGTAACCCAGCTGCGACAGCGTGGAGTACGCCACCACGCGCTTGATGTCGTTCTGGATGACACCCAGGAAGCCCATGAACAGCGCGGTGATCGCGCCGATCACCAGCACGAAGCTGAGCGCGGTGTCCGACAGCTCGAACAGCGGCGACATGCGCGTGACCATGAAGATGCCCGCCGTCACCATGGTGGCGGCGTGGATCAGCGCGGAGATCGGCGTCGGGCCTTCCATCGAATCGGGCAGCCAGACATGCAGCGGCACCTGCGCGCTCTTGCCCATGGCGCCGATGAACAGGCAGATGCAGATCACGGTGACCAGCATCCAGTCGTTGCCGGGGAAGCCCATCTTGCCCAGCTCGCCGGCCTTGGCGAAGGTCTCGCCGTAGTTCAGCGTGCCGGCATAGGCGGCGATCAGGCCGATGCCGAGAATGAAACCGAAGTCGCCCACCCGGTTGACCAGGAAGGCCTTCATGTTGGCGAAGATGGCGGTCGGCTTCTGGTAGTAGTAGCCGATCAGCAGGTACGACACCAGGCCCACCGCTTCCCAGCCGAAGAACAGCTGCAGGAAGTTGTTGCTCATCACCAGCATCAGCATGCTGAAGGTGAACAGGCTGATGTAGCTGAAGAAGCGCTGGTAGCCACCGGGCGAGGTGTCGTCGTCGGCCATGTAGCCGATGGTGTAGATGTGCACCATCAGCGACACGAAGGTCACCACGCACATCATCATGGCCGACAGCCCGTCGATCAGGAAGCCGATCTCCATCTTCAGGCCGCCGACGACCATCCATTCGTAGATGGTGGCGTTGAAGCGGGCGCCGGCCACCACGTCCTTCAGCACCAGCACCGAGCCGACGAAGGACACGGCCACGCCGAGGATGGTGGCCCAGTGCGCGCCGGCACGGCCCACCTTGGAGCCGGCCAGGCCGGCGATCATCGAGCCGACCAGCGGCGCCAGCGCGATCAGCAGCAGCAGATTGGGGTTCAGGGTGGCCGCCATC
>Ga0209369_1000726_pt1 | contig 27606 bp, 21 predicted proteins | sample EBPBio142010_DNA_FD_185865 | JGI IMG/M metagenome (GOLD analysis project Ga0209369, IMG submission 185865) | Wastewater treatment Type I Accumulibacter community from EBPR Bioreactor in Madison, WI, USA - Reactor 1_10/4/2010_ DNA (SPAdes)... | ecosystem: Engineered > Bioreactor > EBPR >... | reverse complement strand
GAGCTCGCGCGCCCGCTGCTGGGCGGCCCGCATGGCCTTCACGAAGGCGGCCTTGACGCCGTCGGCCTCCATCGACGTGATCGCTGCATGGGTGGTGCCGCCCTTGGAGGTGACACGCTCGCGCAGCACCGAAGGCGCCTCGTCCGAGGCCATCGCCAGCGCGGTGGCGCCGGCAAAGGTGGCCTGCGCCAGCGCGCGGCCGTCGGCTTCGCTCAGGCCCATGTCCCGGGCGGCCTGCATCATGGCCTCGATGAAATAGAACACGTAGGCCGGGCCCGATCCGGACAGCGCGGTCACCGCGTCCAGGTCTTCCTCGCGCGCCACCCACAGCAGCCGGCCGGTGGGGCGCAGCACCTCCTCGACGGCGGTGCGCTCGTCGGTGCCGACCGCGTCGCGCGCAAAGAGCCCGGCGATGCCCTGACCGATCAGCGCCGGCGTGTTGGGCATGGCCCGCACCACGCGCGCGCTGCCGCTGGCGCGCACGATGGCGTCGCTGCGGATGCCGGCCATCACGCTGAGCTGCAGCGCGGCGCCGACAAAGGGCGCGCAGGGCGCGGCGGCCTCGGCAAAGAGCTGCGGCTTGACCGCCCAGACCACCATGCCGCACGCGGCCAGCGCCGGCCCGGCCGCGGCCTGGGCGCTCACGCCAAACTGCTCGGCCAGGCGCTGGCGCTGCGCCTCGAAGGGTTCGACCACCTGGATGGCGCCGGCCGGCAGGCCGGCCTGGCGCAGGCCGCCGATCAGGGCCGCGGCCATGTTGCCGCCGCCGACGAAGGCAATGCTGTTGAGCTTCATGCGGGCAGTGTAGCCAGCCGCAGTGGGCGGGAATCCGTACACTTCGGGCCCCGCTTGCAAACGCCGCAGGCACCCCGACATGCCGTCCATGAATCCGTCGCACGCCGCCCCCGACCTGTCCTTCGACGTCACCGAGGCCGATTTCCGGCAGACCGTGCTCGAGCGTTCGCTCGACGTGCCGGTGCTGCTGGATTGCTGGGCGCCCTGGTGCGGCCCCTGCCGCAACCTGAAGCCGATCCTGGAGAAGCTGGCCAACGAGTACGGCGGCCGCTTCGTGCTGGCCAAGCTGAACACCGACGAGGCGCCGCAGATCTCGGCGGCGCTGCAGATCCGCAGCATTCCGCTGGTGGTGCTGTTTGTCGGCGGCCGGCCGGTGGACCAGTTCATGGGCGCGCTGCCCGAAGGCCAGGTGCGCGCTTTCCTGGACAAGCACCTGGGCGAGCAGGGGAACGAGGTCGATGCGCTGCGCGCCGAGGCCGCCGAATCGCCCGACCCGCAGCATGCCGAGATGCTGCTCAGCGAGGCGCTGCGCCTGGAGCCGGGCAATGCCGACGTGATGCTGGACCTGGCCACCCGCTGGATCGACCGCGACGAGTTCGACGGCGCCGAGAAGCTGCTGGGCAAGCTGTCGGCCGAGCAGGGAGGCGACCGCCGCGCGGCACTGCTGAAGCGCATCGAACTCGCGCGCAACCGGCCGGCCGGTGACCCGGCCGAACTGGCGGCGCGCATCGCCGCCAACCCGAAGGATTTCGAGGCCCGCTTCGCGCTGGCCGCGCTGCAGGTCTACGCGGGCGACTTCAACGCCGCCTTCGACCAGCTGCTGGAGGTGGTGCTGCGCGACAAGGCCGAATGGCGCGAGAAGGCGCGGCTGCAGCTGGTGGAATGGTTCACGCTGTGCACCGACGCCGAGGCCGTGAGCCGCGGCCGCCGCTACCTGGGCATGTACCTCAACTGATGGCCGCGGGCGCGCGGGCACCGAAGATCGCGGTGCCCACGCGCACGATCGTGGCGCCCTCGGCTACCGCCGCCTCTAGGTCGGCGCTCATGCCCATCGACAGCGTGTCCAGCGCCAGACCGCTGGCGTTCAGCGCCTGCAGCAGCTCGTGCAGCGCACGGTGCGGGCGGCGCTGCGCGGCATAGTCCTCGGCCGGCTCGGGCACGGCCATCAGGCCGCGCAGCCGCACGCGCTCGGCCGGCAGCGCGGCCACGGCCTGCGCGACGGCCGGCACCTCGGCCGGCGCCAGGCCGCTCTTGCTGGACTCGCCGCTGATGTTGACCTGCAGGCACAGCTGCAGCGGCGGCAGCCAGGCCGGCCGCTGCTCGGCCAGGCGCTGGGCGATCTTCAGCCGGTCGACGCCATGCACCCAGTCGAAGGCTTCGGCCACCACGCGGGTCTTGTTGCTTTGCAGGGGGCCGATCAGGTGCCAGCGCAACTGCGCGCGCAGATCGGTCAGCGCCTCCATCTTGGCCAGCGCCTCCTGCACGTAGTTCTCGCCGAAATCGCAGTGGCCGGCGGCATGGGCTTCGCGCACCGGTGTGGCGCCGAAGGTCTTGGTCACTGCCAACAGCGTGACGCTTTGCGCGTCACGGCCGGCCGCGTGGCAGGAGCGTGTGATGCGCTCGCGCACTTGTTGTAAGTTCGCTGCGATGCTCGACATAATGCCCTGAGCTTAAGCCCTCCAGGGCCGCTGCCACCCATGGACATCACGCAACTGCTGGCCTTCTCGGTCAAGAACAAGGCCTCGGACTTGCACCTGTCGGCCGGCCTGCCGCCGATGATCCGCGTGCACGGCGACGTGCGCCGCATCAACGTCGAGCCGCTGGACCACAAGCAGGTCCACGCCATGGTGTACGACATCATGAACGACGGCCAGCGCAAGCACTACGAAGACACGCTGGAGTGCGACTTCTCGTTCGAGATCCAGGGGCTTGCGCGCTTCCGCGTCAACGCCTTCAACCAGAACCGTGGTGCCGGCGCGGTGTTCCGCACCATTCCCAGCAAGATCCTGACGCTGGAGCAGCTGAACGCGCCGAAGGTCTTCGCCGACCTGGCGCTGCGGCCGCGCGGCCTGGTGCTGGTGACCGGGCCCACCGGCTCGGGCAAGAGCACCACGCTGGCCGGCATGGTCAACCACCTGAACGAGAACGAGTACGGCCACGTGCTGACGGTGGAAGACCCGATCGAGTTCGTGCACGAGAGCAAGAAGTGCCTGGTCAACCAGCGCGAGGTGGGCCCGCACACGATGAGCTTCAACAACGCGCTGCGCAGCGCGCTGCGCGAGGACCCGGACGCGATCCTGGTGGGCGAAATGCGCGACCTGGAAACCATCCGCCTGGCGCTGACCGCGGCAGAGACCGGCCACCTGGTGTTCGGCACGCTGCACACCAGCAGCGCCGCCAAGACGGTGGACCGCGTGGTCGACGTCTTCCCGGCGGCCGAGAAGGACATGGTGCGCGCGATGCTGTCCGAATCGCTGGTGGCGGTGATCTCGCAGTCGCTGTGCAAGCTGAAGGATGGTTCCGGCCGCGTGGCGGCGCACGAGATCATGCTGGCCACCTCGGCCATCAAGAACCTGATCCGCGAGAACAAGATCGCGCAGATGTATTCGTCGATCCAGACCGGCTCCAGCCTGGGCATGCAGACGCTGGACCAGAACCTGGCCGACCTGGTCCGGCGCAACGTCATCTCGCCGGCCGAAGCGCGGGCGAAGGCGAAGTTCCCGGAAAATTTCCCGGGCTGAGCAAGGGACGACCATGGAACGCGACCAAGCCTCGAAGTTCATCAACGACCTGCTGCGCCTGATGCTGGCGCGCAATGGCTCCGACCTGTTCCTCACGGCCGAATTTCCGCCAGCCATCAAGGTGGACGGGCGCGTCAACAAGGTCAGCCCGCAGCCGCTGACCGGCCAGCACACGCTGCAGCTGGCGCGCACGGTGATGAACGACAAGCAGGCGGCCGAGTTCGAGAAGACCAAGGAGTGCAACTTCGCGATCAGCCCGCAGGGCATCGGCCGCTTCCGCGTCAATGCCTTCATGCAGCAGGGCCACGTGGGGCTGGTGTTCCGCACGATCCCGTCGACGCTGCCGACCATCGACGCGATGCGCCTGCCCAAGGTGCTGAAGGACGTGGCGATGACCAAGCGTGGACTGGTCATCTTCGTCGGCGCCACCGGCTCGGGCAAGAGCACCTCGCTGGCGGCGATGGTGGACTTCCGCAACGAGAACTCGTTCGGCCACATCATCACCATCGAAGACCCGGTGGAGTTCGTGCACCCTCACAAGAACTGCATCGTCACGCAGCGCGAGGTAGGCATCGACACCGACGGCTGGGAGGCCGCGCTGAAGAACACGCTGCGCCAGGCGCCGGACGTGATCCTGATGGGCGAGATCCGCGACCGCGAGACCATGGACCACGCGGTGGCCTTCGCCGAAACGGGCCACCTGTGCATGGCCACGCTGCACGCCAACAGCTCCAACCAGGCGCTGGACCGCATCATCAACTTCTTCCCCGAGGAGCGGCGCGCGCAGCTGCTGATGGACCTGTCGCTGAACCTGAAGGCGCTGGTCTCGCAACGGCTGCTGCCGCACCAGGAAGGCAAGGGCCGCATCGCCGCGGTGGAGATCCTGCTCAACACCCCGCTGGTGGCCGACATGATCTTCAAGGGCGAGGTCGGCGAGATCAAGGAGCTGATGAAGCGCAGCCGCGAACTGGGCATGCAGACCTTCGACCAGGCGCTGTTCGACCTGTACGAGGCCAACCAGATCAGCTACGAGGACGCACTGCGCAACGCCGATTCGGTGAACGACCTGCGGCTGCAGATCAAGCTGCACAGCCAGCGCGCACGCAACCCCGACCTGGCGTCCGGCACCGAGCACCTGACGATCGTCTGAGCCACCCGCCGGCGCGGCGACAATCGCCGGCATGACGACCAAGACTTACGACGCCGTGCCCTCGCGCCGCGTGGCCTTCCTCGGGCTGGGCGTGATGGGCCATCCGATGGCCGGGCACCTGGCGCGCGCCGGGCACCAGGTCACCGTCTACAACCGCAGCACCGCCAAGGCCCAGGCCTGGCAGGCCGAGTACGGCGGCGCAACGGCGGCGACACCGGCCGCCGCCGCGGCGGGCGCGGACTTCGTGTTCGCCTGCGTCGGCAACGACGACGACCTGCGCAGCGTGGTGCTGGGCGAGCACGGCGCCTTCGCGGGCATGGCCCCCGGCGCGGTACTCGTCGACCACACCACCGCCTCGGCCCAGGTGGCGCGCGAGCTGCACGCCGCGGGGCTGCAGCGCGGCCTGCATTTCGTCGATGCGCCGGTGTCCGGCGGCCAGGCCGGCGCGGTGAACGGCGTGCTCACGGTGATGTGCGGCGGCGAGCAGGCCGCCTTCGACGCGATGAAGCCGGTCGCGCTGGCTTTTTCACGCGCGGTCACGCTCGTCGGCGGCCCCGGCGCCGGCCAGCTGGCGAAGATGGTCAACCAGACCTGCATCGCCGGCCTGGTGCAAGGCCTGGCCGAGGCCATCGCCTTCGGCGAGAAGGCCGGGCTGGGCATGAAGCAGGTGCTGGAGGTGATCGGCAAGGGCGCCGCGCAAAGCTGGCAGATGGACAACCGCGGGCCGACGATGGTCGACGACAAGTTCGACTTCGGCTTCGCCGTCGACTGGATGCGCAAGGACCTGGGCCTGGTGCTGGACGAGGCGCGCCGCAACGGCGCGCGCGTGCCGGTCACGGCGCTGGTCGACCAGTTCTACGGCGACATCCAGCGCCTGGGCGGCGGCCGCTGGGACACCTCCAGCCTGATCCGCCGCCTGCGCGGCTGAGGCCCGCTAGGGCTTGGCGGCCGAGGCCGGCGCGGCCGCGGGTGCCGCGGCGGGGGCCGGCGCGGCCGGCATCTGCGCCAGCTCGGCCGGGGTGATGATCTCGAACATCTTGATCACCTTGGTCACGCCAGGCACCGTGCGCGCGGTGTTGCCGGCGATCGTCGATTCGCTGTCGGTGACCAGGCCCATCAGGTAGGTATTGCCGCGGTCGGTGACCACCTTGATCGCCGCCGCCTGGATGCCCTTGGCATCGAACAGCGCCGCCTTGACCTTGCCGGTGGTGATGGAGTCGTTGGTGCGCTGGGTCATCGAGCTGTTCGGCATCACCGCCAGCTCGTTGACCACGGCGCGCACGTTCTCCACCTTGGCCACCGCCGCCTCGACCTTGCTGCGGTCGGCCTCGGTGGGCACCTCGCCAGTGAGCAGCACCACGCGGTTGTAGCTGGTGGCGCTGACGTTGCCGCGGTCGCCCAGCGCCGCGGTGACGGCGCTGGCGGCACGCACCTCGATGGTCTGGTCGTCGATCTGCGTGCCCGTGGTGCGGCGGTCCACCACCATCGTCGCGCCGCCGACCACGGCACCGCCAGCCAAGGCCACGCAGCCGCCGAGCACGCCGCTGGCGCTGACCGCCAGAGCCACCAGCAGCAGCCGGCCGAGCCGGGCGGGACGCGCGCGCGGCGCATTCGGGGCGGGGTTGATCATCAAGGTTCCTGTTCTCCCATCAATTGCAGGTCCACGGCGTCGCACAGGCAGTGCAGCACCAGCAGCTGCAGTTCCAGCACGCGCGCCGGCCGCTCGTGCGGCACGACCACCTGCACGTCGGTTTCGCCCAGCGCCGGGCCAGGGGCCGCGGTGCGGCGGCCCAGCACCACCACCACCATGTCGCGCGCATGCGCGGCCTCGATGCTGGCGGCCAGGGCGCCCGGGCTGCCCATCGCATCGATCAGCAGCAGCACGTCGCCGCCCTGGCCCAGCGCCTGCACCTGCTTGGCGAAGACGCTGTCGATGCCGTCCTGCGTGGCCAGCGTGCCCAGCAGGCTGCTGTCGGCGGCCAGGGCCACCGCAGCCAGGCCGGGCCGCTCGCGTTCGAAGCGGCCGACGAAGGTGGCGCAGAAATGCTGGGCCAGCGCCGCGGCACCGCCGAAGCCGGCCGCCAGCACCTTGCCGCCGGCCGTCAGGCAGCCGGTCAGGGCCTGCGCCGCGTCGGCAATCGGACGGGCCAGGCTTTCGGCACTCTGGTATTGCAGGTCAGCGCTGTCGAAGAACTGCTGCTGGATGCGCTGCTCGAGCATGGCCATGGATCATATGACACGGCTTTCGGAGCCCGGTTCCACCGCTGGGTAGCACGGCCGCGCCGGCCCGGCCAGCCCCGCTGGGGCTGCCGACAGGGCTTTGCGGCACTCCTGCACAGCTCACTGCGGCGGTCTGTAACCGACCCTGGACACGGCCCGACGCGGCTGTTTCAATCCGTAACGTTCTTCATCTTCCCGCACACCGCGCGAAAGCGCGGGCCGCAAAGCCTCCGGCCTACAGCCTGGCAACTCTTGTTGCCGGGCCAGGGTAGCGGGGCTGCCAAGGCCCCAACCCCCTCGGCCTTGGCCTCTTCATCAAGAGGCTTTTCGTGTCCACCGTTCGTTCCAAGACCCTGCTCGCGCTGGCGGTTGCCGCTGCGCTGTCCTCGACCCTCGTGCATGCCCAATCGCGCGGGCCGACCCTTTGGCGGGCCCATGCCGCCGATGCCCTGACCGATCGCCTGATCGTCAAATACAAGTCGCGCAACGACCGGCCCTTTGCCAGCGCGCGCGCCGAATCCGCCATGCGCGTGGCCGCCAACCGCCAGGGCGTGGCGGTCGCGCACCTGCGCAGCACCGCGCAGGGCGCGCAGGTGTTCAAGATGTCGCGGCGCATGCGCCATGACGAGGCTTCGGCCATGGCCGCCAACCTGCGCGCCGGCGATCCCGACATCGACTATGCCGAGCCCGACATGGTGCTGCAGGCGAGCTACGTGCCCAACGACGCGCTGTATGCGCAGCAATGGGCCTGGTTCGACGCGCTGGGCGGCGTGCGTGCCCCCGCCGCATGGGACCGCTCGCGCGGCACCGGCGTCGTGGTGGCGGTGGTCGACACCGGCGTGCGCCGGCACGTCGACCTTTCGGCCAACCTGCTGACCGGCTACGACTTCATCGCCGACCCCTACGTGTCGAACGACGGCAACGGACGCGACGCCGACGCCAGCGACACCGGCGATGCCGCGCCGGCCAGCTACTGCTATGCGGGCAGCCCGGGCAGCAACAGCTCCTGGCACGGCACGCACGTGGCCGGCATCGTGGCCGCCGCCGGCGGCAATGCCAGCGGCGTGGCCGGCGTGGCCTACGGCGCGCGCGTGCTGCCGTTGCGCGTGCTGGGCCGCTGCGGCGGCTACACCTCGGATATTGCCGATGCGCTGAGCTGGGCCGCAGGCCAGGCCGTCACCGGCGTGCCGACCAACCTGACGCCGGCCCGGGTGATCAACCTGTCGCTGGGCGGCGCGGGCGCCTGCGGCAGCACGATGCAGAACGCCATCAACGCCGCGCGCGCCAAGGGCGCGGTGGTGGTGGTGGCCGCCGGCAACGAGAACGGCAGCGCCCTGAACAGCACGCCGGCCAACTGCAGCGGCGTGGTCACCGTGGCGGCCACCGGCATCAGCGGCAACCGGGCGTCGTACTCCAACACCGGCAGCAACGTCAGCCTGGCCGCGCCGGGCGGCGACCGCGACGCCGGCATCCTGTCCACGCTGAACGCCGGCACCGGCGCGCCCGGCGCCGACAGCTATGCGGTGTACATGGGCACCTCGATGGCCGCGCCGGTGGTCAGCGGCGTGGCCGCGCTGATGCTGTCGGCCAACCCGAAGCTGACGCCGGACCAGGTGGCCAGCCTGCTGAAGAGCACGGCCCGGCGCTTCCCGGCGGCCTGCACGGGCTGCGGCACGGGCATCGTCGATGCCAGCGCGGCCGTGGCGGCGGCGTTGGCGGCGGCGACCCCGGCACCGGCCCCTGCGCCGGCACCAGCACCCGCTCCCGCGCCGAAGCCGGCTCCGGCTCCTGCCCCCGCGCCGGCGCCCGCGCCCAAGCCGGCACCTGCGCCGGCGCCGGCACCCGGCACCGTCACCGAACGCGAGCCGAACAACACCATCGCCACCGCCCAGGCGCTGGCCAGCCTGCCGGCCAGCATCAGCGGTGCCACGGCCGCGGGCGACAGCGACCACTTCAAGTTCACGCTGCCGGCCGGCCGAAAGCTGCTGATCACGCTGAAGCCCGGCACCAAGACGGGCATGAGCCTGGGCGTGCTGCTGGCCAACGGCATGACGCTGTCGCAACTGGTCAGCGGCCCCGGCGGCACGCTGCAGATGCTGGTCACCAACACGGGCGGCACGCCCGTCAGCCTGGCCGCGCGGGCGGGCTTCGCCGCGGGCAGCGCCGGCAGCTACGGGCTGACCTTCACGCTGCAGTAGGCCGCCGATGAAGCTGGGGCATCAGGCGGCGACGGTAGCCGCACTCGAATATGGCTTCCTGCGCCGCTTCCCCAAGCTGTGGCTGGCGGCCGCCGCCACGGCGCTGATACCGGCGCTGTACACGCTGATCTACCTGTCCAGCGTGTGGAACCCCGGCGAGCACACGCGGGCGCTGCCGGTCGGGCTGGTCAACCTGGACCAGGGCCTGGACCGCGACGGCCGCCACCTGAACCTGGGCCAGGCCCTGAGCGACGAGTTGCACCGCAACCCGCGCTTCGGCTACCGCGATCTGGACGATCCGGCCGTGGCGCAGCAGCAGGTGCGCAGCGGCGCGCTGGCCTTTGCGCTGGTGATCCCGGCGGACTTCAGCGCCGCGGCCGTGCCCGGCACCCGCGCCGGCGGTGGCCGGCTGATCGTGCACGCGTCGGCAGGCAACAGCTTCGAGAGCGCCCACCTGGCCCAGCGCTTTGCCGAGGCGCTGGAACTGCGTGTCAACGACCGCCTGGGCGAGGAGCGCTGGCGCCAGGTGATCGAGCGCACCGACACGGCCAATGCCGAACTGCGCAAGCTGCACCACGCGCTGCAGCGGCTGCAGCAGGGCGCGCACCGGCTGAACCGGGGCGCCGAGCAGACGGCCGTGGCCGCGGCCGGCACCCAGGCCGGCGCGGCCCAGGTGCTGGATGGCGTGGCGCAGCTGACTTCAGGCACCAAGAAGACCCGCGACGCGCTGCACAGCCTGCACGCCGCAGTGCCGTCGCCGACCGAGCGGCAGCAGCTGAGCGAAGGCGCGCGCGAGCTGGCCTCGGGCCATGCCGCGCTCGGCCAGGGCCTGCAGGACCTGCACGGCGGCACGGTGCGCCTGCGTGCCGGCCTCAGCGAGTTCAACGAAGAGGCGCGGCAGAGCCCCTTCGCGCCGGAGCGCGTCAGCGTCGGGCTGGGCCAGCTGGACGATGGCGTGCTGCAACTGCAAAGCGGCCTGGCCGCGGCGCGCGAGGCGCAGCACCGTCTGGGCGACGGCACGTCGCGGGCCGGCGCGGCGGTGCACAGCCTGGTGCAGGGCATCGACGCGCTGGACGCCGGCCTGCGCCACATGCTGCAGCACGCGCCCGACGACGCCCCGCTGGACCGCCTGGCCGGCGGCACCGGCGAGCTGGCCAGCGGCACCGCAGCGCTGGCCGACGGTTTGCGCCAGGTACGGCAGGGCTCGGGGCAGCTGTCGCAAGGCCTGCAGACGCTGCAGCACCTGCTGCCAGCCCACCTGCCGGCGCCGCCGGGCAGTGCCGATGGGCTGAGCCATTCGGTCCGCCCGGTGCTGATGATCGAAGCGCCGGTGGCCAACCCCGGCAGCGCCTTCGCGCCCAACGTGATGCTGGGCGCCCTGTGGCTGGGCGCGGCGATCTCGGCCTTCCTGATCCATGTGCGCGTGCTGCCGCGCCAGGCGCGCGGCTTTCACCCGCTAATGCAGGTGCTGGGTAAGGCCGCGCTGCCGGCCGGCCTGGTGCTGCTGCAGGCGCTGTGCGTGTACTTGACGCTGCGCGTCGTGCTGGGCATCGCGGTGCTGCAGCCGCTGGCGCTGCTGCTGGTGCTGGGCAGTGCCTCGCTGGCCTTCCTGGCCATGGTGCTGCTGGCAGCGCGCTTGCTGGGCGATGCAGGCAAGGCGCTGGTGATGGTCTTCCTGGCGCTGCAGCTGTCGTCGTCCGGCGCCATCCTGCCGGTGGAGCTGAGCGGCAGCCTGTTTGCGCAGATCAGTCCGTGGCTGCCGATGACCTGGGCCGTCAAGGCGGTGAAGGCGAGCCTTTTCGGCGCCTTCGACGCGGCCTGGGTGCAGCCTTGGGCCGTGCTCATGCTGAGCGGGCTGCTGGCGCTGCTGGCCGCCAGCCGGCTGGGCCACTGGCGCTATGTGGAGCCGGCCGAGATGCGCCCGGCGGTCGATTTCTGAGGCGCGTCAGCCGGCCTCGAAGGCCGCCTGGACCCACTGCACGCGGCCGGCCTCCACCGCCACCACGTCGAAGCGGCACGGCGGCAGCACCGGCAGCCGCAGCAGGTAGTGCTGCGCGGCGCGCACGATGCGCTGCTGCTTGCGCGCATCGACGCTGGCCAGCGCGCCGCCATGGCCGGCGCTGGCGCGCGCGCGCACCTCCACGAAGACCAGCGTGCCGTCGCGCTCGCGCAGGATCAGGTCGATCTCGGCACCGCGCGCATGCGGCCCACCGGCCAGCCGATAATTGCGCTGCACGAGCACGAGGCCCTGGCGCTGCAACCAGGCCAGGGCCAGCGACTCGGCATCGTCCCCGATCGCCTTCGTGCTGCCACGGCCCGCCGCCTTGTCCATTCCGTCCGAGCTCCTGCTACGCGCCGCCGCCGCTGCCGCGGGCGCACAGCAGTATCCCGCAGGCACGCTGTATGTCGTGGCCACGCCCATCGGCAACCTGGCCGACCTGACGCTGCGCGCCATCCACGTGCTGGCCACGGTGGACGCACTGGCCTGCGAAGACACCCGCGTTAGTGCCGGTCTGCTGCGCCACCTGGGCCTGGACAAGCCGCTGCTGGCCGTGCACCAGCACAACGAGGCCGAGGCCGCCGCACCGGTGCTGCAGCGGCTGGCGCAGGGCCAGCGTGTGGCCTATGTCAGCGATGCCGGCACGCCGGCGGTGTCCGACCCCGGCGCGCGGCTGGTGGCGGCGGTGGCCGCGGCCGGGCATCGCGTGCTGCCGGTGCCCGGCGCCAGCAGCGCGCTGGCTGCCTTGAGCGTGGCCGGCGACGTGCGCGGCAGCGGCTTCGCGTTCGTGGGTTTCCTGCCGGCCAAGGGCGCCGAGCGTGCAACGGCGCTGCGCACGCTGGCGGCGGCGCCGCAGACGCAGGTGCTGTTCGAGGCGCCGCACCGCATCGAGACGCTGGCCCGCGAGCTGGCCGCGCTGCTGCCCGAGCGGCCGCTGACGCTGTGCCGCGAGCTGACCAAGCAGTTCGAGACCGTGCACACCTTGCCGGCCGCGGCGCTGCCCGGCTGGCTGGCGGCCGATGCGCAGCGGCTGCGCGGCGAGTTCGTGCTGGTGCTGCATGCGCCCGAGGCCACTGCTGCGGCCGACGGGCTGCCGGCCGACGCGCTGCGCACGCTGCAACTGCTGCTGGGCGCGCTGCCGCTGAAGCAGGCCGTGGCGCTGGCGGCCGAACTGGGCGCCGGGCCGCGTAATGCGCTGTACCAGGCGGCGCTGCAGATGCGTGCCGACGGCACGCCCTAGCCAAGTCCTTGTACCCGGCGCGCTGCGCCCCGGCTCCTACAATGAATTCGCACTCCTAGAGGACCCGCCCATGATCAGCCGCGAACCGACGATCGAACGCATGGCCATTGCCGAACGCGTGCTGCTGGAGCCCTTCGGCCTGGGCGAGCCGGCATTGGCGCGGGCGCTGACCACCATCGCCGAGCACCGCATCGACGACGCCGACCTGTACTTCCAGAGCACCCGGCACGAGGGCTGGAGCCTCGAGGAAGGCATCGTCAAGAGCGGCAGCTTCAGCATCGACCAGGGCGTGGGCGTGCGCGCGGTGGCCGGCGAGAAGACCGCCTTCGCCTACAGCGACGAGCTGTCCGAAGCCGCGTTGCTGGACGCGGCGCGCACCGTGCGCACCATCGCAGCGGCCGGGCAGACCAAACGCGTCAAGGTGGCGGGCAAGCCGCGCGTGGCCGCCAGCCGCGTGCTGTATGCGCCCACCGACCCGATCGCCACGCTGGACAGCGCGCAGAAGGTGGCGCTGCTGGAGCGCGTGGAGAAGATGGCCCGCGCCAAGGACCCGCGCGTGGTGCAGGTGATGGCCGGCCTGGCCGCCGAATACGACGTGGTGCTGGTGGCCCGCGCCGACGGCACCCGCGCCGCCGACGTGCGGCCGCTGGTGCGCGTGTCGGTGACGGTGATCGCCGAGCAGAACGGCCGCCGCGAGGTGGGCACCGGTGGCGGCGGCGGGCGCTTTGGCCTGGGCTACTTCCAGGACGATCGGCTGCGCGAATACGTCGACCAGGCGGTGAATGCCGCGCTGACCAACCTGGAATCGCGCCCGGCGCCGGCCGGCGAGATGACCGTGGTGCTGGGCCCGGGCTGGCCCGGTGTGCTGCTGCACGAAGCGGTGGGCCACGGCCTGGAGGGCGACTTCAACCGCAAGGGCTCGTCCACCTTCGCCGGCCGCATCGGCCAGCGCGTGGCCGCCAAGGGCGTGACGGTGCTCGACGACGGCACCATCGCCGACCGCCGCGGCAGCCTGAACATCGACGACGAAGGCCATGCCACGCAGCGCAACGTGCTGATCGAGGACGGCATCCTGAAGGGCTACATCCAGGACGCGATGAACGCCCGGCTGATGGGCGTCAAGCCCACCGGCAACGGCCGCCGCGAAAGCTATGCGCACGTGCCGATGCCTCGCATGACCAACACCTACATGCTGGGCGGCGACCGCAGCCGCGAGGAGATCATCGCCAGCATCAAGAAGGGCCTTTATGCCACCAACTTCGGCGGCGGGCAGGTGGACATCACCAGCGGCAAGTTCGTGTTCTCGGCGAGCGAGGCCTTCTGGGTGGAGAACGGCAAGATCCAGTACCCGGTGAAAGGCGCCACGCTGATCGGCAACGGCCCCGAGGCGATGACCCGCGTCAGCATGATCGGCAACGACATGCAGCTGGACACCGGCGTGGGCGTGTGCGGCAAGGACGGCCAGAGCGTGCCGGTGGGCGTGGGCCAGCCCACGCTGCGCATCGAACGGCTGACCGTCGGCGGGACGGCCTGAGCGGCTAGGTCCGCTGGCGCCGCAAGCCGCGCCAGCCCAACAGCCCCAGGCCGGCCAGCCACAGCGCCACGGTGCCTGGCTCGGGCACCGCCGCCACCGTACCGGTGGAGCCGAAGGCCACCAGCTCGGCGCGGAAGCCGAAGGTGGCGTCGGTGGCCGAGTCGTTGTCGAAGCTGACGCGCAGCACGCCTTCGCGAGAGTCCTTGCCGATCACCGGCGCCCCGAAGCTGGACATCAGCTCGATGAAACTGCGCTGGTAGGGCATCTCGTCGGCCAACGGCTCGCCGGTGTCGGGGTCGCTGCGCAGGTTGTTCAGGCCCAGCATCACCAGTTCCAGGCTGGCATGGGCGCGCGGTGCCTCGCTGCCCACCGGCTGCTCCGGCGCCAACTGGATGTCCAGCCGGTAGGGTACGCTCACCGTCACCCGGGTGTAGGGCGTGATGCGCAGCCCCGTGGCCGGGTACAGGTCGTCGCCCACGTAGTAGTAGCTGGAAGGCGCCGTGGCCCAGCCGCCCAGGGCGCCGGTATCCAGGCTGAACTGACCATCGCCTTCGGTTTCGGGCGGCGGCAGCGCCTCGCGCAACGCGAAGTAGAAGCGCTGCCGGAACAGCGTGGCCCACGGGGAGGGGTCTTCGCCCCAGGCGGCCGGGATGCCATCCTTGAGATTCAAGTCCACCACCTCGATGGTGGGCTCCTCCACTGCCACCCACGACGACACCACCGCCTGCGCCGGCATGCCGGCCATCAGGCCGGCCGCGGCGGCCGCCCCAACCAAGAATTTCTTCATCGACCCCCCAACGATGCGGTCCCGGAAGCGGGCGCGCCTTTGCGGTCTGATGCCCGGGGTTCCAGCGAAGGCCTGCGGTCATGACCCCGCGGCGCTTACACATGTTACAGGCAGAAACCCCCGCGAACAGGGGAGTCCGCAGGTGTGTTGGGGCGACGCCAACAATGTCACGCCGCAGGCCGGCGCGTGGGCCTCAGCCGCCGGCCAGGTGCCCCTGCACGACGCCAACCGTGTTAGCGCCCACTTCTGCCGTAGCGTAGCCGCCTTCGAAGACATAGGCGGTGGGCAGGCCCAGCGCCGCGATGCGGCGGCCGATCTGTGGATAGTCGTCGCTGCGCAACTTGAAGGCCGAGATCGGGTCGCGCTCGAAGGTGTCCACGCCCAGCGACACCAGCACCGCCTGCGGCTTGAACGCCGCCACTGCTTGCAGGGCCGCGTCCAGCGCGGCCAGCCACAGCGCGCCGTCGGTGCCCGGCGGCAGCGGCAGGTTCAGGTTGCAGCCGGAGCCGGCGCCGATCCCGGTTTCGTCGGCATGGCCGCTGAAGAAGGGGTAGTCGTCGTGCGGGTCGGCATGCAGGCTGGTGAAGAACACGTCGCCGCGCGACCAGAAGATCGACTGCGTGCCGTTGCCGTGGTGGTAGTCCACGTCCACCACCGCCACCCGCTGCAGGCCGTGGTCCAGCAGGTACTGCGCCGCGATGGCCACGTTGTTCAGGTAGCAGAAGCCGCCCATCGCCCGTGCCGTGGCATGGTGGCCCGGCGGGCGGCAGATGGCGAAGCTGCAGCGCTCGCCGGCCAGCAGGTCGGCCGCGGCCGCCAGCGCGCACTGGGCGCTGGCGTACACCGCCGCCCAGGTGCCTTCGACCAGGCTGCATTCGGCGTCCTGGCTGTAGAAGCCCAGCTGGCCGTCGATGTGGCGCGGCAGCCGCGCCGGCAACTGCGCATCGGCGCGCCAGATCATCGGCAGCGCCGGCTGGCTGCGGCCCAGTGCCGCCCAGCGCGCCCAGGCCTGCGGCAAAAAGTCCAGGTAGTCGGCGTCGTGCACCCGCCCCAGCGGCGCCAGGCCGCGGTCGGGCGGGGCCAGCACGGGGCCCAGCTGCATCGCGAGGAAGCGCTCGCGCACCGCCTCGGCCCGCACCGGCAGCTCGAAGCCGTCCAGCCACTGGCCGTAGCTGAACTCCTTCAGCCCCGTGTGCAGGCGGTGGGCCTCGCTGAACCAGGCGTTCATGCCGGCACCTCGCCCAGGTAGTGGGCCAGCGTGAAGCCTTCTTCCGCCGGGCCGCTGGGCTTGGCGATGCCGCTCATGCGCAGCACCTGCACGCCTTCGGCATCGAGCCGGCCCTGGCAGAACACCAGGCTACGCGTGGCGCGCAGCACCTGCAGCCGGCCTTCGATCCACGCGCCTTCCATCGCCGGGGCCATGAAGTCGCAGCTGAGCTGCACGGTGAGCATGTAGCGCGACTGCCCGGTCTGCACGCCGGCGCCCAGCACCAGCAGCATGTCGGACAGCGTGGTCAGCATGCCGCCGTGGCAGCTGCCGCCGGGGTTGCAGTGGCGGCGCTCGACGCGCAGGCCCAGGCAGAAGCCGTCGCCTTCGCGCCGGCCGTAGAGCGGGCCGCAGGCGTCGATGTAGGGGTTGGGGCGCAGGCGCAGCGGCACGAAGCCGTCGGGGATGTGCGGGGGCATGGGCGCGTCTCCAGGGGGCTGCGGTCGATGGTAGCGGCAGCCCGGCGCGCAGAATGGCCGGCACGCACCGAGGAGCCTTGCCCATGCAGACCCTGCACCACAGCCGCCATGCCCACGCCACGCTGGACGACGCCGGCATCGGCACGCTGACGCTCACCGACGCCGGCCGGCTGAACATCGTCGGCAGCGCCGCCATCGCCGAGCTGCGCAGCGCGCTGCTGGCGCTGTCGGCCTGTGAAGCGCTGCGCGTGCTGGTGTTGCGCGGCAGCGGCGAGCGCGCCTTCATTGGCGGCGCCGACATCGGCGAGATGGCCACGCTGACCCCCGCCACGGCCGAGGTTTTCATCGGCCGCCTGGCCGGCCTGTGCGATGCGGTGATGCAGGTGCCGGTGCCGGTGATCGCGCGCTTGAGCGGCTGGTGCCTGGGCGGCGGGCTGGAAGTGGCGCTGGCCTGCGACCTGCGGCTGGCCGACGACGGCGCGATGTTCGGCATGCCCGAGGTGAAGGTGGGCATCCCGTCGGTGATCCACGCCGCGCTGCTGCCGCGGCTGCTGGGCCAGGCGCGGGCCGACTGGCTGCTGCTGTGCTGCGAGAACATCGACGCCGCCCGCGCCGAGGCCTGGGGCCTGGTGCACGAGCGCTGCGCCGTCGGCGGGCTGGACGCGCTGGTGCAGCGGCGCGCGGAAGGGCTGGCCGCGCTGCCGCCGCAGGCGCTGCGCCAGCAGAAGCGGCTGCTGCGCCACTGGCAGACCGTGCCGCTGGCGCAGGCCGTGCGCGACAGCATCGGCGAGTTTGCGCAGGCCTATGCCACCGGGGAGCCGCAGGCGCTGATGGGTGACTTCATGGCGCGCAAGGCGGCGCGGCGGGCGGGTTGAGGATCGGCCGGCGGGGTGGGCCGCGCCCTGCGGCCGACTCTGGGGCCGCCTACCGGATGCCGTAGAAGCTGCGAACGGAGCCCAACTGGTAGTCCACCCGCGCCTTGTGGACCTGGGTGATGGTGCCTTCGCTGTCGTTGGCAAAGTTGCGCATCACGTCGTCCTGGATGTTGTAGCGAGGCCAGACGTTTGTGCCACCGTGGTTCGGATTGCCCGTCTTGGCGAAGCTGGTCCAGCTCTTAGCCATCTGCACGGCCATGGAACGGTCTGCTGCGCCAGCGGGCACCGTGGCCGGGAACCAGTACTTGCTCCACGTGCTCTTCTCTTTGGCGCCCACCCGGGCCGCGGCGATTTCCTGACAGGGATCGACCGGCGCGGCCTTGCTCGGTGCCAGGTTCACGGTGTCGAGCGCACCGAACACATAGGGCAGCTCGAAGGTGTGGGCCGGCCCGATGTAGTTCGCCCTCAGGCTGGGCGTCACGTAGCTGTAGTAGTACGCATAGGCCGGGGCTGCCTTGTTGGCGCTGTCGGCCAGCAGCTTGACGGCGCCGGTGTACCAGCCGTCGGCCATCAGCTGCGGCGCCAGGGCCTGGTCGCATTGGTACCGGTAGTCCTTGTAGAGCCTCGCGATGACTTCCGGGTCCTGCTTCATCGACTTCACGTAGGCATCGACGGTGGGGGCGTTGAGCGCGAAGAAGCTGGCGTCCCAGGCCAGCGTTCCCACCATGAAGGGAAGCTTGTGTTGCTTGCCCTGCGCAAACAGCGGAATCGCATCGTCGAGGATGACTTCCCCGTCGACGATTGCCGAGTCGAAGGCGCCCGAGATGAAGTCGGCGGCGCTGAGGATGACGTCCTCGGCGGGCAAGGCACGCAATGCCTGCAGCGACTTCCCGCCCTTGGCGTCGACGAACTTCTGATCGTTGGCCTGCGCGGAAATCTTGCCGAAGCGGTCCTGCGTCAGGCCGCGCAGCGGCAGTTGCTGCGGGCTCTGCGCGATGGCCTTGTGGAACAGGCCCGCGGCCGCCGGTGAGGTCATCAGCCAGGTGACGCTGCGGCCGCCGGCTGATTGGCCAAAGATCGTCACGTTGTCGGGGTCACCGCCAAAGGTGGCGATGTTGTCGCGGACCCACTTCAAGGCCTGGATCTGATCGAGGATGCCGTAGTTGCCCACCGGCTCGCCGTTCTTGCGCGCCTCGGCGACCAGTTCCGGCGGCGCGAAGAAGCCAAGACGCCCCAGCCGGTAGTCAAGACTGACCACGACGACGCCCTCGCCCACCAGGCCGACAGGCTCGTAGTACGGTTCGGACGCAGAACCGGTGAGCAGCCCGCCCCCGTGGATCCACACCATCACGGGCTGCTTTTTGGCGCCCTTCTGGGCAAAGACGTTCAGCGTCAGGCAATCCTCGCTGCCCGGCACCAGTTCGTTGGTCAGCCCATCGATCAAGGGCTGCATGCAGGCCTGGCCCGTCCGGCTTGCGTCGCGCACGCCCGTCCAGTTGCGCGCCGGCTGCGGCGGACGCCAGCGCAGGTCACCCACCGGCGGCGCCGCATAGGGGATGTTCTTGAACATCACCATGCCGTTGCGCTCGACGCCTTGCAGCTTGCCCTGCTTCGTCTCGAGCACCGGACGCGGCTCGTAGTAGACCTCGTTCGCCAAGGCCGGCGGCGCAAGGGCCACGAGCGCAGCAGCGCACACGGCGCCGGTGATGAAGGGGCGACGATTCAGGTGTTTCATGGGGATCTCGTGCTCGCCGGCAGGCGACAAGGGGGCGGCCTTCCCTGGGCTGCTTTGCCAGTGGCATCCGCCACGGCGATGCGTCCGACGCGAAGGCTTTCGCCTCAAGGCAGGTCTGGTATCCCTTTGTATCGGCCCGGCAGGCCGAAGCTTGAGCGCTTCCCGCGCCTGGCGGCCGCCTCAGCTCAGAAATTCACCCGCGAGGTGATCGCGCCATCCACCACCATGTTGATGCCGGTGGTGAAGGCCGAGGCCGGGCTGCCCAGGAACACCGCCGCGTTCGCCACCTCTTGCGGGCTGGCCATGCGGCCGGTCGGGTTGCGGGCCAGCGTGGCCTTGAAGAACTCGGGCCGGCCTTGCTCGATCTGGTGCCACACGCCGCCCTCGAAGTACACCGTGCCCGGCGACACCACGTTCACGCGCACGCCGGCCTTGGCCTTTTCCTTGGCCAGGCCCTTGGCGAAGTGGATCTGCGCCGCCTTCAGCGCACCGTAGGCGTTGACCATCTGCGTCTCGGCGGCCGACACCGACGAGATGATGACGATGGCGGCATCACCGTGCGCCGCGGCAGCGGCTTCCAGGTGCGGCAGCGCGGCGGCGGTGGCGCGCTGCACGCCCATCACGTCCACCGCGAACATCTTCTCCCAGGCCTCTTCGGTATTGCCTTGCACCAGCGCGCTGGCGTTGCACACCAGCAGGTCCAGCCCGCCCATCGCGCGCGCGGCTTCGTCCACCCAGGCCTTCAGCCGCGGGCCGTCGGCAATGTCCACCACCGCGCCTTGCGCGGCCACGCCGCGCGCCTGCAGCGCCGCCACCGCGGCCTGCAGTTCGCCGGCCTGGCGGGCGCAGATGGCCAGTTGCACGCCTTCGGCGGCCAGCGTGTCGGCAATGGCGCGGCCGATGCCGCGGGTGGCGCCGGTGACGATCGCGCGCTTGCCCTTCAGTCCCAGGTCCATGGTGTGTCCTATTGAAGTTCAGTGCGGCTTGCGCGGGCCCTTGAAGGCATCGGTGCGTATGACGTTGCCGTCGCGCCGCACGTTTCGCTGGGCGCGGCGGATGGCCTCTTCGGCCTCGCGCGCGGCATCGCGGCGGTGGCTGCGCCAGTGCCACAGCCGCCGCGCGGCAGCGTCGATGCGCGCCCGCTGCCGCGCCGGCAGCAGCAGCCGCAAAAGCAGCCCCAGGCAGACGGCCAGCGCGATGGCGGCAAGGGTCTTTTCGATCAAGGTGAAGGCTCTCTTCTCAGGCCAGGTTGCGCAGCTTGCGCAGCGCCACCGACAGCATCGCCAGGTCGGCCGGCCGGGCCTCGGCCAGCTCGCCCAGCAGACGCAGCGCGCCTTGCAGCTCCTGGCTATTGTCCGCCTGCCAGGCATGCAGCTTGGCCAGCGCGCCATCGCCAGGGCGGCCCAGCACGGCCCGGGCGATGCCACGCTGCAGCTCGCCCAGGTCGTCGGCCAGCGCGATCTTCGCCAGCGTGGCCCAGTTGCCGTCGGCGGGCAGCGCCTCGATCTGCTGCTGCAGCCGGCGCAGGCCCAGGCGCTCGCCCAGCTGCTGGTGCAGCGCGGCAATCTCCTGCAGCGGCAGCGCATGGGTCTCGGCCAGCTCGGCGATGTCCAGTGCGTCGATCAGGCCGTCGGTGGCGGCCACCGCCTGCGCCAGCGCGGCCGGCACGCCGGCGGCCACCCATTCGGCCACCTGCGGCAGCGGGGCCGCGACCGGCTCCAGCCGGCTGCGCAGCAGCGCCACCGCCGGCGCCAGCCGGGCAATGCGCGCCGGCCCCGGCTCGGCCAGGCGGCGCGGGTGCAGCAGCCCGGCGGTGGCCCGCTCGGCCGGCCCGCGCAGCTGCTGCAGCAGCGCGGCCTGCACCGCGTCGGGCACCTGGTTGTCCAGCGCCTCGATCTGCGCCCATAGCGCCGGCAGGCCGAAGACCTCGCGCACCGCCAGCCAGGCGCGCACCACCTGCGCGGGCTGCGCGCCGCACTGCTCGGACAGCCGGTGCACGAAGGTCGGGCCGACGCGGTTGACCATGCGGTTCAGCACGTGCGTGGCCACGATCTCGCGCTTCAGCGGGTGGCGTGGGATCAGCTCGGCAAAACGCTCGCGCAGCAGCGGCGGGAAGTAGCGCTGCAGCGCCTGGGCCACCCACGGGTCGTCGGGCAGGTCGGATTCGACCAGCGCGTCCGACAGCCACATCTTGCTGTAGGCCAGCAACACCGCCAGCTCGGGGCTGCTCAGGCCCAGGCCGCGGGCCTGGCGCTCGGCGATCTGCTCGTCGCTGGGCAGGTATTCGATCGCGCGGTCCAGCAGGCCGGTCTTTTCCAGGTGGCGCATGAAGCGCGTCTGCCGGTCCAGCAGCTGGACGCCCAGCCCGCGCGTCAGCGACAGCACCTGTGTCTGGTAGTAGTTGTCGGCCAGCACCATGTCGGCCACGTCGTCGGTCATCTGCGGCAGCAGCGTATTGCGCTGCTTCTCGGTCATCTCGCCGTCGGCCACGGCCAGGCCGAGCAGGATCTTGATGTTCACCTCGTGGTCGGAGGTGTCCACGCCGGCCGAGTTGTCGATGGCGTCGGTGTTGATGCGCACGCCAGCCAGCGCCGCCTCGATGCGGCCCAGCTGCGTGAAGCCCAGGTTGCCGCCTTCGCCCACCACCTTGCAGCGCAGCTCGGCGCCGTCCACGCGCAGCGCGTCGTTGGCGCGGTCACCCACCTGCGCATGGCTTTCGCTGCGCGCCTTGACGTAGGTGCCGATGCCGCCGTTGTAGAGCAGGTCCACCGGCGCCTTCAGGATGGCGCGCAGCAGCTCGGTGGGCGCCAGGCGCAGGTTTTCATCGCCGCCTTCGATGCCCAGCGCGGCCCGGGCCTGAGGCGACAGCGGGATCGATTTCTCCGACCGCGACCAGATGCCGCCGCCGGCCGAGATGAGCCCGGTGTCGTAGTCGGCCCATGACGAACGCGGCAGCTTGAACAGCCGCTCGCGCTCGGCAAAGGAGGTGGCCGGGTCCGGGTCGGGGTCGATGAACACATGCCGGTGGTCGAAGGCCGCCACCAGCCGGATGTGCTTGGACAGCAGCATGCCGTTGCCGAACACGTCGCCCGACATGTCGCCGATGCCCACCACGCTGAAGGGCTGCTGCTGCGTGTCGTGGCCCAGCTCGCGGAAATGGCGCTTGACGCTTTCCCACGCACCACGGGCGGTGATGCCCATGGCCTTGTGGTCGTAGCCGACGCTGCCGCCCGACGCAAAGGCATCGCCCAGCCAGTGGCCGTATTCGGCCGAAACCGCATTGGCATAGTCGCTGAAGGTGGCCGTGCCCTTGTCGGCGGCCACCACCAGGTAGGGGTCGTCGCCGTCGATGCGCCGCACCAGCGGCGGTGGCACCACGTGGCCGGCGACGCGGTTGTCGGTCAGGTCGAGCAGGCCACGCAGATAGTCCTGGTAGCAGGCCACGCCTTCCTTCATCCAGGCCTCGCGCTCGCTGGGCGGCGGCGCCTTCTTCAGCACGAAGCCGCCCTTGCTGCCCACCGGCACGATGACGGTGTTCTTGACCATCTGCGCCTTCACCAGGCCCAGCACTTCGGTACGGAAATCCTCCGGCCGGTCGCTCCAGCGCAGGCCGCCGCGCGCCACCTTGCCGCCGCGCAGGTGGATGCCTTCGAAGCGCGGCGAGTAGACGAAGATCTCCACCATCGGCTTCGGGCTGGGCAGCCCGGGCACGCGGGCGGAATCGAACTTCAGGCTCAGGAAGCTGCGCCGCGGGCCGGCGGCGCCGCTGTGGCCGGGGCCGGTGCGCCAGTGGTTGGTGCGCAGCGTGGCCAGCACCAGCGCCAGCAGCTGGCGCAGCACGCGGTCCTCGTTCAGGTTGGCCACGCGGTCCAGCGCCTGCTCGATGGCCGTCACCTGCTCGGCCGCGGCCGCGTCGTCAAACTCGGTGGGATGCAGCCGCAGGTGGAACAGCTTGACCAGCATGCGCGCCAGCTGCGGCTGCGCGGCCAACGTGGCTTCGATGGTGGCCTGCGACAGCGGGAAGCCGATCTGCCGGCAGTAGCGCGCATAGGCGCGCAGCACCACGATGTCCTCGGCGCCCAGCGCGGCGCGCAGCACCAGCCGGTTGAAGTCGTCGTTCTCCACCTCGCCGCGGAAGACGCGGCCGAAGCAGTCTTCGAACAGCCGCGCCAGCGGCTCGGGCTCGAACTCGTCGGACAGCTGCGCCTGCAGCTTGAAGTCGTGGATCGACACGCCGGACGGGTCGGTCTGCGGCGCACCGATGCGGAAGTTGTCCTCGCCCAGCACGCGCACGCCCATGTGCTCGAGCATCGGCAGGCTGTCGGACAGCACCACCGGCGCGCCGCGTCGGTAGACCTTGAAGCCCAGGTCGTGCGCCGAGCCGGCCAGCGGCCGGTACAGCGACAGGCCCAGCGGCTGTTCGGGCGTCAGCGCGTCCACCTTCAGCAGGTCGGGCACGGCGGCGCGGCCGCGGTGCAGCTCGCGATACACCTGCGGGAAGGCCGCCGCCCACTGCTTGAACAGTGCCAGGCCGCGGCCTTCGCCCAGCTCGTCGACCAGCGCCTCGCGCAGCTCGTCGTCCCAGCGGCGGGCGGCCGCCGCCAGCCGCGACTGGATCTCGCGCCGGTCGAAGTGCGGCACCTGGCCGGGCAGCGTGCGCACGGTGAAGTGCACGCGCGCCAGCAGCGGGTCGCCCAGCATCACGCTGAAATCGGCGCGCTGGCCGGCAAAGGCCTCGATCAGGATGGCCTGGAACTTCTTGCGCAGCTCGGTCGAGTAGGCCTCGCGCGGCACGTACACCAGGCAGGAGACGAAGCGCTCGTAGGGGTCGCGCCACAGGAACAGGCGCAGCCGCTGGCGCTCGCCGGCGGCCAGGATGCCGAGTGCGGTGTCGTAGAGCTCGTCCTCGCCGATCTGGAACAGGTCGTCGCGCGGGTAGGTGGCCAGGATGTGGTCCAGCGCCTTGGCAAGGTGGCCGCCGGCCGGCAGCGCGGCGCGCCGCGCCACGGCCGCCACCTTGTGCCGCAGCAGCGGGATCTCGTCGACGCGGGCGTTGTAGGCGCTGGCGGTGAACAGTCCGATGAAGCGGTGCTCGCCCACCACCTGGCCGCTGGCGTCGTAGCGCTTGATGCCGACGTAATCGGTATAGCCGGGCCGGTGCACTGTGGAGCGGGTGTTCGAGCGCGTCACCACCAGCATCGGCAGCGGCGCGCGGGCCATCGCGCGGGCCTGCGCCGGCACCGCGGCGAAGCTGGCCGAGACGTCCTGCCGCGCCTCGCGCAGCACGCCCAGGCCGCTGCCGGGCAGCAGGCGCAGCAGGTCCTCGCCTTGCTCGTTGACCAGGTCGTGGCAGCGGTAACCCAGCAACGTGAAGTGGTCGTCGGCCAGCCACTGCAGGAAGGCGCGGCTTTCGGCCACGCGCTCGGCCGGCAAGCCGGGCGGCGGCGGGTCCAGCTCGGCCGCGGCCTGCTGCAGCCGCTGGCGCATCGGCTGCCAGTCGCCCACCGCCGCGCGCACGTCGGCCAGCACGCGCTCCAGCCCGGCGGCCAGCTCGGCGCGGGCGGTGGCGTCGGCCAGGCGGTCGACCTCGATGTGCATCCAGGATTCGCGCGCCGCGGCGGCCTGCGCTTCCTCGGCACGCAGCGGGTGCAGCGCCTGCAGCCGGCCCTGCGCGTCGCGCTGCACCACCAGCACCGGGTGCACGATCAGCTGCAGCGCCAGGCCCTGACGGTTGATCTCCATGGTCAGCGTGTCGACCAGGAAGGGCATGTCGTCGTTGACCATCTCGATGACGGTGTGGCGCGAGGCCCAGCCGTGCTCGGCCAGCGTGGGGCTGAAGACGCGCAGCCGCAGCCGGCCGGGGCTGCGCTCGGCCGCGTACTGCCAGGCCGACAGCAGCGCGCCCAGCAGGTCTTCCGGCGAGCGCGCGGCCAGGTCGTCGGCATCGAAGTGGTGGAAAAAGGCCTGGGCATAGGCCTCGAACATCGGCCACTGCGGCGGCGGCACCCGGGGCGCGGCCAGGGCCGTGACGGCGGCGACACGCTCGCGGCGCTGCGTTTCGGTCGACGGACTCATCGGCTTGTCTCCTTGTCGTCGGGGACGGCAGCTTACGCCTGTGGGCCGCCGCCGGGCGCGCTACGATCCGCCTTCGCCGAAGGAGACATGCCCCCATGAGTTCACTGAACCTCGAAGTCAACGGCAAGGCCGTGCAAGTGCAGGTCGATCCCCATCGCCTGCTGGTGGAAGTGCTGCGCGAGCAGCTGGCGCTGACCGGCACCCACGTGGGCTGCGACACCAGCCAGTGCGGCGCCTGCACGGTGCTGCTGGACGGCCAGCCGGTGAAGAGCTGCACGATGCTGGCGCTGCAGGCCGAAGGCCGCAAGGTCACCACCGTCGAAGGCCTGGCGCAGGGCGCCGAGCGCCACCCGGTGCAGCAGGCCTTCATCGACTGCCACGGGCTGCAGTGCGGCTTCTGCACGCCGGGCATGATGATGTCGGCCACCGCGCTGCTGCGGCACACGCCCAACCCCAGCCAGGAACAGATCGAGCACGCGCTGGAAGGCAACCTGTGCCGCTGCACGGGCTACGTGAACATCGTTGCCGCGGTCAAGCAGGCCGCCGGTGCCGTGGCGGCGGGAGCGAAGGCATGAACGCGCCGGTTGCACAACGCTTCGGCAGCGGCCAGGCCGTCCGCCGCATCGAGGACCCGGCGCTGGTCGCCGGCAAGGGCCAGTTCACCGACGACGTGACGCTGCCCGGCCAGACCTGGCTGAGCCTGCAGCGCTCGCCCTACCCGCATGCGCGCATCGTCGGCATCGACACCTCGGCCGCGCTGGCGCTGCCGGGCGTGGTGGCCGTCTACACCGGGGCGGACCTGGTGCAGGCTGGCGTCAAGCCGCTGAGCTCGCAGCCGGTGTTCCCCGGCCCCGGCGGTGCCAAGGCACCGCAGACGCCGCGCCATGGCCTGGCGGTGGGCGAGGTGCGCTTCGTCGGCGAGGCGGTGGTGGCGGTGGTGGCCACCAGCCCCGACGCCGCGCGCGCCGGCCGCGACGCGGTGATGGTCGACTACGAAGAGCTGCCGCACGCCGTGCACCTGGACGATGCCACGGCCGCCGGTGCGCCCAAGGTGTGGGCCGATGCCGTCGACAACTATGCGGCCGAGATGCGCCACGGCAATGCCGAGGCCTGCGACGCCGCCTTCGCCCAGGCCGCCCATGTGGTGGCCCTGGACCTGGTGAACCAGCGCCTGGCGCCCGCGTCGCTGGAGCCGCGCAGCGTGCTGGGCAGCTTCGACAACGGCCGCGTCACGCTGCGCATGAGCAGCCAGATGCCCAGCGGCGTGCGCGACACGCTGTGCAACGAGGCCTTCGGCTGGCCCACCGACAAGCTGCGCGTGGTGGTCGGCGACGTGGGTGGCGGCTTCGGCATGAAGACCGGCGCCTACCCCGAGGACATCGTGGTGGCCTTCTGCGCGAATGCGCTGCAACGGCCGGTGAAGTGGATTTCCGAGCGCAGCGAGGAATTCCTGGCCGCCGGCCACGGCCGCGACCTGCGCAGCCATGCCGAACTGGCGCTGGACGCCAACGGCCGCGTGCTGGGCCTGCGCATCCGCTCGCAGGCCAACGTGGGCGCGTATGCCACCACCACTGGCGTGATCATCCAGCTGCTGATCGGGCCGTGGGTCACGACCAGCATCTACGACATCCAGACCATCGACCTGCAGTTGCAGGCGGTGCTGACCAACACCATGCCGCCGGGCGCCTACCGCGGCGCCGGCCGGCCCGAGGCCATCTACACCATCGAGCGGCTGATGGATGCGGCGGCACGCAGGCTGGGCCTGGACCCGGCCGAGATCCGCCGCCGCAACATGATCCGCCCGGAGCAGATGCCCTACACCAACCCGATGGGGCAGACCTACGACAGCGGCAAGTTCGAATCGGTGCTGACGCAGGCCGTGGCACAGGCCGACTGGGCCGGCTTCGAAGCGCGCGCCGCGCAGTCGAAGAGCGCCGGCAAGCATCGTGGCCGCGGCATGGCGGCCTTCCTGGAATGGACCGGCGGCAACGTGTTCGAAGAACGTGTCACCGTCAATGTGTCGGGCGACGGCTTCATCGAGATCTTCAGCGCCACGCAGGCCATGGGCCAGGGCATCGCCACCAGCTATGCGCAGCTGGCGGTGGACGTGTTCGGCGTGCCGATCGAGAAGGTGCGCATCGTGCAGGGCGACACCGACCGCGGCACCGGCTTCGGCAGCGCGGGTTCGCGCTCGCTCTTCGTCGGCGGCTCGGCCGTGCGTGTGGCCTCCGAGCGCACCGTGGAAAAGGCGCAGGCACTGGCCGCCGAGGCGCTGGAAACCGCGCCCAAGGACATCGAATACCGCGAAGGCGTGTTCCGCGTGGTCGGCACCGACCGGCAGATCGGCCTGTTCGAGCTGGCGGCCAAGCAGAGCGACCATCAGGTCTACGTCGATTCCACCAGCGCGGTGCAGGCGCCGAGCTGGCCCAACGCCTGCCACATCTGCGAGGTCGAAATCGACCCGGACACCGGCGTGGTCGAGGTGGCGGCCTACTCGTCGGTCAACGATGTCGGGCGTGCCATCAATCCGACCATCGTCATCGGCCAGCTCGACGGCGGTGCGGTGCAGGG
>Ga0209369_1000725_pt1 | contig 27622 bp, 27 predicted proteins | sample EBPBio142010_DNA_FD_185865 | JGI IMG/M metagenome (GOLD analysis project Ga0209369, IMG submission 185865) | Wastewater treatment Type I Accumulibacter community from EBPR Bioreactor in Madison, WI, USA - Reactor 1_10/4/2010_ DNA (SPAdes)... | ecosystem: Engineered > Bioreactor > EBPR >... | reverse complement strand
ACCTCAACCACCTCAACGTGTTGTTCGCCTCAGCGAACTGGTTGATGCGGGCACGTGCCGTCGCCCTGATGGGTTGACGGCCAGGCGTCAGCCTGCCCTCAACCGCCCCGCACACGCCCACATGGGCTGATCGGCCCAGGTCCAGAGCGCGCACGCGACCCCAAACCTGGCGGTCCCGACCAACCACGCCCGGAATGGTCCTTTCATCAGCGCATCCCTAGGTGGTGGCGGTGCCGAGCCCTACCGTGGCAGTCGGCACCGGCGGGTTCGATGCCTGAATCGAGTGAACTGCTGCCGTTACCACCGGTGATGGGCGTCACCGACGGCTGAATCCGTAGGCCGATCTGATGCAACGCCATGGGATCAGTAGGTCATCGGCGTCATCCGACGCTAGGCTGGCCCGACACCGCACCACGATCCCGCCCCGAGGGGTGGGGGAGGAGAGTCACCCAATGACCGAGAACACGCTGGACGCAGCCGCGCCGACGCTGCCCGAGCACGACCCGGCGACCTACCGTCGCCTCCCGGCGCGGACCCGACCGGTGGATCCTTCCGTCGTCGAGCGGTTGCTCGCGCAGGAGTGGGAGCGGTTCGAGACGTGGTCGGCCGGCTCCGGGGAGCACAACAAGCGGGCCAGCGAGTCGCTGCCGCTCGGCGTGACGAGCTCGTTCCAGCACTGGGACCCGTACCCGATCAGCGTCGCGTCTGCGCGGGGCGCCTGGTTGACCGATGTCGACGGCAACCGCATGCTCGACCTGTCGATGGGCTTCGGGGCCATGCTCGTCGGTCACCTCAACCCCGCAGTGGTCGCCGCCGTCACCGACGCGCTGACGGAAACGGGCACGCTGTTCGTGACCCCCTCGCCCCAGGCGACGGAGATGAGTGAGCGGTTCTGCCAGCGCTTCCAGCTCGACATGATCCGGTTCACCAACTCCGGCACCGAGTCGCTCATGTACGCGATCCGCTGTGCGCGCGCCTACACCGGGCGCAAGGCGATCGTGAAGGTCGAGGGCGGCTACCACGGTGGCTACGACGGTCTCCAGATCTCGGTCAAGCCGGGGCTCGACGAGATCGGCCCGGCGGACGCCCCGACCCCGCAGGTGCCCTTCGACGTCGAGGCCGGCACCGTTCACGTCGTCGCCTACAACGACCTCGGCCAGCTGACGCGGGTCCTTGAGGAGCACGGCAGCGAGATCGCCGCGTTCGTCGTCGAGCCGGTCATCGAGAACCTGTCGATCGTCGTTCCCGACGCCGGCTACCTCGCGGCAGTCCGTGAGCTGTGTGACGCCCACGGTGTCGTCCTCATCTTCGACGAGGTCAAGACCGGGCTGACCGCGGGTGCGGCGGGGGCGGCCCAGCGCCTGGGTGTGAAGCCCGACCTCATCACCCTGGCGAAGTCCATCGGTGGCGGGCTGCCGCTGGCTGCCTTCGGCGGCCGGCGTGAGGTCATGGAGGTCGTCGTCGACGGCCGGATGGCGCACTTCGGCACCTACAACGGCAACCCGCTCGTCATGGCGGCCGCCAAGGCCGTCGACGAGATCTGCACCCCGCAGGCGCTGGCCGAGGCCGAGGCGGTCAACGTCCGCGCGCTGCAGGCCATCGACGCCATCATCGACGAGTACGAGCTGCCGGCACACACCGTCGGCCTCGGGGTCAAGGGGTGCGTCACGTGGTCGACGACCCCGGTGCGCAACTACCGCGACTACAAGGCGACCGACTTCGGGCTGGCCGAGCTGTCGTGGCTGTGGGGCGTCAACCGAGGCATCCTCACGCCCCCCGGACTCGACGAGCAGTGGCTCGTCTCGCTCGTCACCACCGACGAGGACATGTCCACGCTCGTCGAGGACTTCCGCTCGCTCGCGCAGGCCCTGCGGGCCTGACACCGGCACACCCCCGACCAGGAGGGGCGAACGTGGAGGACGATCCCCGGATGAGCAACCTCATCCGCTACGGGGGGTCGTTCTCCACGTTCCGGCCGGTCCGGGCGCGGGGCAGCCACCTCTACGGGGCCGACGGGCGAGCGGTGCTCGACTTCACCTCGGGCCAGCTCAGTTCGATCCTCGGGCACAGCCATCCCGACGTCGTCGCGGCGGTCACCGAGTCGGTGCGGACTCTGGACCACCTGCACTCGTCCATGCTGTCCGAGCCGGTGCTGGCGCTGGCCGAGCGGCTCACGGCGATGGCGCCGCAGGAGCTGGACCGGGCGATGTTCCTCAGCACGGGTGCCGAGTCCAACGAGGCCGCCCTGCGATTGGCCAAGCTGGTCACCGGGCGCCACGAGGTCGTGGCCTTCGCGCAGAGCTGGCACGGCGTCACCGGGGGAGCGGCGGGGTCGACCTATGCCTTCGGTCGTCGCGGGTACGGCCCGATGGGCGTCGGGACGTTCGCGATCCCGGCGCCCGACCTGCTGCGCGGGCCGTTCCGCTCGGTGTCCGGCTACGACTGGCGGGCGGAGCTGGACTACGCCTTCGACCTCGTCGACCGCCAGTCGTCCGGGAGCCTGGCCGCCTTCATCGCCGAGCCGATCCTCAGCACGGGGGGCATGCTCGAGCTGCCCGAGGGCTACTTCGCCGCGCTGGCGGAGCACTGTCGGTCCCGCGGGATGCTTCTCGTCGTCGACGAGGCCCAGACCGGGCTCGGTCGCACCGGCTCGATGTTCGCCGTCGAGCGCGACGGGGTGTCCCCGGACATCCTCACCCTGTCCAAGACGCTCGGTGCCGGGCTGCCACTGTCAGCCGTGCTGACCACCGCGGCCATCGAGGACCGAGCCCATGACCTCGGGTACCTCTTCTACACGACCCACGTGTCCGACCCGCTGCCCGCGGCCGTGGGCCTCGCGGTGCTCGATGTCATCGTGCGGGACGACCTGGTGGCCCGGGCTCGCGACGCCGGGTCGCGGCTCGAGTCAGGGCTGCGCGACATCATGGCCGAGCACGCCTGCGTCGGGGACGTGCGGGGCAGAGGGCTGCTCCTCGGGATGGAGATCGTCAGCGACCGGGAGAGCATGGCGCCCGACCACGAGCGCGGCGCTCGGATCTCGGCCCGGTGCCTGGACCTCGGGTTGTCGATGAACGTCGTCCAGCGGGTCGGTGCCGGTGGCGTCTTCCGCATCGCGCCGCCGCTGACGGTGACGGATGCCGAGCTGGACCGCGGGCTGGAGATCCTCGCCGAGGCGATCGCCGGCACACCGTAAGGGGGGAGGACCACCCGTCGCCGGCATCCGCTGAAATGACATAATGTTGATTATCGGCGTTATTCCCAGACGGCCCGACTCAGGGTGGGAGCGCCCAGGATCCATGCTCCGAGGACCATCTGCGCGCACCACGCGCGAACGCGAGCAGCACCACGTCACGTGGGCCACACGGACCTCGCAGGGTCCAGCCGCGCCGCCAGGGCCATCAAGGTCGACCCGGCGCTGTTCTCCAACCCCTTCATCACCACGTTCGTCGACGCGAGCGGGCTCATCATCTACTTCCTGATCGCTCGGGCTGTCCTCGGCATCTGAGCGCGACAACTCCCCCACGCGGGCACGATGGCCACCCCTGCCACGTTCTCGGGTGACAATGGGCCCTCGATCGGGCCACGGCAGTCAAAGGAGCAGCAGGGTGAGTGCGTCGTCCAAGGGCAAAGGTGGTGCTCGCGCAGGTCGGGCCAAGGTTGATGAGCTGCGGCAGGCGCAGCAGGCGAAGGAACGCCGCTCGCGCCTGATCCTCATCGGTGCCGTGACCACCGTCGTGGCGCTCATCGCCGGCGTCGTCGGCTTCACTGTCTGGCGCGACGTGTCCACGCGGCCCTCCCTGGATGCCGTGAAGAAGTTCGACGTGACCCGTGAGCACACGACAGAACCTGTGACCTACGAGCAGAGCCCTCCCGTCGGTGGTGATCACCACCCCGCCTGGCTGAACTGTGGCGTCTACCCGCAGCCGGTCCCCGACGAGCTGGCGGTGCACTCCCTCGAGCACGGTGCCGTGTGGGTGACCTACCGTCCCGACCTTCCCGCTGACCAGGTCACGGCGCTCGAGGACTCGATCCCCGACACCTACATGGTGCTCTCCCCCCGGGAGGGCCTCCCCTCCCCCGTCGTCGCCAGCGCCTGGGGCACCCAGATCGAGCTGACGGGTGCTGACGACCCACGGCTCGAGGTGTTCATCAAGGAGTTCCGCCAGGGCCCGAACACCCCCGAGCCCGGAGCTGCCTGCACCGGCGGCAGCGACGGCGAGCTGCCGACCACCACCGGGTGACGCACCGATGAGGGGTTCCCCGGCCGGCCCGACTGCACCGTCCGTGAGCCGAACCACCTTGGTCGTGGTCGCCGTCATCGCCGCGTTGGTCGGCGCCCTGGGCGCGTCGTGGTTCATGCACACGAGGAACTCGCCGCCCTCGGACTTCGGGGCCGATGCCGGATTCTCCAGGGACATGCAGGCACACCATGCGCAGGCGGTCGAGATGGCGCTGCTCGTGCGGGAACGCTCCGACGACGAGGAGCTGCGAACCGTGGCCTACGACATCCTGACCAGCCAGCAGCACCAGGCTGGCCAGATGTACGGCTGGCTCGTGCAGTGGGGGCTCCCTCAGACCGGCAGTGGCGATCCGATGGCGTGGGTGAGCGATGACCACGCGAAGGCCCACACTCGCCCGGACGGGACCATGCCGGGCATGGCGACACGTGAACAGCTCGATCAACTCCGGGCCGCTGACGGGGTGGCCGCCGAGCGGCTCTTCCTGACCCTGATGATCGCCCACCACGAGGGTGGGGTCGCCATGGCCGACGCGGCGCTGGCGCAGGCCCGCACCACCGAGGTGCGCACGCTGGCCGCGGCGATCTCCTCCGCCCAGGCGTCGGAGATCACGCTCCTGCAGCGCATGCTCGACGAGCGCCGCTAGGCCGCATCTCACGCCCCACGCCGCCTCTTCACCGCGCTGGCCTCCACCTCGTACCGGCTCGCGACACCCCCTCCGGCCCGGAAGAACCGCCGCCTCAGGGAACCCTCGACCTCGACCTCGTCGCCGACAGCGCACCGCGAGGCGGAGCGCCGCGCCCTGGCGGACCAGCACGCGACGTCGATGGTGTCGACGGTTGCACCGCGTGCTCGCCGGGGCGGCCGGGACACCACCACCCGCACCATGACCACGACGTCCCCACTGGGAAGTTCGCGCGGCTCCCCCACCGCAGACACCCGCCCCACCAGCTTCACCACGTTGACGTCGTCGCCCATCATTTGCCCCCGTCCTCCGCCGCATGTTCTTCATCCCGAGGCGTGTCCCCCGGCCGCATCCCAGACTGCTGCTCCCAGAGCCGCTGCGCAGCCCTCACGACCCGGTTGTGGATGGTGGCCCTCGCTCGGCGTCCCTGTGGAGAACAGCCCGCCGCCCGTTGCGGAAATCAGTTCACCGAAGCCGTGGTCGAGTGGGCCCTGAGCGCCTAGTCTTGATCCCGTCGGACAGCAGGGGCGTCGCCGTGGTGCCCTCGAATGCATCAGGAAGGCCTGCAAGTGCTCTGGGCGCACCGGATCGGGACCGCGGTGGGGGCCGCGGCACTCGCCGCCGCCCTCGTCGGGACGGTATCGACAGCCGCTGCGCAGTCGCCCGCGACGGCTCGGTTCCCCGGTGTGTTCGCCACCGACCCGACAGATCCGCTCCCCAGCGACCAGCCCTCGCCCACACCCAGCGTCGAGCCGACACCGACACCCACCCCTGAGACCAGCAGCACACCCGACCCCGCGCCGACTCCGGGGACGTCCCCGTCCCCCAAACCCACGCCGAAACCGAGCGTCACCCCGATCCCGCCGGCTGCCCCGATCCGACCGCCGGCCAGTTCGAGCGAACCCGGGAGACAGAGTTCCGGCGGCGGCACCGGGGGTGTCGTCGACTACGCGCCGCTCACCGGCATCTACCTGAACTCGCAGATCGCCGAGGCCGATCGCATCACCGCCGCCCTGTCGGCGAGCACGTCGAAGGTGGCGGTGGCCACCCGCAAGATGGATCTGCTGGCCGAGAAGTCCAACGCCCTGCTCGAGTCCTTGGCAGCGGCGAAGGAGAGTGAGCGAGGGGCCAGCGAGGAAGCGGCACGCGCCAAGGGCGACCTCGAGGTGCTGGACGCCAAGCTCGAGAAGGCGCGAGACGTGGTCCGCGAGTGGGTCTTCCTCGTGTACTCCGGCGGCGCAGGCAGTTCCGACGTCGCGTTCATGATCGAGGCGATGGCCTCGCGGGCGGAAGACGTCGGTGACCCCCTTGGTGACCTGTCCTACCTGACCGAGCAGCGCACCCGGGCACTCCAGGACGTCCGGGTCCTCACCGCCGAGCAGGTCCGACTGACGGCAGCCTCCCAGGCTGCGGTCGCCGAGGCAGCGGTGGCAACCGTGAAGATCCAGTCGGACAGCTCCGCCCTCACCAAGGTCGTCGCAGCCCAGCGCGAGCTCGTCGGTGAGTTGCGGGCCCTTCAGATCGACGAGGTGGAGAAAGCCGGCCCTATCGCGTCCGCCCTCGTGGGTGCGCGGTCACCGAAGGCCAAGGCTGCGGCCGAACGCCTGCGCGACGCCCTGTCTGCCGTGTCCGGTGAAGTCACCGACATCGGCGAGCCCTGCACCGACGACAGCGGCCTGTACCCCAACGGTCTCTACCCGCCGAGTGCCCTCTGCCCACTCTGGGGCGCGCCAGGGGAGAGTCTCAGCCCCGCGGCCGCTGCGGCGTTCAACGCCCTGAGCAAGAGCTACGCGGCGCAGACGGGTGAGCCGCTCTGCGTCACGGACTCCTACCGTTCACTCGCGGGCCAGATCGCCATCAAGGCCAAGCGCGGCCACTTCGCGGCGACACCCGGCACCAGCAATCACGGGCTGGGTCGAGCACTCGACCTGTGCGGCGGTGTGCAGGACTTCAGTTCTCCGGCACACCGCTGGATGAAGCAGAACGGGCCGCTGTTCGGCTGGTTCCACCCCTCGTGGGCTGCTGCCGATGGTCGCAAGCCCGAGCCCTGGCACTTCGAGTTCGCCGGCTGACCCAGCCGGCCGTCAGCTCACGCTGTGCTCGCCGTGCTCCTTGACCGGCAACATGACCGCGAACCCGGCGGCGAGGATGAGCACGATGCCCAGGATCCCCCAGTACTGGGTGTTCTCCTGACCGGTCACCGCGGCACCGATGGCGATGAACACCCCGAACGCCGCGGGTGACAGGAACGAGACGACGCGTCCCGTCGTGGCGTACAGGCCGAAGATCTCGCCGTTCTTGCCCTCGGGGATCAGGCGTGCCAAGAAGCTTCGCGACGCCGCCTGGGCCGGCCCGACGAACACGGTCATCAGGAGGCCGAGCACCCAGAAGGTCGACGGCCCGCCATCGTGCAGGACGAAGATGGCGATGCCGAGGATGACCAGGGCCCCGAGCGAGATGAGGATGACCCGCTTGGGGCCGACCCGGTCATCCAGCAGCCCGAAGGCCATGGTCGCGAAGCCGGCGACGATGTTGGCCGCCGCGCCGAAGACGATGACGTCGCCGGCGGACAGGCCGAACGTCCCGGCGGCAAGGATCGCCCCGAAGGCGAAGACCCCCGCCAGGCCGTCGCGGAACAGCGCTGAGGCGAGCAGGAAGTACACCGTGTGCCGCGAGGTGGTCCACAGGCCCCGGATCGAGGCCCAGACCAGACGGTAGGAGTCCTTGACGCCCACGCGAGGTGCCTTGGGTCGCGGCCGGTCCTTCAGCACGAGGAAGGCGGGGATCGTGAAGACCAGGGTCCACAACCCGCACAGCAGCATCGACACCCGGATGTCCATGCCGTCGGTGTCGGTCACGCCGAACAGGCCGACGTCGGGCTGGATGAGCAGGAAGTACAGCGCGAGGAGCACGATGATGCCGCCGAGGTAGCCCATCCCCCACCCGAAGCCGGACACGCGCCCCACGGTCTTCCCCGTGGCGACCTGATCGATCGTGGCGTTGTAGTTGACCCCGGCGATCTCGGAGACGACGGACCCGACCCCGAGCAGGATCAGCCCGAGCCACAGGAACGCCGGTTCGGGCTTCACGACGAACAACGACGCGGACAATCCGGCGAGCAGCCAGGTCTGCAGGCGCAGGTTGCGCACCGTGCGCCCGGAGCGGTCCGAGTTCTGGCCGAGGACCGGGGCGAGCAGGGCGACGAACAGCCCGGCGATCGCCGTCGAGATGGCCAAGGCCGTCGACGTCGCGTTGGTGGCGCCGAAGCTCGAGCTCGTGATGTACACGGAGAACACGAAGGTCGTGATGACCGTGTTGAAGGGTTGGCTCCCCCAGTCCCACATCCCCCACGCGATGATCTTGCGCGTGGAGGTGGGTCCGGCCACATCGAGGGCAGTGGGGCCAGCGGCATCCATGGCGGGGGCAGTGGGAGTCGTCACAGCGCTGACGGTAGCGATATGGTGACCTCGGGGGAACGTACAACACGGGAATTGAGCACCCGTACCCACCTGTCGGGCACGGTGCGTCCGTTCAGCCGAAGGATCACGCGAGACTGTGAGTGCGGTCACGTCGAACCTTCGACAGCACCTGCTCACGGCGGAACAACGACCGGTATCCGGGCGTTGGATGCGCTAGACCCGGTCGGGGCGAACTGCCGATCGGGACACCACAGACTCGGGAGTTTCCCATGGCAGAACGTAGCCTGCGCGGCAGCCGTCTCGGCGCCCTGAGCATGGAGACCGACCACAACGTCGTCCCCAGCGAGCGCAACATCACCACCTACCTGTGCCCCAACGGGCACTCCATCGAGCTTCCGTTCTCGGTCGAGGCCGATGTGCCGCACACCTGGGAGTGCCGCTGCGGGGAAGACGCAAAGCTCCAGGGCGGTGGCCCGCCGCCGGAGCTCAAGCCCGTCAAGCACGTGCGTACGCACTGGGACATGCTGCTCGAGCGGCGCTCCATCCCCGAGCTCGAGGAGCTCCTCGAGGAGCGCCTGACCCTGCTGCGCGAGTCGCGCGGTGAGCGCCCGCGCAAGCGCAAGTCCGCCTGACGCGAGCGTCACGCCTCACGACCCGGATGCCGGGCACCCCCGCGGGTGCCCGGCATCCTCGCGTGTGGGGTGCCTCGCAGAGAGCCGCGTGGGCCAGGTTCAGGGGGTGCTCTCGTCGTCGACGACGCGCCCCTGAACGACCTCCCCCTCGACGACGTCCGGGCGACCACTCCGGGGCGTCGCTGACGGGCCAGGACCACCGGGCCACTCCCCCAACGGTCCGAGCAGCCGCCCGGAGACGACCGCCTGCAACCAGGCCCGGGTGATCGGGCGGGTCAGCGGCAGGATGAAGAAGAAGCCCACGATGTCCGTGACGAAACCCGGTGTGAGCAGCAGGGTGCCGCCGATCAGCACGAGCGCGGCATCGGCGAGCTGTCGACTGGGCATCTGTCCCGTGGTCAGGGCCTCCTGAAGGGCTGCCCAGGTGCGTGCGCCCTCACGCTTGACGATCCACGCTCCGAGCATCGACTCGAGGACGAGGAGCGCCAGCGTGGGCCAGCCGCCGATGACGCGGCCCACGGCGATGATCGCGGCGATCTCGACGATGGGGATGATCAGCAGGGCGAGGAAGACCCAGCGCACCGCCCGGGGGCGCCGTCGACCGCGGGCGGCGTACGGTGTCGCGCCCGGCCTGCTCACAGTGAGTGCCACCTCGGCTGGCGCGCCCCGCCCACGAGGTCGCGCACCTGAGTGGCGCGGTGGCCTACTCCCCACCCGGTGATCCGCCGCAGCGACTCGGTCATGACGGCACGACTCATCTTGGAGTCCCCGACCTCACGCTCGACGAACGTGATGGGGACCTCGACGACGCGCAGCCCGCTGCGCACCGCGCGCCAGGTCAGGTCGGTCTGGAAGCAGTAGCCCTGCGAGGCGACGTCGTGCAGCCCCATGACCCGCAGGGCGTCGGCCCGGTAGACCCGAAAGCCGGCCGTCGCGTCGTTGACGGGCATGCCGAGCAGCACCTTGACGTAGATGTTGCCGCCGAGCGAGAGCGCCTTGCGGTGAAGGGGCCAGTTGACGACGGCGCCACCGGGCACCCAGCGTGAGCCGATCACGGCATCCGCGTCGGCTGCCGCCGCGAGCAGGGCCGGCAGGTGCTCGGGCCGGTGTGAGCCGTCCGCGTCGATCTCCACGATGGCGTCGTAGCCGCGCTCCAGGGCCCACTCGAAGCCAGCGAGGTAGGCCGCTCCGAGGCCCTCCTTGCCGGCCCGGTGCAGGACCTGGACGCGCGGGTCGGCCGCTGCGAGGGCGTCGGCCACCGCCCCGGTGCCGTCGGGCGAGTTGTCATCGAGCACGACCAGATCCGCGTCGGGCACCACCTCGCGCAGGCGGGCCACGATGACGGGCAGGGTGTCGCGCTCGTTGTACGTCGGGATCAGGACAGCGACACGCTGGATCGGCGGACGGGTGGTCTCAGACAACGGTGTGGTCCTCGCGGGGTCGGATCGACGGTGCGAGAACCCTAACGCTCCGGCGGCTGCGCACGCTCCCCACGACGAGCGCGAGCAGCAGGGCAGCGGCGAGCCATTCCGGCACCGGGCCCAGCCGATCCGAGGGTGAGAGCTCGTCGCGCACCACCGGCACCCCGATCTCCTGCTCCGCCGTGAAGAGCCCGGTCTTTCCCGACACCGACCCGTCGGGGGCGATGAACCCGGAGACCCCCACGGTGGACACGTGGGCCACCGACCGGCCGTGCTCGATCGCGCGGATGCGCGAGATCGCGAACTGCTGCTCGGACTCCGCGGTGTAGCCGAACGTCGCGTTGTTGGTCTGGACGACGAGCAGGCTCTCCCGCTCCCCCGCGGCCAGGACGCTGTCGCGCATCAGGCCGTCATAGGCCACCTCGAAGCAGATCGTCGGCAGCGCGGCGTACTCACCCCCGGACGAGGGCACGGTGAAGACACCGATCTCGGATCCCGCGACGAAGTTTCCGGCGAGGTCGACGGCCGAGCTGAACCGGCGGAAGAAGTCGCGGCTCGGCATGTACTCGGCGAACGGGACGGGATGCAGCTTGGTGTACCGCTGCGGCTCGACCCCTTCCCCGGTGTAGAACAGCGACACGTTGGAACTGGCACCCACCGGCTCGGCCAGCACGGCGCCGATCAGCAGGGGCACCCCCACGGCGGCGCGGGCCCGCTCGACCTGCGCCGCGGCGTCGGCGTTGCGCAGGGGGTCGATGTCCGAGGAGTTCTCCGGCCAGACGACGAGGGTCAGGTCCTCCGGTGCCCGGGGGGCAAGCAGTTCGGTGCCGCGGACGTGGTTGTCGAGGACGGCGCGTCGTTCGGCGTTGAAGTCCAGGCCTGCCTTGGGCACGTTGCCCTGGACGAACCCCACCGTCACGGCGCGGCCGTCCGTCGGCAGCGGGAGCAGGCCGGCGCCCCAGGGGAGCACGCTGACCGCCAGCCCGATGAGGAGCGCGTCGCGTCGCCGTTCCACGAGCGCGGATGCCGTGACGAGCAGCCCCGCTCCCACGGTCGCGACCGCGAGCGTCACCCCCGGGGCGCCGATCCAGCGGGCGACGTGGGCCAGCGGGCTGTCCGCCTGGCTGAACGCCAGGCGTGCCCACGGGAAGCCTCCGTACGGGGTGGTGCCTCGGGCCCACTCCTGCACGACCCAACCGAGCGGGACGAGAGCGACGGCAAGGGCTCGGTGCCCGGCATCCACCAGGCGCCGCCCGGCGAAACCGACCACCCCTGACATCGCGGCGATGTAGAGGGCCTGCAGCGTCGCGAGGGCGAACCAGGGCAGGGCCCCGACGTAGATGCCCGACCACGACAGCGTGGGCACGAAGAAGGCCAGCCCGGCGAGCATGCCCAGGGCGGCACCCCGCCGTCCCCCGGCGGTCAGGGTCGCAGCGCCGAGCAGGGCCACCCCGACCGGGGCGAGGAACCACAGGTCGGCGTCAGGGAAGGCGAGCCACAGGCACAGGCCTGCGGCGAGGGCGGCCGCTGGGCGCGCGGCATACCGAAGGGGGGTGGGCACGCGCCCACGGTAATTCACGCTGCTGACCCGGCTGGACTCAGCCCGCCGGGGGGACCACCACGACACCGCGGGCGGTCGTCGCGACCACCGGCGGGTCCAGGACGTCGGCCGCCGACTCCCCCCGCTCGGGGGCGCCGCGACCGACGACACGCACCTCGAAGTCCATCTCGCGCGACCGGCTCCCGACCCGCACGAGGGTCGCGGAGATCTCGATGACGTCACCGGCGCGCACGGGGGCGCGGAACTGCACGTCGGAGTAGGACGCGAACAGGCCCTCGTCGCCGTCGGTGCGGATGCACATCTCCGTGGCCACGTCGCCGAAGGCCGCCAGCGAGTAGGCCCCGTCGACGAGGTTGCCCGCGTAGTGGGCGTGGGAGTAGGGCACGTAGCGGCGATGGGTGACGACGAGGCCGACCTCGGCGCGGCTGCCGGGGGAACTGCCGTTGGCGCTCCTGTCCGTGGGTTCGGGGCTCATCGCTGCTTCCCTCTCGGGTCGGGTTCCGTGCGGGGGGTGACGAGGGCGTGCACGAGGTAGGAGGCGACCTCACCCGGGGTGGTGCCCCGGCCGAAGATGCGGTCGACGCCGAGGCTGGCGGCGGAGCCCTCCTCGAAGCGCGGGCCGCCGACGACGAGCAGCGGCACCTGCCCCTCCGGGAACGCCTCGCGGAACGCGGCGGACATCGCCTGGGTGTTGTGGATGTGGGCGTCCTTCTGGGTGACGACCTGCGAGACCAGCACGGCATCCGCTCGGACCTCGCGCGCCGTGTTGACCAGTTCGGGCACGAGCACCTGGGCGCCGAGGTTGTGCACCGTCATCTCGCGGTAGTACTCCAGCCCCTTCTCCCCCGCGAACCCCTTGATGTTGAGGATCGCGTCGATCCCCACCGTGTGGGCGTCGGTGCCGATGCACGCACCGACGACGACGAGCTTGCGGCGCAGCCGCTTGCGGATCTCGGCGTTGGTGTCGCGGGCGGACAGCAGCGGGAACTCCCGCTCGTGGACGACGACGTCGCGCACGTCGACGAGGTGGGTGACCGACCCGTAGACGACGAAGAACGTGAAGTGCGGGCCCATCGCCTTGGCGTGCACGAGCAGCGCCGGCTCGAGCCCCATCTTGGCCGCGAGCTGGAGCGCGGCACCCTCGGCACGCTTGTCGTGCGGCAGGGGCAGGGTGAAGGACACCTGCACCATGCCGTCGCCGGTCGTGTCGCCGTAGGGGCGCACGATCGGGCCGGGCTCCGCCAGGCTCGGCTCGCCGGGAAGGGCGTCCTCCATGCGGCGCTCGGCACCGTGGCGGCGGCTGCGGCTGCGGGCCTCCTGGGCCTCGGTGCGGGTCATCGGGTCTCCCCCGTCTCGAGAAGGTCGGTGGCCGGGTTGAGGTAGCCGTCGGCCTTGCGGACGACGCCCTCCAGACCCTTGCCCTTGGTCGGGGGCCGCTTCATCGACCCGAAGGTGCCGTCGGCGATCGCCGCCAGGAGCGGGGGGACCCCTGCGGTGCTGGTGTCGGTGACGATGGTGTCGAGCAGGTCGACCGCCTCGCCGAGCACCTGCCGGGCCCGGGTCTGGATGAGGCCGTCGCGCGGTGGGTGGAAGTCCTCGGTGAGCCCGCCCGCGGCATCCATGACGTACCGGACGTTCTGCAGGGCGAGGTCGCGGTCGGAGATCCACGGGGTGACCACGGCCTCGGTCATCATGCCGACGAGGAGGATTCCCTGCCCGGTCATCGCCCCGGCGAGGTTGAAGAAGCCGTCGAGGAGGTACCCGCGGAAGATGTCGCCGGTCATGTGCTTGGTCGGCGGCATCCACTTCAGCGGTGCCTCGGGGAAGAGCTGGCGGGCCAGCAGGGCGTGCGCGAGCTCGAGGCGGAAGCTGTCCTTGACCGTGGGGTCGATCTCGAACGCGTGGCCGAGGCCCAGCTGCCAGTCCTCCAGTCCCGCCTCCTTGGCGAAGTACTCGTTGAGCAGCTGGCTGACGGTGACCGTGTGGGCGGCGTCGACGGCATCGGCGGTCGTGAGGTAGTTGTCCTCACCGGTGTTGATGATGATGCCGGCGCGGGCGTGCACCTGGCGGCTGAAGCGCTGGTCGACGAACGTGCGGATCGGGTTGATGTCGCGAAAGAGGATGCCGTACATCGAGTCGTTGAGCATCATGTCGAGCCGCTCGAGCCCGGCGAGCGCGGCGATCTCGGGCATGCACAGACCGCTGGCGTAGTTGGTCAGGCGGACGTAGCGGCCCAGCTCCTTGCTCGTCTCGTCGAGCGCCGCGCGCATGAGGCGGAAGTTCTCCTGCGTCGCATAGGTGCCCGCGTACCCCTCACGGGTCGCGCCCTCGGGCACGAAGTCGAGCAGGCTCTGACCCGTCGAGCGGATCACGGCGATGATGTCGGCGCCCTCGCGCGCGGCGGCCTGCGCCTGCGGGATGTCCTCGTAGATGTCACCGGTGGCGACGATGAGGTAGATCCAGGGCTTGCGCGGCGGGTTGCCGTGGCGGGCGATGAGCCGGTCACGCGCCGCTCGCTGGCGGTCGATGGTGCGGATGCCGCGGGCGATCGCCGTGCGCCCGGCCTTACCCGCCGCCGTGGCCGCCTTGCCCTGCGGGACCTCGAAGCGCACTCCCCCGCTGGCGGCCTTCTGGGCCAGGGTCAGCAGGTCGGTGGCCTCGCCGCGACGCAGGGCGTCCCAGACGGAGAGGGTGACCCCGTGCTCGAGGCCGGCGCCCTCACGGACGGCGTCGACGAGGTGGTTGACCCACGGCACGTTCTCGTGGTCGGCTCCGGCGAGCCCGGCCAGGCGCAGCGTCGCCCGTTCGACCGAGACGGTGGTGTGGCTGCGGGCGAGGTCGACGACGGGCTTCCCGGCGCGGCGCGCGAGGGTGCGCGCGCGACGGACGGTGGCGGCGTCGAGGTCGAGGATCTGGCGTGGGCGTGAAGACACAGGGTCAATCTAGCAAGGATGGCGCAAGTATTGCGGCACTCACAGGTGTGGACGACAGTATCTGTTGGCGTCGACGATTGGCCCCGCGACGGTGTCCGTCGATGTGGAGGCCCTCACGCTCGAAGGTTCAGGCCTCGTGCAGCACCAGCCCGTCGCGCAGCGTGCGCCGGCAGGTCGGTCGCGGGGCACCGTCGGTGACCTGCGGCAACCCGTCGTGGCCGGCATCCGGCACGTCCCAGACGGCCAGGGTCGCGGGGGCACCGACACGCAGGACACCGCCGACCTCGCGCGCCGCAGCCCAGCCGCCTGCGGTGTGCGCAGCGATGGCGGACCGGACGTCGAGGCGGGCACCCGGCTCGTGGTGCAGCACCGCGCCCCAGACGGCGCCCCACGGGTCGAACGGTGTCACCGGGGAGTCGGACCCCAGGGCCAGCGCCACCCCGGCCTCGTGCAGCTGGGCGAACGGGTTGGTGCCCGGCACGCGAGCAGTCCCGAGACGTTCCGCGTACATGCCGTGCGGTCCTCCCCACGCGGCGTCGAAGGACGGTTGCACGCTCGCGACGATGCCCAGGCGCGCCATCCGGGCGATGCCCTCGGGGTCGACCATCTCGGCGTGCTCCAGTCGCGGCCTGGTGGCCCGCACGGTGTCGAGGCCGACCAGGGTCGCGGCGGCCTCGATGCCGTCGAGCGCGGTGTCCATCCCCGCGTCACCGATGACGTGGAAGCCGCTCTGCACACCCGCGGCGGCACAGGCCGCGACGTGGTCTCGCACTCCGTCGGCCGTGCGGTACGCGGTGCCCGAGCACCCGGGATCGTCGGCGTAGGGCTGGCGCAGCAGGGCCGTTCGTGAGCCGATCGAACCGTCGATGTTGAGGTCACCGGCCAGCCCCGCGGCCCCGTGCAGTGCCGTGAGGGCGCGGGCCTGCTCCGGGTCGGTGACCGGCTCTGCCCAGTACCCGACGGTGCGCGTCAGGTCGGGTCGGGTCCCGAGGTCGAGCACGTCGGCGAAGTCCTCGGCGCTCGTGAGCAGCGGGCCGCCGCACTCGTGGACCACCGCGAGGCCGACGGCTGCGGCCTCGCGCAGAGCTGCCTCGATGTCGTCGCGGCGCTGCTGCCGGCTGCCGGCTGCGTCGAAGGACGCCCGCGCCGCGTTCTTGGCGTCCCGGGTGACGAAGCCCTGCTCGGTCCATCCCGGCAACCCTCTCGCCGCGGACATCATGGCGAGCGCACTGGAGACCACGGCCGAGTGGCCGTCGACCCGCGAGGCGTAGACCACTCCCCCGTAGCTCGCACGGTCGAGTTCGGCTGACGTCATCGGGCGACCCTCGGCCCATGCCTGTTCCTGCCACCCGAACGCGAAGATCGGGCGACCGCCGTGGCGGCGGGCGGCCTCCTCGATGTGCCGCAGCGCCTGGGCGACGGAGGTGGTGGCGCCGAGGTCGACACCGCGCAGCCCCATGCCCGTGTGGGACAGGTGGACGTGGGCGTCGACGAAGGCCGGCAGCACGAGCCCGCCGTCGAGGTCGAGCACCGTGTCGACCCCGTCGCGGTGGCTCGTGGCGCCCTGGTCGTCACCGATCCACGCGATCCGCCCGTCATCGCCGACGACGAACGCGGTGGCCCCGGGCTGGTCGGGGGTGTGGACGGTGCCGCCGCGGTAGAGCGTGGTGCTCACAGCGCGTGGGGAAGGCCGAGGACCTCGAGGGTGGCGCGCGCGATCTCGCGTTCCTCGTCGGTCGGGACCACCCAGACCTCGGCCCGGCTCTGCTCGCCGCTGACCCGTCGCTCGGGTGGCCCCCCGGCGTTCGCGGCGGCGTCCAAGGCGAGCCCGAGCACCTCCAGGCCGTCGATGACGGCGGCCCGCAGCGCGGCGCTGTGCTCGCCGATGCCGCCGGTGAACACGAGGGCGTCGAGGCGACCGAGCACGGCGGCATAGGCCCCCACGTACTTGCGCAACCGGTGCACGGTGACGTCGAACGCGAGCGTCGCCGCGGCATCCCCGGCGTCGCGGCGCTCGACGATCGTGCGAAAGTCCGAGACCCCGCCGAGCCCGAGCAGCCCGCTCTCGCGGTTCAGGGCGCGGTCGTAGTCGGATGCCGTGAGTCCCGCCACGCGCTCGAGGTAGCCCCCCAGCGCCGGGTCGACGTCGCCGGAACGGGTGCCCATGACCAGGCCCTCGACCGGGGACAGACCCATCGACGTGTCGACGCTGCGACCGCCGTCGACGGCGCACGCACTGGCCCCGTTGCCCAGGTGCAGGACGACCATCCGCAGGTCGTCGACGGGTCGGCCCATCAGGGCGGCGGTGCGCCGGGTCACCCAGGCGTACGAGCTGCCGTGGAAGCCGTATCGGCGCACGTGGTGCTCGTCGCGCCACGAGTCCGGGACGGCGTAGGTGTACGCGGCCGGCGGCAGGGTTCCGTGGAAGCCGGTGTCGAAGACCGCGACGTGGGGCAGCCCGGGAAAGGCCTCCTGGGCCCGCACGATGCCCTCGACGTTGGCCGGGTTGTGCAGGGGTGCCAGCGGGGAGAGCACCCGCAGTGACTCCAGGACGACGTCGTCGACGACGACGGGCTGGGTGAAGCGTCGTCCCCCGTGGACCACCCGGTGGCCGATCGCGACGACGTGGTCGCCCACGCCGCCCCCGTGCTCGCGCAGCGCGGCGCGGGCCGCGGCGAAGGCGCTGGTGTGGGTCTGGCACGGCGCGTCCGACTCGTGGCGGGAGACCTCGCCACCGGGGCCGATGCTGTCGTGCCGCATGCGGCTCGCGCCGCCGATCTCGGAGACGAGCCCGACGGCGACCGTGTGACCGCTGGCGGCGTTGATCACCTGGTACTTCAGCGACGAGGAGCCGGCGTTGACGACGAAGACGTGCGGATCGGTGCTCACTGGGGCTGCCCCTGGACGGCGGTGATGGCCACCGTGTTGACGATGTCGCGCACGAGCGCTCCTCGGGAGAGGTCGTTGACCGGGCGGTTCAGACCCTGCAGGACGGGGCCGATCGCGACCGCGTCGGCGCTGCGCTGCACCGCCTTGTAGGTGTTGTTCCCGGTGTTGAGGTCGGGGAAGACGAGCACCGTGGCCCGCCCCGCGACCGGGCTGCCCTTGAGCTTGGTGGCGGCCACGTGCGGGTCGACGGCGGCGTCGTATTGGATCGGCCCCTCGACGAGGAGGTCGGGCGCGAGCTCGCGCACGATGGCCGTGGCGGCCCGCACCTTCTCCACGTCGGCGCCGGTCCCGGACTCGCCGGTGGAGTACGACAGCATCGCGACCCGGGGCTCGATGCCGAACGCGGCCGCCGTGCGCGCCGACGAGATCGCGATGTCGGCGAGCTGGGCGGCATCCGGATCGGGGTTCACGGCGCAGTCGCCGTAGACGAGCACCCGGTCGGCCAGGCACATGAGGAACACGCTGGAGACGACCGAGACGCCGGGGGCCGTACGGACGACCTCGAGCGCAGGTCGGATCGTGTGCGCCGTGGTCGTGATGCACCCGGAGACCATCCCGTCGGCCCGGCCTGCGTGCACCATCATCGTCCCGAAGTACGACGGGTCGACGACCCGGTCGAAGGCCTGGTCGTGGGTGACGCCCTTGTGCGCGCGCAGCGCCGCGTAGGTGGCTGCGAACTCCTCACGCCACGGACTCGTCGCGGGGTCGACGACCTCCGCGGCGGAGATGTCGGCACCGAGCACCCGGGCCCGGTCGCGGATGACGCTCTCGTCCCCGAGCAGTGTCAGGCGCGCGATCCCGCGAGCGAGCACCTGGTCGGCCGCGATGATGATGCGCTCCTCGGCGCCCTCGGGCAGGACGATGTGGGCCTGCGCCTCCCGGGCGCGCTCGACGAGGTCGTGCTCGAACATCAGCGGGGTGACCGCTCGCTCACCGCCCTGTGCGTCATCGCTCAGCAGGGCGTCGAGGGCGTCGATGCCCTCGGTGCGGTCGAGCAGATCGGCCGCCGCACGGACCTTGCGGGCCGAGGTCGCGGCGATTCGTCCCTCGACGCGCCCGAGCGCGGTCGCGGTGTCCATGGTGCCGAGCTGGCAGGAGACGATGGGCAGGCGCATGTCGAGCCCGGCGATGAGCCGGTCGATCTGCGGCGAGAGGGCGAAGCCGCCGTTGAGCACGAGGCCGGACAGCGTCGGCAGCGTGCGCGAGTGGTGGGCGAGCAGCACCCCGAGCACGACGTCGTCCCGGTCGCCGGGGACGATGACGGTCGAGCCCTCGATGAGCCGGTCGATGACGTGCGGCATCGACATCGCGGCGACGACCAGCCCCATGCTCTCGCGGTCGAGCAGGTCGGCGTCGCCGTGCACGAGGGTGCCGTCGCAGGCCGCCATGAGGTCGCGGACCGTCGGCGCCCGCAGGAGCGGGGTCTCGGTGAGGGCCCACAGCGGGAGGGCACCGAGGCGGGTGGTGAGGGCGTCGAGGGCGGCGGCACTGTCGTCGGAGCGAACCTGGTTGATGACCACCCCACCGACGTGGGCGTGCACCGCGCGGGCCGCGGCGACCGCTGCCGCGGCGCTGGCCGCGAGTTCGCCGTGGTCGCGGTCGCGGGCGGGCGCGACGAGGACCAGGGGCGTGCCGAGGTCGGCGGCGATCCGCGCGTTGGTCGCGAACTCGGTCGGGGCGACGACGTCGGAGAAGTCGGACCCCACGACGAGCACGACGTCATGACCCTGGGCCATGGAGTGGAAGCGGTCGACCACGACCCCGAGGGCCCGGTCGTGATCGGCGTGCAGGTCGTCGTGCGTCACGCCCCACGCAAGCTCGGGTGCGAGGTCGGTGTGGGCCTCCTGGAGCAGCACCCGCAACAACTCGTCCCGGCCCCCGGCCTGGACGACCGGGCGGAAGACACCGACCCGCCCGTGCCGCCGGGTCAGCCGGTTGACGAGCCCGACCGCGACCGCCGACTTGCCCGAGCGGGCCTCGGTGCCGGCGAGGTAGAGCCCCTTCACAGGACCGGGGTGGTGTGGGTCGAGACCGAGCAGCGGAGCGGGTTCATGCGCCAAGCCAACAAGGCGGAACCCGGTTTGGGCAAGCCCTGTCCTGGACGGATGTCTTCAGCTCGGCGAAGGCACTGCAGGCCTCACCGCTCGCACTCGCCTTGACGCTCGCCGCGACACTGGCTGCTGCGCTCGCGGCCGGCGCAGTGGTCTCGGTCTCGGAGGAGCAGCCGGCGATGAGCAGGGCCAGCGTGAGGGTGGTGACGGCGGATGCCGCGCGGGCGGCGGTGGTGAGGTTCATCGGGGATTCCTCTGCGGGAGCCGGGTGTCGGTTCTCCCGACGCTACGGACGTGGCTGCGCCCGGACGTCACCCGCCGCGGGTGAGCAGCAGCTACTCGCTCAGGCGTCCCTCGAACAGCGTTCGGACCGCGGCGTTGCCCCGCACGAGGTCGAGGGCGAGGTCGGCGTGCCCGGGGACGTAACCGTTGCCCACGAGCATGCGGACGTCGGCGGCCAGGCCCTCGGCACCCAGCGCCGCCGCAGAGAAGCTCGTCGCCATGGAGAAGAAGATGATCGTGCCGCCCTGGGCGGTCGCGAGGATCGCCGGCTGCTCGCACCCCGGCACGTCGACGCAGACCACCGTGACGTCGGCGGGGCCACCGGCGGTGGCCACGGCATCCGCGAGGCCGAGCGGTGAGCGCGCGTCGGCGATGACGACCCGGTCGGCCAGGCCGCTCGTGGTCAGCTGGTCGGCCTCCCGCTCGAACGGCACGACGCCGATGAGGTGCCCGGCCCCCGCGGATCGCGCGGCGGCCAGGGACAGCGACCCCGACTTGCCGGCTCCACCGAGGACGACGACGGTGGGGCTCACGCCTGCGTCGACGTACTCCCCCACGACCCTGCTGACCAGGGCGGGGGCACCGCACACGTCCATCACCATGAGGGCGAGGTCGGGTGACATGTCCTCGGGCAGGCGGGCGGCGATCGACCGACCGAACAGCACCGCGGTCCCGGATGCCGGAACACGCTCACTGCGACCGTCCCAGCGCTCGAGCCCGTCGGTGAGCTGCAGCGGCGTCAGGGAGAGGGAGACGAGCGTGGCGACCCGGTCGCCCACGGCCAGCCCGAGTGGCGACTGCGGTCCGACCTCGGCGACGGTGCCGATGAGCATGCCGCCCGAGCCCGTCACGGGATTCTGCATCTTGCCGCGGGTGGCGACGATGTCGAGGACCTCCGCGCGCACGGCGTCCCCGTCGCCCGCGTGCTTCTCGCTCAGCTGGCGAAAGGATGCCGCGTCGAGGTTGAGCGTCTCGACGTCGATGCGGACCTCGTCGGGCCACAGGTCGCCGCCGGCGTCCAGGACACGGGCCGCCTGCGGAAGGGCAGCGCCGGCGGGGTCGACGACCCGGTGCATGCCCACGGGGGACGAAGGGGTGGTGCGCACAAGAATCTCCTCATTGGCCAACACGCAGCCGCAGCATTTACGGTCAAACGTGACTTTGACGGCATCCATTGCGTATCCTGCCACGCATGACGCAGATCATCGACCAGCCCTACGCCTACCGTCGTCGCGAACTGGTCGAGCCCGACTGGACCCGCCTGCCGGGGTGGCGTGACGTCACCCCCGAGCAGTGGGCTGACGCGCAGTGGCAGCGGGCCCACTGCATCAAGAACGTCGCGCAGCTGCGCACCCTCATGGGCGACCTGCTCGACGAGCGGTTCTACGCCGACCTCGAGCGCGACCAGGCCGAGCGCGCCACGATGTCGATGCTCGTGCCGCCGCAGATGATGAACACGATGGTGCCCGCGACCGACGGCGTCATGCCCGGTGCCGGTGCCGCCTTCACCGAGGCGTTCTACGCCGACCCCATCCGGCTGTACATGCTGCCGGTCTTCAGCGACCGGCGCACCGACTGGCCGAGCCACCCGTTCTCCACGCGCGACAGCCTGCACGAGCACGACATGTGGGCCGTCGAGGGGCTGACCCACCGGTACCCGACCAAGGTGCTGGCCGAGATGCTGCCGACCTGCCCCCAGTACTGCGGCCACTGCACCCGCATGGACCTCGTCGGCAACTCGACGCCGCAGTTCACCAAGCTCAAGCTCGCGGGCAAGCCGGTTGACCGGTATGCGGCGATGCTCGACTACCTCCAGCGCACCCCGGGCGTGCGCGACGTCGTGGTCTCCGGTGGTGACGTGGCGAACATGCCGTGGAAGAACCTCGAAGGGTTCCTCGACAAGCTGCTCGAGGTCGAGACCATCCGCGACATCCGCCTCGCGACCAAGGCGCTCATGGGCCTGCCGCAGCACTGGCTGCAGCCGGACGTCGTCGAGGGTGTGGCCCGGATCAGCGCCAAGGCGCGCTCGCGCGGCGTGTCCGTCGCGATCCACACCCACGTCAACAACGCCCAGTCCGTGACGCCGCTCGTGGCGCAGGCGGCCCAGGCGATGCTCGACGCGGGGGTGCGCGACGTGCGCAACCAGGGCGTGCTCATGCGCGGGGTGAACAACACGACCAAGGACCTGCTCGACCTGTGCTTCGCCCTCCAGGACGAGGCGATGATCACCCCGTACTACTTCTACATGTGCGACATGATCCCGTTCGCCGAGCACTGGCGGCTGTCGCTGCGCGAGGCCCAGGACCTCCAGCACGGGATCATGGGCTACCTGCCCGGGTTCGCGACGCCGCGCATCGTGTGCGACGTGCCGTTCGTCGGCAAGCGCTGGGTGCACCAGGTCGAGAGCTACGAGACCGAGCGCGGGATGTCGTTCTGGCGCAAGAACTACCGCACCTCCATCGAGGCCGGCGACGAGCAGGCACTCTCGCGCGAGTACGTGTACTACGACCCGATCTACACCCTGCCGCAGGCCGGGCAGGACTGGTGGCGCTCGACCACCGACCTCGAGGCGACCCACGAGGCCGCCCTCGTGGGTGCGAGCGCCAGCCGCGCGGCATCCGCCGCCGACCTGCTGTAGGGCAGCCCTCCCCCGGCTCCGGGGGTGGTTCTACGCTGCGACGTATGTCGCGTCGAGACCCTTCCGGAACACCCGCCACGGTGACCCTCACCGCGGCGGGTGTCCCGTTCTCCCAGCACGTGTACGAGCACGACCCGGCGGCCCGGTCCTACGGTCAGGAGGCCGTCGACGCGCTCGGCCTGCCTGCCGAGCAGATGTTCAAGACGTTGCTCGTCGACACCGGGGCCGGTCTCGCGGTCGCGGTGGTGCCCGTCGCGGGCTCGCTGGACCTCAAGGCGATGGCGTCGGCGCTCGGGGTCAAGCGGGTGGGCATGGCGGATCCGGCTGCCGCGCAACGGTCCTCGGGGTACGTGCTCGGTGGCATCTCCCCCGTGGGGCAGAAGCGGGCCCTGCCGACGGTGGTCGACGAGAGTGCCGAGCTGTTCGACGTCGTCTACGTCTCGGGTGGGCGGCGCGGGTTCGACATCGGTCTCGCCCCGGCGGACCTGGTGCGGGTCACGGGTGCCGTCCTCGCCGACATCGCCCGCTGAACGCAGCCCCGAACGCAGAAGTTCGGATCGCACGCAGAAGTGATCCCCCGAGGCAGAAGTTCGGATGGCACGCAGCAATTATCGCGCGCGATCCGAAGTGCTGCGTCCGGTCTGAAGTGCTGCGTGCGTTCCGAGGTGCTGCGTCAGGATGCCGGGCTGGAGCCTTTCGGTCGGGCGCGCACGTGCATGCGTTCGCCCTGCGGCCCGATGATCGAGAGCAGCTCCACCGGCTGCCCGTCCGCGCAGCCGAACCAGTGCGGGGTGCGGGTGTCGAACTCGGCGACCTCCCCCGGGCCCATGACGATGTCGTGCTCGCCGAGCACCAGGCGCAACCTGCCGGACAGCACGTAGACCCAGTCGTAGCCCTCGTGGGTGCGCGGGTCGGGCACGCTGCGGGCCTCGGGGTACAGCACGTGCTTGAACGCGCGCTGGCCACCGCGCCGTGCGGTCAGCGGGATGATCGTCGCGCCCCAGGCCTGGATCGGCTTGGCGTGCACCCGGGGGTCGCCCGTCGCGGGTGCGTCGACGAGCTCGTCGAGCGTGACCCGGTAGGTGCGGGCGAGGGGCACGAGCAGCTCAAGCGTCGCGCGGCGACTGCCTGACTCCAGGCGGGAGAGCGTGCTCACGGAGATGTCCGTCTCGGCGGCGACGTCCGCGAGGGTGAGGTCGCGCCGGGTGCGCAGGTCGCGCAGGCGGTGGCCGACGACGTGCGGGTCGAGGTTTGCCATAGCGGCAACATATCTTGCTCTTTGTGCGATCGGTGCGCGACGGTGGCTCCATGAGCGAGCACTCCCGGGCATCCGGTTGTCCCACCACGTCCAGCCCGGCCAACCCTGACCTCGTGTCCAGCCAGGACGCCACGCCCGTCGACGTTGACGTCGTCATCGTCGGTGGAGGGGCGGCCGGCCTGTCTGCTGCGACGGTCCTCGCGCGGTCACGCCGGTCGGTGGTGGTCGTTGACGCCGGTCACCCCCGCAACGCCCCGGCGGACGGAGTCCACGCCTTCCTCGGGCACGACGGGCTCCCGCCGGGCGATTTGCTGGCTCGCGGCCGAGCCGAACTGGCCTCCTACGGCGGCGAGGTCGTCGAGGGGACTGTGGTGGATGCCGCGGTGCCTGCGGGCGCCGATCTGGTCAGCGTGACGGCCGCCGACGGGACCACGTGGTCGGCGCGCCACCTCGTCCTGACCACGGGAGTCGTCGACACGCTGCCCGATGTCCCCGGGCTGGCCGAGCACTGGGGCACCGGCGTCATCCACTGCCCCTACTGCCACGGCTGGGAGGTGCGCGACCAACGCGTCGTCGTGCTCGCGACGTCCCCCGCAGCGATGCACCAGGCCGGCCTGTTCCACCAACTGACCGACGCCCTCACGGTGGTGCTCCACGACCCGCAGGCGCTGTCGTCCGACGACGTTGCCCGACTGCGGGCGCTGGGCATCGACGTCGTCGAGGGCCCGGTCAGCAGGGTGCTCGACGAGGCCGGCACCCTCACGGGCGTCGAGGTCCCCGGTGGGACGGTCAGGGCGGATGCCGTCGTCGTCGCGTCGTTCGTCGAGCCGCGGTCCCCCCTGCTCACCTCACTGGGACTGGACCTCACCGACCTCGAGATGATGGGCCGCGTCATGGCCCGATCCGTGGCTGCGGACCCCGTGGGTCGCACCGCCGTGCCGCGGGTGTGGGCCGCGGGGAACCTCACCGACCCGATGTCCCAGGTCGTCATGGCCGCCGCGGCCGGCGTTCGCACCGGGGCGATGGTCAACGCCGAGATGGTGACCGAGGACCAGGCACGACGGCTGGAGCTGCTGGGCTGATGGTCGAGGCACTCACCTGACGCTGGTGCGTGCGGGGTCCCTGTGTGCGCGGACCAGCCGAACGCCCGTCGCAAGCAGCCACAGGACCCACATCGCGAGGCCGGCCACCCCGACGAAGACCATCGGCGAGCCCTCCGCGATGGCGAGGCTCGCCGTCCCGGCGACGACGAGCAGGGCGGCCCCCACGACACCGAGCAGCCGTTGCCACGGGGGCGTCAGCGAGGCTGCGTGAGTCGCCAGTGCCGCACCGAGGAACGTCGTGCCGAGTGCTGGCAGCGCCATGGCCAGGCCCGCGGCATGCAGCTGCCAGGACAGCTCCAGCGTCGGGCTCGGCTGTCCCCCTTCACCGGCGGAGAGGACGACCCCGATCCACGTCACGGCATAGATCGCCCAGATGGCCGACAGCGCCGCACCCGCGGCCAGGGCGAACAGAGACCACGACGCGCCCCTCTCGTTGCGCCGGACCAAGCCATGGAGACCAGCCAGGAACCCCAGCAGCAGCGGCAGGTTGAGGGCTTCGAGCCCCACCGCCACCGCGACGGTGCCTCGGTTCTGCGCGTGGTAGGCGAGGACGTCCGCCATCGGAGCCCCGTACTCGGGCGCTCCGGCGCCACCGACCACGACGTTCTGGACCAGCAGCGAGGTGGCCAGCGCGATCGCCGTCACGCCGACGATCCGCTGAGGGTCGTTGCGTGTCTGCGGGGCAGCTGCTATCTGTGAGGTCATCGGGGTGTGTCCTTCGGGGTGGGTCCAACGGGTGGGTCCCACCACGATCCCCGACCTCACCCCAGGTCTCTTCCCCCTCCAGACCGTGGCTGGACCGGCCGGAAGAACGATGGGCGAGCCGTTCTTTCGGGTGGGTCAGACCCCACGCCACCAGCTCCAGCTACTCCCAGGGCGTGGAGAGGACGACAGTCGTGCGCGTCGAGACGTTGGCGACGCCGCGCACGCTCGCGATGAGTTCCTCGAGCTCGGCCGGGGTGTCGACCCGCACCTTGAGGATGTAGTTCTCGTCGCCGGCCACCGAGTGGCACTCCTCGATCTGCGGCAGCTCGCGCAACCGCTCTGGGATGTCGTCCGGAGCAGCCGGGTCCAGGGGGGTGATCGACATGAAGGCGGTGATCTGACGACCGAGCGCCTGGTGGTCGACCTTCGCCGTATATCCCTTGATCACCCCGCGCTGCTCGAGCCGGCGCACCCGCTGGTGCACGGCCGAGGTGGACATGCCCAAGGACTTCCCCAGGTCGGTGTAGCTGATCCGCCCGTCCTGGGCCAGGAGCTCGATGATCCGCCGATCTAGGTCTTCCACGCGCTCAGGGTAGCCGTTCTCTACGCTGCACCCATGTCTTCTGCCGCCGGTGGGCCCGGCAAGCTCCTGCTGCTGGACAGCGCCTCGTTGTACTTCCGCGCGTTCTTCGGTGTGCCCGACCAACGACGCACCCCCGACGGGCCGCCGACGAACGCCCTGCGCGGATTCATCGACATGATCGCCACCCTCGTGACGGCCCATCGCCCGACCCACCTCGTTGCCTGCTGGGACGACGACTGGCGGCCGCAGTGGCGCGTCGACCTCATCCCGACGTACAAGACGCATCGGCTCGTCGAGGGCTCGGCCGTCGCGGAGGAGTCACCCGACGACCTCACACCGCAGGTGCCGTTGATCCGCGAGGCACTGGGCGCCCTCGGGATCGCCCGCCTCGGCTCGCCCGGGTTCGAGGCCGACGACGTCATCGGCACGCTGGCCCACCGCCACCGGGGAGTCATGCCCGTCGACGTCGTGACCGGTGACCGCGACCTGCTCCAGCTCGTCGACGACGCGCACGGCATCCGGGTCCTCTACACGGGCAAGGGCGGGGTGCGTGAGCCGGACATCGCGACCCAGACCTACCTCCAGGAGCGGTACTCGGTGCCCACCGGTGAGGCCTACCTCGAGATGTCCGTCCTGCGCGGCGACACCAGCGACGGGCTGCCGGGGGTCAAGGGCATCGGTGACAAGACCGCGGCTCAGCTGATCGCGCAGTACGGCTCCCTCGCGGCACTGCGGGCCGCGATCGACAGTGGTGACCCCGCGATCAAGGGGGCACGACGACTCAACCTGGAAGCGGCATCCGACTACCTCGACGTCGCACCGACGGTGGTGCGGGTGGCCAGGGATGCCGCCCTCCCGGACGTCGACCTCACGCTCCCCGACGCGCCGGCGGACACCGCCGCGCTCCAGGCGCTCGCCGACACGTACGGCGTCGGCAACCCGATCGATCGTCTCCTCACCGCGCTGGCCCTCCCCCGCTGAGGGTCTAGGGCGTGTCTCCTAACGCGTCGAGCCAGATCAGGACGGCGCGTAGGAGAGCTCCGGCTCGGTAGGTCAGGGCGAGCTTGTCGTAGCGGGTGGCCAGGGCCCGCCACTGCTTGAAGGTGTTGAAGCTGCGTTCGACGACGTTGCGGTTCTTGTACCGCTGCGTGTCGAACGCGGGAG